>WNGQ01000171.1_pt1 | contig 61963 bp, 52 predicted proteins | sample 5407661 | NCBI WGS metagenome assembly WNGQ01 (sample SAMN13153382, study PRJNA577476) | soil metagenome | isolation source: 60 cm soil or saprolite under Garry oak tree replicate 2 | place: USA:California | collected 2016-06-15
GGCGCCATCCATCTGGGCGGCTCCGGTGATCATGTTCTTGATGTAGTCGGCATGGCCCGGGCAGTCCACGTGGGCGTAGTGCCGCTGCTGGGTCTCGGACTCTACGTGGGCGATGGCGATGGTGATGCCGCGCTCTTTCTCTTCGGGGGCTTTGTCGATCTGGTCAAAGGCGATGTACTTGTTGGCGGCGTTGGCGCGCGCCAGCACTTTGGTGATGGCTGCCGTCAGCGTGGTTTTGCCATGGTCGATGTGCCCGATCGTGCCCACGTTCACATGCGGCTTGGTTCGCTCGAATACTTTCTTTGCCATATCCTGATGGCTCCTCCTGCAATTTACCTGCGATCAGATGACAAATGGTATAAGACATGCAGCAGCCGTCCTCCAGTAGACTGATCGCCATTTTCGACGTTCCGATTCTGTTCCAACCCTTGTTCATCCAGGTCAAAGACCAGTACAAGGGGAAATGACGACTTCTTCAGAAGACGGCGGCAAAAGTTCCTGTACGTCCTACGCGGATATTCGTGAAGATGCGTGTTTATTCAGTACTCTACATTAATAGTACCTGCTTTTAGTACTCTGGTATCCTCAGCGCCCACGAAGGGCTGAAGGAGTAGAGAGTTCTGGCATCATCAGAACCCACGGGAGCCCGTGATGGGAATCGAACCCATGACCACAGTCTTACCAAGACTGTGCGCTACCGCTGCGCCACACGGGCCGGTCATTTACAGGTGGGCAGTGAGGGAGGGCAGTGAGGGATTCGAACCCCCGAAGTCGACAGACAGCTGATTTACAGTCAGCCCCATTTGGCCACTTTGGTAACTGCCCGGGGAAAAAGCCCACCAATCCACCAGCACTTTCTGATTGATCGACGGGGTTATTATAGCCGACGCTTTGTGTCCTGTCAAGCATTTAACGACGAGGCAGCAGGAGAAGCAGGCTGTTTTTAAGCGCAGTTATAAAATAGTAATGAAAACCATTGCGTCTTCTATAAATTGCTGGTATAATTCCAAGCGTCAGAGAAAACATAAACACCACACACGGTTTGCGATTCTTGCCGTCGACTACCTATGGCATTTGGATTCTGGTAATGAAGGGATACACATTATGGCGATAAATGGTGACTTCAGCCGCTCTTCCTTGATTGCAGAACAGTACAAGCGCGAAATGGATCTCATCTCTGTTTCCCTTCAAGAAGAAAGTCAAGATGAACGCGAAGAGCGTCTGGGTCTCGTTGCACGCTCCTGGTCACTTACCGTGGCTTGTTTTCGTGCGCAGCTAGAATCCAGCGACGTTCCAACGTTCGTCCCATCGATTGCCTTTGCGCATCCATAATTGTACCCTGAATTCTGAAACAGAAGATTTGTAGCTAGCCATGCCTCATCCACCAGACCTTTCTCCGGATGTGCTGACTTATCACACGCCTGTGCAATTCGGTATGGTGTATTGGGTCAACTTCGGCTACCCTATGCTCCCCCCAGGCATAGAGGAGAAACGCATTCTCGATTGGCATCCCGCGCTGGTGGTTTCAGGTGAACCCTTTTGCCGCCATGCAGGCGCGGTGAATGTCGTCGCACTCACGTCTTATCGCGGTAAGCTCCGTCCTTACCATCACCTCCTCTTGAAACGGGATTATCCCCTACTTGACACAGATAGCCTGGTGAAAACAGAGCTGATGTATCCCGTGCTGCGCACACTGCTGGCGGACCAGTACGCCATCTGTATGCTCAACGAAGCCGATCTCCGCGCAATTATGGGCAAGGTCGCCAATAGCCTGGCCATCACACTGTTCTTCTCATTGCATTAGCGCTATTGCAGAGGGGTGGTTCATGAACGTTGAGCAGAATCAGCTTCGACTATTGCCTTCTATCGACGAGTTGTTACAATCTGCTGCTGGACAGCAGCTCATCAGCCAATATTCTCGTTCCATAACCCTGCGCGCCGTACGTGCCAGTATCGATCTGGCACGTGCTGATATCCGTAATGGCGCTGCCTGCCCTTCGCCCGAAGCTCTGCTGGAAAAGGTGGAACATCTTTTAGAGATAGAACAGCGGCCCCACCTGCAGCCCGTCATTAATGCAACCGGGGTCATCATCAACACCAATCTGGGGCGAGCGCCCCTGAGCAAGGAAGCGCTACAAGCCATGCAGCAAGTGGCAGGCGGCTACTCGAACCTGGAGTATGACCTGGAGGCCGGAGAGCGCGGATCACGCCATACTCACGTTGCCGCTCTGCTACAAGAGTTGACGGGAGCGGAGGCCGCGCTTGTGACAAATAATAACGCGGCGGCGGTGCTGCTAGCGCTCAGCGCTCTGGCCGCGGGGCGCGAGGTGGTTATCTCTCGCGGCCAGCTGGTTGAAATAGGCGGTGGGTTTCGCGTCCCTGATGTAATGCGGCAAAGCGGTTGCCAACTGGTCGAGGTTGGTACGACGAACCGCACGCGCATCAGCGATTACGAAGGCGCACTCAACGAGCACACGGCACTACTGCTCAGGGTACATCCCAGCAATTTTTTGATTACTGGCTTTACCGAGTCGACACCGCTCGGCGCTTTAGTTGAGCTGGCTCGCCAGCACAATCTCTTCGTAATGGATGACCTCGGTAGTGGCTGTTTACTTCCAGGTGAACACTATGGGCTGGCCCATGAACCAATGCCGCAGGAGAGCATCGCAGCAGGCGCGAGTGTCGTATGTTTCTCTGGCGATAAGCTGCTGGGAGGGCCGCAGGCAGGTATTCTCGTGGGCAAGGCAGACGTACTGGCTCGCATCACCAGGCACCCTTTGATGCGTGCCGTACGCATCGATAAGTTGACGCTGGCTGCTCTTGAAGCGACACTGCGCCACTACCAGCGTGACGAGGCGGAGACACATATTCCTGTATGGCGTATGATTTCGATGCAATCCAGGCACATTTCAAGCCGAGCCGCCAGCTGGGCCTCGAAGCTCCAGGCGCATGGCATTCCAGCGCGCACGCAGCGGGGTGAATCAACGGTTGGCGGGGGCTCGCTTCCTGGCGAGACGCTTCCTACAACCTTACTGGCCCTTGAGGCAGCACACGTTCCGCTGCCCCTGGAAGAACTGGCGAAACGCTTGCGCCTGCGCCGCACTCCTCTCATCGCGCGTATCCACCATGATATGCTCTTGCTCGATCCCCGTACTGTGCTGCCCGAGCAGGATGAAGAGGTGGTAAAGGGATTAGTTGAAGAGATCAGGCATGCGGGCTAAGCAGCCCTCTTATCTTTCCTCTCCTGTCATCATGCGCACATAGCTGGTGTAGCGCCGTTCGCTGATAATGCCATCCTCGACCGCCTGGCGAATCGCGCAATCCTCTTCCTCGATGTGCATGCAGTCAGAGTAGATGCATTCGCCGAGGTAGGGACGGAATTCCACAAAGCACATTGCCAGGTCTGCAGGTGGAATATTCCACGTCGCCAGCGCGCGAATACCTGCTGAATCGGCCAGCCAGCCGCCGCTCGACAGTGGATACAGTTGTGAGCCCGTCGTGGTATGCCTGCCCTTGCCTGTCGCATCGCTAATCAGACCCGTCTTAATGGCCATGCCAGGTTCAAGCGCATTCACCAGCGATGACTTGCCCACACCCGAGGGTCCAGTGAAAAGCGATGTATGCTCTTTGAGCAGGCAATGCAACGTATCGATGCCCTCACCTGTCTTCGGACTTGTCCAGATCACGGTATAGCCCAGGTCGCTATATAGGGCTGCCGCTTCCTCCACGCGCTTATCGTGTGGCAGATCGACCTTATTGAGGCAGATCAATGGGTGAATCTCTGCCGACTCGCAGATGGCAAGGTAACGGTCGAGCATACCAAAATGCGGCTCAGGTTGTGTTGTAGCGAAGACCAGTATCACCTGGTCGAGGTTAGCGAGCATGGTCTGCTCAATGGGCCTGTTATCTTTCGAGGCAGCATCCTTACGGGAGAGGACGCTCTGCCGGGGCATGATCTCTTCGATCATGCCCGTTTTGGTGTCGAGCTGGCGCAACTTCACGTAGTCGCCTACAGACAGGCGCACAGGTATCACGGCGGCACTTGCCTCGCGGCGCTCCATGCGTTGAGAGCGCGGAGCTGTGAGCATTTTATCGTAGCGCGGGCGCACCTTACCTACGGACTTTGCCGATTGGGCCTGGGCAAAGGCTTTTTTGAGTTTGCCTCGTAGAGTACAGCGCAGGATACCATTATCGGTATGGACATCGTAAATGCCATGCGCGCCGTTTAGAACCACACCGGTCAGCGTCTCCGGGTCGTCAATCAATGCTTTCCCTCCAGGAGAATAAAAAAACACGGTTCGATCGAATGAATTGATGTCTACCGTGTGGAGGGAATGAGCCTTATCCTGCCTTGATGAGGCTATAATATCCGGGCAGGCAGCGTTCGCTCGTCACCCTCTCGATCAGTAGACAAGGTGCATACAAGCACAACTGGTAAACATACGTGCTTCCTCATATACTGCACCCCCTTACAACTGGCTAAGCCAGAACTTATCGAGATTATAATCCCAGATGAGAAGTCATCTTAGCACTATAGTGAGTTAGTAACTACTGACCAAGAGGCTTCTCGAGTGAACGATTACCAACCAGTATACATGGAGATAGGCATTTTTGCAACGGTTTGCACATGAGCTTTGCTATGCTTTACTTTCCCGCCGGTGCCAATCCGTGAGTTGCTGGTAGGCGTGGGCAATGCGCAAAACGGTCGACTCCTCAAACGACCTGCCAGCAACTTGCAGCCCAATTGGCAGGCCGTTGGTAGTGAAGCCACAGGGGAACGATATGGCGGGCAGGCCTGCCAGGTTGAAGGGCATGTTCAAGCGCAACAGCGCCGTTGTTGCATTTTCCCCGCTACCACCAATACTGATCTCCCGGTTAGCCTGCTCTATAAGAATGGCAGGGATGGGCAGCGTGGGCAGTACCAGAGCGTTGACCCGTTGCAGCACACTGCGCATACTATTAGAGAAGATACGGCGCTGGTGCAGCGCGTGAAGATACTCAACCGCCGGTATTCGCTGCCCTTCCAACAGGCGCTGCAACGTCATATCAGTGTAGTCGTCGCGGTGCTCACTCAACCAACCTTTCTGCATATGGGCAAGCGATGCTTCCGGCTTCTGGATGGTGCGGTACACTTCTATTGTCGCCAATGGTAACTCAACGTCGACCACCCCGGCCCCTTCCTCGCGGAGGACAAGCAACGCTGCCTGCCAGGCGGCGCGCACCTCGGGATCAAGCGGAGCGAGATAGGCCTCTTGCGGGACGCCGAGCGCCAATCCCTGCAACGAGAGCGTGTCACGTCCTTCTGGCCCGTCGATCAAGGAGGCTGCAGGGCGACCAGGAGGGCCAGAAATACTGTTGGGATCGCGCGGGTCATAGCCTGCAATGGCGTCGAAGATGATGGCACAATCCTCCGCGCTGCGTGCCAGCGGCCCAACGTGGTCGAGCGACCAGCTAAGGGGAATGACGCCATGACAACTGACGCGCCCGTAGGTCGGCTTGAGGCCGGTAACGCCGCAGCAGGCAGCGGGAATGCGTATCGAGCCGCCGGTATCGGTACCTATGGCGCCGAGGCTCATTCCTGTCGCCACAGCAACAGCCGAGCCGCCACTGGAGCCACCGGGGACGCGCTCGTGATCCCAGGGGTTGCGCGTTGGCGGCGTATAGGTGCCATAGGCGAATTCATGGGTATTCGTCTTGCCTATAATGATGGCCCCGTTTTTGCGTAACTGCTCGACCACCATCGCATCTTCCTGCGAGACATAATGTGCCAGCACCTTCGAGCCCGCCGTTGTACGCACGCCTTTGACGGCGATAATGTCTTTCACGCCAACGGGGATGCCATGCAGCGGACTACGATAGAGGCCTGTGCGCAGCTCGCGCTCTAAGCGTTCCGCATCCTCGTAGGCCTGATCGCGCATGACTGTGATAAAGGCCTTCAGGTCGCCATCAAGCGTGTCGATGCGCTCCAGGGTTTCGGCGACAAGCTCGGCCGGTGTGATAAGTCCGGAGTGTATTTCTTCTGCGGCGTCTTTGATGGATAGGTAGGGCATGTTCACTTCCTGGCGTATTCTAGAGAACTACAAAGGATATACTCTAGGTATCAGATCGATATCTCTCAACGACTGAGTTAAATCCTTCCTTTCTTCCGTTGTGTCTCACCAGCGCTGCCAGGGCTGCGTTCGATATATATTAGAGATGCTGCTATGCGAGTATATCACACAACCGCTATCTTGCTCACTATACCAGGCGTGAGGTTTCCTCAAAACCAGGAGTCACATCGGGAAGACTAAAGTTTGAGAAAGGAAAAGCGGACAGGTGATATACTGAACCAGTCAGCAAGAGCAGTGCTTGTTGGACGAAGAAATTTGGGAGAGACAGAGATGGTAACAAATAGCGATAAACCGCTTGCCTCGTCTGCAGAGGTGCATATTCTCTTCAATGGCTACATAGGCGGGCATGTAGCCTCGACGGTCTCCTACGTCCGCGATGGTGACATCCGCGTAATTATCGATCCCGGTATGGTGCCCGGTCCTGGCGCAATTCTCGAGCCACTTGCGGCATTGGGTGAGTCTCCCTCTGCCATCACCGATGTCATATTTTCCCATCACCACCCGGACCATACTCTCAACGCGGCACTGTTCCCAAACGCCCGCTTTCATGATCACTGGGCTATTTACCAGAACGATATATGGGACAGCCGACCCGCCGAGGGATTCGATATCTCGCCTTCTATCCGCTTGATTGAGACTCCCGGTCATACCCCGCAAGACATTACGACATTGGCCGGCACTCCTGATGACGTGATCGCGTTCACTCATTTGTGGTGGTCAGCAAGCGGACCAGCCGAAGATCCCTATGCAACCGATATGGCCGCGCTACATGCCAACCGGGAGCGTGTGTTGCAGATAGCAACGCTAATAGTTCCTGGTCATGGTACGCCTTTCACGCCCGGCGAGGCAACGCCTCGTTAAACTTGCTTTATTCGGAGCCCACATCACATAACCTGATTACCCCGCTCCTTCCAGGCAATGATTGCTTTAGGAAGGGTAGCGACGATCAGTACTACAGTGAGGAAGAACAAGCCATAATATATCCCTAAGCCGATCGCAGCAACGTTACGTTTGATGAGTTTCCTTGTACATAATATAGTGTGAGTACAACAACATATCAAGTTTGTATAATAACTCTTGCGCCACCAGATCACTTATGATAAGCTCTGCATTGGGTTATGCACAGCCATCTATCCCGGTGTCATCGACCGTGGCTTATCTACTTCTTAATGCTTTCCTAGATTCATTAATTCATTTCTTCGAGGTGATTACCTATGCCCTATAATATGGGGGAATACTATGAACGCACCAGCGATTACGATCTTGAGTACCAGAGCCAGACAGAGCAGGATGTGCCCTTCTGGTGCGAGCTGGTGATGCGCTACACGCCGCAACGAGTATTGGAACTGGCCTGTGGCAGTGGGCGCATTGGCCTGGAACTGCTGCACAGCCCTGGTAACTTCCAACTGGAGGGGCTGGATATTGCACCTGAGATGCTGGCGGCCTATCGTCGCAAACTGGAGCGAGAGCCCGAAACGGTGCAGCAGCGCGTCACATTGCACGAAGGCGACATGTGCAACTATCAACTTGAACACAAAGGTGAGTTCGACCTGATTTTTCTGCCTTTTAACTCCATTGCGCACCTTTACGAAATAGAACAACAACTCGACGCCTTCAGGAATACCTATGATCATCTCGCGGCAGGTGGCCGCTTCATTGTAGATATCTTCTTGCCCGACATTGATTACCTGAGCGATGCCCTTAACCGGCCCTCGCATGTCTACCTGGAAGATGAGATCAGCGCTCCCGGTGACGAATTTACCATGCTGCTCTCTACCACGCGCAGGTACGATCCCTTTGAACAGCTGCAACACATCACCTGGACACACGAAAAGTTTTTTGAAACAGGTGAAAACGAACGCTACCTCACCAGGCTCGATATGCATATCTTCTTCCCGCGCGAACTGCAGTTCCTCTTCCTGGCGACAGGCTTCAGTATCGAAGCCATCTATGGCGGGTATGACTGGAAACCCTTCGGCCAGGGGACGCGGCAAATCGTGGTTGGGCGCAAGAGATAAGTTGACGCTTTCCTGTCCCTGGTGCTAAAATATATCCTAGTGAATTAGTCGGATTAGACAAAAGCATATCTGACGCACTACGGCGTACAACCTTAACCCCCGGAGCACAAGCAGAGACGAGGAGGGCGAAGACCATGATGTTAAGAGTATCTACAAAAGGCGAGTATGGCGTACGGATCATGGTCGATTTGGCACACCACTATGGTGGTCGACCCCGCTCGCTCACGGATATCTCGGAGGCAGAAATGCTGCCGCTGGCCTACCTGGAGCAGTTGGTAAAACTATTGCGCGAAGCGGAACCCCCTCTGGTTACAAGCACGCGTGGGGCGCGTGGGGGCTACCAGTTAAGCCGTAACCCCGCTGATATTAGCATGGGTGAGATTGTACGCGTCCTGGAGGGGCCAATTGCCCCAATGATCTGCGCGACCGAAGGTGAGATGACACAAATCTGCGGCCTGCTGGACTCGTGCAAGACCAAGTACCTCTGGGCAAAGGTGCGTGACGCCGTAGCACAAACACTCGATAGCATAACACTGGCAGACCTGGTGAGTGAGACATCTGAGCAAGGGCGAAATGCTGCTACTCACTTCATCGCGCTGACAAATATCCAGGTGGCGCAGACAGCCACTCGTAATTAGGAACAATTTATCATATACATATGAGGACATTGTGGTGATCTGCTCGAGCACACCTGGTGTACCCGATATTCAAGGAGGACATGTTTTCGGCAATGGGATCAGAAATGATAATTAAGAACCTGCATGCAAACATCGAAGGCAAACCGATTCTACGCGGCGTGGATCTGGTTGTTAGACAGGGCGAAGTTCACGCATTAATGGGGCCCAATGGCTCAGGCAAAAGTACGCTTGCCAACGTGATTATGGGCAATCCAAAATATGAAGTGACCGAAGGTGAAATCTGGTTCAAGGGAGAGAACATCCTGGAATTTTCTCCGGACCGGCGGGCGCGCATGCGTCTCTTCCTGGCCTTTCAATACCCTATGTCTATCCCCGGAGTGAGCGTCGCCAATTTCCTGCGCCGTTCCCTGGAGGCAGTACGCGAAGGCAACAGGCCACTGGCCGAGGGTGAGAATCCCAGCGGCCAGGCAAGCAAACGTAAGAGCATACCTCCTGGCGAATTCCGCACGCTGCTGAAGGAGAAGATGCGTTTGCTCAAGGTAGATAACAGCTTTATTAACCGTTCCATTAACGATGGCTTCTCCGGGGGCGAAAAAAAGCGCGCTGAGATTCTCCAGATGGCGCTGCTCGAACCAGAAATTGCATTGATGGACGAGACCGACTCCGGCCTGGACATCGACGCGCTCAAGATCGTAGCTGAGAGCGTGAACGCACTCACCGGGCCAAACCTGGGTATCCTGCTCATCACCCACTACCAGCGCATACTGAACTACATTACCCCCGACTATGTGCATGTCATGTACGATGGCCGCATCGTTAGATCGGGCGGGAAAGAACTCGCCCTGGAATTGGAAGCGAAGGGCTACGAGTGGCTGAGGCCCAGCGACGAAGTGAACGAGGTGGGCGTCAATGGCTAATGCTTTGCCCAGCGGATTCTCCCGCAGCGCTGTTGAGGAACTCTCGCGCTTGAAGAGTGAGCCGAAGTGGATGCTAGAAAAGCGCTTGCAGGCCTGGGACGCTTATGAGCGTATACCTACCCCGCTTGGGCGGCGTGGCGACCTGGGAACGCGGCGGACATTCTCAAACTTCAAATTCCAGCAGCTCACCCCCTATGTGCCCGCCAATGGCAACAGTGCTCTGCCTGCCCCAATCGAGCAATCGCTACAAGAAGCGCTTGTCAATGAGCATGCGGGCCTGATCTTGCAGCGCAACGCTTCGGTTGTGCGGAGCGAACTGGACGCGAGCCTGAAAAAGCAGGGTGTGATCCTGACCGACCTGGATAGCGCCGTGCAGCAGTATCCCGAGTTGGTACAGCAATACTTCATGACAAAATGCGTGCCAGTCGAAAGCAATAAATATACGGCCCTGCATGCCGCGTTCTGGAGCGGTGGTATCTTCCTCTATATCCCGAAGGCAGTAGACATCGAAGACCCCATCCTGGTCCAGATCTGGATCGATACGGCGGCATCCGCCACCTTCGCGCATACGCTCATCATCGCGGAGGAGCAGAGCAGCGTACGCTATGTCGAGGAATACAATTCGGCCTTCGATGGTGAGCAACCATCGCTTCTGGATAGCGTCGTTGAGGTATATGTCAAGGACGCAGCACACGTCGAATTCAGCAGCTTGCAAGACCTGGGATTGAACGTGTGGAATATAGCCAACAAAAATGCGTTCCACGAAAAGGATGGCAGCACGACCTGGGTAACGGCTGACCTGGGCAGCAAGGTGACGCTTGCCAATGTTGGCGCGGACATGGGTGGGAATGGCAGCGCAGCGGAACTGGTAGGTATTTTCTTCACCGACCACGACCAGCGCTACTCGATCAATACGCTCTCTTTGCATGACGCGGTATCTACCAATGCCGAAACACTTGTGAAGGGCGTGCTTACCGATGAATCGCGTGTCGAGTTTGACGGTATGATTCGCATACGGCCGAGGGCGCAGCAGACGGCATCATTCCTGTCGGCTCACACGCTGCTGCTGGGCCGCAAGTGCCGCGCGGAGGCGATTCCTGGCCTGGAAATCGGCGCTAATGACGTACGAGCCAGCCACGGTGCTACCACAGGCCAGATCGATGAAGAGCAACTCTTCTACCTGATGGTGCGCGGAATACCGCGCGCAGAAGCGGAGCGCATCATTGTGCAGGGTTTCTTCGAACCAGTGTTGCAGCGCATTCCTCTGGAAAACCTGCGCACACGCCTGCGCCGCAGTATAGTACGCCGCATGAGCGGGGCTTACGAAACTGAGGCCGATACCTGGGTTGATGCCCAGGAGCGCTGGGAGGTCGAAGGAGTAGACGAGTATGCTGTGAGCCTGGATAGTAAGCTTGGCGCGGTCGAGGAGATCCAGCTCACTGAATATTAAGCATTGTTTGCATAGAAGTTAGGGAAGGCGATGGCCACTTATAACAAAGTCGCAGGCACGGAGCAGAAGGTCCGTACTGCAGCAGATATACGTAACGATTTTCCGATCCTGTCACGCCATGTGCATGGGAAACCACTTGTGTATCTTGACAGCGCGGCGAGTTCGCAAAAGCCCGATAGCGTCATTGATGCGATGAGCACGTACTACCGGACCTATCATGCTAATGTTCATCGCGGTGTTTACCAGATCAGCGAGGAAGCAACGGCAGCCATGGAGAAAGCGCGAGTGAAAGTGGCCCGCTTCATCAATGCTCGCCAGAGCAAGCAGGTCATTTTTACACGTAATACTACCGAGGGTATCAATCTCGTCGCCTATAGTTGGGGCAGCGCTAATATCTCCGCTGGTGACCTGGTGGTACTGACCGAAATGGAGCATCACAGCAACCTCATTCCCTGGCAGCTGCTTGCTCAACGCACAGGAGCCAGACTAGAATTTGTCCCTGTTACCGATGATGGTCTCCTGCGCCTTGATATCTATGAGCAATTATTGCAGCAGCAGCCGAAACTGGTGGCCTTCACGCATATGTCTAATGTGCTAGGTACGATCAATCCCGCCAGGCAGATGGTTGCGCAGGCCCATGCCGCTGGCGCTACCGTTCTGCTAGATGGGGCGCAGGGTATTCCACATCTACCGGTAGATGTGCAGGAGCTTGACGTAGATTTCCTGTGTTTCAGTGGGCACAAGATGCTGGGGCCCACCGGTATCGGTGCGTTATATGGCAAGCGCGACCTGCTGGAAGCGATGCCTCCTTTCATGGGCGGGGGCGAGATGATTCGCAAAGTTGGACTGCGCGAATCGAGCTGGAATGATCTGCCGTGGAAATTTGAGGCGGGTACGCCCGCGATTGCTGAGACCATTGGTGAAGGTGTAGCCGTTGATTACCTGGCTGCGCTCGATATGGAGAACGTGCAGCAGCACGAGCAACAGATCACCCGCTACGCGATGGAGCAATTGCGGTCCGTGCCAGGTTTAACGATCTACGGGCCAGAGGCTGCTCAACGCGGAGGCGTGATATCCTTCACATTGGGAGATATTCACCCGCATGACCTGGCCTCTATTCTCGACCAGGAGATGGGAGTAGCCATCCGCGCCGGGCATCACTGCGCTCAACCACTAATGGAGCGCTTCGGCCTGAGTGCAACGGCACGGGCTAGCTTCTACGTGTATACTATACCAGAAGAAATTGATGTTCTGGTGCGGGGCCTGCACAAAGCCTTGCAAATTTTCAACTTGTAGAGGTAGTCACAAGGGCCGTTCTGGAGAGAAACCCATGTCAATGGACTATCGTGAATACATACTGGATCATTATCGAAACCCGCGCAACTATGGGAAGCTAGAGCAACCCGATGTGCATGCCGAAGACTCCAATCCTCTCTGTGGCGATCAGCTTACACTTGATTTACAGATAGAGGACGACCATGTGACAGCCGTGCGTTTCCAGGGACGAGGCTGTGCCATTAGCCAGGCATCGGCCTCTATGCTATCAGAGATGATCGAGGGTAAGACAACGCAGGAGATCATTCGTCTTGGCAAGGACGAGGTACTGGATGCCCTTGGCATCGCGATCAGTCCTGCGCGCACCAAATGCGCCTTCCTCTGCTTGCGCGTGCTTCATCGCGGACTGGCAATGGCTGGCCTGGAAAAACCGGGCAATAATGACGAAGATGAAGATTAGACCTGTAGTTATACCAGGGAGGCACATGATGCAGCAGGGACCATACGACCAGGCAAACCAGGAAGGTCAGCCACCGTTGAAAGTGCTGGTCATCGACGATACCGAGAATATCGTCGAGTTTATAAAGTTGGGACTCAAGTACGAGGGCTTTCAAGTAGAGGCGGCCGCAGACGGCCCAGAAGGATTAGCGGCGGCCCAACGTATCAGCCCTGATCTTGTAATCCTGGACCTGATGCTGCCAAGTATGGATGGTCTGGAAGTATGCCGGCGCCTGCGTAGCAACCCAACGACGCGAGATGTGCCTATTCTTATGCTCACTGCAAAAGATGATGTACGCGATCGCATTACCGGCCTTGATACCGGGGCCGATGATTATTTAACTAAGCCTTTTAGTTTCGAGGAACTGGTGGCACGTATTCGTGCCGTGCTACGGCGCCAGATTCGCGGCGCGGGCGAGCAAGGAGGCGACGCGAGACAGCCCCAGATCCTACAATTCGGTGACTTGCAGTTGAACGTTGGCACGCACGAGGTGACGCGCGCAGGTCGTCCCATCGATTTGACGGCAACAGAGTATAACTTGCTGCACCTTTTCATGAGTCACCCACGCCAGGTGCTTGATCGCCAGACGATCCTCAACAGAGTATGGGGTTACGATTTCCTGGGCGAGACAAATATCATCGAGGTTTATGTGCGCTATTTGCGCGAGAAGATAGAGGATTCACCCAGCACACCGCGCCTCATTCAGACCGTGCGTGGTGTGGGGTACGTGCTGAAAGGCTAGAGGAGCATGTTATCAGAGCAGAATTCGGCCAGTTCGCCCACTGCGCATATAACACGACCACTCTACCTGGCCCCAGAAGCAGCTTCCTCCTTGCAGCGCATACGCCGCCTCCAGGCTCAGCAAAGTGCAGAGGGAGCGCAGGACACCACCTCCAGGCGTACACAAGCGGCAGTCCAGGGCATAACAGCCAGCGCTGTCACCCTTGCAGGTAGCAAATCTCAAGTGGGGGTGCAGGCAGTGCAGCAGTGGAGGCAGCGTATAAACAGGTGGCTGCGCCCTTTTTTTAGCCTGCGCTGGCAGATTCCGTTCGTCTTTATTGCGCTCTTCGTTTTCTTGTTGCTCATCCTGAGTGGCTTTATATATGGCTCCGTAGCCACACAACTCTACAATAATGGACTGGCTGCATTGCCGGCGAGAGTCCTGGGAAGCAATGGGGTACGCGAACAGCTCATCAACGACATCTACTGCCGAGGGATGTCGTTTCCTACAGCTCTGCGTTCTGTACAGGTGGCCAATGAGTCAAACGATATCGACTCTATCTACCTTCTGGATAGAAGGGGGCAGGCTATTGCCAATAGCGATGGCGGAGGTCTGCCTGGACAGGTCTTCCCTTATACCGAAGCACTATCGCTCTCCACGGGGAAAAGCCTTCAAGCCAGCAGCATCAACGGAGAGCCCATCGGTATTTTTGTAACGAAGCTTGCGCCGCCTCTTCCTGCCAGGGGCTGTTCACGCAATACTTTTTACGGCTACCTGGGAGTGGCAACATTCTATAGCGCTGAACATGCCATCCTCAACCGTTTGATGATAATGATAGTCATAGCGACAATCGCGATTATCGGTGTTGGTAGTGCAGCCATTTTCTTCTTTACCAACTTACTGCTCAGTCCGCTGAGGCACATGCGCGACGCAGCCCAGGCGATAGCCCTTGGCGATCTCAAACAGCGCGTGCGCTTACCTCAGAGCGATGACGAAATAGGCGCGCTGGCCGTCAGTTTTAACGAAATGATCGACCAGGTTGAACGTGCATTCGAGGAGCAACACGCCTCAGAGAGGCGTACGCACCGTTTCGTCTCAGATGCTTCACACGAGCTACGTACCCCACTCACCTCCTTGCGCGGCTTCACGGATGTATTGATGCGCGGGGCGAAAGATGATCCAGAGACATTGCAGCGCTCACTGAAACTGATGAAAAATGAGACCGAGCGTATGTCGCGCCTGGTAAACGACCTGCTAACACTGGCAAGGATGGATGAGGGTAACCCACTGAACATTGAGCGCGTCAATATGCTGGATATAGGAGCCGAGGCGATAGAACAAACGTACATACTGGCTGCCGATGGGCGTGACGTGTCATTACAGTTGACGACGGAAGATGAACAATTAGAGGTGCTAGCAGATGTAGACCGGCTCAAGCAGGTGCTGCTGATCTTATTCGACAATGCACTTAAGTACGGTCGCCCAGGAGCCGAGGGTTGGATCGTCCTGGCCATTGATAAGCAGGAAAACACGATACTGATGCATGTGATCGATAATGGTAAAGGGATCACAGAGGAAGATTTACCACACGTCTTTGAGCGTTTTTATCGCGGACGGAACTCGCCCACATCAGCCGATGGCACGCCAATTGCAGGCGCAGGACTGGGTTTGTCGATTGCCCTTGCCATTGTGCACGCGCATCAGGGTGATCTGACCACCCAGAGCGAACCCGGAAACACAACGTTTACCGTGGCGCTCCCTTACGCAACTTGATCGAAGGACTTTCCGGATTTTATCACCCTAGTACCACTGCCCACGCTTCCTATCGCGATTGACCCTCTCCTGTAAGCGTGGTACACTGCTAGCGCGTATCTACTAATAGATAGCGATCATGTCTTAAGTAAGGAGGGCTCCTGTCGTGTGGACCTCAACCATGGAACTCAGCCTGAGACGTATCATTCCCACTCAGCTCATCGGTCGCTTTTGGAGAGGGGCCTATTTTTCTTCCTTTGCTCCTCTGCAGGTGCAGAATCTTCCGCGACAGCCACTACCCAGCCCCTATTGGGTGCGCGTACGCAATCGTCTCGCCGGTATATGTGGAAGTGATCTACACCTGATCTATACTGATGGGGATTTTCGCATCGCACCCGCTGCTCTCCCCAATCATGAGTATTCCTATCCCGGCCACGAGGTTGTCGGCGAAGTCATTGAAGTGGGTGACAAAGTACAGGGGCTTCATGTTAGTGATCGCGTGGTGCTACAGAGTGGCCCCAATTGTCTATCAACGGGTGTACAACCTGTGTGCCGTTCATGCGCTGCCGGCAACTACAATCTTTGCGAACACGGTGATTTCCCCGGGCCGTATCCCTTCGGCGGGGGATGGAGTGAAGAGATGCTGCTGCACGAACAGCAGCTCTTCCGTGTCCCCCCGGAGATGAATGACGAGCAGGCTGTTCTCCTGGAGCCGGCTGCTGTGGCTGTGCATGCAGCCTTGCGCCGTTTGCCTCGATCCGCTGATCGCGTCCTGATTATCGGCGCCAGCACTATTGGATTGCTTCTCTTGCAAGTTATTCGTGCTCTTGTTCCCCAGGCCGAGATCAGCGTAGCCGCTCGTTACCCCTTCCAGGTAGAACAGGCTACCCGCCTGGGAGCGGCTCACATTCTCTATCCACAGGATGGCTACCAGGCAGTACAGCGCACTACAGGCGCGCAACTCTATCAGGGCTTCATGGGTAATCAGATGCTACTGGGCGGCTACGATGTCATCTATGATACCATCGGCAAACAACGCACCATTCACGAGGCATTGCGCTGGGCGCGAGCTGGCGGTGCCGTGGTAGTGGTAGGAGTTAGTCTGCACTTAATGCACCTGGACCTCACCCCGGTCTGGTATCAAGAGGTTGACCTGATCGGTACATTGGCTCATGGTTCGGAGACCTGGCCTGTTGGAACTCAATCACGCCATTCAACGTTTGCCATAGCCACTGAGATGATTGTGCTTGGGCAGCTGAACTCCACTCAGTTGATCACTCATCGTTTCCCGCTCAGTGAGTACCAGCGCGCGCTGACTACCGCCACAAATAAGGCAGATAGCCGCGCCATCAAGGTAATCTTTGACTACTCGCTGCAACCTGCATCGGTAGTTCCAAATGTACGATCTTCGTCACAGCGACGACTACAAACTCCGGCGCTGAGCGACATACCGGGGCCGGCTGTACCAGTTGACACACCTGGAGGGGACGTTACAGAAGCGACAGGTGATAAAACTGTCATCGTTGCCAAACCGCCCAAACGATACCCACTACAGCCCGGAGAACGCGCTGTCAAGGGATAGGATCTGAGAGAAGGGAGTGTGGCGAGGATTACCTGCCCCAGGCAGGGTTCCCCTGCTTGTAGGAGTGGATGCCAGATAGGATGCAAAGAAGGAAGAGAAGTGAGGTATTAACGAGAGTAGGTTTCCCCTACTGGAGCCTGGGCTATAATAAATACAAAGAATACAATCAGGAGTTGCTATGTCGATCACTGATCAGCCACCTCAAAGATCTCCAATCCTCGTGATATTGGTGCTCCTGGTTGGAGTTATTGCCTTTGGCAGCCTGTATGGGCCACGCATATTCGTAGGGACGCAGGCTCAACCAGCGCCTACTCCAGTGACCGTAACGGGCCCATTCGTGCAACCGCCGCTCAATCCTTCTCAAATCAATTCTATCAGACACCTCGTGACCTATATGCAATACAAACAGCTTGCCAGCCTGTATGTTTCGCGTATGATTCTGGATGAGGAACTGGGTCAACTGATCATGGTGGAGTACGCAGAAGATTACTATTCACCCCAGCTCGATATGATGATCAACCAGCTTCACGCTGGCGGTGTCATTATGTACGAATTTCAGATGAAAACCTTCTCACAGACCAAACATGACATCGCTGAGATGCAGAAACGCGCGCAGATACCGCTGCTCATCTCAACGGATGAAGAGGGTGGCCCGTATATCCATCGCTTAAAGAATATTTACCCGCTGCGTCCTTCAGCATCGGATATAGCAGCAACGGGCGACCCCAATGTAGCAGTTAAGCAAGCGAATAAGGTTGCACACCAACTACTTGCACTGGGTATAAATGAAAACCTGGCTCCTGACGTGGATGTGAATCTTGTCAACGGCTACGACATGGTGGCGCGCACATTTGGGAATACACAACAAGAGGTGATCAAATTCGCGGGTCCGTACCTGCAAACCCTGCAGAGTGATAGCGTTGTGGGCTGCATCAAACACTACCCTGGCCTGGGTGACGCGGTGCCCGATGCTCATGCGACTCTGCCAGTGGTGAAGCGTACGCGACAGCAAATCTACTCGGTCGAACTGGCACCGTTCAAGTACCTTATTCAGACGCAGAATAAGCTCGAGCAGCCAGGGATGATTATGCCGACCGATGTGTTGATGCCGGCGATTGATCCTGTCTACCCTGCGGAACTTTCGCATATCTTCATGACCGAGATCCTGCGCAAGCAGTTTGGCTTTGATGGAGTTGTCTTAACAGATGCTCTGTATATGAGGGGTATCACCGAAAAATGGAGCATGCCAGAGGCGGCAGTGTTGGCTCTTAATGCAGGCAATGACATGCTGCTCGGGCCTACCGACCAGGATCAAATGATCCAGATGTTAAACGCGCTCAAAGCTGCTCTGAAGAACGGCAGACTTTCCAAGGCTCGCGTTGACGAGGCCGCTACGCGTATCATTGCTCTGAAGATGCAATATCATCTCATGCCTGCCGTAGTGCCGCAGCAGTAAGCAAGGCATCTGGGCTTAAGAAACGTTCACACGTTATTGAAACGTATTAGTAATAGAAATTAGCTGCGGCTGTGTTACCTGTGCTCCGGGTAGGAAATGCTCCTGATTTATCTTTTGTGGGTCTCCTGGAGACAGGGTGGAACTTTTCAGCGATAATTTATGTAGGAGTTTTTATGTCTGTTACCAATGAAATCGCGCAAAAATCTTCCCTGGACCATTTGAAGGATCCGGAACAGCGGCAAAGATGTTCTCATTCCCCTTTGACTATGCCACTTGTGATCACGCTGGTACTGTTGGCGATAACCATTATCCTGGGGCAAGTCTCAGCGTCACTCTCTTCGAACCAGGCACCTGCATCCCAGGTAAGAGAAGCACTGGCACAAGGTCCGTTTGTAGAACTGCCATTCGACCCTACCCAGGTCAATGCGACGAGGCATCTCATCACCTATATGGATTACAAGCAGCTCGCAAAGCTCTATGTCTCACGCATGACTCTCGATGAGGAATTGGGGCAACTCTTCATGGCCGAGTATTACGACACTTACTACGCGCCAGAACTCGACATGATGATCAACCAGTTGCATGCCGGAGGTGTCGTTATGTACGCCTTCCAGATGAACAGCTTTGCTGAGACCAAACACGACATCGTCATGATGCAAAAGCGTGCCACCTTCCCATTGCTGATTTCAGCCGACGAGGAAGGTGGATTCGTTGAGCGGGTTCAGAATATTTATGGCCATCTCCCGGGAGCCCTGGAAATCTACCAGACAGGTAATCCAAACAATGCAGCTCGCCTGGGGCATACTATCGCTCGTCAATTGCTGCAACTTGGGATTAATACCGACCTTGCACCTGATATCGACGTGCAACTAGTAAATGGGCCAGATCAGTACCTGCGTACCTGGGGTTATACTCCTCAATCGGTCATTACCTACGGTGGAGCTTACCTGCGTGCTATCCAGAGCGATGGCGTCATTGGTTGTATCAAGCACTTTCCGGGTCTAGGCGCAGCCAAAACTGATGCCCACTACGACCTGCCAAAGGTAGATCGCACGAAAAGCCAGATCTACTCAACTGAATTGGCGCCCTTCAAGTACTTCATCCAGACCACGAATCCACTGGAACAACCGGGGATGATCATGCCGACAGATATATTGATGCCTGCAATTGATCCAAAATTGCCTGCGGAACTGTCACCTATCTTCATGACCGATATTCTGCGCAAGCAGTTCGGCTATGATGGGGTCGCCATTACTGACGCGCTGTATATGAAGGGTATTTCCCAAAAATGGAGCCTGGGACAGGCCGCAGTCCTGGCAATCAAAGCCGGTAATGATATGCTGCTTGGAGCTAATGGGCCTTACCAGATGATGCAGATGCTGGATGCGCTGAAAGCTGCCTTGTATGATGGGCAACTCTCCAGGGCCCGCATTGACGAGGCCGCTACGCGCATCATCGCGCTCAAACTCGAACGTCACTTGATGCCTATGGTACCACCTCAATACTATAATCTCTAGTATATAAAAAGAGGAGATTTTCGGGGGACACCCCCGCGCCCCTGGCAGGAGGCTGCGCCTCCTGCACCTCCCTTTAAGGAGTCGGCGAAGCCGTGCGCGGGTTCTTACTTCACGAGGAGCCGCGCTGCAGTCGCTCTATGATCTCTTTCAATCTGCGCGTTTCCGCCATGTGTTGATCGCGCAACTGGATCATTTCTTGCTCTAGTTCTTCCTGCATCTGTTCCATGCGGTCTTTCATATGCAGGATGGCCTCAACGCCTGCCAGGTTCACACCCAGGTCGCGCATCAAACCACGGATGTGTACAACACGTTCAATGTCGCGATCCGAATATAAACGCGGGCTATGTGGGCTCTTGCCTTTGCGCGCGGGTGTAATAAGCCCCAGGCGTTCATAGTGGCGTAATGTCTGCTCGTGTACCTCGGCCTTTTCTGCTGCCACGCTGATAATGTACCATGCGCCTTCACTTTTCTCAGGCACGATGCATCACTGCCTTTCTAAACGTATTCATTTGCAAAGCAGCATCTTTCAATACTTTCCTGTAGGAAGGTAGTCCTAGTAACCTGGCAGAGAAAACTGTCACAATCGCCATCAAGTCCCAAACGAGCTCCCTCCACATTTCTAGGAGGTGACCTCGACACCGCGACTACGCGCCAGCTTCTCGAACAATTCCCGTTCCTCAAGAGAGAGGCGCATTGGCAGGATCACCTTGACACGGGCATAGAGATTACCGCTATCTTGACCACGCAGATGCGGCATACCCTTGCCCGCCAGGCGGAACATACGACCGTTCTGTGTCTCGGCCGGAATGCTCAACACGAGCCTGCGCCCATCAGGAAGGGGAACCGGCACTTCACCGCCCAGCATAGCCTTCACCAGGTCCACATCGATGTCGACGTAGAGATCATCGCCCTTGCGCTCATACATACTATCAGGTTTGACAGTGATTACCAGAAAGAGGTCACCGCGCGGCCCGCCTCCGATACCTGGCTGCCCTTCACCAGCAACACGGATCTTGGAACCGTTATCTACTCCCGCGGGGATCTTTACCTGGATGCGCTTATTACGGGCGATCATACCCTGGCCGCCGCAATTGGCACACGCCTTGCCCGAGACTTCTCCTGTTCCCTGGCAGACCGGACAGGCCTCGGTTGATTGAATGTTGAAGGTGCGCGTTCCCCCGACGTATGCTTCCTGCAACGTCACCTCAACAGGCTGTTCAATATTATCGCCTGCACGCCTCCGATAGTAATCATCGCGTGTTCCCCTCCCCCCCGCTGCTGCTGTACGGCCAAAGAGAGTCTCAAAGAAGTCTGAAAAGCCACTGCCGTTATCGAAGTCAAAGGGCGGCGTACCACGGCCACCGCTGCCACTATAGCTATAGCGTCTCGTCCCGGTACCTCGCTGGAAGCCAAATTGATCCTGCCAGTTCGGACCCAGCGTATCATATTTGCGCCGTTTATCGGGGTCTGAAAGCACCTCGTAGGCTTCGTTAATCTCTTTAAACTTTTCTTCTGCTTTTTTATCGCCAGGATTCACATCAGGGTGATACTTGCGCGCCAGCTTGCGGAAGGCTTTTTTGATATCATCTGCACCGGCTCCGCGTGGGACACCAAGTGCCTTGTAATAGTCCTTGTAGTCCATAATTGTGCACCTCTTTTTTAGCTCTGCCACCCTGCCGGGGGACAGTGTCGCTGTAAATCCTAGCTAGCTTGCAATTGAGCACAGGGGAGAGGCACTTCCTTTTTATTCAGGATCAGCAAAGCAATTATACTATCAAGTCTTTGGATGGCTCATTCTTGTTTGTTTCCGGTGCTTACTTTAACGCGAGCTGGACGCAGTGTCTCATCGCCCAATGTGTAGCCTTTGAGCACCTCCTCTACGATGATGCCCTCGGGCTTGTCACTATCCTCGACTGCTTCTATCGCCTCATGCACATAGGGATTGAACGTCTCGCCAATGGTGGGGACGGGATTGATCCCCTCGCCGCGCATCACTTCGTTCATCTGCCATAGTACCATACGTAGAGCCTGCTGCAAGCCCTGGCGATCCAATGTCTCCTGGTACCCTAAAGCCCGCTCTACGTTGTCCATCACGCTCAGTATCTTGTGAAACAGCGCCTTCTTCTGCTGCTGTACACGGTCTGCCGCTATACGCTCCTGGCGCTTGCGAAAGTTCTCCATCTCTGCTCGCTCGCGCAGAAACTTATTCCAGTTCTCTGCTGCCTCCTGGCGTGCCTGTGCGAGTTGCGACTCTAATTCGGCAATACGAGTGACCTCCGGAGAAGGTACGGCATCTTCATTCACCTGTTCCTCTGGCAACTCCTGTCGCTCTTCCATAACTCGTTACATCTCCTTATCAGTTCATTTCTTTAACTATAGAGGCAACCCCGTGGGGTCACCTACTTGTGGGAGCTCAAAATAAATTCAAAATGTGTTCTTGACAGGAAAGTTTATTGCCTTTACAGTATAAATCTTGAGTCGATGACTGTCAAGTTGCTTTATCTCACGGGTATTGAACATAGGCCTCTAGTACCGCGCATTGACATAGCCTATTGCGCTCCCCTATACTGTGCCGTGGGTAGCAGACGTTCCACACAATTTGACCCTCTAAAGATGTTCCAACATGATAGGCGTGCAAAATATGACAGGCGTACAAACCTATATCCGCAAGCATATTGGTAGTTATCGTATAGTTAGCAGGCGCTCCATAGATGCTGCCAACGACGAGCAAGCTGCTACTGTACGAGTCCCCGCAGCTGTAGCACTGGTACCGTTGGATGAACTGCAGGCGGTGCTACACAGTCAACAGGCTAGGGAAGACTCACATCTTAGCAATGGGGACCCATCTCAGCTGCCCGGAGATCTGCTAGCGGATATTCAGATACCCGCAGATGCGGAGCCTGAACAATCAGATATACCTGAAGAGGATGACGAAGATACTCAAAAGAGTCGCGCGATTAAAGTACCCCACTGGGAGAGCACAGAGCAGGAGGCTCTTTCCACAGCAGCTCTTGAATCGCGGTTAGAACTCGCAGTTGAGCCTTCCACCGGCGCAGCTAGCACCCATCCAGATGTAGCCGGTATCCAGGCCAATATGCCTGATATTCATGTTGAAATCCCCGGAGAAAGCCTTCTGAGCACTGGGGAGCAGACCGGGAACGATAATTTTCATCACCAAAGTGGCGGTCAGAGTTCCAGGCTGCTAGAGGTAGTGGTACTGGCCACTCGCATAGTTATGACCATCATCATCGTTCTATTCTTTTTGGTGTTTCCACGCATTGTCTTGCCCAAGAGCACTCTACATGCTACTCCACAGCTTTCGGCAGGCGTGGTTGCAACGGCGCCAGTACCGGTGGCAACTGCCACGCCATTACCAATAGCTGGACTAACCATCATTCCAGACCATATCAATGCCACGACAGGCTGCACATTTGCCCAGGGCAGGTACAGGTGTATCATTACATTGACGTTGTCCAAGAACCACCATAACAAGCTGAAATGGTCTATATCCAGGAGCGGGCTAACAGCAACCTTTTCCTCTTCAAAGGGCATACTATGGCCAGGCCACCGCCAGCAAATAGTCATCTATATATACAATGACTGCCTACACAGCGGTTCCTTCATTTTTTCCACGGGAGGAAAGACCATTTCTATAGCATGGAGTTGTTAATAGGCTCGCCACGTTCCTGGTCGTAGGCTATCTCGATCATCTGGTCGGTGCGAGTCGCCACCGGCTTCTCCCCTGGCGGTGGCGGTGTCGCCCGCGGGCCCGGCCTGGAAGTCGGCCATTTTAAATGTTTCAGCGTTGTATTTACCAGCTCCTTGTTCTCGGCTGCTTTCTCTATCTCGGTACTCATAATGACTCCTATGTCTTGATGACTGCGATTTCTTTCCTTGCTTCTGTTCTATATTATGCCACGTAAAAAAGGTGCGGTGAAGAGAGCATTGTCCTCTTGCGCTCTTGGAACATCTGGGCTATGATACGAATGTCTCTTGCAGGAGCTTCACAATGGTACCATTGAAACTCCTCAGACCGTTAAAGTAGCTATGACGGCGGAGCATCGAAAAAGGAGCGAACCAGCCATGGCAGGCCGTGACCAGAGAAATGAACACAGGCGCCAGAATGGACGCCTGGCGCCAGGTGTGAAGACAGATGTGGCACAGGGCACCTCGCGTGTCAGCCGGGCAGCCGGTACCATCGGCTCGGAAAGCATGCGTGTTGAGCAACGCTCAAATCCTGCTGCAACCGGGCAAAACTCTCCTCGGCAGGCTGCTTCAAAGCGAACACAGAGCGGTAAGCAGGCGACAAAGAGACGGACTCCAGCCAAACAGTCCGCTCCTGCTCCCACCAGGGATACACGTTTCATCGACTGGCTGCGCACAGGGTGGGAGAACATGGAACCACATCACCAGCAGCGTTTTCTCAGTGTCCTCTTGCTTCTGCTATCATTGTTGCTGTTTGGCGCACTCACGTTGTTCCGCCAGGCGCCGATCCTTGCCGATCTTTATAAACTCTCTACCGCCTTTTTCGGCTGGTCGGCCTATCTGCTGGCACTTGGCCTGGTCGCTTTTGCCCTGGCTCATTTTGTCGAAGGCATGTTTAACAAGCGCCTTATTCGCGGGTCGCTGATGTTCTGGCTGGTCGCGCTCTGGTTGTTAGTGCTCCTCGAAAGCCGCCTGCTCCTCGGCCTCGGCAAAGCTGGCATACTGGCAGATTTCCTGGCCATCCCACTCTCTGGTTGGACGGCCAGAAATGCTATCTTCATCCATGTTTTGTTAATTGGACTCTGTATCATTTTCGTGATTGCTGCCTTCGGCATCAGGTTTGGACATGTGCTAATGATCGGTCGTGCCATTGGCCGGGTGCTGTCCGGTGGACAGAGAGGATCGCCAGGGGGTACATCCGCTGGTACTTCGCCGTACCTCGGCCAGCGTCCACAATATAGCCGCTATGGCACTGGCTTACGGGCTCCGGATCAGGCGAAACAGGCCAGTAACGAGGTAGATGAAGAAGACGAGGATGATGACGCGTTGATCGAATTCGAGGACGACTTTGACGGCGTAGCAGACGATGCGCTCAACGACATCAACCTGCACAAAGACGAGATTCGCCAGGTGCCGCGAGGATCGCGCTCCGCTCAGCAACTGAATCGCGAAGAGCATAACGACGCTGTACAGGGTGCTCACCAGCAGCAGCTTCCCTTCAACCAGGACAAAACGCAGATGGAGCCACTCGCACCCAATCCGGCGCGTAATAACCAGCCCGTAGTTATTACGCGCGCGGCAGGCGCGCAGTCACAATCAGCGCTTGAGCCGCCGTGGAAACTACCGGACATCAGGTTGCTCAACAATCCGGAAGAAGTCAAACTGCACATGCTGGGCGACGATACAACGTCCCTGGCAAAGATCATCCAGGATACCCTACGCAGCTTCCGCGTCGATGCCGAGGTGAAACCAGAGGATATCAGCATCGGCCCGACCGTTATTCGCTTCGGCATCCGTCCAACCGGCAAGCCAGAGATGAAGCTGGACGAGAAGGGCAGGCAGATACCCGTCCGGGATGCTTCCGGCAATATCGTGTACGAATCGCGAACGCGGGTGAGCCGCATCATGGCATTGCAAAGCGACCTGGCGCTCGTGCTGGAAGTCAAGAGTATCCGCATGGAGGCGCCTGTTCCTGGGCGTCCCTACGTAGGCGTTGAGATCCCCAATAAGAACAGCCGGCTCGTTACGTTGCGCGAAGTGCTGGAGAGCAAAGAGTACCTGGCAGCCAGAGCAAAATCAAAACTGGCGGTTGCTCTGGGCAAGGATGTGGCCGGTACGGTACGCGTGGGTGACCTGGCGCGTATGCCGCACTTGCTGATCGCGGGCGCGACCGGCTCTGGGAAATCAGTAAGCATCAACGCCATCATTGGCAGCATTCTCATGCAGGCTACGCCAGATGATGTACGTCTCTTGATGGTCGACCCGAAGATGGTCGAACTTATCATGTACAATGGCATTCCCCACTTGCTCGCACCGGTCGTGACAGAGGTCGAGAGGGTGGTGGCAATGCTCAAGATTGCCATCGTCGAGATGGAGAAGCGTTATCGCCTCTTCTCGCAGTTAGGCGTGCGCAACCTCGATGGCTACCGCAAGCAGCGGGCCGAGAGGATCGCTCGCGGCGATACCTCGCTGAAGAACCTGCCTGCCATCGTCATTATCATTGACGAGTTGGCCGACCTGATGATGTCTGCGCCCGAGGAGATCGAAGGTATGATCTGTCGCCTGGCGCAGCTGGCCCGCGCCACCGGTATCCACCTGGTCATTGCTACGCAACGCCCCTCAGTTGATGTCATCACGGGCCTGATCAAAGCGAACATCCCCACACGCATCTCGTTTATGGTCAGTTCAGCGGTCGATTCGCGCACCATCATCGACATGGGCGGAGCGGAACGCCTGCTCGGGCGCGGCGATATGTTGTATCTCCCCGCCGACGCGGGCAAACCTGAGCGCATCCAGGGTGCATTTGTGGCCGATGACGAGGTGGACAACCTGGTGAACTACTGGAAGCAGCAGGTTCAAGAGCGCACTACTTTGATGAATCGCGGCAAGAAGGGGCAAGAAGCCGCTGCCGTGCCGCCTGTGGTAGAGCCGGGCTGGGAAATTAGTGAGTATGTTTCTGATGATGTTGAACTGGAAGATGATCTCCTGGAGGAGGCCGAACGGGTCGTGCGCGAGTACGAACGCGCCTCCATCTCGCTGCTGCAAAGGCGTCTCCGCATTGGCTATTCGCGCGCTGCTCGCCTGATAGATCTACTGGAGGCGCGCGGCGTAATTGGCCCTTCTGAGGCAGGCGGGCGTTCCCGGGAAGTGTTTGATGACGATAATGGTCATGGCAGGCACGGCAACGGCGAGGGACGTACCATGGCTGACGAGGCCGCCGACATCATTGCCGAAGAGAAGGCCCGGGAAGAGTTTCTGAAGGCACGCGAGGAGTTCGTCAAGAAGCAGGGCGCTGCGAAGCAACCCACCAATGGACAGCAGCAGGGATATGTCTCTTCAAAGGGAGCGGGGAAGGATGATGATGTGGAGGAGCTGGAATTATAAGAGGCATCAGGAATCTTTCTCCTCGTCCAACTCTTTCAACAACTTTTCATCCAGCTTACTCAACTGTACCTTCTCGAACAAATCTGGCCGACGCTGGCGTGTCCTCCTCAACGATTCTTTGCGCCGCCAGCGTGCGACCTGCGCGTGATGGCCCGAGAGCAATATATCCGGCACGCGCCAACCGCGAAACTCTGGCGGGCGTGTATAGTGTGGATACTCCAGCAGGTTTTCACTGTGTGACTCCTCCTGGATCGATGCGTCTGCCCCCAGCACGCCCGGAATGAGACGGCCCACAACATCCACCACGACCATCGCTGCCAGTTCCCCGCCCATCAGTACGTAGTCACCTATCGAGATTTCGCCGGTCACCAGGTGCTGGCGCACACGCTCATCAATTCCTTCGTAGCGCCCACAGAGCAGTGTCACACGTTGCTCCTGGGCAAGCGCTCGAGCTACCTGCTGGTTGAAAAGCCGCCCCTGGGGAGTCAAGAGGATGATAGGTCCCCTTTCATAGACAGCCTCAATCGCGGCAAAAACCGGTTCAGGCTTCATTACCATGCCAGCACCACCACCATAAGGATAGTCATCAACGATGTGGTGCTTATCAGTAGTGATATCGCGGATATTGTGCAGGGCAATGCTGAGCAATCCTCGTTCCTGAGCGCGCTTAAGGATGCTCTCAGCAAAGGGTCCCTGGAACATATCTGGAAAGAGCGTGAAGATATCGAAATGCATGCAACCTTCCCCTCTAGCATTTATGTGCTACAATAACACTGCTGTTCACTGCTGGCAAGTAGATAAGTTCGGGGTGGTGTTACTTTGTCTTTATCCCAGATACAACAATTCGAGGATTTGCATGATCAAATGACTATTCTCGTTGGAAGTGCTATCCGCTTGTTGTGCGGTGAGGCAGGTGTCTTTGTTGTTTCGAATGAAGCCTTCGATCCACAGAGCAGTGCCGAGTATACTTTGTACAAACTCGATGAATCGGTGTTGCCAGTATTGCTAGCGAGCATCCAGGCAGGCGTACAACCAAACTCTGCTTGCCCACTCGTCCTCAGTACGCTACCACCAGCATTAGTCGCACAAATTGGATTAGAGGATAAAGAAACAGGTGAAGAGGAGGCGCAGGATTTTGAACGCTGCTCCTTATTTTTACAGGATCATATAGGTATACTCGGAGTTATACACTACCTGCGGCCTGCAGGAGCATATTCATGTTTTGAACGACACAGCGAAGCGGGAGGTTCACTGCGCCTCTTTATCGCGCACCTGGCGGCAGGCCTGCGTTCGGCTTTGAAATCTCAAGCGCTTGTAAAAGAGGAAGGGCGATTGGCGGCGATCTTCCAGCACAGCGCAGAAGGTATCCTCACCGTCGATAAGGCACTGCGTATCATTGACTTCAATCCCGCTATGGAGCGATTGACGGGCTGGCATGAAAGCGCAGTGCTGGGGCGTTTCTACTTTGAAGTGCTGCGTCCGAAAGATCGCCAGGGAAACGATCTGGGATTACAAGACTCGCCAATCCTACAGGCATTTGCAGGACAAACTGTTGTGAATCGCGAGATGGTTATTTCCGCACGAGATGGGCAGCGCTTTGATGCCAGTGTCACCGCGTCGTGTGTTCGTTCAGCCAGGGGTGAGCCAATGAACGGTATATTGAACATACGTGATATCACTCGCGAGCGAGAGCAGGAGGAACAGCGTTCAACGTTCATTTCCGTCATTTCACACGAGTTGCAAACACCAATTGCCATCATCAAGGGCTATGCTTCGACGCTGGCACGCACCGGTGCTATGCTTGACACAAAAGGATTTCATTCGCGCCTTCTTGCTATAGAGGAGGAGGCAGATCGCTTGAACAAGCTTGTGGGGAACCTGCTTTATGCTTCGCGCATTCAAGCTGGCGGCTTGCGGATGGAGATCGCGCCGCTCGAGCTGCCACCTTTGATACAAGGAGTTGTCCGCCGCCTGCAAGCCAAAAGCCCGGATATTTCAGTGACACTTGATATCCCACCCAACCTTCCTACAGTAATGGCCGACCGGGAGCGTATCGAAGAAGTGCTGCAAAACCTGCTGGACAACGCCATCAAGTACTCGCCACAGCGCCGGGTAATGACTGTGGCATGCCGGGCCACAGGCGACGAGGTGATTGCCAGCGTGAGCGATTTCGGCATAGGAATCTCACTACGTGACCAGGAGGAGATTTTTACACGATTCCATCGCATTGGCAATCACCTGACGCACACAACGCCTGGAACAGGTCTGGGGTTATATATCTGCCACGCTATTATCGAGGCTCACGGCGGGCATATCTGGGTCGAGAGCGCCCTGCGTGAGGGATCGACATTTTCGTTTAGTTTACCGCGTGTTGAGAAAGCACGCTTGCCTATGGTGGTTTTTGATGGAGAAGGCAACATTTGATCAGCGCGACGTGACCATTTTAATCGTAGATGATGAGCCGCGCATTCGCGACTTCGTACGTATGAACCTGGAGCTAGAGCATTATCGGGTGATAGAAGCGAGTAATGGTATAGAAGCGCTGGACCAACTGCGTGAAAACCTCCCCGATCTAGTCGTGCTGGATGTCATGATGCCAGAAATGGATGGGTTTGAGACACTGCACAGCATTCGCGAAGTCTCAATCGTACCAGTCATCATGCTCACAGTGCGTCAGAATGAACAGGACAGGATACACGGGTTGGATCTGGGCGCCGATGACTATATTGCGAAACCTTTTAGCCCGCGCGAACTGCTTTCGCGTATTCGCGCACTGCTACGCCGCTCGTTTATGCCCCCACCGGCACGTAAAACGGAGATTATCGTTGATCCTGACCTGAAGATCGATTTCACACGCAGAGAAGTAATCGTGCGGGGGGAAAAGGTTGTGCTGCGCCCAACGGAGTATCGCCTCTTGTATCACATGGTCAACAACGCGGGGCGGTTATTGACGCATGAAACGCTTCTCTCCAAAGTATGGGGGCGCGAATATCGCGACGAGGCACATTATCTTCGCCTCTATATTACATATCTACGGCAGAAAATCGAACAAGACCCGGCACACCCGAAGTACATTTTAACTGAACGTGGCGTTGGTTACCGTTTTAAGGAACTAGAGGGATAAGCGGATGGCGCATAAAAGAAACCGCAGGGCGATCGTCCTGTCTCCACTGCTGGTAATCCTCTTACTGCTCCCTTCCTGTTCATTGTGGGGAAGCCAGCCTATAAGGACAGCGTCTCCAACCGCGACGACTGGCGCGAGTAACATGTTACCATCGCCAGCACCCGAGGACTTGCAAAACCTGTTGCAGACAGAACAGTTGTTGCTCATGACGCCTCATCCTCCGCGTGACCTGTATGACCTGGCCCGGCGCTTCAAACTTCATACCGCGTTGCCTATTCCTCACGTCGGGCGTACCACGCCCCTCAATGCTCAACTTGGGCAGGAGGATTCCTTCTGGATTACCAACTTTGATTCGCATCGGAGCAGCCGCATTCGCGCGAAACTCGTCTCTATCACTCCTCATGTATATATGTATCTCGAAGACGGACAGCAGGCAAGTATAGCAGCCCTCCAGTCATCAGCAAATACCTTTGAGACAAAGATTTATCCTAGCGATCGTGCGACCTTTGGGAGTGAGTGGAGCCCCGGCATCGATGATGATGTACACCTGACCATACTCAACGCGGTTGGATTGGGGAACGGCGTGGGAGGATACTTTTCCGCTGAGGATGAATACCCTATCAGTGTCAACCCGTACAGTAACGAACGTGAAATGTTCTATGTGAACCTGGAAGGAGCTATTCCAGGAAATGCAGATTATAACAGCACACTGGCACACGAATTTCAGCATATGATCCATTGGTACGTGCATCCTGTCGATTTGAGCTGGACGAACGAGGGTATGTCGGTGCTGGCCCAACACCTGAATGGATACCCCGTCGATTACATCGGTCAAAGCTATCTACAAAAGCCTGATACGCAGCTCAACGATTGGGCGAGTGATATTAATGCGGACCTGCCTCACTACGGTGCAGGATATCTCTTTATGGATTACTTCTCCGAGCACTATGGCGGCCCCAGTATTCTTAAGGAACTGTTACAGGACCCTGCCTCACCACCTCTCAACTTTGATCATGTGCTGGCGAAACACAGCTACCGGGATCGTTTTTTAGACGTGCTGCGCAAATGGTTCATCGCAAATTTTGTGGCGGATCCAACCGCTGGCCAGGGTGGATATGGCTACTCCACCATTCACCTGCAGGGTCTCACACCGCAGCACAAAATCGAGAGCTATCCACTATCCAGATCCGACCAGGTGCACCAGTATGCCGCTGAGTACTACGATCTCCAGACACGAGGGAAGCATGGCACTCTCACAGTTAGTTTTAAGGGCGCGCCGCTCGTGCGTATAATCAGCAACGATCCGTACCAGGCGACGAATGAATGGTGGAGCAATCGTTACGACAATATAGACAGCACATTGACCCGCGGTTTTGATCTGACCGGGCTGCGAAGCAGGCGAGCGACGCTTCAATTTGCTACCTGGTTCGACCTGGAGCGCGATTATGATTACGCCTACGTTGAAGTTTCCACCGATGGCTTGAACTGGACAACACTGAAGGGCCGCTACACAACGACCACCAACCCAAATGGCGCGAATTGGGGCAGCGGATACACCGGTCAGAGTGGTGGGATCAGCGGACCAAAATGGGTGCAGGAAAGCATAAATTTAACTCCCTACATCGGTAAGAGGATACAGATACGTTTCGAAGAGGTTACAGATGATAGTGTAAACGAGCAAGGATTCGCAGTCGATCAGATTCGTATCCCGGAACTGCATTTTCACGATACGCTGACCACCGATAACGGATGGGTCAGCAATGGTTTCATCCGTTCCAACAATGTCCTACCGGAACATTATGACGTGCAAGCCCTGGTCTATCAAGGACAGCAGTTTACTGTGAATGAAATGAATATCGATCTTGCTACTGCTCAGGGGGCACTGATGGTTCCTGACTTTGGCATGCATGTTAGCCGTATTGTGCTGATCGTCTCGGCCTATGCAGCGGAGACGACACTACCCACGACATACCAGTTGAACGTGGGTATTTCGTGAAGGTTGCCGTCCATACAAAGACGAGGTCGATTAGAAAGAGAGACAGAGAGTGAATAAAAAGGAACGCATTGATGCTGCTCTTCGTGGCGACCCGGTAGATCGCGTACCAGCGAGCATGTGGGGCCATGACTTTTTGCATGAGTGGAATGCGCAGTCACTGGCCGAAACGATGGTCGAGAACTTTACCCGCTACGATTGGGACTATATGAAGGTCAACCCGCGAGCCTGGTACCACGTCGAGGGATGGGGAGTCAAGGTACGACCGTCAGGCGAGAAATACAAGGCGCCTATTTTTGAGGACACTCCCATTAAAAGTGCATCTGATTGGAAGCGCATTCGTCCTTTAGAACCGGACCAGGGGGCACTGAGTGAACAGTTGCACGCTCTGCAATTAATCAACCATTCGATTGGCTACGATGCCTACTTCGTACAAACAATCTTCTGCCCACTGGGTGTGGCAAAGTACCTGGTGGGCAATAGGAATGAACCGGTACAGCAGACTATCCGCGAAGACCGCGCTGCTATGCATGCCGCCCTGCGCGTGATCACCGAAACTTTTATCATGTATGCCATCGCCTGCATGGAACAAGGAGCAAGTGGCATTTTTTACGCGACAAACGGTTGGGCCAGTGAAGGCCTGCTCACTCCTGATCAGTACCGTGAGTTCGGAGAACAATACGACCTGGAGTTTCTAGATGGTATTAAGAGCCGCAGCAAGTTCAATATCCTGCACAATTGTGGTACGCATATCTATTTTGATTTGCTAGAGTCCTATCCGGTACAGGCAATCAATTGGGCGGCTACGCTTGAAGGCAACCCGGACCTGCGCGAAGGTAAGCTGCGTTCCAATAAAGCGGTAATGGGTGGAATCAGTGAAAAAACCACCCTCAAAGCCGGTACACCTGATCAGGTACGTGAGGAGGTGGAGCAGGCACTGGAACAGACCGGGGGCCGACATTTCTTACTCGCTCCTGGCTGCTCCATCCCTCCAGAAACCCCTATTAAAAACCTGGAGGCCATTCGCGCTGCACTTTCCTGAGCGAGGCTTGCAGCCAGCAAGCCTGTGTGCTATACTCAAGGTCGAGAACTCAGAGACAGAATAGCACCGGCAAGCAGCGGCGCGACGAGGGTCGCGCCATATTCTTTTGGGTAACGGGCCTGGTCGGCTATGCTCCAAATGAGCAAGACTGCACACCACAGCAAGGTACTGTTGTATAGTTACATAGAAAAAAGGCGCAGGCAAATTGCCGCGCTAGAGAGAAAGTACATATGTGAATGGAACGACATCGGACAATGCGGGCCTATTCAGCAGGCGGAGTAGTGTTTCGTCTTGTTCCACAACGTTCTACCGAAGACAGCCACACAACGGATAAGCAGAGTGACGGACGAGATAAACGGGATGTGTCTATAGAAGTGGTTCTTGTGGGACGCAGTCATGCTGGTATCTGGGCCCTACCTAAGGGAACACCTGAACCTGGAGAGACCATCGAACAGGTAGCGGTGCGTGAGGTGCAGGAGGAAACCGGCCTAAAGGTGCGCTTGATCAGTTACATTGGCAGTATTACCTACTCATTTGTGCGAGGGCAAATAAGGTATCACAAGCAGGTCCGCCATTTTCTATTGGAGGCCATCGGAGGCAATACAGCTTTGCACGATCACGAGTATGACCTGGTGGAATGGTTTCCCATACACGAGGCATGCCGCCGTTTGACTTACCAGAATGAGGTAAACATCCTCTACCAGGCGGAAGAAACGCTGCAGCGTTGGTTACAGTACCGGCACAAGGAAGGACAATAATAGCCGTATGCAGAACCAGCCGCGCTATACGTTCGTCAGGCGCGTTCTCTTTCCCTATAGTGGGGAGGAACCGCTTTCGCGCACACAAGGACTACGGGTCATCCTGTTATGGGCATTGCTGTTTCCGGTGCCGGTGAGCCTCTGCACACTGGCGGTATGCATTGCTGAAGCATTTACCTGGCATAGGACAGCACTTCTCCTCCTGTTTACGTTTCTTTCAGGAGTTGTCATTTTCAGTGCGTTGGCCTGGTTCGCTGTCAGCATGAGCAACCGTGCTGCTCGCATTCATCAGGAAAAGAGAGCCCGAAGGGGCAATCGATAATTTGGAGGTAGATATGGATCTTAGCGTAGAAGGTAAATCTGAGCGTATCCCACCTGGCTCGCATATCTGCCAGCTCTATAGTAAGGTGACCGAGATCCCGGGCGTAACAGCGCGCCTGATGAGGGTGGGGCTTTCGCTCTCTGAGAAGTGTCTCTTTGCCGCTGCCCCTGCGCAGGTGAACGAGTTTCGTGAAGAGCTAACAAAGCTACAAGTCGATGTAGAGGGACTGATTGCAGCGGGCCAGTTGGTATTATATGATACCCCAGAGACATTTCTAGCGAGCGGCCACCGTTTTGACCCCTATTTTTTGCTCTCTTCCCATCAGACGTTTATTGCCCAGGCGCTACGCGAGGGCTGGCAGGCCGTACGTATCTCTATTGACATGACCTGGCTTACCAGGAACGTTGCCGCTCCCGAACAGATCCTCAAGTACGAGGCGGCCTCCGACGCAGTTTTTACCTTCCAAAATGCTCCTATTATTGCGTTGATGCATTACGACTACGGTAAACTCATGCCCAGCCTTGTCGTGGAGATGCTCAAGTTACATCCAATATCGGTCGTTGGCAAGTATATCAGGCGGAACCCATTCTACCTGAATTCAGAACAATACATGCTGAAGATCCTGCGTCATATGAACCGGGAGAGAGGTCGGGATAAATAGAGGAGAACTCCAGGTCTCACGTACCTGTTCACGTGAGACCTGAAGGAACTTCATATGATTGCTTTCAGGCGATCAGATTGCTTGCATAAAGCTCCCGCTAAAACTGGAGATCGAAAGAGTTACCCAGATTCAAGTTGCTCGAACCGCCCGCCTGCTGCGCACCCTCGGTGGTAGGTGGATGATAGCTCATCGATTGGATGCCCACGCGACCCGGGCCGGTGAAGCGGTTAAGTATGAAGGACGCACCTGCTACGAGACCACCGATAGCGCCTAAAATGCCGCCGCCGCGCTGGGAACCTGCGACCGTGGTTACGGTCATTTGTACCGATGGGTCCTTCCATAGCCAGGCGCCGGGCTCAATATCGAGCGTCTCCCCAGGAGCCAGCATCTTCTCAAAAACGTTACCATAGCCGTGCAACAGCACCAGGCCCTCTCCGCCGCGCGCAGTGAACTGGTCAATGAACAGCCCCGTACGGCTGAAGAGGATGTTAGCGGCGCCTTGCATAAAGGTAAAACCGTAATCAACGTTGCCCGTGGCAACCAGGAATTGATGCTCACGCACCTCAACCATCTGTCCAGGCTGCAGGCGCAGGGCTACAATCTGACCCACGGAGTCACGGGAGAAGGCAATATTACCCGGCCCCTGCGCTTCACTGATGAAGATTTGCAAGCCTGCAAAGAAGCGTCTGCTCGCACCTTTCATCGATTTAAAGCCGATCTGCACGCCTGGATGTTTCCAGAGAAGAATGTGATGTTCAAAGTAGATGGGAAGCTGATTGCCAAGCATAATATCTACTACTGGTACGAGTTCGCCATCGATGGTGACCGTTAAATCCCCCACCTTCAACGGTCCCTTAGGGTTATGCAGTTCGGCCTTTGGAACACTCGCGCCAAACATGCTATTGCTATATTCCTCGTACTGGTTCGGTGGCATGTAGGCTCCTTGCGAAGGCACTCCATATTGGCCCTGGGGAGGCGCTCCATACTGTCCCTGGGGCGGTACACCGTACTGGCCCTGAGGCGGCGGAGCCCCATACGGAGATGGTGGTGGTGTTTGCCCTGTAGGCATAGGTGAACCACAGGTCGGGCAGAATTTCACTCCAGCAGCCACTTGACTTTGACAACGAGGACAGATCATTCTTTTGACCTCCTTAAAATTGCACTGGAGCGGCGGACTTTCCCATCTGCTGATGGGAGGACATATGCCCACACACCACCAGCCTGAACAATTAGTTTATACTCGCATGATGATATCAGCATTGTCAGAAAGATACAAGAGGTAATTTAAGCGGGGATTCTCGCTCTCGAGGAGGTTTGGGAAGAAGAACAATGCCAATGGGCAGGAAGAACAATCGCGTTCCCAAAAATTATTCTCTGAAAGATTTGTGGGGGTGCCTCTTTATCACACAAGAGATACCCCCACACGATACGTGCTTACGTCAGCAGGAAGCTGTCAGCGAGCGGGCTGCGCGAGCTTCCATTATCCCGCTTATCGCCGCCGAGATTTACCGTCTGCTGCCCACCGGTCTGGCGCGTATTCTGCGCATAGCCCGCATTAATCGCCGGCTGGGATGATGGATTTGATTGCAATGCGGCCTGTGTATTCTGGCTCTGCAAGCTTTGCAGGCTTTGTAGCGCAGCCTGTGCCTGTGAAGCACTCTGGTCCGTCGCAAGTTGAATGGTTTTGCCCTCGATGACCACCGCTATCCCTATGCCTCTTCGCAGGTCGTTGAGCTGCCGACGCAGCTCGCGATTCTCGGCCTCTAAAGCATCCATCAGCTTTTTCTGCTCAAGCAGCATCTGAGCGATGCCCTCAAAACCAGCGCTAGCAGTACGATCCATAATGGATTCCTCCTGAGTAATTCCCGTAATCAATAATTCTAGAACTACATCGTCGATCATAATACCACCCTTCCTCTACATATCACACATGTAATAAGGACACAACTCGATCCCAAATAGCTGCCGCCAGCTCTGTCTTGGGCATTACAGGCAAGTCCTCCATTGTACCATTTGCATAAAAGACGAGGACCTTGTTGGTCTCTGTGCCAAAACCACTGTCGGGGCGACTGACATCATTTGCTACGAGCAAATCTAAACGCTTCCCCGCCAATTTGGCTCTCGCGTTGGATATGAGATCATTCGTTTCAGCGGCGAAACCAACGCGCACCAGATGCCGTTGTGATCTCCCATTCCCCGTTTGCCGATCTGACGTATTGGCCAGCTCCTCCAGGATATCCGGATTACGCACCAGGCGCAAAGAAAGGCCTTCCTCGTCGCCAGGACCTCCTCCACCTCGTCCTTTCTTTAGCTTCTGTGTCGCTGGCGCTGCCGGACGGAAATCTGCAACAGCAGCACTCATAACCAGCACATCTGCACCAGCAACTGCATCGTGAACTGCATCGCGCATCTGCATAGTCGTTTCTACCGTGTGCAGTTCCACGTTGTAGGGAGCTTCCAACGCAACGGGGCCAGAGATCAATGTAACGGTTGCTCCACGGTCTCTTGCCTCTGTCGCGAGGGCATAACCCATCTTTCCTGATGAGCGATTCCCTATATACCGCACCGGATCGATCGGCTCCTGCGTTCCTCCTGCTGTTACCACAACACGACGGCCTGCGAGGTCGCCATTGCGCCCCAACACCATACCGATGGCACCTAGCAAGGTCGTCGTCTCTGGCAGGCGGCCTGGACCAACAGCTCCTGAAGCCAATCTTCCCACCAGCGGTTCCACGATAACAGCTCCGCGCTGCCGCAGTAGCGCGAGATTCGCCTGTGTCGCCGGATGCATGTACATATCCCCGTACATGGCAGGAGCTAACAGCAACGGGGCTCTTGTTGCCAGAGCCACCGCGGTAAGCATATTGTCCGCTATACCATTGGCCAGTTTTGCGATGGTGTTGGCCGTTGCTGGTACGATGGCCAGCAACTCTGCTTGCTCTGCCAGTGCGATATGCGTCTCTGCGGCCTGCCCCGAAGGTTCCCATAGATCTGCGTACACACGCCGATGGCTCATGGTCGCGAATGTCAGTGGACGCACGAAGTCTTCCGCGTGTTCTGTCATGATTACATCTACAAGCGTGCCTGCCTGTTGCAACTGGCTTACAAGCTCGACCGCTTTGTAGGATGCAATGCCCCCACAGATTCCGACGATGATATGCCTGTTAAGTAACACTGCCTGTTTGCTCGTTCTCTTATCTTGATAATCCCGGTGAGAACATTGCTACCATAGCATACGTTGACGTGAATAAGCAAGCACAATGCCAAGAAGTACCATCGAGAAGGAAGGGGAGGCGCTCACTGCGGAAGCCTCCCCTGCAATTATTGTCGAATGTCCTTGCGCTTCAAAAAGTAAGCGATGAGGATAGTAAAAGCCACACTCATCACGACCAGGGCAAACCACATAAGCAGGAGGTGTACAATAGCCTCGCTCTGAGTGTAGCTGGAGAAGAGGGTACCTCTATATGCGTAGTCTTTCCCGCTGCCCAGCGCCTCGCCGTGCAGGCCAATCGTCGAGCCCAGCCCCGCCATCGACCAGCGCGCTGCAAAGAACGCACCCAGGAATTGCAGGCCCGGATTGTCGAGCGCAAAGATGATCCCCGAGAAGATCAACTGTGGAATAAGGATGATCGGGATAAGGCTCGCTGCGCGATCATTATTCGGGGCGATTGCCGAAATGGTCAAGCCCAACATCAAGCCCGCAATCGACGTCAGGGCCATGGTTATGTATATTTCCAGGACGGGCGGCAGGAAGACACTATGCTGGAATGGCGCTGTTCCGTTCACTACAAGCACCAGCACCGCGCTTTGTAGCAGGCAGAGCAGCCCGAGAACCACGATCTTAGAGAACATATAGGGCGCAATTCCCAGGTTCACCGCGCGCTCTCTACGGTAGATCGCGGCTTCCCTGACGATCGCGCCGGTCCCATTGATACAGCCGAACATGATAGCAGCAAAGGCCATGATAAACAGGATTTTCTGCGCATTTCCGCCAGAACCCGGTGCGATAGACTGCTGCAAAGCCTGGTCTGCGGTCAGGTGATTCTGTTGCAGGAATGCCTGCCCCTGCGGTGTATTGAGGGCATTGACCACGTTTTGACAGTCAAACTTGCTATGACTGGGAGCGGTGACCGGAACAGGATGCTGCGGGTTGGGCGGACAGGTCACAACATTGGTCGGATTGAAGACATCATGCGCCGCCAGGAAGTACAGAATCAGCGCGATTACCGGTGCCTGCAGCAAGAGGAAGAGGAGGGTTACGGTATCATTTTTGAGCAACTCCCCGTAGCGCATGAAAAGAAACCAAAACTGTTTCCATGGATTACCACGCTTGGGTGGCTTTACGTCAACTGTTTGCTGCTGAACATTTGCCCGTCCCGCTGGCCCCTGGTTGAGAGGCTCGACGACATATTTCTGGAAGTCTGGAGAGGTCCTGAATTTTTCCTCTACCTGCGCCGGGATGTTGGGATTCTCATCGGTCGGTTCCAACGCGCTATAAATCTCGGCGAAGTCGGTCTTGCCGAAGTAGGTCTTCGCATCGTTTGGTGGTCCATAATAGGCCAGTCGGCCACCTTGACACAAGAAGCATATGTAGTCACAGGCGTTGATATTGTTTGTGGCATGGGTAACTAGAACAATGGTGTGCCCTTTGTCGGCCAGCTTGCGCAGGAGGAACATCATTTTGCGATCCAGGCCCGGGTCCAGGCCCGAGGTTGGCTCATCCAGAAAGAAAACGCTCGGGTTGGCCAACAATTCCAGCGCAATGGAGACGCGCTTGCGCTGGCCACCCGAGAGCTTACTGACAAGCAAGTGACGCCTGTATTTCATCTCTACATCATCCAGCACCTCGTCGATGCGCTGTTTGACCTGTTCTGCGGTGAAGTCTTCCGGCAGACGCATCTTTGCGGCGTAGTAGAGGGCACGCTCCACAGTCAGGTCGCGGTGAATAATGTCATCCTGCGGCACATAGCCAAGCTGTGTGCTGAAGGCTGCGAGATGGCGATAATAGTCCTGCCCGTTATAGAGAACGGCGCCTTGCTGCGCTGGCCGGAGGCCGTTGAGCGCATCCATAAGCATTGACTTCCCCGCGCCCGAGCCACCTACCAATGCCACAAACTTGCGCGGAGGCACAGCAACGGAGATGTCGTTGATAAGGATCGTCTGCTTGTTGCCAACCTTTTTGAGATGCAGCGCATCGATACGGATGCTGTTACTCTCGTCATGCTGGGTCAATTGCGTACCTGTATAGGTCAGCTTGAATGGACCGATACGCACCTCGTCGCCAGGCTTGAGCAACTGGCTTGTTACACGCTGAGCATTGACATAGACATGATTGGTGCTGCCCATGTCGATGATGCGATAACCGCCTTGCACCTGCTCCAGGCGAGCGTGTTGTCCAGAAACCTGTGGGTGATTCAGTACAACATTATTACCTGGCAATCGTCCAATAGTAATGACGGCAGCCCCCAGAGGAATCGGGCGAATCTCGGGAGCGATATCTTGCGGCGCTCCGCTACCATCGTTGAAGGTCAGAGTCACCAATGTACCATGCTCATCACCGATGCGGAAGATATCCCCACGGGCCAGCGGTTTACGGAATTGCTGGTTGCCTTGAATATGCTGTCCTTGATAGAGCAAACCGTTGAGCGTGCTCTGCCTGGTTGGATGGGGATGCACGAATACGAACTGGTTGCCTTCGCGCACGATCTGGGCATGAAAACCGGAGACGACGAGTTCATTGATGACAATGTCATTTGAAGGATCGCGTCCAATATTAATAACCTGCTTGGTAAGGGGGTATGCCTGTTTATCTCGATGGACGTTGCTGCTGATCTCCAGCGATGGGACGCCGCGTATATTGGCAGTGCCGGCGGAAACCTCGTTTCCGGCTGTAAATAGCGATGCCGGTGTCCCGCCTCCTGGCTGACCCGGCCTCGGTGGCGGAGCCGCCACTGTTGGCATAGGAGCAGGTGAAGACGCTACTACTTGAGGTTGTTGCTGAGGCCAGGGCTGTGCATTAAAAGGTTGCTGAGGAGAAGGGAACGGCACTTGTTGCGATTGCATTGGAGGCGGAGGAGCCGGTCTCTTCGTTCCTGCACCACTAATGAAGAGAAAGGAGGTTCCTGGCCCAATACTGATAGTATCGCGGTCGTTTATCACCATCTGCTGCACCTCCCGCCTGTTGACGGCGAGGGTATTCTGTGAATTGAGCTTCTCGACACTCCACTGCGATCCATTATAGACGAGCCGTGCGTGCTGTCGCGAAACGGTGGGATCAGAAATGACCACGTCGTTGCCAGGCTCACGTCCGATGGTGATGGTTGTTTTGCTGATTTGAATGCTGCTTCCTGCCAGCGGACCGGTAAGGAACTGTATCGAGGCCAAACTCGGCGATCTGTTCACTACGTCCATGCGCGCTCCTCTGCAACTTGCTGAGATGATGCATAAATAATAACAACGGCCAAATTCTCGAGCAATTATACTGTAGCGCCAGGCAACTGGCAAGAGTCTGGAAAGCAAGAGAAACGTACAAACTTTACCCTTTGTGCAAGCCAATATTTCCAGAGCTCACATCCAACACCAGCACTCCGGAGGGTGGCGTGAGCGAGCTAGCGAGGAGAGGACCGCAATAACCCGGTGAGCCATCGGTGTTCGTAACGTTGATGGCAAATTCACTGTTGATCATGCCAACATTGACGTTGGCATCAAGGATAACATTGGTCGTGACGGGTAATGTGACATCCAGGTTTCCCCGCTCAGATTGAAGCTTGTACACAGGGTGTGAGGCGCTGCTGGGATTGGTGCAGGGATCAGAGCTTAAACTGCCAGATGTGGCTAACGTCCCGTCGAAGATTATATTGCCCGTACCCGTTTCCAGGTGCGAGCCATCGACCAGGCGTGTTTGATGGGCGGTCACGTTACCTATATCATTCTTCACTACCAGTACAGCGTTCAAGCCGCTGACCAGCACACTTCCCACCGAGGTTACGATATTAACCGCCAGCGGCGTTCCCGCATTCGTACTCACTGCTGGTGGTAATGCGATCATCACGTCTACGGCATCACTGGCTTTGCCAAGGATAGTGCCGCTGGCATCGGGTATCCTCGTACCCACCGTCAGGGTATTAGACGAAGTACTGGGCGGCTGCACCAGCACCTGGATGCGTCCGAATTCTTTGCTGGCACTATCGCTGCTTGTAGCCTTAACTTTCTTGATGGTCGTCACTGTTGTGGTAGCGACGCCTGGGTCTACCATGATAGAGACATCGCCAATCTGGTTATGTACTTGTACCCGCGCTATGCTAGAAGGCCCTAGTGGTTGGCGATTTGTGCTGGTATACGTTTGTGAGTTGCCAACGCTTCCCAGGCCCCCGGTTGACAAATTGCTGCTAACTATGAATATACCAACGGCAGCAGCTATGGCCACGACAAAGATGCCTCCCAGACAGCCAGCGAGCAGAAAGGGCCAGCGAGCTCGTCGTCTCCTGCGCGGGTGAAACTCCGCCTCCTCATCATATCGCCTTCGCCGCCTCCTGGGATGCAGTTCATAGTCGTCATCTGACGGTTCTTCCCAGTGCTCCTGCGATGTATTGCTATCTCTGCTCATGCGGTCACTTTTACCTTTTGTGGGTGCCCAATAGGCATCAACCTAGGGCACTGACCCGGGATTCCGTAGGGGCGAGGGTGGTGGAGTGGCGCGGGATGGGCCTTTATGGTCGCCCGTCTGACTCCCTATACCAGCGAGACCGCTGGTGGTGCTGGGGATGGCCCTGGCGGTGGACCACGCGGGCGGCCATAAAGGCCCCCTCCCCACATCATCCCCACTCCCGCCCCTACGGATATTGATGGACTTTTTCTTAGCTTGATACTTTTGGGTTCCTCTTGTGGGAGCCCCGGACTCACCTGCCAATAACGGGTTTTTTGTCTTTACTTACGGGATAATATATATCATCACCACCTCTACTACGTACAAGGTAGGGAGATGGTTTTCTCCCCTCCAGGAAAATAGCGGGCACAAGCGCTACCACACACAATATACCTGCTGCCAGGAAGATGGCAGTATAGACCTCGTGGGCCGAGACAACAAGGTACTGACCATAGAGAGTATTGTAGGTCGCGCTGAAAACAGGCACCCCCGGTGGGGGCTTGAATGCTGCCGCTAGCGTGCGAAAGCGCCCCAGCCCCCAGGAGGTCAGCGCCGCAAGACCCAGGATCATGCCCACCATACGCAACACCGTCACTACAGATGAGGCCATGCCGATCTGGTGGCCGCTGGCAGCATTGATAGCAGTTGTACCTACCGGCGCGATCACCAGTCCAAAACCCAGTCCGCCAATAAGGGTACTGATGGTAATCTGTGTCCAGCCAACATCAAGTGGCCAGAGGTGCATCAACCAGAAACTGATCGCTGTAGATACCAGGCCCAGGATGGCGGTCAAGCGACATGAGATGACTGAGCAGAGCCAGCCGCCAATGAGGGCTCCTATGGGAATCATAGCCGTGAGCCGCAAGAGTGCAAGGCCGCTATCAATCGCCGACCGTCCCAGTACTGTCGCTACAAATATCGGAATATCAACCATCGCGATAATCAGCGCGGTCCCCACCAGCAGGCTGACGAGCGCAGCAGCGGAGAAAGTCACGCGCTTGAACAGTGACGGTTCGACGATGGGCCACACCCGTGTCATCGCTTGCGAGCCTTCACCGCGATTATTCGCGCGTTCGGCGTATACTTCAAAAGTGATAAAAGTCGCCAGCAAGATCAACGCAGCGGCGATCAGCCAGGGATTATTTTGCATAGGAGCCGGACGTGGCCCGGTTGTCGCGGGAACGATTTGAGCTGCTTCCTGAGATAATCCCAGGCTCAGGCAGACCAGAGAAGCACCGAGCAGGAGCGCGCCAGGAAGATCAACACGCCGCCTGGCAGCGATAACCATCTCCTGACCATTTGCACGGGATACCTTCCTGGACGGCACGAGGCGCCAGATGAAGACAAGCAGGATCGCTACGATGGGCAGGTTGAGATAGAAGATAGTTTGCCAGCCAGATGCTTGCAGGATAGATGACCCGAGTAGAATGCTAAACCCGCCATACTGCACGATTACCGAGCCATAGAGCGGGCCGAGCACGCCGCCCGCTTCAGTTACCATGCCTATCAGACCAAGGGCCAGACCGCGCCGCTTTTCGCCGTAGAAGTCACTCGCTACCGCCATGGCGACCGGCACAACTGCTCCGCCGCCTGCCGCTTGCACAAAGCGCGCCGCTACCAGCCAGATCAAGCCTGGAGCACTGACATCAATGCCGGTGTTTTGCAAAAAGTCGAGGGGCGCATTATCGCCCAGGATAGGTGCTAGAGCGCAAAAGAGCGAACCGAGAGCAAAGATGCACAGGCAGATGATGAAGACACGACGGCGCCCATACATATCTGAAACTCGACCCATCAGGGGCATGGCGACGACATAGCCAAGTAGATAGCCACTGATGATCCAGGCAGCCCGGTCAAGCTGGGTCACTGGAATCTGCAGGTCAACGATGATTTGCGGCAAAGCCGTCACGACGACCGTCTGATCGAGAGCCGTGAGAAATACAGCGGCGCTTGCCGCGAGTACTGCCAACAACGCTGCTCTGCGCTGCATATTTCACCTCGTGCCATGGCAGCCACCAGGGGCTCGCCCCTGCATGCTAAATGGGCGCCGTTATGCTTAGCGCTTCACCGAATTTTGAAAGTTTGAAGGTGCGCACGGTTTTAGCTGTGTCACCTTGCGCAGCGATACCACTTAAACGAAACAGGTAGGGCAGATTATCAGCCTTCCCTATGCAGGTAGTGACCGCTACCATGGAGCCCGCTGGGGCGCTAGCGCCAGTGATGCCCGTCAGGTACTTAGCGTTGAGCGTGCCATTGATGTTCCAGCAGGGTGTCCCGTCCACATTTGCATCGGTGGGCGGACTGGGGTTCTGTATGTGACCAAGAATTGCTCCAACGCCCGTTTTCGAGTCTGAGAGCGTGTGTGGATCAAGCAGGCCGGTGGCAGCCGTCCAATTACCAGTGATGGGATCGGTGACGTATTGTTTATCGCCTATAGCGATAATGCGGACATTGACGATATTGCCAAATATCAGCGCATTCGCCTTCGCCTGCAACTTATCAGGAACGAGAACATCACCATCGGCGGTTTTGATGGTCAATATCCCTTCCTGGCCGGGGTTATCGACTACAAGGTTGAAATGGTATGATTTGACCTTTTGAATGGCGGCCTGCGCATTTTTGATCAATTGCTGCGCGGTCGGCACATTGCTCGCTCCGCATGCCGCCAGGGCAAGCACGATCGCAAGCAAGCAGGCCAGGTACAGCGCGAGAAGAGAAGCTGTTCGCGCTCTTCGTCCGTGCATAGTCGTCGTCTCCTTCTCTATGGGTCGCATAATTATATCACGGAGCACTATGCTCTTTTCGTTCTAAATCTTCCTATTGTACATAGCCTGTCTGTCTAGTATAATCGAGGCAGTGTAGACAGGAAAGGGAACAGCATGGATCATCGCACTTTTAGCCTACCTGAGCGCGGGATGGCCTTTATTGCAGGTATCTTTAACCTGGTCATCGGGTTAGCGTTTTTCTTCCTGCCTGAAGTGCATCTCCCGCTCTGGCCCACAAGTATTCCTCACGTGCTTGATCGCTTCATCGGTGCAATTGTGCTGGGCAATTGTGCCGGATCGTTCTGGCTGGCAACACAACGCGAATGGGCGCGAGTACGTCCTCTGGCTATCGTAGCAGTGGTGTATGGAACGATTGTAGCGCTGGCACTCATCTACCATCTCCTATGGCTGCACGATTCGTCGTTCTTCTGGTTCTATTTCTTGTTCGACGTGCCTTTTTTGATCGTCTTCTACGCCTTGTTTACTTACCACGACGTCTGGCCTTATTTGAAGAGGCGCAAGACAGAACAGCTAGAACGGAGAAGAGTAGCAGAGTTTACAGAATAATTCCAGGCATGCAATCACCGGTGGATAGATTGGAAACACCATGCAGGCACCGTTCGCCGAACCACTTTCGGGGCTAGAGCTACTCAGTAGGGCCTTGCCATTAGTAGGGCGTGAAGCCCAGATGCAGGCTATTCGCGCCCTGCTCGACACGGTCGCGCTCAACCTGCCAACAGGAGCGCGGGCGGTGATGATCAGCGGCGAGATGGGCATGGGCAAGTCGCGTCTACTGGCAGAGATGTACCTGGAAGCCAGGGCGCGCGGTTTTCGCCTGCTGGAAGGCCGTACATACGAGTCGGGTGGTATGTTTCCCTATCTGCCTTTTATCGAGGCATTACGCCCGGTCATACGTTCATCGACCGCAGAAGAACTGCGCCACTACATGGAGCTTGCGCATTCCCCAGGCGATCCACAAACGATTGATAAACATAAGATTCGTGCTGATGCAAGGGAAGCGACCTCCCTGACAGGCACTCCGCTCGTCGCGGCGCTTGCTCGCCTCTTCCCCGACCTGCCCAGGATGTTGCATGTGACAATCGCGCCAGAGGTACTCTCACCTGACCAGGAGAAGTTCCGCCTTTTCGACGCCGTGGCAACAATATTGGAACGCCTGGCGCTGGAGCGGCCAGTTTTAGTGGGCATCGACAATCTGCAGTGGGCTGATAGTGGGAGCCTGGAACTCACAATGTACCTCACTGTGCGCCTGCATAGCAGTCATGTCGCGCTGGCAGGTGTGACGCGCCCACCTACTCCATCCAGTGAACGTACAGAAGTTACAGATCGGGTGGTATCAACGGCTGCAAGCATCGCTGCTACGAGAGCCCTGGCTGAGTTAGTACGCCAGGGTTTGCTACTGATCTTGCCGCTTGGACCGCTAGATACAGGTGCCGCCGAGCGACACCTGCATGCACTTCTCCCCGGTACATTTTCCGCGGAGCTAGCCCAGTCATTGCTCAGCCGCGCCGAAGGTAATCCCTTCTTCCTGGAAGAGCTGGTACGCGTGCTGACACTAAACCAGTCGCTGGTGTTACACAATGGTGAATGGAGAGCTACACGCACTATCAATGCCGAAATACCAGAAAGCATTGCCCCGGCGGTGGAGCAGCGACTCCAGGGATTGAGCACAGTTTGCAGAGAACTACTGCGCGTTGCTTCTTTACTAGGACGTACATTTACGCTGGATGTCCTGATAGATGTGCTTGAAGAATCTGAAGAGCAGGTACAGTTGTTTATCGACGAGGCGACCCGGGCGGCAGTGATTGCCAGAGCTCCTGCCGCTGGGACCCACGCGGGTGAGTATAGCTCAGCAGGCACCTCCGAGACATCTTCTTTCACTTCAGAGTTGGCACCTGCAAAGGGCATTATGACATTTCCTATCTATATATTCTGTCAGGGCATTGTACAAGAAGTGCTGAGCGCTGAGGTTCCTACACAGCGGGCACGTGTACTCCATGGAGCAATTGGCAAGGCTCTGGAACGCAGCTATGCTGATGCTGCTCCGGTCCATGCCGCAGAACTGGCCCGGCACTATGTCTTGAGCGGTGATAGGCAGGGAGCATTGCGCTGGAGTTTGCTTGCGGGTGAGGATGCAGTACGCCAACAGGCCCATCGCGAAGCTATTAGTCATTTTCGTACAGTGTTGAGGCTGGTACAGGATCCATCCATACAGGCAGGTCTACCGAACCTGGGAAGACCTCTGCCGTCACCTGCGCAACTTCACCTTTTGATCGGTGAAAGCTGGTTCAAGCTGGGGGAGCTTGAGCATGCCGCATTTGCTTTTCAACAGGCGCTACAAGACTTACACGAAGCTGGCACAGGATACACACAATCATTGCTGCTGGCACAGGGGAACCGGCTGCTGGCGGATGTCTACCGTATGCAAGGCAAATATGACCAGACAATGGCCCATCTTCAAGCGGCATCCAGCGCATTCAATGCTGTGACAGAGACCGAAAGAACAACAAATGACCAGGCAACACAGGTGCGCTGGTTTCCAGGCCGCAGCTTCCCTGGTAGCGCCATGACTTTAGGGCGCACAAGTACTAACGAGCACATTCTGCTTTTACAAGCTCAAGCAACGCTCGATATGATGCTTGGCCGCACGCAAGAAGCGGAAGCAGAGTTATGGCAATTACACCAACTGGCAACAGACAGCGGAGACCGTGGGAGCCAGGCGTTCGCCTTGCAGTTATTGGGCTGGCTGCGGGGTTGGGGAGAACACATCCACGAGGCTATCCGTTTCCAGGAGCAAGCTTACACACTCTATGTATCAATAGGTGACCCTTTCCGCGCGGCGTTGGTTGACCAGGTACTGGGTATTGTATACCAGGCACTGGGAGAGATGGAGCATGCACGGCTCTGCACACTACGCGGCTTTGAACGGGCGCGCCGCTATGGAGCGCGCGGTATCCTGGGTCTGTTGTACTGGAACCAGGGCGTGATGGCGCTCGTTCAAGGTGACTGGACGAGCAGCGATGCACGCCTGCAACAGGCCTTACAAGAGGCGCTGGCAAACAATGACGCACGCCTCAAACCAAATGCCCTTCTCGCGCAAGCAGAGTTACAGTTCCGCATTGGTAACTGGCTCGAAGCGGAACAACTTTTTCAGGCGAGTATCCAGGCAGCTTCGACAACCGAGTGGATTGCTGGGGCAACAGCGCTTTATGGACATTTTCTCGCAGTGACCGGCCGCAGGAAAGCCGCGCAGGAACAGCTTGACCGGGCAGCCGCCATCCCAGAACCTCCAGGACTGGCCGGCAATTTCTATATCCCCTTCCTCGCAGAGGGGTATCTGCATATTGAGGCACATGAACGAGCTGCTACCTACATCGAGCGGATCCGCTCAATGCGGGGCTTTATGTACTATGGCACTTCGGTTGATCGCATATTAGGGGTGGTAGCTATGCAGGCAGGCGATTGGGAGACGGCAGAGCAAGCCTTTGAGGATGGCCTGGCACTCTGCCAGCGTGCCAACAACGAGCCCGAAGAGGCAGCTATCTACTATGAGCAGGCACGCGCAGCACTCATGCGTAGCGGTACGATCACCCCGGAGAAAGCAAATGTGACAGATCACGCCCTCACCCGCTTGCATGATTTGTGCTATCGTGCGCGCGAGCTATTTCTGCGCTACAATATGCAGCGCGCTGCCAGCCTGGTAGATACAGTACAAAAAGGGGCGCGTGAATTAGAGCAGCATAATAGTGCGCAGGCATTATACACTCCCTTGACAGAGGTTTTATCCCCGGGACAAAATACCCAGCCAACGACCGGGGGACAGACTTCACGCAGTCCAATATCTATCCCCCGCATAGAGCAGTGGGAAGCAGGCAACAGGCTCGTACTTCACCTCACGGGGCGGGAACTGGAAGTGCTGCACCTGGTAGCCGAAGGTCATACAGACCGCGAGGTTGCCGAGATGCTGGTGATAAGTCCGCGCACAGTCAATCGTCACCTGAGCAATATCTTTGTTAAGCTCGATGTCCCCGGGCGTGCTGCCGCGGTCGCTTACGCTATCCGGCAAGGGATCGTGTCGTGAATCCCTGTGACCTCATGGGTCTAATTCGCCTTTGAGGTCGCGCGTCATCAACTCTGGCACGGCTCTGCGGGGATCATGCCCTTCAAAGAGAACCTGGCTGAGTTGCTGCGTAATTGGCATCTCAACGTGGTAGCGTGCCGCCATTTGCAGCGCTGCCCTGGTAGTAGAGATGCCTTCTGCTACAGTGCGCGTCGAGGCCAGTATCTCCTCCAGTTTCTCGCCCGCTGCCAGTCGTCGTCCGAACTCGTGGTTACGGCTCAAGGAGCTGGCGCAGGTAGCGATCAGGTCGCCCATGCCAGCCAGGCCGGAGAAGGTGAGCGGATTTGCCCCGGCGGCAACTCCCAGGCGCGCTATTTCTGCCAGGCCCCGTGTTACAAAAGCAGCTTTTGCATTATCACCGTAACCCATACCGTCATTGAAGCCCGCGCCAATAGCGATGATATTCTTGAGCGCACCGCCCAGTTCAACGCCAACTACGTCGTCCGCCGTATAAATGCGGTAATGGGCAGTACTGAGTATCGAACGCAAGCTCACCGCTGTCTCTTGCTCATAGGCGGCTACGACGGCGGCAGTGGGCTTTTCTTCGGCTACCTCGCGCGAGATATTTGGACCGCTAAGTGCAGCAACTCGGCTGAGAGCCGACGGAATAAATTCGCAAATGATCTCCGTCATGCGCTTGAGGCTGTCTATCTCGATGCCCTTGCTGGCACTCACTAGCAGGGTCTTTTGTCCAATATAGGGGGCAAGTAAGCGCACATTCTCCCGCATGCGCTGTGAAGGGGTGACGAGCAAGAGTATGTCCTTATTTTGGGTAACTTCCTCGATATCCGAGGTGACATGCAGCGTAGCGGGAAAACGATAGCTGGGCAGGAAAAACATGTTCTCTCGCTGCTGTTGCATCTGTATGGCTCGCCCAGGTCGATGCTCCCATAGAGAGGTCTCGCTGCCTTTGCGCGCCAGCATCAGCGCTAGTGTAGTTCCCCAGGCACCACTGCCGATGACTCCAACAGAAACCATCTCTTGCTCCTCGTCTTGAAGTATGACAGCATACGCCTCCTATTGTAGCATAGCCGAAAAGGGGAACATATTTTCATTTTTTCCGCTTTTTGCCAGCGGGCAGGGAATATTGAGGTGATGATTGTTTGAAGTATGTACATTATAGGAAGGTGCAGAGAGGTTGGAGACAAAATGAATATTGATGAGCAGCTTGAAAACTTCCTGGCGGATTTAGGAGTAGAGATGGAACACTCAAAGCACGAACAGTTTGATGAGAACTCCATTCCGGAAGTCTCAATCTTTCAGGCATCGCGCGACCACTATGGAGTCTTCTATCGTCTGGATATCATCGAGCAGAAGCCGCAACTGCGCATTATGGTTCCTGTTGAAAGCGGAGCGTTAAAGATGGAGATGTACATCGTGCGCATGAGCGAGAGAACCCCTGTGAATCCCTGGTTCACAGCGCTAGCGGCCTATCGTGGCAGTTCTGCTTTCGAACGAGGACGTGAGGCAGCCCAGCAGCACCTTCTATACGCCATAGCTGAAATGATGAAACAACTCTTCTGGGTGGGTGACCTGAGCAGTATGAGCTTTCCATCAGAGATCGATGTATATCGATTGATATAATGGGCATTACCTGTCTCCCCAGGCAGGGTGGACGCGATGCCCTGCCAGGTTAGGACCTCTTGCAGGGTGCCGGGCCTACGTGCTATGCTTGTCGTTGAAAGCGGATAGGGGGAGTCACTCATGACCGGCAATCTGGATCAGGTAGGCCAGACAGCAATTGAACATCTAACGCTTAAGCATGCAGCACGTGAGCGGGCACTGCCCAAGTCGCGCGCTGCCATTCGTTGTTGTGCCAATAGCATCCGCGCAACTCACCGGCAGGAGTTCCCTACTGCCGGAGAACTGATATCACAAGCATCGGCACTGCTTGCAGAGATGAGCCTGGATCTACAGGACCATCAAGATATCTTCTACGCGGGTTTCGTCCAGGACGCGCAGAAAGAATACGTCGAGGCCGTGACCTTCACAGCACTCGTTCAGGGTCGCCCCCTACCCCCAGCCCAGGAACTCTCGATCGGTTGGGCAGCCTATCTCAATGGGCTGGGAGAGGCTGTTGGAGAACTCAGACGTTACCTGCTGGACCAATTGCGCCGGGGCAACATCGATAGCTGTGAGTTATTCCTGGGCTATATGGACGACATTTATGCTCTCCTCACCAGCATCGATTTTCCCGATGCCGTTACTGCGGGACTGCGGCGCACAACCGATGCCGCTAGAGGGATACTGGAAAAGACACGCGGCGACCTGACTACGGCAGCAGGGCAAGCGCAGTTGCAAAAGACAATGCTTACCTTGCAACAAGCATTGCAGGAGTTTCACGCCTCGTAGCTCTATTCTTTTTCTATAAGTAGCCAGGGAGTCAATTTGTGGGCGCGGCGCGATAGCCAAATGGATGAGTGATTCTCTTGACTGTATACTGAAATTAGTAACCAGGCGTATTTCCAGTAGGGTGTGTTCTCTCGTTTATAAATTTATAATACTTCCAGGTCTCTATTCTTAAAAACACGCTGGGAGGGGGATATGCAAAACAATGCAAAATAAAGGTTCAGCGGATGGCGTCCCAGTGCCTACTCCTAAGGTTGTCGCGGCGGACTCGGTACAAGCAGAAGAAGTACCAACGATACCGCTGGGATCGCTTCAGACTATTAATACGCTTCAACCCGAAGTCTCTGTCCACTCGGTAGCCGCCACTCAAGCAGTAATGGTGCCGGTGCCGCTGGTAGTGCAGCCAGCAGAATATCGTCGCAGCCTGGTTGAGTGGCTCAAGGTGTGGTGGGATGGCATTCGTCCCAGCTACTTTGCCCTATCGCTTTTGCCCGTCGTAGTCGGTACAGTCCTGGCCTGGACACCGAGTGTATCATTGAAAACTCCCCTTGGACATTTTCACCCCCTGCGCTTCATTGCTACTATCGCGATAGTAGCTCTGCTCCAGGTAGGGGCGAACCTGGTGAATGACTATTATGACTATCTCAGAGGGGTCGATACAAGTAATCCGCTTGGTCCCGGTGGGTTGATCCAACAAGGCCTTATTCGACCTACACGCGTGCTGTACGCTGGACTCACTTTCCTGGGACTGGGCGCATCATTTGGTGCAATTACGGCCTTTTCAGGAGGGGCACTCACCTACGTGATTGGTTTCATTGGCTTCCTCTGTGCTTACTTCTATAGTGCGACTTCCCGGTCACTCTCTGCGCTCGCCCTCGGTGAATTAGTGTCCTTTGCAGTTTTTGGTCCGCTGATTACGCTTGGAGCAGATATGGTGCAGACCGGCCACCTGGATCGTAGTGTGCTTCTTTATGGTATTCCACTTGGCTTGCTGGCAACAGCCGTGATCCATCTTAATGACATGCGCGATGCCGAAAGCGACGCTCAAGCGGGAAAACACACTCTTGCTTCACTATTGGGTTTACGCTGGAGCCGTATCCTGTACTTGCTGTTTCTGGCTGCAACCTATACGTTGATCATTGTACTGGCAGTTCCGAAGAATGCGCCGCATCTTCTCCTCATCACCTTATGGACACTGCCTACATTGGCAGTAGCAATAAGTGGCGCGCTGCGTACGGATACACCAGCGGGCTTGCACCTGGTAATGCGACAGACGATAGCGCTTGAAGTATACTTCACGTTCTGGCTGGTTGTTGCGCTCATTGCCACGGTTGTGTGGCCCGTCCTTCCTCACATCCCAGCGATCGTGCTGCCAGCGTAAATGTATTGCCTCTAGCGACGCCTGTTTCCCTGTGTTTCTGTCTTGACACATCTGGTATCCTAGTCTTGGAACACGAGAAGACTGGCCAGACGAAGCGTTGCCAGGATACTCCGACAACGTAGTGCTTGTGGTTGTTTCACAAAGAGTCATTCATTGCATATGTGTGGAACATGTAGCAGTTCTTAAGCCTCTTTCACTGTGCTAACTCTATTGGAAGGAAGGCGGGAACAGCAAGAGATCTCTCAGGTATGACATTGAAAGGAAGGGTCTCTATGGCCGGCTGGGAAGAAGAACTGGCTATCCTCTTGAATGAGCTAGGGGTAACACAGGAAAAATCCAAGATTCACCTCCAACCAACGCGCAAGCGGATACACAATGATGCTACACGGCGCGAGCAGGCTGCAGATGATTTATTTTGGGATGAGGGGCTGGCCGATAGCGGCATGCAAGAAGACGATGATACCTGGCTGAATGACTTGAGCGTGATGCGCCGCGAAGTCGATTCAATAGTCTCGCAGGTGATTCGTTTGATGCAGCGTGGCGACCTCGACAAGTCCTCCAAGGAAGATGTGATGGTAGTCCTGCGGGCTCTACGTCGTCAGGCAACAGCAAGTCAGCTAGCCGCGTCCAGTGACGAAGCTTATTTAGTGTCTGCCGCAGCGATGCTCCATTTCTGTCGTCTGGTACTGCGCCTGAGCGAGTCTGCCATCGAGGAGGACCTCTAAGGTTCACTGGCGCCAGCATTTGCCTTGACATATGACGGCTCAACCTGACATACTATGGTTTGTGCGCCTCATGTCATGTTCAATCTCTTCCAGGTTACTACTCAGGTGTAGATAGAATCTGTATTGAGATTGAGCGAAACGCAATGAATTTGAACGTTTTGTAGGAAGAGCACACAGAGGAGAAACTGTCATATGCACACGAACAATCAGAGCAACGAACAAGAGGGCAGCCGCTGGCTGCGTGTAGCGCTACTCACACTTACTGTGTTGGGCCCGATCATCAATACCATCGTAGAACGGATGCGCCAGCGTTCGCAGGAGCTACAAGATACTGCACTTACTACACAAACGGCGGCTCGTCATCGATTGGACAAGATGACACAGGCCAGCCGTCAACTCGCTGCAGAGCAAGCCCAGAAGTTGCAGGAACAGGCTCGTCAACTACAGGCGCAGGCGCTTCAGTTGCGCGTAGCGCTCAATGAGAATGCCGAGCAGAGCCTCAAGGTTGCAGAGCAAATGCGTAAAGTGGGTGAAAAGAGGAGCCGTGAAATGCTGAAACGCGGCGAGCAGTTGACCGAAGAACTCTCCGAGCGCGGCAGTAAGCTGGTGAAACGTGGTAGTAAGGTAACACATGACCTGGCCGAGCGTAGTAGCCAACTGACGGATGAGGTCGTGGAGCGCGGTAGTAAGATCACTTCCGGCATAGCAAAGCGTAGTAGCAAGGTCGCGCGTGACCTGGCCGAGCGCAGTGAAGACTTGCTAGAGCCTATACGCAAACAACGCGGAAATTTCTGGGCTATCTTTGGCTTTAGCGTTGGCCTCACTGCTGCTATAGTTGCCGGTTATTTATTCGTGCGGCAACGATTCCTGCAGCAGATGGCTGAAGGGGATCAGAAGATCGAGCTACCACAGAACGGGTATCAGGCCGCTGCCGAAAGAGAGACTCAGGCCCGGCCGGCAACGACAGAGTAGCTTGCAGGGCCACACCGTCCCCTGGAAGGCGTCCTTGTACTACTTCGTTAATTTTCATGTTGTGCCGCCGGCGGCGGCACAACATGAAAGAAAAAAGGAGTTTACGAGGACACCTCGCGCTCCGGCAGGGGCAGAGCCCCTGCACCCCGTGTGAAATTAACACAGTAGTACTTGTCTGGGGACAGGTAATGCTCCCGCCCTTGTGGGCTGGGGTACTTCATAATCCTCTCCTATATTGGTTCGGTACTTTTCCTTCGGCAAAGCCTTCATTCACGATGCCGCGCTTGACCAGATAGTGCAGGAACTCAAGATGTTTTTCTGGTGTGGGAGAAATTGTAGAAGACCGGTCTTCACGGCCGTCAGGTGTAGCTTCTCTGGTCTTTTCTGCAGGGGGCAGCGTAAAAGATGCTTCAGTTCGTGCTTCTAGAGCAGGTGGGTAGGACTGGACAATGCGTTCGGGCCATTCCTCGATAGTTGGGCGGCGGGGAGCAATCTCGGGTTGGGATGCAACTCCAACACTATCACTTGTTGGCCGTGTCGTCGTTCCCTGCGTGGTCCCCTTGTTCAGGGAACTAGTGGTAGGAGCATATTCAGTCTTCGCGGACGATCTCCAGGGCCACCATGCGAACATTTGGCTTAGCCAGCGTTTGATTGCTTGCGTGATCATTTTCTTGCCCTTGTTGAAACTGATAGCAATCACGCACTATATTGTTCAGCGATCAAAATACCAGTGTCAGGTGCCACTTACCAGCATTATAGCAAAGGGTCAAGAAAACCGCAAGGAAATAATGCAGTAGCAGGCAGCCCTGGTTTACCTAGCCAGACACCTTGCAATTTTCCCTGTCACATGCCATAATGAATAGGCTGATGATACAGTGATGTATCCAGCTTGCGACCAGTCAACAGTCCTTTGTGACTACTGAAACAGAAAAGAAAGGCAGATGTCGGTCATGCAGGAAGATGTTCTTGGAACCCGACGAACCGCCATCTCGGAAACATACGTCAATTGTGCAAGGTGTAACAAGGCTACACGTCTACGCTATGCGCGTATCATCCAAAGCGATGTGCTTTCGGATAGTCATTCTGAGTTCGAATACCTCTGTCCCGAATGTCAGAAAGCTCTTGCCGAAGGAGAAAAGGACCTCCCAATACTCTGATTAAAGCTTGTGTTTTCTTAGAATGCAGCAATGGCATAGGGCAAAAGACAAAGCATCCTGTTTTGTACCCTTTGCCATTTTCTTTGATTGAGGTAACTAGCCATGCGTATGCGTTACCGCTACGTGACCTACCGCTACACCGATGGATCACAGCAGCAGTTAGAACATCATTATCGACAACTGCTGCAGGAAGCTCTACGACAGAGCCAGCTCACTCAACGTTCGGTGGCATGGCGGCCTCTAGCCGACATACATGAGTCAGCGGGAAGCATGACGGTAAAAATCGAACTTGCGGGGATGAGTGAAGAGCAGATAGAGGTTACACTCTATGAAGATGCCCTTGTGGTGAGTGGTGAGCGGCGCGATGACCATGAACACGGGGAAAACCTCTATTATCACGAAGCGCAGATTCGCTATGGCCCATTCCGTTTCGTCGTCCTTGTGCCCCAACCAATTGACCGCAAAGCAGTTACGGCACGCTACGAAAATGGGTTTTTGTGGGTGGATCTGCCCAAGTTACCTCAAAACGAGCCAGAGCGTTTGCATACTCAAGGAACCTAGAGAGAAAATAACCCATAGAAGTGGGAGCGGCATGGAGATGAGAGGGCATACCGTCCCAAAACGATGGATGCCTTTGTGGTCGCCCAGATTGAGAAGGTTTTATGCAGAAAGATCAAACTAGCCAGGAGTCGAAAGGGATAGGCCAGGCGGAAGAAACGCTACCTGTCATCGTTCCAGATACACAGAACGAACCCGATACAGACGAACAGGCCAATATTGAAGAAGAAAAATCAGACGATTCACCTGAGAGCCGAGATCAGGAGGAAAGTTCCGCCAGGGACGAATATACTACCGCAGAGCAAGGATTGCCCCGCGATACAGGAGACGAAGAAGATTCGAGCATTCCTGATGTCTTGCCCGTTCTGCCATTGAAGGATACAGTTGTCTATCCTCTCTCTGTGCAGTCGTTGGGCGTCGGCCAGGAGCGCTCTATTCGCCTCATCGATGACGTGATGCGCAGCAATCGCATGGTTGTACTGGTGGCGCAGAAATCCAGCGACATAGAGCAAGCAGGACCCAGGGACATCTTTACTACCGGCACGGTATCGCGTGTTGTGCGCATGATCCGCATGCCCGACGGGAATATTCAGATATATGTGCAGGGTCTGGAACGCGTCGAGATTGGTGAGTTTACACAAGAAAAGCCCTACCTGGCAGCTCGTGTGACGGTCCGGCCCGACGTGGAGGAAGGGGACAAGGAAACAGAGGCCATTAAGCGCAACGTGATCAACTACTTCCAGAGGTTGATCGCGCTCGTGCAATACATGCCCGAGGGGGTTGCCGCCCACGCGCTAAATTTAGAAGAGCCGCGCCAGGTTGTCTATATCATCGCTACCTTTGTGCAGATGGAATTGGAACAGCGCCAGAAGCTATTGGAACTTGACTCGGTGCGTGCCAAGCTGCAAGAACTGAGTAGTTACCTGACCCATGAGCTTGAGATTCTCGAGTTAGGGAAGAAGATCCAGACGAGCGCACAGGAAGAGATGACCAAAGTGCAGCGGGAATACCTGCTGCGCGAACAGCTCAAGGCAATCCAGCGGGAGTTGGGCGAGGAAAGCGAAGAACAGGCCACGATCAATGAGCTACGTCAAAAAATCGACGAGGCCAGAATGCCGGAAGAGGCCTTGAAAGAGGCAAATCGCGAACTTTCTCGCCTCGAGAAGTTGCCAACCGTCTCACCCGAGTATAGTATCATTCGCACCTACCTCGAGCTACTGACGAGCCTGCCGTGGAGCAAGAGCACGGGTGAGAAGATCGATGTACCGCGAGCGCGGCAGGTGCTTGACCACGATCATTACGACCTGGAGAAGATCAAAGACCGCATCCTTGAGTACCTGGCGGTGCGCCGCCTGAAGGAAGAGCGCCTGGCCGAACAGGTACAGCAAGAAACAGAGGCGGCTGCAGAGGAGCCAGATACAGCAGGCAGTGAGCGGCGTTCTACACAGCCGCTCCAGTCGGCAGAGGCACGCCGGCAGATCAACCGCGAGCCGATTCTCTGTTTTGTTGGTCCTCCCGGCGTCGGCAAGACATCGCTGGGACAATCGATAGCGCGGGCCCTGGGGCGCAATTTTGCACGCATGTCTCTCGGTGGCATTCGTGACGAGGCCGAGATTCGCGGGCATCGCCGCACCTACATTGGAGCGATGCCGGGGCGCATCATTCAAACGCTGCGCCGCGTCGAGTCTAATGACCCCGTGATGATGCTGGACGAGGTGGACAAAGTCGGGGCCGACTGGCGCGGGGACCCTTCGTCCGCACTGCTGGAAGTGCTGGACCCGGAGCAGAACTATAACTTCCGCGATAACTACCTGGACCTGGCCTTCGACCTATCCAACGTGATGTTCATCGCCACGGCCAATTCGCTGGAACCTATCCCGGCAGCGTTACGCGACCGCATGGAGATCCTGGAACTCTCTGGCTATACTGAAGAGCAGAAGCTCCATATCGCTCGCAACTACCTGTTGCCCAAGCAGCTTGAAGCCAATGGCCTCAGGAAGGACGAGTTGACGTTAGACGACGATACGCTGCGGCGCATCACACGTGATTATACACGTGAGGCCGGTGTACGCAACCTGGAGCGTGAGATCGGTTCGCTATGCCGCAAGATAGCAAAACAGATTGCCGAGGGCAGGGAGTCTCCAATCCATGTAACGGCTGAGCAGGTCCCAGAATACCTGGGCAGGCAGCGTTTCTTCGAGGATACAGCCGAACGCATAGATCGTCCCGGTATCGCTACCGGCCTGGTGGTAACGTCGGTAGGAGGCGAGATCATCTTCATCGAAGCGGCCACGATGCCCGGGAAAGAAGGCCAGATGACGTTGACCGGGCAATTGGGCGATGTGATGAAGGAATCGGCGATGGCTGCGCTCAGCTATGTGCGCTCGAATGCTGAGGTGCTGGGTTTACCTCAGAACGTCTTTGAAGGTCAACAGGTACATATTCACGTACCCGCGGGTGCTATCCCTAAAGATGGACCATCGGCAGGCGTGACGATGGTGACGGTGCTGGTCTCGCTGGCAAGCGGCCGCAAGGTACGCTCCGATGTGGCTATGACGGGCGAAATCACTTTACGCGGCAAGGTGCTGCCGATTGGTGGTACCAAGGAGAAGGTCCTGGCGGCCTACCGCTCGGGTATTCGCACGGTCATCCTGCCCAAGAAGAACGAGCAAGACCTGGCAGAAGACCTGCCAAAGGAGCTGCGCGAGGAGATGAAGTTCGTCTACGCCTCCGATATCAAGCAGGTACTCAAGGCCGCGCTTATACCGGCACTGAAGACTACGCAGGAGAAAGACGAAGAAGACCACCAGGGCAAGGTGAAGCGGCGCAAAGGCGAGAAGGCGGCTGCCAAGGGGTAAATGATCAGCCAGGGGAAACACGCCCTGTTTCCCCTGGCTGATTTGATTCAATTAGATACTCCTCAGCACGATGCCAACAGCCACAATAACGAAACAAAGCAGGCTTACTCCAAGCAGGATGCCCTGGCTTATGCCCATCATCATGCCGAGTGAGGACGCCAGGATACCTGCTATGACAACTGCCAGCAGCAAGCGCTGCCCAGGCGTAGGAATCTTTACGAGTAATAGTTCGCCGGCAGACGGCAACTCACTTCTGAGTTTCCGCATGAACACTTCGATGAAATGATCATCGCATTCAGACCTCACTTTCCGCATGGCAGCGAAGGTCACTTGCAGTTCGTGCTTGATCTCATCAAAATCGATATCACTATACTTCCGCCTTTGCATGATGACCGGTCTTCTGGACAAAATTGTTGACATGTCGTGCAAAGGCTCAAGAAAAGCAAAGACCCGTTTAAAGCTCCTTGAGTTTTCTTGCTCGATAAGATGAAGAGCAGCCCGCTCCATAGCCGCCTGCCGCAGAAGTTCCTCCCTATGCTGCCTTGCCATTTCCTGGGTTAATACTGGATGCATTACTATCTCCTTTCCGTGCAAGAACGGCTCACGATTTACCCTTCAGATACGTATTCAGGAGTTCAGAGACTTCAGAGAGCATACCCTGGCGCAAGCTGTACATCTTATTGTCTGGCCGCGCACGCACCAGTCCGGCGGTTCGCAGAGTACCAAGATGATGGTGCATGGTTGATTTAGCGATGCCAAACTCATCGGTCAACTCCTGCAAAGAGTAACTTCTGGTCATGAGCATCTTAAGGATGCGTAACCTGCGCTCATCTGCCAGGGCTTTGTAAAGCCTGACGAGGCGCACGGGCGGAACGTTGCTATCTTCTACTACACTCTCATCGGCAACCGGATAACAAAAAATCTTTATATCCTGGTACTCCGAGGGTTCATTCCAGGGTCGTAATACATAGCTAGGAATGAGTAACACCTTACGGAAAGCCGGCTCAGGCACATATTCGAGGCCATTGGTAGCCGTCTCGACCAGGCGCTCAACCGTCATGGTTTGTTTCAAAGTGCGCTTTGCCTCGGCATCACGCTCAAGAATTGGCAGTATTAGCTGCTCCTGGTCGCGAAAGACCTGGTCATACCAGCCCCGCAGGATGTCCAGCAGCATGGTTTTCGTTGTTTTTGCGTCTATGGAGAAGAAATGGCACAACACCTCCTGCCAATCGGCGTCATCACGGATAGAGGTTTTGAGAAACTGTCTCTGTGCCTCCTGGTCGTCTTCGGCGGCCTGGAGTATGATATCTAACGGAGTTGTGCGGCGGAAGCTCCGCTGGTAGTATCCAAACAGGTGCAAGCGTACTTCAAATGGGTCAAGCGCTTTGATGTGGGCAATAAGCGATGAAACATCTCTTGGGGGTGAACAATCATATGCAAGACCGAATAAGTGCCCCCAAATCCCGCAGTAGTTCAAACTGAATTGGTCGATGGCCGTCAGCAATTCAGGGGAAGCTTTTGCACGAACAGCATTGAACCATTCCTCGCCAACCTCGTAATCGAAGTCACCAGGCTCATGAGTAGCAAGCAGTGTCATGACATGCAGTGACATTAAGAGCTCATAGGCGGTGCCAACATCAATTTCTACGGTGGGTGTTCGACCATGACCGGGCGGATTCTGTACGTCCATACGTTTCTCCCAACAAATGTATTCGATGGAAATCGTATATTCTGCGAATCATGAATTCGATAGCTTTCGTACGAGATAAGTATAACAGGGATTTTGCCGCTTTGTCAAGGTGTTTATTATCGTTGGTTCCACCACATCGGGGTTGGAATTGCTTTTCCATAAGAAGAAGGTAGGGGAGCGCGAAGCCGTACCGAGTAGAGGCGACCCGCCCACCATCTGTCATCCTGAGCGCAGCGAAGGATCTCTCCGGGCAGAGCGCAGATCCTTCGCTGCGCTCAGGATGACAGTACCCGCAGGGCGACCGCAAGCCATACGGTGTCCTTCGAGACGCGCAGCCTTTGAGCGCGCTCAGGATGACAGTACCCGCAGGGCGACCGCAAGGGTCGCCCCTACTCGGTACGGCTCAGCCCCCATTTTTGGGGAACCATTATCGTTCGAATACCATCCAGCGATATTCCTGGAACATTTCATCAAAAACTAACGGTTCGATGATAATAGAATGCCATATTATACCCGGCCTGACCAGAAAACTCAAGGTCACCTGTAGCAGCTATTGCTACCAGCGCAGGCGTTCCTTTAAGCTCACAAAGCGGTGATTGCCGATGACGAGGTGATCGACAAGCTCGATATCGAGCACTTTTCCTGCCTCGACGAGCTGTTTGGTCACGGCAACATCCTCGGGAGAAGGGGTGGGATCGCCACTGGGGTGGTTGTGGCAGATGAGGACGCCAGGGCAGTTGCGTACAACCGCCGGGCGGAATATCTCGGCGGCACGCAACACGGAGCTGTTGACGGTGCCCTGGT
>WNGQ01000202.1_pt1 | contig 61914 bp, 62 predicted proteins | sample 5407661 | NCBI WGS metagenome assembly WNGQ01 (sample SAMN13153382, study PRJNA577476) | soil metagenome | isolation source: 60 cm soil or saprolite under Garry oak tree replicate 2 | place: USA:California | collected 2016-06-15
CGCAAGCGGATCGAGCTGGGCTGGGGCGGGGGGCTGCGGTTCGGCGGGCTCGGGCTCGACGTCGGCTTCTGGACGCACACCAATTCGCTCTCGAACCAGCGCGGTATCACGATGGCGACGTCGCTTTCGATCTACTAGGGAGGCTCTCGGATGCGCGCGAAGTGGCTCTGGATGGCTTTGCTCACCATGGTGGCTGGTGCCTGCGGCGAGGGCCGCGCCATCTTCGACATCGACGTCTACAGCTTCCTCGCCTCTGCCAAGGCGGACACGCTGCCCTACCTCGGGCCGCTCCCCCCCGGGGTTCCGGACACGATCCCGGTGCAGACGGTGAGCTCCATCGGCTTCACTTCGTCTATCGTGGATACCGTCCTCCTGACCGGTATGGTCTCGTTCGTCAACCAGACGGACACGGGGAGAGTAGTGTTCCAGGTGTACTTCGACTCACTTCCCAACACGGTGTACACGAGCCCGCCGGCGTTTGGCGTGACGGGCGACGTGCTCCCCGCTTCCACGACAGATAGCTCGTTCAGCGTGAACCTCCCCGACGCCCTGAAGCCGCTGTTCCTCGCGTCCAAGGTCTACGTCGGCATCCGGGCCTCGGCCACGCCGACGGGGGCGTCGTCACCGAGCGGCCCGGTGAAGGGCACGGCGAAGCTCACGGCGTTGCGGGCGAGGATCGTGATCCAGGACAAGATCTTCTAACGGCGCCCAGGAATGACGTCGAGGAGAACCGTGTGGTCTCCTCGACGACGTTTATATTCAACTCATGACTGAGTCTCAACGCCGGACAACCGTCGTCGTGGACGTTGGCGGCGTGAACGTGGGCGGCGCCCACCCGATCGTCGTCCAGTCGATGACCAACACCGACACTGCCGACGCGGACGGGACGGCGGCGCAGGTGCGGGCCCTGCACCAGGCCGGGAGCGAGCTGGTCCGCATCACGGTCAACAACGAGGCCGCCGCCGAGGCGGTGCCCGCCATCGTGGCGCAGGTGGACGTTCCCGTCATCGGCGACTTCCACTACAACGGTCACCTGCTGCTCACCAAGTACCCGGGGTGCGCGGCGGCCCTGGCCAAGTACCGCATCAATCCTGGCAACGTCGGCGCGAAACGGCGCGACGAGAATTTCCGGACCATCATCGAAGTGGCGCTGGCGCACGGGAAACCCGTGCGCATCGGCGTCAACTGGGGGAGCCTGGACCAGCAGCTCCTCACCGAGATGATGGACGAGAACGCCCGGCGATCGGACCCGTGGGACGCGCGCGACGTGATGCTCGAGGCGATGGTGGCCAGCGCCATGCGGTCGGCCGAGCTCGCCGAGGAATGCGGCTTGCCGCACGACCGCATCATCTTGTCGGCCAAGCTGTCGGGGGTGCAGGACTTGGTCGACGTGTACCGTCGGTTGGCGCGCCTCTCCGATTATCCGTTGCACCTCGGCCTCACTGAAGCCGGGATGGGCACGAAGGGCATCATCGCGAGCGCCGCCGGCCTCTCGATCCTGCTGCAGGAGGGGATCGGCGACACTATCCGTGTGTCGCTCACGCCACGGCCGGGCGGCGATCGCACCGAGGAAGTGCAGGTCGCGCAGCAGGTGCTCCAGTCGCTCGGGTTGCGGAGCTTCACGCCGCAAGTGTCCGCCTGCCCGGGCTGCGGGCGCACGACGTCGTCGTTCTTCCAGGAGATGGCCGAGGAGATCCAGACCCACCTGCAGGGGCAGATGCCCGCGTGGCGGGAACGCTACCCCGGCGTCGCCGACCTGCGGGTGGCCGTGATGGGCTGTGTCGTGAACGGCCCCGGCGAGTCGAAGCACGCGGACATCGGGATCTCCCTGCCGGGCACGTTCGAGGAGCCCAAGGCGCCCGTGTACGTGGACGGGCGCCTCAAAGTGACGCTCAAGGGCGAAACGATCGTCGCAGACTTCCTGAAGATCCTCGAGGATTACATAGAGGCGCGGTACGGGGCCGGCGCGGCGGCCGCCGCCCCCTAGGCGATCCGGCTGCCCAGCGGCACCGCGCGGTCGGGGTGCACCAGCACGATGTCGCCGTCCCCCACCACCACGCCCAGGGTCAGCACCTCCGAGAAGAACGTGGCGATCTGGCGGGGCGGGAAGTTCACCACGGCGAGCACCAGCTTGCCCAGGAGATCGCCCGTCGCGTAATGCTTCGTGATCTGCGCGCTCGACGTCTTGATGCCGAGGTCGCCGAAGTCGATGCGCAGCTGGTAGGCGGGCTTCTTCGCCCTGGGGAAGTCGTCGACCTGCACGACCCGCCCCACGCGGATGTCGACCTTCGCGAAATCGTCCCAGGTGATCATGTGTCCTCGTTAGTGGCCAGTGCGCCGCGGCGGCGCGCCGCGCCTTCGCCTCCCCAACCCACCGAACCGCAAGGCCCCGCACCGTTTTGACGTCGGCTTGATGCGCGCGCGGCGCCAGGCACGCGCGTTGCCCCGCCCGCCGCCCGATGCGGTCGGACTCGAACCGGGAGGAGCGATGCGGCGGATCAGGAAAACTATCGTGCGGCGTGCGGCCGGCCTCGTGCTCGGCCTCTCGCTCGCGGGCGCGGTCACGGGAGCCGGCCAGGCTCCCCCGGGGCTGCGCGAGGTACGGTCGTGGGGCACGGGCGGGCTGGGACTGGTCGTCGGCCTGCCCGTCGGACAGTTCCGCAGCTTCGTCGACGTCGCAGGCGGCGTCGCCGGCTCATTCGCGGTGAACCTCGACGGCCGCGGCGCCGTCGCCCTGCGGTTCGACGGGGCGTATCTCCAGTACGGCAACGAAGACCGGCCGCTCGCCCTCGCGGGGAGCGGCGGGCTGGTGAGCCTGGACATGAACACCAGCTTCTTCATCGCCTCGCTGCGCGCCGGGCCGCAGCTCATGCTCGGCCAGGGACGCGTCCGGGCCTACGGCTTCGGAACGATCGGCGTGTCGTACTTCGCGACCCGGACCGCGCTCACGGACTATGGGTGCGGCTGTTACGATCTCGCCGGCACTACGAACTACGACGACGGCGCGCTGTCGCTCGCGGGCGGCGGCGGCCTGTTGATCGATCTCTCCCGCGGGCGCCATCCCGTGTCGCTCGACCTGGGTGCCAGCTACGTCCGCAACGGCCAGGTGAGCTACCTGCGCGAAGGCAGTATCGTCGAGAATCCAGACGGCTCGTTTACGCTCCAGCCGGTGCGGAGCGACGCCAATCTGGTTGTCCTGCAGGCTGGGGTGTCGATCGGGCTGCGGTGAGGTCCCCCGCAACACTTCGCCACCACCCGCGCGTTTTTTCCTACCGCTCTACCGCCCTGACGTCCTACCGTCCTGTGTGCTCGCCCGCGTCCGCTCCGCCGCCGTGCTCGGCATCGACGCCTATCTCGTGGACGTCGAGACCGACATCGCGAACGGCCTCCCCACCTTCGCCACCGTGGGGCTGCCGCAGGGAGCCGTGAAGGAGGGACGCGAGCGGGTGTACGCCGCGCTCGCCAACACGGGCTACACGTTCCCCTTGAAGCGGATCACCGTGAACCTCGCCCCGGCCGACATCCGCAAGGACGGCTGCGCCTTCGACCTGCCGATCGCGGTCGGGATCCTTGCCGCCACGGAACAGATCTCGGCGGAGCGGCTGGGGCGGGTGGCGGTGCTCGGTGAGCTGGGGCTTGAGGGGGCGATCCGGCCGGTGCGCGGCGCGCTGCCGGTGGCGCTCACGGCGCGCGCGGCGGGGCTGGAAGCGCTCGTGCTGCCGCGCGACAACCTGCCGGAGGCGGGCGTCGTCTCGGGCGTGCGCGTGCTCGGCGCGGCGAATCTTTCGGAGCTCGCGGACTTCCTGGACGGCCGCGGTACGCTCCCCGAGGCGCAGGTCGACCTTGCCGCGCTGTTCGCCGAGCGGGCGAAGGACGACGTCGACTTCGCCGAGGTAAAGGGGCAGGCGCACGCCAAGCGCGCGCTCGAGGTGGCCGCGGCGGGCGGGCACAACATCCTGCTGATGATCGGCCCGCCGGGATCCGGAAAGACGATGCTGGCGCGGCGACTCCCCACCATCCTGCCGAAGATGAGCCTCGACGAGGCGCTCGAAACGACGAAGATCCACTCGGTCGCGGGCGTGCTGCCGCTCGGTGAGTCGCTGGTCGCGCGCCGGCCGTTTCGCGCGCCGCACCACACGATCTCGGACGCCGGGCTGATCGGCGGCGGCTCGTACCCGCGGCCGGGGGAGGTGAGCCTCGCGCACGGCGGCGTATTGTTCCTGGACGAGCTGCCCGAGTTTCGCAAGAACGTGCTCGAGGTGCTGCGCCAGCCGATGGAGGACGGCGTCGTGACGATCGCGCGGGCGGCGATGAGCCTCAGCTATCCCGCGCGCTTCATGCTGGCCGCGGCGATGAATCCTTGTCCCTGCGGGTATTTCGGCGATCCCCAGCATAATTGCGTCTGCGGGCCGCTCGGCGTGGAGCGCTATCTGGCGCGCGTCTCGGGTCCGTTGCTCGACCGGATCGACATCCACCTGGAGGTGCCGGCGGTGAAGTACCGCGCGCTCGCGGACCAGGGCGGGGGCGAGCCGAGCGCGGCGGTGCGGGAGCGGGTGGATCGCGCGCGGGTGGCGCAGCGGGAGCGATTCGCCAGCCGGCCCGGGATCTATGCGAACGCGCACATGACGGCGCGCGACATCCGGACGTTCTGCCGCGTGTCGGAGGGCGCCGACGCGTTGCTCCGCACCGCGATCACCCGGCTCGCGCTCTCGGCGCGGGCGTATCACCGGATTCTCAAGATCGCCCGGACGATCGCGGACTTGAGCGGCGCGGCCGAGCTCGACCCGAAGCACGTGAGCGAGGCGATCCAGTACCGCAGTCTCGACCGCAGAGGATTGGTTTGACACCTCCCCCGTGTGGGGTTACATCCGCCCCGCGGACGGTTCACCCCTCTCGAGGCAGGAGGTCGTCATGAGACGCGTCATGGTCCCCGGTCTTATGCTGTGCTGTGCGGTGGGAACCCTGCGGGCGCAGGACGCCGTCAAAGTCGCGCCGCATAACTTCACGGTGCTGCTGGAAAACGAGAGCGTCCGGGTGCTCGACTTCCACAGCAAGTCGGGTGACAAGATCGCCATGCACTCGCATCCGGCGTACGTGACTTACAGTCTCTCCGGTTCCGGCAAGACGATATTCACGTCGCCCGATGGGAAGACCACGGAGCAACCGGCGAAAACCGGGCAGGTCCGGTGGCACGACGCGGAGACCCACGCGACCGAGTACGTCGGGGCCGGTGGGGCTCACGTTCTGCTTGTCGAGCTCAAAGCGCAGCCACCGAGCAAGCCGAAGCCCTGAACGCCACGACCGGCGGCAAGCCGACCCTCATCGGCTTCCCGTACGACGCGAGTTCCTCGTTCCTGCGGGGGACGGCAGCGGCGCCGCCCCTCATCCGCCAGGCGCTGCATTCCCCCGCCGGGAATCCCTGGACGGAGACGGGGATCGATCTGGGGCAGGACGGCGCGCTCGGCGACGTCGGCGACGTGCCGCTCGGCACGTCGGGCGCGGAGGTGCGCGCCAAGATCGAGGATGCCGTGCGCACGCTGCTCGACGCCGGCGGCCGGCCCATCGCGCTCGGCGGCGACCATTCGATCACCTACCCGATCGTGCGCGCCGTGCGGTGGTTCCACCCGCGGCTCAGCATCCTGCACTTCGACGCCCATCCGGACCTCTATCCCGAGTTTCAGGGCGATCCCTACTCGCACGCCTGCCCGTTCGCACGCATCATGGACGAGAAGCTCGCGGACCAGCTCACGCAGGTGGGGATCCGCACCATGAATGCGACCCAGCGGACGCAGGCCGAGCGCCACGGCGTGGACGTGATCGACATGCGCGCGTGGGTGACCGGCCGGCGCCCCGCCCTCGCGGCACCCGTCTACGTCTCGATCGATCTCGACGCCTTCGATCCGGCGTTCGCGCCGGGCGTGGGGCACCGCGAGCCGGGCGGGCTCACGGTGCGCGAGGTCCTCACGGTGCTCCAGGAGTTGCCCGTGCCGATCGTCGGCGCGGACGTCGTGGAATTCAACCCGCAGCAGGACGCGGGGGGCGTGACGGCGGCGGTGTGCGCGAAGCTCGTGAAGGAGCTCGCGGGAAAGATGATTGCCGGCGCTTAGGAGGGCGGGATCGTCAGGTGGATCACGTCGCCGGGCCGCACCGTCACCGTTTCGGAAATCGGATTCCTCCTGGCTCCGATCGGGTGCACTTCGAACCGCAGCTCCGTACTGTTGCCGATCAGGTCGGGCGGCACCATCAGGATCCGCGACGTCAGCCCGGACACCATCCCGATCCGGAAGCGCTCACCGCTCGTCCGTATGATGAACACGTCCATGTCCGCAAAGTTCTGATTATCCACCGTGACGGCGACCTCGGCCTGGGGGTTGGGCGGCGCGGCGGGACGCCCGTGGCAGGCGATCGCGCCGAGGGCCACGGCGAGGCACAGCTGGATCGGCAAACCGGGGGCGCGCATGTCGCTAGTATACCCACGTAACTGGCGCGCCGCACGCTCGCTCCCTACCTTGTCCCCGCCATCCATCCACGGTCCGCATGAGCGATTGGCTCCAGTCCCGGCTCGGGCTGTCCCCCGAGCTTCAGGTCAAGCTCCTCGTCACGCTGCTCACCGTCTTCGGGCTGTGGCTGCTGCATTGGATCGTGCTCTCGCTCGTGTACCGGCGGGTGCGCGACCCCTGGAGCCGTTATCGCTGGCGCAAGTCGATCACCTACGTGGCGCTCGGGCTGGGCGTCATCCTCGTGGGACGGACGTGGTTCGTCGGGATCCAGGCGCTCGCGACCTTCCTCGGCTTGCTCACGGCCGGGTTGGCGATCGCCCTCAAGGACCCCGTCACCAACCTGGCGGGCTGGATCTTCATCGTGTGGCGGCGGCCCTTCGAGGTGAGCGACCGGGTCGAGATCGGCGGGCACAAGGGGGACGTGATCGACATCCGGCTGCTGCAGTTCACGCTCAACGAGATCGGCAACTGGGTGAACGCGGACCAGTCGAGCGGGCGCATCATCCACATCCCGAACGGCAAGGTCTTCACCGAGCCGGTCGCGAATTACGACAAGGGCTTCAAGTACATCTGGAACGAAGTCCCGGTACTCGTCACGTTCGAAAGCGACTGGAGACAGGCGAAGGAGATCCTCACGCGGATCGCCTTCAAGCACGCCGCGCATCTCACCGCCCAGGCGGAGCAGGACCTGCTCTCCGCGTCCCGGCAGTACCTCATCAACTACACCAAGCTGACCCCGATCGTCTACACCCGCGTCGTGGACAGCGGCGTGGAGCTGACCGTCCGCTACCTGATCGAGCCGCGCAAGCGGCGCGGCACGGAGCACGCGATCTGGGAGGAGATCCTCACCGAGTTCGACGACTGTCCCGACGTCGACCTCGCCTACCACACCGTGCGCTCTTTCAAGCTGGCGGACGAAGGGAAGGAGACGCGACCCAAGCGGTCGCGGCGCCGGCCCAGCGAGGTGCACGAGACGAACGAGTGAGTGCCGCTAGCCCTCCAGCACCTCGTAGTGCGCCACCCGTGGCTCGAGCTGCAGCAGGTATTCCCGGTCTTCGGGGTAGTAGCGCGCCCGCTCGACGTCGTCGCCGGCGAACGCCCGGATCGCCTCCATCGAGTCCCAGAACGAAATGAACAGAAAGTGGCTCTCGGCGCCCACGCGGCGCCGCAGCACCTGGACGCCGCGGTTCCCCGGAGTCGCCCGGCAATCCGTCACCCCCGTCTGGCGGAGGTAGGCGGCATAGCGGTCTCCCTTGGCGGCCGGGACCGCGCCGTGCCACAGTCGCGCGATCACGCGGCCGCCCCCGGTGACGCTCCCGCCGCCTCGAGGACCGACGCCGTGTCCACAATGAGGGCGAACTCCCCGTTCAGCTCCGCGAGGGCCACCGCGTGGACGTCCTCGGCGGCGTGCCGGCGGCCGTCGGGAGGGGGGCCGAGGCGATCGAAGGTCGCCGTCGCGTCGGCGACGACGTAGGTCGCGAAGCCGAAGTTCGCGGCGAGACGCGCCGTGGTGGACACGCAGCGATCGGTCGCAAGGCCGGTGAGGACGAGGGTGCCGACGCCGCGCCGCAGCAACTCGGCCTCCAGGTTGGTGCCGACGAATGCGCTGTAGTGAGTCGGCGCCCCTGGCCAGCGGGAATCGTGCTGCACGCGGATGATCGGCCGGCCGCTCGCGCGCCACGCCTCCTCGAGCCGCCCGATGTTCGCCTCCATCCCGGGGTTGTTGCGTCCCCCTGTGACGCCTCCCGCTTCATCGCAGACGCGGCTCACGTCGATCACCAGCAACGCGGTGTTGTGCGGCAACAGGTGCATCATCCCTCCTGTTCGCTCGCCGCCGCCGCGATCGGCCGGCGCCCGAGGCTCGGAATCCGGTGCGAGAACTGGATCCACACGACCGCTCCCACGATCAGCGCCATCGCCAGGAACGTGCGCGTGGTCACGGGCTCGCGGAGGATCAGCCAACCGAGCAGCACGGCGATCACCGGATTCACGTAGGCGTACGTGCCGACGATCGTGGGCGACGCGTGGCGCAGCGCGTAGGTGTAGGCGCTGTAGCCGAGGATGGAGCCGAAGACCACGAGATAGGCGATGGCGCCCGCGCCCCGCGGCGTGAGGTGCCAGCGGCTCCACTCCCCGAGCAGCGTGCCCAGCAGGGCGACCGCCGCGCCGCCCGCCAGCATCTGCAGGGCGGCGCCCATGTAGGGACTGGTCTCGGTGCGGTGGCGCTTGCCGTACACGGAGCCGAGCGACCAGGCCGCGCTCGCCCCCGTCAACGCGATGGGACCGCGCAGATCGGCGTGCAGGATCTCGGCCGCGCTCGCGCCCACCAGCAGCGCCGTGCCGAGGAAGCCCAGCAGCAGCCCCGCGATCACGCGCCAGTTGAGGTCGCCCGAGCCCCCCGGGATGACGGCGTCGAAGAAGGCCATCCACAGAGCCACCGTCACGACGAAGATGCTCGCCACACCGGACGGGGTGTATTGCTCCGCCCAGACGACGAGCGCGTTCCCGCCCGTGAGCAGCAGCACGCCCACGATCGCCTGCGTGCGCCAATCGGCGGCCCGCGAGGGCAGCCGGTCGCCGAGCGCGAGCATGATCGTCAGCAGCAACGCGCCCGCGATGACGAAGCGCAGGCCGGCGAACAGGAACGGCGGCAGCACCTCGACGCCGACGCGGATGGCGAGGTACGTCGAGCCCCAGAACACGCACACCACGAGATAGGCGACGAGCGCCTTGCCGCGGAGCCCCGCGCCCATCAGTCCGGCTCCCCCGGGACGAACCCGGGCTTCTCGAACACGGTCCCCAGCACGATCGTGGTGCGGGTAGTCAGCTGCGTCTTGGTGGAGCCGCGCAGGTCGCGCAGCACGTGTTGCAGACTCTCGAGATCGGGCGCCGCCACCTTGAGGATGTAGCAGTCCTCACCCGCCACGTGGTGGCACTCGAGCACCTCGGGGTGCTTCTCCATCGCTCTCATCCGCGGTTCCTCACCCAGGTAATCGGAGTTGGCGTAGCGCACGGCGACGAACGCCGTCACGGGGAAGCCGGCCTTCGCGCGGGCGAGCCGGGCGCCGTAGCCCGTGATGTACCCGGCCTCTTCGAGCCGCTTCACCCGCTCCATCACCGCGGGTCGCGACAGCCCGACCTCGTCGGCGATCGCCTGATAGCTGGCCCGGCCGTCGGTCGCGAGCTGCCGCAAGATCTTGCGGTCCACGGCGTCCAGCTCGGTCTTGTTCGTCATTTCGGAACCTCTGGTGTCGTATTGCCTACGAGACGTAGCATTCGAATTGCTTTGATCAACGTATCATCAGAGTAATAGGTTTCCAGCCTACGAAATATCCGATTCTTGCAAGGAAGTTGTCCTTTGATTGGGACAGCGTAAGTCGGTACTATTCCGCCATGTCCATCCCGGCCGCCCCGCTGCGCCAGGTGGTTCGCACCTTCCCCTCCGCGCTCGTCGGCTACTCCGGCGGGGTGGATTCGGCCTTGCTGGCCGTTGTGCTCCGCCAGGAGCTGGGGCGAGACCGCATGTTGGCCGCCATCGGTCGCAGCGCCTCCTATCCCCTCGCCCAGTGGGCAACCGCCCACCGGGTAGCCGAGCGGTTCGACGTGCCCCTGATCGAGATCGCGACCCACGAGCTCGAGGACCCGAGCTACCTCGCGAATCCCACCAACCGCTGTTTTTTCTGCAAGACCGAGTTGTGGCGCCGGCTCGTGCCCGTGGCGCAGGCGCGCGGGCTCGCCGTCATGTGCGACGGAACGAACGCCGACGATCTCCGCGAGCACCGGCCCGGGTACGCCGCGGGGCGGGCGGCGGGGATCCGCTCGCCGCTCGCCGAGGCCCGGATGACCAAAGCGGACGTCCGCGCAGCGGCGCGGGCGCTCGGGATTCCCGTGTGGGACGCACCCGCGGCGCCGTGTCTGTCGAGCCGTGTCGCCTACGGCATCGCGATCACGCCGCACCGTCTGGCGCAGGTCGAGCAGGCGGAAGCGTACTTGCGCGAGCTGGGCGTACGCGGGGATCTGCGGGTGCGATACCACGGCGGCCGGGAGGAGGGACGGGCGCGCATCGAGGTCGAGCCGCCGTGGGTGCCCTGGCTGACGGCGCGGCTCACCGCGATCACGGCGCGGCTCACCGCGCTCGGCTTCGCAGCCGTGGACGTGGACCCCCGCGGCTATCGCCGCGGCAGCCTCCTCGAAACCGGGCCTGCCGTTTGAGGCTCTTCGTCGCACTCAATTTCCCTCCGCAGGTCCGGCAGGCTCTCTGGCAGGCGACGGCGCCGCTGCGGGACCGCGGGCTGGGCGTGAAATGGGTGCGCGCCGAGGGGATTCATCTCACGCTCAAGTTCCTGGGCGAGGCGGACGAGGAGCGCGACCGGGAGCTGCGCGCCGCGCTCACCCGCGCCGCGGCCGGGGCCCGGGCCCTGACGCTCCAGCTCGGGGGCTTCGGTGTGTTTCCCGACTTCCAGCGGCCGCGCGTCGTCTGGGTCGGGATCGCGCCCGAGCCCGCGCTCGAGCTGCTGCAACACCAGGTGGAGCGGGAGTTCGCGCCGCTCGGTTTCCCGACCGAGGCGCGGGCGTTTCGCCCCCACCTCACGCTGGGGCGCGCGGCTCGCGACGCGCGGCCGCGCGATTTCGCGGGCCTCGAAGCGGCGCTCGGTCGCCTGCGCTACGAGGAGACGGTGGTCGTCGGCGCACTCGACCTGATGGAGAGCACGCTCCAATCGGGAGGTGCGGTGTACAACGTCAGGCACAGTGAACGGCTGTCTTAAGGGCGTCCTGCGGCTCGGCTGCCTCGCCATCGTCATGGTGGCGGCGCTCGTGGCGTGGTGGTTCCGGGAGCCGCTCCTGCACACGGCCGCGCGCTGGTTCGGTCCTCACTCCACGAAGCTCCCGCCGGTGGCGGACACGGCCGTGGGCGCGCCGACGCCCAAGGCGCTGTCCTCCAGCCAGAGCAAGTTCGACCGCCTCAAGACCCCGGCCGGGCCCGACTCCGTCGTGCTGTCGCCCAACGAGATCGCCGCCATGGTGGGGAGCGGCATCGACTGGTCCGTGCGCAAGAGCTTCGATTCGCTGCGGGTGGAGCTGCTGGAAGGCCGCGTCGCCGTCTACTGCCGGCTCGACACGCGCCTGATTCCGCCCGACGCGCTCGGACCGCTCGCCGGGATGCTCAACCCGATGGAGCCGCTGCGCATCGCCGGTCCGCTCACGATCGAGCGGCCCGGGATCGGCCGTTTCAAGGTCGAGGAGCTGGCGCTGCGGGGCTTTCCTTTTCCGGAGCCGCTCGTGAAGCAGCTGGCTCGGCGCATGGCGGGCGCCGATTCGACGGGGGCGGTACCGCTCCGCGTCTCACCCGCGTTCACCGACGTCGCCATCCATCCCACGGGGGTGGTGCTGTACCGCGGGAAACGGAGAAAGCCGTGAGCCGGCGGGTGCTGGTCGTCGACGACGAGAAGGGCATCCGCGACGCCCTGCGGCAGGTCCTCGAGTACGAGGAGATCGAGGTGCAGGCGTGCGCGTCCGGGTCCGAGGCGCTGCGGCTGTACCCCGAGTTCCGGCCGCACCTCGTGTTGCTGGACGTGAAGATGCAGGGCATCGACGGGCTCGAGACGCTGCGCAAGCTGCGCGAGCTCGATTCCCACGCCCAGGTCGTCATGATCTCGGGCCACGGCACCATCCAGACCGCGGTAGAAGCCACTCAGCTCGGCGCCTACGACTTCCTCGAGAAGCCGCTCGACACCGATCGCATCCTGCTCACGCTGCGGAACGCCCTGCAGCACGTCGATCTCGCCAGTGAGAACGTGCGGCTCAAGGCCGAAGTGCACGCGCAGTACGAGATCGTCGGCTCGAGCAAGGCGATCAAGCAGGTGATCGAGCGGATCGAGAAGGTGGCGCCGACCGCCGCCCGCGTGCTCGTCACGGGGGAGAACGGCACCGGCAAGGAGCTCGTGGCGCGGGCGATCCACGCGCTCTCCCCCCGCGCCCGCGGCCCGTTCGTCGAGGTGAACTGCGCCGCTATCCCGACCGAGCTGATCGTGAGCGAGCTGTTCGGCCACATGAAGGGGAGCTTCACCGGGGCATTCGCCGATCGCGCGGGAAAGTTCGAGCTGGCGGACGGCGGTACGCTGTTCCTCGACGAGGTCGGCGACATGAGTCTGTCGGCTCAGGCGAAGGTGCTGCGGGCGCTGGAGGAGGGCGTGATCTCGCGCGTCGGCTCCGGGAAGACCCTCGCCGTGGACGTGCGCGTGGTGGCGGCGACCAACAAGGACGTGCGGGCCGAGATCGCCGCCGGCAGGTTCCGCGAGGACCTGCTATACCGCCTCAACGTCGTGCCGATCGACGTGCCGCCGTTGCGGGCGCGGCGGGGCGACATCCCGCAGCTCGTGGAGCACTTCGCCGGCCAGCTGGCGCAGCGCGGCGGCCTGCCGGCGAAAGCCTTCGACCCGGAGGCGGTGAAGCGGCTCGCGGCGCACGACTGGCCGGGCAACATCCGCGAGCTCCGGAACGCGGTCGAGCGCCTGCTCATCCTCGCGCCGGGCTCCGTCGTCACGGTCGCGGACGTGGAGCGGGTCGCGGGGCTGCGCGGCACGGACGAGGGACGGGGGGGCGGGGGCGGAACGGGCCACGCGGATTTCGCCGGGGCGCCGTGGATGCGCGCGGCCACGTTCGAGGAGTTCAAGCAGGCGGCCGAGCGGACCTACATCCTCGCGAAGCTCAAGGAGCACGACTGGAATGTGTCGGAGACCGCGCGCACATTGGATATGCCGCGCTCGAACCTCTACAAGAAAATCGAGCGCTATCGCCTGGCACGGGAGGCGTAGTGGCGGGAACGGAGAAAGAGCGGGACTGGGACAAGGAGATGGCCGAGGTCGACCGGCTGCTCAAGAAGCTGCCGGAGGCCGACCCCACGCTCGGACGGGGGAGCGGGGGGAGCGGGTCGGCGCCGACCGTCAAGAAGCCCGTCGTGGTGCCCGGTGCCATGCCCACTGCCCTGGGAACCTGGGCGAAGGTGGCGCTGGGGGTGCTGGTCGGCATTGGGATCGCTCCGGGCGTGTGGCCGTATTCCCACGGCTGTGGCTTGCGGCTGATCTTCTACTTGGTCGGCGTCACGGCGGTCATCGCCGCAGGGCTGTGGGCCAGCGTGTCGTCGTGGAAGCGGCGCCTCGGCGTCGCGCACGCGGTCGCGCAGGCGCTCATCATCTGGGGGGCCGTGCTCGTGACCCGCGAAGTGCTCCCGCGCATCGGGACCGCCAACGCGGCCACCCTGTGGCTGTGTCCGGACGTGCAACCTCACTGATGACGGACGACCGATGACCGAGAACTTCAAGAACTTCATCGCCGGCGCGTGGGTCGCCCCCCGCACCGGTGCCTACTTCGAGAACCGCAACCCGGCGGACGCCGGCGACGTGATCGGCTGCTTCCCGCGCTCGGGTCCGGAAGACGTGGCGCGCGCGATCGAGTCGGCGCAGCGCGGCTTCGCTCGATGGTCCCAGACGCCCGCCCCGGTGCGCGGCGAGGTGCTGCACCGCGTCGGCGACCTCCTGACACAGCGCAAAGAGGAGATCGCGCGCGCCATGACCCGCGAGATGGGCAAGGTGCTGGCCGAGACGCGGGGCGACGTGCAGGAAGGCATCGACACCGCCCACTACGCGCACACCGAGGGGCGGCGGCTGTTCGGCCGGACCGTGCCGTCGGAGCTGCGCCACAAGTGGGCGATGAGCTTCCGCCGGCCCATCGGCCTCGCCGGCCTCATCACCCCGTTCAACTTCCCGCTCGCGATCCCGACCTGGAAGATGTTCCCCGCGCTGCTGTGCGGGAACGCGGTGATCTTCAAGCCCGCCGAGGACGTGCCGCACACCGCCCACCTGCTGGTGGAGATCCTCCTGGAGGCCGGGCTCCCGCCGGAGGCGGTGCAGCTCGTGCACGGGGAGGGCTCCGTCGTGGGCAAGGCGATGGTGGAGCATCCGGCCATCACGGTGATCTCCTTCACGGGCTCGACCGAGACGGGCGCGATCATCGGCGCGACCTGCGGCCGGATGCACAAGCGGCTGTCGCTCGAGATGGGCGGCAAGAACGCGATGCTCGTGATGGACGACGCCGACCTGGACCTGGCGCTCGACGGCGTGCTGTGGGGCGCCTTCGGCACGACCGGCCAGCGGTGCACCGCGACGAGCCGGCTCATCGTGCACGAGAAGGTCCATGACCGGCTCCTCAAGATGATCTGCGATCGCGCGGAGCGGCTGCGACTCGGCCCCGGCCTCGACGAGAAGACCGAGGTCGGCCCGCTCATCAACGAGGAGGCCTGCAAGAAGGTCGAGTACTACGTGGGCGTGGGGCGGGACGAAGGCGCGGCGGTGCTGATCGGCGGCGAGCGGGCCACGGGGAAGGGGCTGGAGCGCGGCTGGTTCTACCAGCCGACGGTGTTCGGGGGCGTCCGGGCCGGGATGCGGGTCGAGCAGGAGGAGATCTTCGGTCCGGTGCTGTCGGTGATCAAGGTCGGCTCCCTCGACGAGGCGATCCGCATCAACAACGGCGTGAAGTACGGGCTTTCGAGCTCGTTGTACACCCGGGACGTGAACGCCGCGTTCCGCGCGATGAACGAGCTGGACACCGGGATCACCTACGTCAACGCGCCCACCATCGGCGCCGAAGCGCACCTGCCGTTCGGCGGCGTGAAGCAGACCGGTAACGGGCACCGCGAGGGCGGCTGGGAGGTCTACGACTTCTACTCGGAGACGAAGGTCGTCTACGTAGACTTCTCGGGAAAGCTGCAGCGGGCTCAGATCGACACCGAGTAGGGGCACTGCATGCCGTGCCCTACTCCGCGCATCTAATCGCACCTGCCGGCATGAATCGGGTGACGTGGCTCACACCGGACGCGTTATGGTGCGTCCGGTGGATCACGAATCACTGGTGATCGTCCTCTCGTGCGGCGGCTCGCCGCTCGACGCCGCCGCGCTCGACGCGCTCGCGGTGACTGCGGTGCGCTGGGTGCGGGTGGAGCGCGAGGGGGACGCCGCGTGTCTCGCGGGCCGAGTGTGTCACGACGACCCGCCCGACCGGTTCCGCGAGCGGGTGCGGGCCTGGGCAGCGGCGCGGGGGTGGGCGGTGACCGTTGCGCCGGGCAGACGCCTTGGCTAAAGTAAAAGCCATGCATGACTTGGGGGGCCGGATGGCGGATCAGGGCGTGCGCATCGCGCCGCCGCCCGTCGCCCCCCTCGCCGCCGCCCCCGAGAAACGTCGCTCGCGTCTGGCGCGCTGGTTTGACAACTGGCTCCGCTCGGTCGGCATGGCGTTCATCCTCTTCGTCATCATCAAGACGTTCTTCGTCGAAGCCTTCCAGATCCCGAGCGGCAGCATGGAACGGACGCTGCTCGTCGGGGACTTTCTCTTCGTCAACAAAGCGGTATATGGGGCGCAGATTCCCGGCACCACCGCCCGCCTGCCGGGTTTCGAGTCGCCGCGACGCGGCGACGTCATCGTCTTCGCGTACCCGAAGAACCCCGCGCTGAACTACGTGAAGCGGGTGATCGGCACGGCCGGCGACACCGTCGAAATGCGGGGCGGGGAAGTGCGCGTCAACGGTGAGTCGCTCAAGGAACCCTACGTGCAGCGGGTGGACCCCACGCACGACGTCTACGACCCGGAGTTCAACTGGCAGCGGGACTACCTCGCGGGCGGCCCGGTCGCGCGGCGGAGCTACCATCCCACCCGCGACACCTGGGGCCCGCTCGTCGTCCCCCCCGGCAGATACCTCGTGCTGGGTGACAACCGCGACAACTCGGCCGATTCCCGCTACTGGGGATTCGTGGACGAGAAGGCGGTGAAGGGGCGACCGCTCGTCGTGTACTTCAGCTACGATCGGGAGGCGCACGACGCGCTTCCCTGGCTGACCGATATTCGCTGGCACCGGCTCGGGTCCATCATCCGGTAGCCGGCCCGAAGGGTAGCGCCTCCGTCCGAGCCCGCGCCGTCGGCTCGGCGGGTCGTAGTTTCGTGCGGCGTCGTGCGCGCGCCTGGGGGGAGTGACTAGGCCATGCAACTGAACACGGCGAAACGTGCATCGTTCGACGAAGGGTCGCTGGACCAATATCTCCGGGAGATCAGCCAGTACCCGCTCATCACCCGCGAGGAGGAGGTCACGCTTGCGCAACGGATCAAGCAGGGGGAAGAGGAGGCGCTCGACAAGCTGGTGCGCTCGAACCTCCGCTTCGTGGTGTCGGTCGCCAAGAAGTACCAGAACCAGGGCGTGTCGCTCTCCGACCTGATCAACGAAGGCAACCTCGGCCTGATCCGCGCCGCCCACAAGTTCGACGAGACGAAGGGGATCAAGTTCATCTCGTACGCGGTGTGGTGGATCCGCCAGGCGATCCTCCAGGCACTCGCCGAGCAGTCCCGCATCGTGCGTGTGCCGTTGAACCGCGCCGGCACGCTGCACCGCATCGGCAAGCGCTCGGCCTCGCTGCTGCAGGAGCTGGGCCGCGAGCCCACCGTCGAGGAGATCGCCGAGGGCATGGACATTTCCGAAGAAGAGGTCGCGAAGACCCTGTCCATCTCGCAGGCGCACCTCTCGCTCGACGCGCCGCTCACCCCCGGTGAAGACAACAAGCTGCTCGACTATCTGCCCGACACCAACAACCCCGGCCCCGACGACGAGATCTTCGAGCACGCCCTCACCGAGTCGATCGAGGGGGTGCTGGCGACGCTCAAGGAGCGCGAGGCCAAGATCCTGCGGCTCTACTTCGGGCTCGAGGGCCAGGAGCCGATGACGCTCGAGGAAATCGGCTCGCTGCTCGGCATCACGCGCGAGCGGGTACGGCAGATCAAGGAAAAGGCGCTGGCGCGGCTGCGGCACGTGTCGCGCGCCCGCGCGCTGGAAAGCTTCCTGTTCTAGGTCCGGGGCGGGTAGATTTACCGCCCTATGGCCGGCACTGCTTCGTTCGACATCTCCACCGGCGCCGATCTCCAGGAAGTCGATAACGCCGTGAATCAGGCGACCAAGGAGGTCGCCCAGCGCTACGACTTCAAGGGGTCGAAAGCCGCCGTCGCGTTCGATCGCGCCCAGGCCGCGCTCACGCTGGTCGCCGACGACGACTTCAAGATGAAAGCGCTGCTCGACGTGCTGCAGACCAAGCTCGTCAAGCGCGGCGTGCCGGTGAAGAACCTGGAGCTCGGTCCCGTCACGCCCGCGGCCGGCGACACCGTGCGGCGCGAGATCAAGCTCACCCAGGGCATTGCGCAGGAGAAGGCGAAGGCCATCGTCAAGGCGATCAAAGACAAAAAGTTCAAGAAGGCCCAGGCCTCGATCCAGGGCACCGAGATCCGCGTGCAGTCCCCCTCCAAGGACGAGCTGCAGGAGGTCATCGCGTTCCTGCGCTCGCAGGACTGGGGCATCGAGCTCAAGTTCGGGAACTATCGCGGATGAAGCTGGGCGTCATCTCGCTGGGCTGCGACAAGGCCACAGTCGACTCGGAGCGGCTCGTCGGCGAGCTCGTGGGGCACGGCGCGGTCGTGTCGCCCGACCTCCCGCACGCCGATGTCATCCTCGTCAACACCTGTGGCTTCATCGACGCCGCGAAGCGGGAATCGATCGACGCCATCCTGTCAGCCGCGCGCCTCAAGACTCAAGGCGACGTGAAGGCGGTCGTCGCGGTCGGATGTCTCGTCCAGCGATACAAGCAGGAGCTCGAGCAGGAGATCCCGGAGGTCGATCTGTTTCTCGGATTCTCCGACCTCCATCACCTGGTGCCGGCGCTCGCCGAGCGTGGGTTGATCGACGACCCCCTCACGGGCCATCCGGGCGTCCGCCAGTTCCTGGGCGACGCGCCGCACGTGCGCTACCTCAAGATCTCCGAGGGCTGCGACCACACCTGCGCCTTCTGCGCGATTCCGCTGATGCGCGGCAAGCACCGCTCCGAGCCGCTCGCGCGGCTGGTGCGCGAGGCGCAGGCGCTCGAGGCACAGGGCGCGAAGGAGATCAATCTCGTGGCGCAGGACCTCGGGCATTACGGTCGCGATCTCGGGGCCGGAGGGGGGGGACCGAAGCTCGCCGACCTGCTCGAGACGCTGCTCCGCGAGACTGCGGTGCCGTGGTACCGGCTGCTGTACGTCTACTCCGCGGGACTATCCGAGCGCGTGGTCGACCTCATGGCGCGGGAGCCCCGCATCGTCCCGTACGTCGATATGCCGATCCAGCACGCGTCCGACCGGATGCTCGAGCGGATGCGGCGTCCCGAGCGGCAGCGCACGCTGCGCGACAAGCTCAGCTGGTTGCGCGGCGCCATCCCCGACCTCGCGTTGCGCTCCACGTGCCTCGTGGGCTTCCCGGGCGAGACCGAGGAGGACTTCCGTACCTTGCTCGGCTTCCTCGAGGAAGCGCAGTTCGACCGGCTGGGCGCGTTCGCCTATTCGCCGCAGGAGGGGACGCGGAGCGCCGCGTACCCGGACGACGTGCCGGGCGCGGTGAAGCGCGAGCGGCTGGAGGAGCTGCTCGAGGTGCAGCGCGCGATCTCCGCGGAGCGCCTCGCGCGCTTCGTGGGCCGTGAGGTGGAGGTGCTGGTCGATCGCGTGGCGGACCCCGACGAAGAGGGAAATGGCGCGACGCATGTGGGGCGGGTGCGCTGGCAAGCCGACGACGTGGACGGAGTCACCTACGTCGAGCGGGGTGGCTGGGCGGCGCCCGGCGGCTTCCTGCGGGCGCGGATCGCGGCGAGCGAGGATTACGACTTCAGGGCCGTGGCGCTGACGTGAGCCGGTCGACGGACCTGTTCGACAGGGCGAGGGCCGTGCTCCCCGGAGGGGTCAATTCGCCGGTTCGGGCGTTCCGCGCGGTGGGGGGGACGCCCTTTTTCGTGACCCGCGCCAGCGGGTGTCGCCTCACCGACGCGGACGGCCGCAGCTACGTCGACTACGTCTGTTCCTGGGGCCCGCTGATCGTGGGCCACGCCCATCCCGCCGTGCTGGAGGCGATCCGCGCCGCGGTGGAAGGGGGGTGGACCTACGGCGCGCCGTGCGAGGCCGAGGTGCGGCTCGCCGAGCTTGTGCGCTGCCGGATGCCCGCCGTAGAGATGGTGCGGTTCGTCAACTCGGGCACCGAAGCGACGATGGCCGCCGTGCGGGTCGCCCGCGCGGCGACGGGCCGGGACTTGATCCTCAAGTTCGAGGGCTGCTATCACGGCCACGCCGACGGTTTTCTCGTGAAGGCGGGGAGCGGCGTGGCGACCCTCGGGTTGCCCGACAGCCCGGGGGTGCCGCGGGCGCTCGCCGAGCTCACGGTCACCGTGCCGTTCAACGACGTAGCGGCTGTCGAGGAAGTGTTCCGGCAGCGCGGCGACGGCCTGGCCGCGGTGATCGTCGAGCCGTACGTCGGCAACGCGGGGTTCATCGCGCCCGCAGCCGAGTTCCATCCGGCGCTGCGCGCCCTGTGCGATCGTCACGGCGCGCTCCTGATCTTCGACGAGGTGATGACGGGGTTCCGGGTCGCGCCGGGGGGGGCGCAGCAGCGTCTGGGCGTGCGGCCTGACCTCACGACCCTGGGCAAGATCATCGGCGGTGGCATGCCGGTCGGCGCCTACGGGGGCCGCGCCGACCTGATGCGGCTGGTCGCCCCCGAGGGCCCGGTGTACCAGGCGGGGACGCTCGCCGGGAATCCCGTGGCGATGGTCGCCGGCCACGCGACCCTCGTGGAGACGGCGCGGCCCGGGTTCTACGAGACGCTCGAGCGACGAACCGCCCGCCTCGTCACGGGTATAGTGGACGCCGCGCGGCGGCACGGCGTGCCCGTCACCGCGGGACACGCGGGCTCGATGTGGGGGCTGTACTTCGCGCCCGGTCCCGTGCGGAATTTCTCCGAGGCGAAGGCCTCGGACACCGCGCTGTTCGCGCGCTGGCACCGGGCCGCGCTCGCGCGCGGCGTGTTCCTCGCCCCCTCGGCGTTCGAGGCGGGCTTCGTCTCGAGCGCGCACACCGATGGTGACATCGATTTCACGCTCGCACAACTCGACGCGGCGCTGGGCGAAGCCCGGGCTCGCTAGCCTCCTCGCCCTGGCGACCGGGTGCGCCCGGCCGCAGCCGTCTCCTCTCACGCCCGGCACCGAGCCCGAGCTGCGGGTCGGGCTTGCGGTCGGCGCGCCGAGCGTGACGCTGGGCGGCGACGGCGAGCTGTTCGTCACCGACGACGGCAGCGGCGACCCGCTCGGGTCGATCCCTGCCGGATCGAGTTGGACCGTCGTGGCGGACACCGTGGGGTTGCGGCTGGTGAAGCCCGACGGCACCCGCAGCGAGCGCCACTTCGGCATCTCCGCGGTCAACGTGACGGAGAACCGCTTCGCCGTGGCCAACGGCCGCCGCTACCGCGGCCGCGTGAACGTGGTGCGCGACGCGTCGGGACTCACGCTCCTGAACCGCGTCCCCGTCGAGAGCTATCTGGCCGGCGTGGTCGGCCCGGAGCTGGGAGCGCGGCGGCCCGACGAGCGGCAGGCGCTGCTGGCGCAGGCGGTGGTGTCGCGCAGCTTCGCCCTGAAGAACCGCGGTCGCTGGGAGGCCCAAGGGTTCGACGCGTGGACGGACATCCGCGACCAGGTGTACGACGGCGTCGCCGCCGAGACCCCCGACGCGTGGGACGCGGTGCGCCAGACGCGGGGCGAGGTGCTCCGCTACCACGGCGAGATCGTCGACGCCTACTTCCATTCCACGTGCGGCCTCAGCACGGCCGGCGTGGACGAGGTGTTCCGCACGACTCAGGCGCAGCCCTATCTCCGACCCGTTTCGGACGCGTCCACGCGCGGGCACTACTACAGCGAGCTGTCGCCGCGGTTTCGCTGGCGCGAGGAATGGGACGCCGCCAAGCTGCGCGCTATATTGTCGCGGACGCTCCCCGCGATGATGAACACGGGCGGCGGCGGGCTGCAACGCATCACGGACGTCGAGGTGACTCACACGACGCCGTCGGGGCGGGTGGGTGAGTTGCGCATCGTGTTCGACCACGGCGACGTGCGCGTGGCCGGGCCGGACGTGCGCGCGGTGCTCCGCCCCCAGCCCGACCAGCTGTTGGGCAGCTCGGCGTTCCAGCTGCGCGTCACCAAGGAGGGCGGCCAGGTGACTCGGCTCGTCGCCGCGGGGACGGGGTGGGGACACGGCGTCGGGTTCTGCCAGTGGGGTGCGGTGGGGCGGGCCCGCGCGGGCCAGGACTATCGGAAGATCGCCACGACCTACTTCCCGGGAGCCAACGTTGAGCGCCTTTACTAGAGCCGGCGGACGGTCAGACGGTCGGACGGTCGGACCGGCGATCCCGCTCGCGGTGCTGCTACTGTCCGTCGGTCCGACGGTCCGGCTGTCCGCTCAAGGCGTGCTCAGCCAGTTCTCCTACGAAAACCTCAAGCCCAGCGCGCTGCAGTTCGACATCGGTCCGCTCGGGGGCACCAACGTGCGGGGGGCGCTCACCGGCGGCGTGCGCATGGACTACGGCCTCATCGCGCCCCACATCCGCGTGCTGCTCGGCCTTTCGTATTTCAAGGCCGACTTCAGCTCGACGGCGGAAGCGCGCTTCGCGCAGCGGCTCGACAGCGTCGTGAACCCGACCAGGAAAGACACGATCGACCTCGGCCGCATCACCTGGAGCGACGTCACCGGCGACGTCGATCTCCAGTACGTGCTGCCGCAGGGGCGCGGGGTGACCGCCTACATGGGGATCGGGATCGGCGCGCACATCCGCCACGGCAGCGGCCCGGCCATCAACGGCACGTTCGTCCAGGACGCCTTGAACGAGATCACGGCGGGGCTGAACGGCACGATCGGCGCTGAGGTCGGCGCCCGGCACTGGCGCGTCACGTTCGACGCCCGGGGCGTGCTGTCGAGCGGGCTCTCCACCGTGAGCCTGCGAACCGGCGTCATGTATCGCTGGGCGGGCTTCGGGAAGTGAGCGACCCCGTCCGCGTCGCGGTGATCGGGGCGGGCGCGATCGCGCAGGTGGCGCACCTCCCGGTGCTGCGGCGCCTGCCCGGGACGGAAGTGGCGGCGATCTGCGACAACGATCTCGGCAAGGCCCGGGCGCTCGCGGGACGGTTCGAGGTGCAGCAGACGTTCGACGACATCGAAGAGGTCTTGAAGTACGCGCACCCCGACGTCGTCGCGATCTGCACGCCGAATCACCTGCACGAGATCCACGTGGTGTCGGCCCTCGCGGCGGGCGCCCACGTGCTGTGCGAGCGGCCGCTGGCGCTCACGCTCGCGGGCGTGGAGCGCGTGCTCCAGGCGAGCGAGCGGTACGGCCGACGCGTGATGGTCGGGATGAATCACCGGTTCCGCTCGGACGTGCAGGCGGTACGGGGGTTTCTCGCGGGCGGCGACCTGGGCGGGTTGCAGGCGATTCGGGGCGGCTGGCACACCTTTCAGCCCAGCCGCCACATGGTGGGCTGGCGGCTGCGGCGCCAGGAGGCGGGCGGCGGGGCGTTCCTGGATCTCGGGCTGCAGCTGCTCGACCTGGGGCTGTGGCTCGCGGGCTGGCCTGCGCCGAAGCGCGTGTCCGCTCACGCGATGGGGCAGACCAAGGACGCGGTGGAAGATATGGCCACGGCGCTGCTCGTGTGCGAGAACGGCGTGTCCCTCACGCTCGACGTGAGCTGGCGCCACATGGGTGAGGCGGAGCGCTTCTGGTTCGACCTCGTGGGGACCAAGGGCTCGGCCAGCGTGCAGCCGTTGCGCGTCTTCAAGGAAGCGCACGGCACCGTCACGGACGTCACGCCCACCGGCGCGAGTGGGCGCGAGACGCCGTTCGCCCAATCCTACCGCGCCGAATGGACCTACTTTCTCGCGGTGATGCGGGGGGACGTGAACGCGCCGCCGCCGCGCGACCAGCTGGCGCTGCACCGCGCGCTGGAGGCCGTGTACCGCTCGGCGGACGAAGGACGCGACGTACTGCTGTGATGACCCGGGCCGCCGTCCTCATCGCGGCGGGCGCCATCCTGCTCGTCGCCAGCTATCCTCCGTTTCACCTCCCCATCGTCAGCTTCGTCGCGCTCGCCCCCGCGGTCGTGCTGCTGCGGCAGCTCGAGCGCGAGCCGGACGCGAGGGCCGCGCTGCGCCGGGGCTTCTGGTACGGGTTCGTCACGCAGGGGGCGGTGCTCTACTGGCTCGTGGTGGCGCTGTGGCACTTCACCCCGCTCTCGGGGCTCGGCTACCTCGCCACCATCGCGATCTACGGCTTGTGGTACGCCCTGATGGTCTGGTTCGTCGTCCGCGTGCGGGGGCGCCTGCCGCTGATTCCACTGTGGGTCGTGTTCCCCGTCGCCTGGACCGCGGTCGAATGGGTCGTCTCCCATCAGGGAGACATCCGCTTTCCCTGGCTCGGGCTGGGCACGTCGCTCGCGGATGCACCCGTGCTGGTGCAGTGGGCCGACCTCGCCGGGGCCCGCGGCGTGACGCTGTGGGTGGCCTGGGCCAACGTGATGCTCGTGGAGGGCTTCCTCGGGGAGAAGCGAGACGGGAGAGGTTCGATTCGGTGGCGGCCTGTGATCGTGGTGCTTGGGACGGTGCTCCTCGCGTGGGGGTACGGGGCGTGGCGCATGCGAACGCTGCCGATCCGCGAAGCGGGGACGGTCGGGCTGATCCAGCCGAACGAGGGCTTCCGCGAGAAATGGGACAGGGCGCGTCAGGACAGCGTGATGGGAAAGCTGTTCGCGCTCTCGCGGCGACTCGAGGACAGCACCCACCTCGACCTGCTGCTCTGGCCCGAGGCGGCGATACCCGATTACTTCGTCAATCGGCCCGACTGGGACTCCGTGATCGCGCAGCGCGTGCGGGAAACGCGCACGCCCCTGCTGACCGGCGGCCTCGACGTCGAGTTCCGTACCCGGGAAAGCTACGACTACTACAATGCGGCGTTTTTCTACGATTCCACGGGAAGCCGCGGCCTTTACCCGGTCTATCACAAGCGTTACTTGGTGCCCATCGTCGAGCGGGTGCCGTTCGTCCCGCCGCAATGGTTTCATCTGCGGTGGTTCGGCGGGTTCGGGAAGGGACGCGGGTTGCCGCTGTACCCGGCCGCGATCGGGAAATTTGGGGTGCTCATCTGCTACGAGTCGATCTTCGAGGACCTGGCGCGGAGCTACCGGCGGCGCGGCGCCGACTTTCTGGTCAACATCACGAACGACGCCTGGTACGGCCGCACGGCGGGCCCCTACCAGCACGCGAGCCACCTCGTGTTGCGGGCGATCGAGTCCCGGATGGGCATCGCCCGCGCGGCGAACGATGGCATCTCGGAGTTCATCGATCCCTTGGGCCGAGCGTACGCCGCGACCCGGCTCGAAACCGAAGCGAGCGTGGCCGATCGGCTGCGCACCAGCGACGTGATCCCGCTGTACGTGCGCCTCGGGGATTGGGTGGGGCTGCTGGTGGTGCTGGCGACCATCGGGTTCGCCGGCCTGCTGGCTGCGCAGGCATGGAAGCGACGCGGCTGAGAATGCGGAACGCGGAACGCGGAACGCGGAACAGAAGGAGGAGCGTCGCACGCCGAGCGAACTCCCATTGCTGTTCCGCGTTTCGACTTCCGCGTTCCGCGTTGGGGGGGTGGTGATGCGGGTGGGGGTGGACGTCGGCGGCACCTTCACCGACCTCGTCGCGCTCGGCGAGGACGGCACGATCTCGGTGCGGAAGGTGGTGACGACGCCGGAGGATCCCGCGGTCGGGATGTTCCGCGCCCTGGATGCAGATCCCCGGCCCCTCGCCGTGCTCATTCACGGCACGACGATCGCGACCAACGCCCTGCTCGAGCGCACCGGCGCCCGCGTCGTGCTTGTGACGACCCGCGGCTTCGAGGACCTGCTGTGGCTGCGGCGTCAGGACCGCGCCGCGCTGTACGATCTCGCGCGCGACCACCCGCCGCCGCTCGTGGCCCGCGGCGACGTGGTGCCCGTCGCCGAGCGAATGGGACCGGGAGGGGTGCTGGAGCGGCTCAGCGACGACGAAGTGCGCCGCATCGTCGCGGCGGTGCGCGGCCTCGCGCCCGAGGCGGTCGCGGTCTCGTTGCTCTTCGCCTTCCGCCACGCCGAGCACGAGCGGACCATCGCCGCTGCCCTGAGAGACGCGCTCCCGGCGGTGCCCGTCGCCGCGAGCCATGAAGTGCTCCCGGCGTTCCGCGAGTTCGAGCGGACGAGCACCACGACCCTCGAGGCGTATCTCCGCCCCAAGGTCGCCACCTATCTGGGGCGGCTCGAGCGCGACGTCCGTGGGCGCGGCATCGCGACGCTGCGCGTCATGGCGTCGAGCGGCGGCACGCTGCCGCCCGCCGCCGCCGCAGCGCGCGCCGCGTCGCTCGCGCTCTCCGGTCCGGCGGGCGGCGTCGTGGGGGCGCGCCTCGTCGGCGCGGCGCTGGGGCTCACCGAGCTCCTCACCCTCGACATGGGAGGCACGAGCGCCGACGCCAGCCTCGTGACGGGGGGCGCGCCCGTGAGCGACGGGGGGACGGGTGGAGGGGTCGCCGGCATCCCCCTCGCGCTCCCGGCAGTGCTCATCGAGACGGTGAGTGCGGGCGGCGGCAGCATCGCGCGGGTGGACGCCGGCGGCGCGCTCAAGGTGGGCCCCGAGAGCGCCGGCGCGGTGCCGGGGCCCGCCTGCTACGGGCGGGGCGGCGAGCGCCCCACCGTCACGGACGCCTGCCTCGTGCTCGGCTGGCTCGACGCTGCCCGCCCGCTCGCGGACGAGGTGCGGCTCGACCCTGGCGCCGCCGAACGGGCTATCAGGTCGCTCGACGCTGCGGCGGGGAGAGAGCCGTCGCGCGGCGCCGCGGGGATCGTAGCGGTCGCGGCCGCGGTGATGGCGCGCGCGCTCAAGCGCGTGAGCGTGGCCCGGGGCCTCGACCCGCGCCGCATGGCGCTGCTGCCGTTCGGTGGCGCCGGGCCGCTCTTCGGGTGCCGGCTCGCGGACGCGCTCGGAATACGCACGATCGTCATTCCGCCGCACCCGGGTGCGCTCTCCGCCCTCGGCCTCGCGGCGGCCGCCGAGCGCGTCGATCTGCTGGCGTCGCTGCACCGTCCCCTCGATGACCTCCAGGCGACGGAGATCGGGCGCGCGTTCAGCCCCCTCCTGACCGAGGGGGCCAGGCAGGTGCCGGGCGGGGCGCTGTGGCGCTACGCCGATTGTCGCTTCGCGGGTCAGGGATACGAGGTGACGGTGCCCGTCACGGCCGACGAGCCACAGACGATCAAAGCGGCCTTCGTGGCGGCGCATCGCGACCGCTACGGGCACTCAGGGGTTGGGCAACCGGTCGAGGTCGTCAACCTGCGCGTGGTGGCGCTGCGCGAGGGGCCGGTCCCCGGCTTCCACGGCGCGAACGGCGCCGCGCGCGGCTGCGGCGCGCAGCGCTCGATCACCCTCGGGGGCGCGGGAGGCGACCGGGTCGCCGCATCGGTGTGGGCGCTCGACGAGCTCGCGGCGGGGGTGACGATCGACGGCCCCGCGATCCTCGCGGGACGGGACGCCACCGCGCTGCTCGAGCCGGGGTGGCGGGGCACGGTGCATCGCTCGGGCGCCGTGGTGGCGGAGCGCCGGTGAGTCTCGACGCCGTCGGCCTCGAGGTGATGGGCCACGCCTTCGCGTCGATCGCGGAGGAGATGGGCTTGGTGCTGATCCACTCCGCCGTGTCGCCTAACATCCGCGAGCGGCGCGATTGCTCCGCGGCGCTGTTCGACGCCGACGGGGAGATGATCGCGCAGGCCGCGCACATTCCCGTGCACCTCGGCGCGATGGCGGAGTCGGTCGCGGCCGTCCGGGCGCTCGACCCACCGCCGAAGGGGGGAGAGCTCTTCCTCCTCAACGATCCCTACACCGGCGGCTCGCACCTGCCGGACCTCACGGTCATCGGTGCGATCGCCGGAGACGGGGGAGAGGGGTTGGCGGGCTTTAGCGTGGTGCGGGCGCACCATTCGGACGTGGGCGGCGTGCAGGCCGGGAGCATGCCGGCCGGAGCCCGGGAGATCTTCGCCGAGGGCGTGATCGTGCCGGCGGTTCGGCTCACGACGGAGGTCGAGCGCTTCGTGCTGGCGAACGTGCGTACGCCGACGGCGCGGGCGGCCGACCTCGCGGCTCAGCGGGCCGCCGTGGAGCGCGGTGCGGAGGGCCTGCGCGCCCTCGCGGCGCGCTACGGCTGGGCCGAAACGCGCGCCGCCGCCCAAGACCTCATGGCCTACGCCGAGCGTCGCACGCGGGCGGCGTTGCGTCCCCTCGAGGCCCCGGGCCTGGTGGCCACGGACTGGCTCGAGGGCGACGGCGTGGACGACGTCGACCTGCCGATCGTGGTGCGAGTGGACGTGCGCGACGGCGTGTTCCACGCCGATTTTACCGGCACGGCAGCCGCTGCGCGGGGCAACGTGAACTGCCCGCTCGCCGTGGCGCGCTCGGCGGTGCTGTTCGTGGTGCGGACGCTCTTGCCGGAGGACATCCCGACCAACGGCGGCGTGTCGCGCGCCGTGCGCGTCACCGCGCCGGCGGGATGCCTCGTGAACGCACGCTCCCCCAGCGCCGTGGCGGCGGGGAACGTCGAGACGTCGCAGCGCATCGCGGACGCGGTGTTCCTCGCGCTGGCGGGCGGAGGGATCCCGGTGCCGGCGCAGGGACAGGGCACCATGAACAATGTGACGTTTGGAGGGATGGGGGAGGCGGGAAGAGGGAAGAGTGGGTGGACCTACTACGAGACCATCGGTGGGGGGCAGGGCGCGAGCCAGGAAGCGAACGGCCCTTCCGGCGTCCACGTCGGAATGTCGAACACGCGGAACACACCGATCGAGGTGCTGGAGATGGAGTATCCCTTGCGGCTGAAGTCGTACGGCTTGCGACGGGGCAGCGGCGGTGTGGGGCGGCGGACGGGCGGGGACGGCGTGGTCCGCGAGTTCGAGGCGTTGGCGCCGATGGAGCTGAGCGTCCTCGCGGAGCGGCGGCGCCACGCGCCGGGCGGCGCCGCCGGCGGAGGCTCGGGCGCGCCGGGACGCACGGTCTTGAACGGCGCGGCGCTGGCGCCTAAAGTGAGCGCGCTGCTCGAGCCCGGCGACGTCGTGCGGATCGAGACGCCCGGGGGCGGCGGCTGGGGGGCGGGGGGCGAACCGGAACGCGGAGGCGAACCATGACGTGGGTGCTGGTGGCGCTGCTCGGCCTCGTGGCCGGCGTGGTCTCGGGGTTGTTCGGGATCGGCGGAGCGATCGTGATCATTCCGGGGTTGGTGCTGCTCGCCAACCTGCCGCAGCACACGGCGAACGGGACGTCGCTCGCGGCGCTCCTCCTGCCGGTGGGGATCCTGGGCGTGCTCGAGTACAACCGGCGCGGGCAGGTGAACTTCGGGTACGCCGCGATCATCGCGGCCGGGTTGCTCATCGGGGCGTTCGTGGGCGCGAAGCTCGCGGGGCCGATTTCGGAGGTGGCGCTGCGGCGGGCGTTCGGGGCGGTCCTGCTCCTCGTGGCCGGACGGCTGCTCCTCGGCTAGGCGTTCGCTTTGTACACCCTGCCGTCGACGAACAGCCGGTACAGCTCGCGGTCGAGTTGGCCGGCCTTCACTTCATCCGCCATGATGTCGAGCGCCCGCGCCGGCGCGACGGCGGGCTTGTACGGGCGGTCGGCGGCGGTGAGCGCGTCGTAGATGTCGCTGATCGTCATCATGCGGGTCTGGATCGGGATGGCTTCGCCCGTCACGTGGCGCGGGTAGCCCGCGCCGTCGAGCTTCTCGTGGTGCCCGTACGCGATGATGGGGATCTGCTGCAGCTCGCGGGTCCAGGGGATCTGCTGCAGGAACCGATAGGTATGCGTCACGTGGCTCTCGATCTCGAGCCGCTCGGTCTCGTCGAGGCTCCCCTTCGGGATGGTCAGGTAGCGCATCTCCTCGTCGGTGAGATAGGGGCGCGCCTTCCCCGCCGTGTCTTCGTAGGTGCGCCGCGCGAGCGCCGATAACTCCTCGAAGCGCCGCGCCGGCAGCACCGTCGGCTCGTTGGCGTGGAGCACGGCGTCGAGGAAGCGGTCGAGTGTCTCGAGCTCCCGGCCGTGCTCCTCTTCCAGCGTCCGGAGGAACTTCTCGTACCCGGTGCGACCGTGCGTCTCGAGGAACTCAGCCCGCTTGCGCCAGAACTCGCGCTCCGTGGTGCGCTGCACGAAGTCGTGCCGCTGCTGGATGAGGTCGAGCTGCAGCGGGTAGAGTTTCTTGGCCTTCACCAGCACCTGTTCCCGCACGCCCACCTTGCCGAAGTCGTGCAGCAGTCCGGCATAGCGGATCTCCCGGAGCTGCTCGCGGCTGAACTTCACGGCGCGGTAGTCGCCGTCCCCCGCCCGGTCCACGACCTCGGCGAGGCCGATCGTCATGTTCGCGACGCGGCCCGAGTGTCCGAACGTCGTCGGGTCGCGCTGCTCGATCGCGTGCACCGCCGCCTTCACGAACCCCTCGAACATCTGTTCGATGCGCTCGTACAGCTGACTGTTCTCGATCGCGACCGCCGCCTGACCCGCGAGCGCCGTCACGAGCTCGACCGTGCGCTTGGAGAACGGCACCACCTGCTCCGCGACGTCCGCCGGCGTGGCGAGCACCATCTCGAAGTTGCGCTTGCGGTTGATGAGCTGCAGCACGCCGATGACTTCGTCTCGGTGGTCCTTCATGGGGATCACGAGCATCGACTTGGTGCGATAGCCGTACCGCTCGTCGAACGACCGGTTGATGCTGTACTCCACGTCGGGCGGGAGGAAGTACGCGTCGTCGATCACCAGCGGCTCGCCCGTGACGGCGGCGTAGCCCGCCAGGCTGGTGCGGTCCACCGGCATCGTGAACTCGACGAACGGCGCTTCGGGCTTGGAGTACGTCTGGGCGAGGCGGAAGCGCAGGCGCCGCTGTCCCTGCTCGCTCAGCTCGACCAGGTACAGGCTCCCCGCGTCGGACGACGTGATGCGGCGGGCCTGCGTGAGGATCAGGTCGAGCAGGGTTTTGACGTCGCGCTCGGTGCCGAGGGCGACGCCGATGCGCGTGAGCTCGCCGATCTCGCGGCTGCGGCTCGCGGCTTCGGAGCGGGCGCGCGCCGTCTCCATGCGCGCCGCCGCCTCGCGGTAACCCGCGCGCACGGCGACGAGCAGCTGCCGCTGGCCCGCCGGCTGGCGCACGAAGCCGGAGAGGAGCTCGGCGGGAATCTCCGGCGGCACGTCCGCCTCGCCGTTGCGCCCCAGGGCCACGATCCCGCCGCCCGCGTCCACGAAGGCGCGCAGCACGTCGAGTGGGAACACCGAGCGGCTCTCGGAGTCGAGCACGAACACCGTCGGCCGTTCGTCGACCGCGAGGTCGCGCGGCAGCCGCGTCTCGCGCATCTCGATCTGCGCGCCCTCGAGGGCGGGCCGGACGCTCCCCGGATCCCAGGCGGGCGTGTGCAGGAGGAGGTATCTCAAGGCCCCATCACGAGGTCTTGACGCGCTGGAGGCCCGTCTGGGCCTCGCTGTAGTCGGGGAAGACCGCCAGCGCCTTCTGATACATCTCGACCGCCTTGTCCTTCTGCCCCCGGTCCTGGTACAGCAGCGCCCGCGAGTAATACGTCAGCGCCTCGGTGGGAATCTGCCGGCTCATCCGCTGATCCGACGCCTGCTTCGGCAAGGGCGGCAGGTTCGCGTCCTTCATCAGGCGTCCCGCGACGTTCTGGATGATCTGGAACAGGTGGTCACGCTGCGCCTGGTCCTTCTCGACCTTCACGATCTCGCTCGTCTCGACGCTCACGAGGCGGGCGTCCACCCGAAAGTCGCCGGAGAAGTCGATGAACGTGCCCAGCACCACGTAGCGTGCGCCGATCAGCTTGCCGATCTTGGCCGCGGTCTGGGCGTCCACGCGCCCCGACGCTCCGAGATTCTGCTCCTCAATCAGCTTCTGGATCTCCTCGCGCTCCACCACCCGGGCGGCCGGGTTCGCCGCCAGCTCCGAGATGAGCATGCCTGCGATGCCCTTCTGTAACGCGTCGAAGTCCTCCCGGTCCTGGCCGTAGGAGCCGCCGTTGTCGAACGGCATCACGGCGACCCCGGGCCGGGTGTCCTGACCCCGGGCCTGCGCCGCGAGCCGGCCGCACGCGGGGAGCGCGACGAAGCCGAGCGACAGCAGTGCGACGACCCAACGCGAACGCATAACATGCTCCTCGATCAGAGGGTCAGTATCATCCCTTCCTGCGCCGCCAGCACTTCGCCGGGCTTGCCCTTCGCTTTCGCCAGGCGCCGCGCTGCCGCGAGCAGTCCGTCCATGTGCTTGTCACCGTGCTCGGGCTCATGGTGGAACAGCACGAGCCGCCGGACGCCCGCCTCGGCCGCAAGTGCCACCGCCTCCTCGAACGTCGAGTGGCCCCACCCCCGATGCTCCTCGAGCTCCGGGGGCGTGTACATCGCGTCGTGAATCAGCAGCTCGGTGTCGGCGAGGAACGCCACGAACTCCTTGTGCCATGATGCCGGCGTCCCGTAGTTGCCCCCCGAGCCCAGCTCGTTGTCGGTCACATACGCCATGCTCGGCCCCCCCCCTCCCCCGCTCCCCGCGGCCGCCGGCGTGAGCCGGAACCCGAGCGTCGTGCCGGGATGGCGCAGCCGCATCGCCCTCACCCGAAACGCCCCCACCGTGAACTCGCCGCCCGCCGGGTCGACCTGCTGCACCGTCAGCTGCGCCGACAGCGCGTCGAGCGGCACAGGGAACACCGCCGGGTCCATCTGCTGCCGCAGGATGGCCTCGAGCGACGTCGTGCCCTGGCGAGACCCCCAGATGCGCACCGCATTGCCCGGCGCGAAAAACGGCTTGAAGTGCGGCAATCCCTGGATATGGTCCCAATGGGCGTGCGACAGCAGGATCTCGGCGCGCACGGCGCCGTTTTGCCGCTCCACCAGCTCCAGCCCCAGGGCGCGAATGCCCGTGCCGGCGTCGAGGATGACCAGCTCGCCCCCGGAGCTCTCGACGGCGACGCACGGCGTGTTGCCGCCGTAGCGCGCCGTGTGAGGTCCGGGAGTGGGGATCGAGCCCCGCGTCCCCCAGAACGTCACCGTGTAGGCCATGCGTTGCGGCAACGCGACTCCCTCGCGCTAAGCTATGGAAAGATATGGAGGTAGGACAAGCGAGCGCCTCACCGGGGGGCGGTGACGCACCTCACGACCGGCCTGCCGATGCCTCGAGGGCGGCGCGGTCGCGGATGAGAATCTCCCGGCGGCTGATCTCGATGTGGCCCTTGTCGACCAGCTCGCGCATCGTGCGGCTCACGGTCTCGCGCGACGAGCCGATCATCTGCGCGATGGTGTGGTGCGTGAGGCGGCGGGTGATGCGGTCCGAGCCCGCTTCGTCGGCGAGGTCGAGGAGCAGCTGGGCGACGCGTCCGTTCACGTCGAGCAGCACCAGGCTGCCGACCTTCTCGTCCACGCGCCGCAACCGCCGCGACAGCTCGCGCAGCAGCGCGAGCGCGATGCCCGGCGACTGCTGCAGAATCACCTGGAAGTCCTCGCGGCGGATCACGAGCAGGTTGGAATCCTCCATCGCGATCACGTGCGCCGACCGGGGCTCTTCGTCGATCAGCGACATCTCGCCGAAGAAGTCGCCCTCGCTCAGCACCGAGAGGATGACTTCGCGGCCATCCTCACCGATGAGCACGACCTTGACCTGGCCCTTGGCGACCACGTAGAGGGCGTCTCCCGGGTCGTCCTCGAACAGAATGACCGAGTTCCGGGGGTAGCTACGCTCGCGCGTGATCTCCGCCACCCGGTCGAGCTCGGGGGGCGACAACTGGCTGAACAGCGGGACCTTCTGGAGGATGGCCGTAACCGACACGCGCGCTTTCCCTAGGGCTTGAGGGGTGAGGGACGGGCAAGCTTACGTCCGCTGCCAGTTCGGCGCAAGAGCGGACGCTTGCCGCCAACTCGTGATGCCAGTTATATTTCCGCGTTTCGTGCTGTTCGACTTCTAGGCAAGGATGTGGAGCTTGAAACCCGGGATTCACCCCACGTATCAGCGGGCCACCGTGCAGTGCGCGTGCGGCAACAGCTTCGTCACGCGCTCGACCGTGCCCCTGATCCACGTCGAAGTCTGCGCCAAGTGCCACCCGTACTTCACCGGCAAGCAGAAGCTGGTGGACACGGCCGGGCGGGTGGAGCGGTTCCGCCAGAAATACGGGGCGCCCACGCCCCCCCTCGGCGACAAGGCCACCGGCTGAGCGATGGAGGCCCGACTCCGCCAGGCGCTCGCGCGGGCGGAGGAGGTCGCCCGCCAGCTGGCCGACCCCGAGACCGCGCGGAATCCGGCCAAGCTGAAGCAGCTCGGCCGCGAGCACGCGCAACTCGACGAGATCCGCCAGACGCACGATCGCCTGGGGCGGCTTGAGGCCGAGCTCGCCCAGGCGCGCGAAGTGCTCGACGATCGCGACCCCGAGCTGTCGCAGCTCGCCCGGGCCGACGTCGAGCGGCTGCGCCCCGAGGTGGAGCGGCTGCGCGCCGACCTCGCCGAGCTGTTGACCCCCCGCGATCCGCTGGACGACCGCGACGCGATCGTCGAGATCCGCGCCGGCACCGGGGGCGACGAGGCGGCGCTGTTCGCCGCGGAGCTGTTCCGGATGTACACCCGGTTCGCCGAGCGGAAGGGCTGGAAGGTCGAGGTTGTCTCGCTGTCCGAAGGGAATCTCGGGGGCCTGAAGGAGGCGATCTTCGCGGCCCGGGGGCCGGGCGTCTACGGCACGCTGCGCTACGAGTCAGGCGTGCACCGGGTACAGCGGATCCCCGAGACCGAGGCGCAGGGCCGGCGACATACGTCCGCCGCCACCGTGGCCGTGCTCCCCGAGGCCGAGGACGTCGACGTCAAGATCGAAGAGAAAGACCTGCGGATCGACGTGTTCCGCTCGCAGGGACCCGGCGGTCAGAGCGTCAACACCACCGACAGCGCCGTCCGGGTCACACACCTCCCCACCGGCCTCGTGGTGCAGTGCCAGGACCAGAAGAGCCAGCTCCAAAACAAGATCAAGGCGCTCGAGGTGCTGCGCTCGCGGCTGCTCGACAAGATGCTCGCCGAGCAGGAAGCGGCGCGGGCCCGGGAGCGGCGCGCCCAGGTCGGCACCGGCGACCGGTCGCAGAAGATCCGTACGTACAACTTCCCGCAGAACCGGGTCACCGACCATCGCATCCACTACACCGTCCACAATCTTTCCGAGGTGATGGACGGCAATCTCGACGATGTGATCAACGCGCTGCGGCTCGCGGGAGAGAGGGAGCGGCTCAGTGCTTGAGCGCGCGGTGCGCGGCTCGGCGTCCTCGATCGCCGCAGCGCTGGAGGAGGCGGTCGCGCTGCTGGAGCGAGCGGGAGTGCCCGATCCCCGGCGGGAGGCCGCGACGTTGTGGGCTGCGGTCGCCGGAGACGGGACCCGGCGGGGCGACGTCTGGCTGCGACGCGACCGGGAGCCCTCGCCTGAGGTGGCGCGGCGGTTCCGGGAGGCCCTCGAGCGCCGCGCGCGTGGCGTCCCATTTGCCTACGCGGTCGGGAGCGTCGGCTTTCGCACGCTCGAGTTGCAGATCGACTCGCGCGCGCTCATCCCGCGGCCCGAGACAGAGGGGCTCGTGGAACTAGTGTTGGACTGGGCTCGCGGCGCGGGGGAGAGGGAAGAGGGAAGAGGGAGGGGTGGTGTCGCGGCGGATATTGGAACGGGCTGCGGGTGCATCGCGTTGAGCCTCGCCGTCGAGGGTGAGTTCGACCGGGTGATCGCCGTGGAGCGCTCGGCCGCCGCCGCGGCGCTGGCGCGGGAGAACGTGGAGCGGGTGCGCCCGCCGGTGCCTGTGGAGGTGCGCGAGGGCGACCTGCTGGCGCCGCTCGGGGGGGGGGCGCGGTTGCGCGCGATCGTGTCGAACCCCCCGTATCTCACGGACGCCGAGTACGCGAGTGTCAATCCTGGCGTGCGGCTGTTCGAGCCGCGCGAGGCGCTGGTGGGCGGCGGGGACGGGCTGGCCGTGACCCGTGCCCTCCTCGCCGGCGCACGCGGGCTGCTCGAGCCCGGCCGTGGCCTCATCGCGCTCGAGATCGACGAGCGGCGTGCGGCCGAGACCGCGGCGCTGGCCCGGGCGCACGGCTGGTCGCAGGTCGTGGTGCGCGAGGACCTGTTCGGGCGGCCGCGGTTCCTGCTGGCCCACTCGTGAGGAGGACGCGGTGATCGACCAGAAGGCGGGGGAGCTCGGCCGGTTGCTGGGCCAGAGCGACGAGTACAAGGCGCTGGTCCGGGCCAGCGAGCGGATGAAGGAGGATGCGACCTGCCGGCAGCTCCTCGCCGAGGTCGAGCGCATCGCGCAGGACATCGAGCGGGCCACCCAGGAAGGGCGCGAGCCCCCGAAGGACCAGGTCGAGCAGTACGACCGCGCCCTGCAGAGCGTGCAGGCCAACCCGGTGTATCAACAGGTCGTGGCGGCGCAGGCGAATTTCGAGAAACTGATGGCGAAGGTGAACGCCCGCATCTACGAGGGCATGAAGCAGGGGGCCGCGAGCCCCATCATCACCCTGGGTTGACGGTGCCGGGCCTGTTCGTCGCGGTGGAGGGCCCCGAAGGGGCGGGGAAGACGAGCCTGGCGCGCGCGCTGGCAGCGCGGCTGGTCGCCGACGGCCGGCAGGTCGTGTCCGTCCGAGAGCCCGGGGGCACGCCGGTGGCCGAAGCGGCCCGCAAGGTGGCGCTCAAGTTTCCGCACGAGATGGCGCCCGCGGCCGAACTGTTCCTGTTCCTCGCGGCCCGTGCGGACCTGGTCGAGAAGGTGATCCGCCCCGCGCTCGCCGCGGGTCAGGTCGTGCTGGCCGACCGGTTCGACCTCTCGACCATGGCTTATCAGGTGGCGGGGGGCGGGTTGCCGGCCACCGCGGTGGCCGAGGCCAATCGCCTCGCCACCACCGGACTTGTGCCGGACATTACCTTGGTGCTGGACGTGCCGGTCGACGTCGGGCGGCAGCGGCAGCGCGCCGCCCGCAAGGTCCAGGACCGGTTCGAGCGGCAGGACGACGCGTTTCACCGGCGGGTGCTCGAGGCGTACCGCCGCGCGCAGGGTCCCGGGGTCGTCCACCTCGACGGGACACAATCGAAGCAAGCCGTCCTGGACGCCGCCTGGCGCGAAGTCCTGGCGGCGGCGCCACTCTCAACCCGAGGGGTCTCATGAAGCTCCGGAAGACGCTGGTCCTCGTCGCCGTCGCCGGCGTGGCGCTGGCCACGGGCGGCTGGCTGTTGCAGCGGGAGGCCGCGCCCGTCGGGTCGGTGTACCAGCAGGCGCGCCTGTTCGAGGACGTGCTCGCCCACGTGGCCGACTACTACGTCGATTCGATCGACGAGCGCCGGCTGTATCAGATGGCGATCGATGGGATGCTCGACCAGCTGCACGATCCGTACTCGGTGTTCCTGAAGCGTGACGACTTCCGGGCGCTCAGCGAAGCGACGTCGGGCAACTACGGCGGCCTGGGCATCCAGATCGACGTGCGGGACGGCTGGATCACGGTGGTGGCGCCGCTGCCCGACACGCCGGCGGAACGGGCCGGCATCCAGTCCGGCGACCAGATCATCGCGCTCGACGGCCGCCCGACCGAAGGCTGGAAGAACGATCAGGCGGTGAAGGAGCTGCGCGGTGAGCCCGGCACGGCCGTGGAGCTGAAGGTGCGGCGCGTCGGCGTCGAGCAGCCGCTCACCTTCAAGCTGAACCGCGCCACGATTCACATCCGTTCGGTCCAGGTCGCCATGCTGCTCGAAGATCGGGTGGGCTACGTCGTGCTCAACCCCGTGAGCGAGGCCTCGGCACCCGAGCTCGCCGATGCGGTGAAGAGCCTCACCGAGAAAGGCATGAAATCGCTGATCCTCGACCTGCGCGGCAACCCCGGCGGTCTGCTCGAGCAGGGCGTGGCGGTGAGCGACCTGTTCCTCGACCCCGGGCAGGAAGTGGTCGAGACGCGGGGCCGCGCGCCGAACTCGTCCCGCGTGTACCGCGACGGCAAGCCCCAGCCGTGGCCGGGTCTGCCGGTCGTGGTGCTCGTGAACGGCGGCACCGCGAGCGCGGCCGAGATCATTACCGGTGCGCTGCAGGACCACGATCGGGCCGTCGTCGTGGGGACGCCGACGTTCGGCAAGGGGCTCGTGCAGTCGCTGTATCCGCTGACGCCGGAGGTGGCGCTCAAGCTCACCACGGCGCGCTGGTACACGCCCAGCGGGCGCACCATCCAGCGCAAGAGCAAGAGTGAGGAAGACCAGCTGGCGCAGGCCGAGGCCGCGGAGCTCGGCCGGGACACGAGCAAGGTCGATTCGTCGCTCGTGTTCCACACCGACCACGGCCGCGTCGTGCGCGGCGGCGGGGGCATCCGGCCTGACCTGTTCGTGGTGCCGGATACGTTCACCGCCAAGGAGCGCGCCTTCATGAAGTCGCTGGGGAACAAGATCCCCACGTACTGGGATGTGCGGGCCGGCTACGCGCTCGAGGCGAAGGCCGCGGGACGCGTGAAGGGCCCGGACTTTCAAGTCTCCCCCGACATGGTGGACGACGTCATGCGGCGGCTGCGCGCGCGCGGCGTGACGCTGCCGGACAGCGTGGTCGCGGGCGCGCGCACGCTGATCGCCGACGACCTGGGGTACGAGATCGCGCGCTACGTGTTCGGGCGCCCCGTCGAGGTGCGGCGCCACATGAATGAAGACCGCCAGGTACAGGCCGCGCTCGCGCTCGCGCGTCGCGCCAAGTCGCCCCAGGACCTGCTGGCGATAGCGGCAGCGCAGGCGCCCGTCACGCCGCGCAACTAGGTGGATAACGGCCGGTCCCGCGTCATCGACGACGCGGTCGTCGGGATCATCGGGCCCGGTCGTGCCGGGATCGGGCTGGCTCTGGCGCTCACGCAGGCCGGCTACCGAGTATCGCTGTACGGACGCAACAAGAAGCCAGTCCCGAAGCCGCTCGCGCTGACGGTCGGCCCTGCCGACCGGCCGCCCGTCTGGATCTCCCAGGCGGGCGTCGTCATTCTCGCCGTCCGCGACGACGCCATCCGGCCGCTCGCCGACGCGCTGGCGCAGGCCCGCGCGATCCACGGGGAGCAGGTGGTGCTGCACCTCTCGGGGGTGCAGGGCCAGGAAGCGCTGGCGCCGCTCGTCTCCTCGCGGGCGGCGCTCGGCTCGCTGCACCCGCTGCAGACGATCGCGGAGCCCGAGCGGGCGCCGGAGCGGCTCAAGGGCGCGTGGGCCGCGGTCGAGGGCATGCCGCGGGCGGTGCAGGCGGCCGAGGGACTCGCCCAGGAGCTCGGGATGCGCCCGTTCCGGATCGCGTCCAAGGCGAAGGCGATTTACCACGCGGGCGCGGTGTTCGCGTCGAACTACCTGGTGGTGGTGGAGGCCGTCGCCCAGCGCTTGCTGCGTCACGCGGGACTGTCGGACGCCGAGGCATGGCAGGCGCTGCGCCCCCTGGTGGAGGGCACCCTCGAGAACCTGACCCGCCAGGACCCGGTCGCCGCGCTCACCGGCCCCGTGGCGCGGGGGGACGAGGAAACGATCCGGCGCCACCTCGACGTGTTGACACGTGACGACGCCGCGCTGTACCGCGCGCTGGGGCGCACGGCGCTCGAGCTGGCGCAGAAGAGGGGGTTGGACGAGGCGACGGCGGCTCGGGTGGCCGCGGCGCTGGCTACTGATCTACCACCCGTACTCCGGCCGGAGGTGAAAACATAAACTCGCGGCCTGGCACACCGGCGTTCACCTTGAGGTTCGTCAGCACCACCGTGCGGTCCTGCCCCGACGCTTCCGCGATCTCCATCCGCTGCACCAAGCCGTCGTCGCGCCGTATCCAGATGGTCGCCGCGCTGTAGGGCTGGTCCCCCTTCTTCGGCTTGAGGGTCACGATGTCCGCCACGCCGTCCGCGAGCGAGTCGGACCGCACATACCGCGCCGTGTAGCGCTCCCGCGGACGCTCGACGAACTGCCCGATCAAGTTGGGACCGGTCGTGCCGACCTCGGGGATGCGCGACCGGATCACCTGGCCGGGAGTCGTGCTCGGCGTGTACAGCCAGAGGTAGCGGCCGTCGGCGACGATGCGGTCGCCTTTCGGGTCGGTAAACCGCATCGCGAAGCGGCTGGGCCGCATCTGGTACAGCCGCCCGCGCGTCGTGTCCGGCGCGCCGATCATGGGATTCGCGACGACCTGCACGAAGTCGGCGGACAGGTTGGCGATGGTTTGGTAGGTCTGGCTCGCGTGGTCGAGGACGGGCCAGGGGTCCTGGGCGGGAAGGTTGGAAGGTTGGAAGGTTGGAAGGAGCGCCAGCAGCGCGACCACTTCGACGCGGCACATTCCAACCTTCCAACAGTCCAGCCTTCCGCCCTTCACGCGCCCACCGATGCCGGCTCCGCCACCCGCCGCCCGATCACATCCGCGATCACCCGCACCTCGCGCATCAGCTGCGCGAACTGCTCCGGGAACAACGTTTGCGCGCCATCCGACAGCGCGCGCTCGGGGTCGGGATGCACCTCGATCATGATCCCGTCCGCGCCTGCGGCGACGGCGGCGCGCGCCATGGGGATCACCTTGTCGCGCAGTCCGGTGCCGTGCGAGGGGTCCGCGATGATCGGCAGGTGCGACAGCTTGTGCACGACCGGAATGGCCGTGAGGTCGAACACGTTGCGCGTCGCCGTGTCGAAGCCGCGGATGCCCCGCTCGCACAGGATCACGTCGTGGTTCCCTTCGGCGAGCAGGTACTCGGCGGACAGCAGCAGCTCCTCGATGGTCGCCGACATCCCGCGCTTCAACAGGACGGGCTTCCTGGCCCGGCCGGCCGCCTTGAGCAGCGAGAAGTTCTGCATGTTGCGGGCGCCGATCTGGACGATGTCCGCCACCTCGGCCACGTAGCCCACCCCCTCGGGGTCCATCGCCTCGGTGCAGATCAGGAGGCCCGTCTCGTCTCGCGCCTTGGCGAGCAGCCGCAGCCCCGGCCGCCCGAGCCCCTGGAACGAGTAGGGCGAGGTGCGTGGCTTCCACGCGCCGCCCCGCAGGATCACGGCGCCGGCGTCCTTGACGAGGCGGGCCGCGTCGATGATCTGCCGCTCGCTCTCCACCGAGCACGGGCCGGCGATGGCCACCACGTCGGTGCCGCCGACTTGCACGGCGCCGCCCCCCCCGAGGCGCACGACCGTGTTCTCCGCCTTCCACTCGCGGCTCACCTGCTTGTAGGGCTTGGAGACGTGGATCACCTCCTGCACCCCGGGGAGACCTTCGAGGCGCGACGCGTCCACGCGGCCGTCGTTGCCGACCAGACCGACGGCGGTGCGCTGCACCCCCGGCATCGGCTGGGCTTTGTAGCCCATTTCCTCGATGACCGCGACCACGCGCCTGACCTCTGCGTCCGTCGCCCCGTGTCGCATTACGATCAGCACTGCTACTTGCCTCCCCCCCCGATGGTGAACCGGTCACCGTCCCGCGCCGCGGCGATCGCCCCCCCTTTGAACCGCGCGCCGGCCGCGCGCGCCGGGTCAGAAGTTTCTACCGGTGGGTAGAAGTGCGTCAAGACGAGCCGCCGCACGCCCGCGTCGCGCGCCAGCTCTCCCGCCTGCTCCGGCGTCAGATGAATGTCGATCGCCTGATCGGCCGGCAGCGAGCACTCGGCGAGCAGCAGGTCCGCGCCGGACGCCCAGCGCGCCAGGTCGCGCGACGGGCCTGTGTCCCCCGTGTACACCAGCCGTCCCTCGGGCGCCGTGAGCGACAGCGCCACGCTTTCCGGCGTGTGCGGCACCGGGAAGGTCTCGAGGCTCACGTCCCCGTCGAGCGGAAACGGCTCGCGATCCCGCACGTCCAGGATGCCGATCGGGAATCCCGGGTCGAGCAGCCACGGCCCGTACCCCTCGGCGAGCTTCTTCACGAGGCGCACCACCCCCGGCGGCCCGAGGACGACGAGCGGGTCCGTGCGCGGCGGCACGGTGGTGTACTTGAGGGCGTACACCAGCATCGGCAGCTCGCCCCAGTGGTCGGGGTGGAAGTGCGACACGATCACGTGGGTGACGTCGTGCCACGGGAGGCCGAACTGCGCCAGGCGGTGCAGCGCCCCGGCGCCGCAGTCGAGCAGAATCTTCAGGCTGCCTCGGCTCACCCAGTGGCACGCCGACGTCCGGTTCGCCGACGGGGCCACGGTCCCCGTCCCGACGGTGACCAGTTCCATTGCGTTACCGATTCCTTCCGCGGAAGACGATTCGCCTGAACTGAATTACTCCCCCCGCATTCAACTTGTACAGATACACGCCCGCGGGCACGTCGCGCCCATCGTTGGCACGGCCGTCCCACATCAGCCGCGGGTCGCAGGTCGGTCCGCCGGCCCCGCTGCGGCCGTAGCGGCCCGCGGGCAGGACTTCGGGGAACGCCGGCCCGGGCACGAAGCGCCGCACCGAGTTGCCCCGCAGGTCGAGGATCGCGAGCTCCACGCGCCCCGTCACCGCGAGGTCGAACCAGATGCAGGTCGAATCCCGCCCTAGGGCAGGGAACGGGTTCGGGAAGTTCTGATACAGCAGCGTGGCGGGGGGGATGGTCGAGTCCACGACCATGAACACCCCGGCGCTCCGCACCAGGCTGGTGTCGCTGCCTGCGTGCACGACGACCGACCAGAGATAGGTCACGTTGCGCTCGAGCGGCTTCGGCGCCCGGTAGCTCGTGTCAGGGAGCCCGCCAACCGCGAACTCGGGGAGATTGGCGAACTGGACCGCGCTGCGCCGCACCGTGAGGTCGTAGCGGAACGGCCCCGGCGGCGCCGCGACCCCCGGTGAGCGCCACGCGAAGGTCGGTTGATCGTCCGCGGTGTTCGCGCCCCCCGGCGCCGACAGCGTCGCGAGCGCGGCCCAGGGCGGGACGGTGAGGGGGCCGACCACGCCGGTCGTCGCCGTGACGCCCGAGGCGGCCGTCGCATCCACGCGCCAGAACAGGGCGCCCGGCTTCACGGCGCGGCGCAGGCTGTAGCTGGTCGCCGCCGTGACGGTGTCGACGATGGGGAGGGTCGCGAAGGCGGAATCCCGGCCGACCCGCAGGTGATACGCGACCGGTCCCGCGAAGCCCGGCACGCTGCCCGCCGACCAGCTGAAGTCCGGAGTGACGGACGCCAGCAGAGCGCCCGTTGGGGCAAGGGGCGTGATACCCGTCGGGAACGTGGCGCTGGCAGCGGCGTCGGGGCGGCCCCAGCCGCGCGTGCTGTCGGGCGTCGTTCGGTTCGTCGCGTACGCTTCCAGTGCGCCGCGCAGCGCGATCGGTCCGAGGCCCGGATGAATCTGCTTCAGGAGCGCTGCCGACGCCGCGAGCAGGGGCGTGGCGGCCGACGTGCCCGAGAAACGCTGCACCGTGCTGGCGCCCGCGCCGAGGGCGCACACGAGCACGCCCGGCGCGGTGAGGTCCGGCTTCACGCGGCCGTCCGCGGTCGGCCCGCGCGACGAGAAGACGGCGATCTGGCCGAGCGAGTCTTCGGCGCCGGCCGTGAGCACGGAATCCGCGTCCCCCGGCGTCACCAGCGTGCGGAAGCCCGGACCGCCGTTCCCCGCGGCGGTGACGACGAGGATGCCGCGGGCGGCGGCGCTCTCCGCCGCCACCGACGTGACGGCCACGTGACCGTTGAGATCGGCGGGGCTGTAGGTGAACCCGTCGTCGAAGTTCAGGTAGCCGAGGCTCGAGGAGAGGATGTCGACGCCGATCGAGTCGGCCCACTCGAGGGCGTGGACGTAATTCACCTCCTCGATGCGCGTCTCGGAGCGGACGTCCTCGGTCTTGGCGAGCAGGTAGGCGGCGCCGCGCGTCACGCCGCGCAGCCGCCCCGGCACCGTTGCCGCGAAGAGCGACCACACGGCGGTCCCGTGGAACTGCGCGCCCGGCTGGTCGTCGGGCTCGTCGCGTACGATCGAGTCGCCGAACACGAAGTCGTATTGCGCGGTGACCGCCACGCCGCTGAACGCGGGGTCGAGCGTATTGAACCCGGCGTCGAGGATGGCGATCCGCACGCCCGAGCCGTCGTACCCCGCGTCCGCGAGCGGTCGCAGGTCGAGGCGCCGATAGGGCATCTCGGACGGCCCATAGGTCGGGTCGCCGCCGGCGGGGCAGGTGTCGGCCTGCGCGGGGGCGGCCGCGCTCGGCTCCGGCCTCCACCCGGGGCGGCCCCGCCACCGGGCGGCGGGCTGGATCCAGCGCAGTGTCGGTTCGCGCGCCAGCGCGCGCAGCACCGGTGTCGGGACGTCGGCGCCGAGCGCGTGGAGCCAGCGGCTGCGCACGCGCACGCGGGCGCCGGCGGCCGCCGCGCGCGCGGCGGCCGTGTCGAGCGGCACGGCGCCGCGCACGAACAGCCACACGGTGAGGGTTGTGTCGCGATTCCACACGCGGGGCAGGACCGGAGACACGGCGGGCCGCTGCGCCGCGCCGCCCGCCGGCACGGCGAGTCCGAGGAGCAGAGCGCCCCGGAGCGCCGGGCGCACGCGCTTTAGACCGGTTCCATCTGGCCCAGTCGCACGCCCACGATGGTGGACACGCCGGGCTCCTGCATCGTGACGCCGTAGACCGCGTCCGCGGCCTGCATGGTGCGGGGGTTGTGCGTGATGACGATGAACTGCGTCTGATCCTTGAATTCGGCGAGCAGCCGCACGTAGCGGCCCACGTTCGCGTCGTCGAGCGGCGCGTCCACCTCGTCGAGCAGACAGAACGGGCTGGGTTTCGCCAGGAAGATCGCGAACAAGAGCGACACGGCGACGAGCGTGCGCTCGCCCGACGAGAGCAGGTGAATCCGCTGGGTGCGCTTGCCGCGCGGAGCGGCGTGGATCTCGATCTCGCTCTCGAGGGGCTCGTCCTCGTTCGCGAGCCGCACGTCGCACTCGCCGCCGCCGAACAGCGTCTGGAACACGGCGCGGAAGTTCTCGCGCACCTTGCCGAACGACTCGAGGAACATGGCCTTCGCCGTCCGGTCGATCTCGCGCGCGGCCTGCTGCAACGACTGGCGGGCGGCCACGAGGTCGTCCCGCTGGGTCATCAGGAACTCGAGGCGCTTCATTTCCTCGGCGTGCTCCTCCACGGCGAGGGCGTTCACCGGCCCCACGGCGTCGATCGCGTCCTGCAGCCGCTCGTTCTCCTGGCGCAGCCAGGCGAGGTCGCCCGCGACGACGGGCGCGTCGGCGAGCAGCTGGTCGAGCGGCTTGCGCCATTCCGCCTCGACCCGCTCGGCCAGTCCGCGCTTGCGGCCGAGAATCTCGGTGCGCTCGAGCTCGAGCTTGTGCTCCTCCGCCCCGAGCGCATCCAGGGCGCGGCGCACGTCGGTGAGCGTCCCCTCTGCTTGCGTCAGCCCGGCCTCGGCCCCTTGGACCTGCGTCCCGGCGTCGGTGGCGGCGGCTTCGAGCGCGCCCAGGGCCAGCGTCCGCTCCTTGAGCGCGTCCTGCCACTGGGTCTGCTGCTCGGTGAGCGTCGCCGTGTCGTGGTCGATCGCGGCGATCTCGCCGGCGAGGGATGCCCCCTGGTGGCGGGCCTCCTCCGCGTCGGCGGCGGCGCGGCCGGCGCGCTCGCGCGCCGCGGCGAGCCGCGCCTCGACCTGCGCGGCGTCCACCTGCCATTGCACCCGCTGCTCGCGGGCCGCCTCCTGCTGCGCCTCGATCTCCGCGAGCCGCGCGCGCTCGGCTCCCAGGCGCTCGTCGAGCCGCACCCGCTCGACCTCGTGCCGCTCCAGCTCGCCGTGCAGCGTGGTGAGCCGCGCCTCGACCTCGCCGAGCCGGCGCGACAGCCGCTCCACCTGCGCCGCCGCATCGGTCGCCTCGCGTTGGGCATGCGCCGCCGTGCGCTCGGCGTCGCCCTTCAGGGCGCCCGCTTCGAGCTCCGCCTGCCGCGCCTGCTCCGCCTCCGCCCCGGCGGCGGTGAACGCCGCGTCCGCCTTGGCGAGCTCGGCGAGAGTGTACTCGAGCGACGCGGTGGCGCGACCGCGCGCCGCCTCCGCCTCGCGCACGTCTTGCTCGAGCGCTTCCAGCTCCGCGCGCCGCTGCAGGGGCCCCCCCGCTCCGCTCCCGGTCGCGGGACCGCCGTCCAGGAACACGGCGCCGTTCGGCCGCCGCAGCGCCGCCCCCGCCCCTCGGCTCCCGTCCAGCACCTCGTGCCCGGCGAGCAGCGCCTGCACCCACGCCGTCGCCGGGCCGTCCACCCGGAGCCGTTCCTGCAGCGGGTGCCCGTCCGCGGCCAGGCGTGGGCCGGGCACGCAGGGGAGCAGCACCAGCGGCCCGGGGCGCACCTGATCATGCCAGTGGCGCACGGCGTCGATCGCCGCCGCGTCGCGCACCAGCACGGCGTGCAGCCACTCGCCCAACAGCCGCTCCGCGAGCTCCGCGTCGCGCCGACCGGTGCGCACGAAGTCCGAGAGCGGCCCCACCACCGCGTCGCCGAAGTGCGCTTTGTCGCGCAGCAGCGCCTGCGCCGCCGGGGCCAGGCCGACGCGCTCCCGCTCGAGGTCCGCCAGGGCATCGCGCCGCGCCGTCACCTGTGCCACCGCCTCCTCGGCCTGGCGCCGCGCCGCCCGGTCGTGCGTCTCCTGCTCCTTGAGGCCGGCGACGCGCCGCCGCTCCTGCACCACGGCCTCCGCCGCCGCCGTCGCCGCGCGCGCCCGGGCGGTGGCGCGCTGCACCAGCGTGCTCGCCTCCGCGGCGGCCGTCCGCTCGGCTGCGTCGCGGGTCGAGCGCTCCTGGGACGCCTGCCCCAGCTGCTGGCGCAGCTCCGCCCGCTCTCGCTCCAGTGCCGCGCGCTCGCCCTCGAGCGCGCGGAACGCCTCCGCCCGGCGTTGCAGCTCTTCCTCGAGCTCGCGCACCGCCGCGCGCTGAGCGAGCAGGCGATCGCGCACCTCCTGCTCGAGCGTCGTGCGGTTCGCGAGCTCGCGCTGGACCGCCGCGAGATCGCCCTCTGCCGCCCCGCACTCGGCCGCGACGGCCTCGCGCTCGCGGTCTGCCCGCGCCGCGCGCGTCTCGGAGCTCGCCCGATCGAGGCCCGCCTTGGCGCGCCGTTGTCCCGCGTTGTGCAGCCGCTCCGCGGCGAGGGCCAGGTCGCCTTCCAGCCGCCCGACCTCGAGCTTCGCGTCGTTGAGGCGCCGCTCGACCTCGGTGCGACGGGCCTCCGCCGTGTGCCGCGCCTGGGCGCGCGCCTCGCGGGTGCGCTCGGCCTCGGTCAACCGCGCGCGCTCACCCGGGAGGGCGGCTGCGAGCTCCGTCGCCCGCTTTCCCAGCGCGCCCAGCGCGAGATCCAGGTCCTCGAGCTCGCGCCGCACGAGCGTGAGCGCGATCCCGAATCGCTCCTCGATCATCTTGCCGTAGCGCTCCGCCTTGCCGCGCTGCCGCGCTAGGCTCCGGACCTGCGTCTGCACTTCGCTCACCAGGTCGTCCAGCCGCGCCAGGTCGGCCGCCGTCTCTTCCAGCCGGCGCTCCGTGCTCTTCTTGCGGTCCCGGTACAGGCCGATCCCGGCCGCCTCCTCGAACAGCGCGCGCCGCTCTTCCGCCTTCTCGGAGAGCAGCGCCTCGATCATGCGCGCCTCCATCACGACGGCCGCGTCGGCGCCGAGCCCCGTGCCGCGCAACAGGTCCTGCACGTCGCGCAGCCGCACCGGCGAGCGGTTGAGGAGGTACTCGCTCTGACCGGAGCGCGACAGCCGCCGCGTGACGACGACTTCCTGGTACGCGAGCGGCAGCGTGCCGTCCGCGTTGTCGAACACCAGCGACACCTCAGCGACGTTCACCGGCCGCCGCCCCGTGGACCCCTGGAAGATCACGTCCTCCATCTTGCCGCCGCGCAGCAGCCGCGGCGATTGCTCGCCCAGCACCCAGCGCACCGCGTCCGAGATGTTGGACTTGCCGCAGCCGTTCGGTCCCACGATGGCCGTGACCCCCGCGTCGAATGGCAGCTCCACGCCGCCGGCGAAGGACTTGAAGCCCGACAGTTCGAGCCGGGTCAATCTCATGGTGTGGTCCCCATGCGGGTGACGAGGGTGGCCGGAATGCCGGCCCGTTTCAGCCGCGCCTCGGTGAGCGCCGCCTGCTCCGGGCTCTCGAACGCGCCCACGATGAGGCGGCCGGAATCCCAGGCGATGGCCGGGATCCCCTTGGCCCGGAGGCTGTCCCGGTGCACCGCGCCGCCCAGCAGCAGCGCGTACGGGGCGCGCAGCACGTCGCCCTGGCCGCGGGCGACGAGCCCGTGCTTCCACAACCGCGCCCGCGCTGCGAGGGCCGAGTCGCGCGTGGGATACGCGCCGCCGAGGACGCGGTACCAGACGGTGGCCCCCCCCCGGCGGCCGCTCAGCGCGACCGGTGTCACGAAGGGGGGGATACCCCCTGCCGCGAGCCGGTCGCCGACGGCCAGCGCCTTGTCGAGCCGGCCGTACGCCGCGAGCTGTACGGTCCACGGCAGCGAATCGCGACGTGGGGCCGGCGTGACGGGGGTGGGGCGGGCGGGGCGGGCGGGGGCTGCGGGCGGGCCCGGCTGCGCGGCAGGCGGGACGCGCGTCGCGGCACGCTGTTCGGCGCCGCGCGCGAACAGTGCCCAGCCGCCGGCGGCGCCGGCCGCGAGCGTGGCCGCCACGACCACGGGGCGCGCCCACCGCCGCGGCGCCGCCCGCACCGCAGGGGCCGCCGAGACGCGCAACGGCCGCGCGTCCGGCGCCGGCGTCGCCACCGGCGTCCAGCGCTCCCGCACCACGCCCAGCAACGGGATGCCGCGCTCCATCGCCGCGCTGATGCCCTGGCCGATCGACGACTCCGGCTCGAAGCCGTCGGGTGACAGCACGAGCAGCCCGTCGGGAACGGCGGAGAGCCGCGCCAACGCGCCCGCCGACAAGTACAGCAACAGCAGCGCCCCCTCCACGCGGAAGCCGCCGTGCAGCCGCCGCCAGCGTGGATTCGCGAACAGGTCCCCGGCGTGCGACGTCGCGGTCCCCGCAGCTATGAAGAAGACGTGGTCGATCTCGTGGGCCGCCTTCGTGAGCGACACGTCGTACTCGAAGGCGTCCACGATGCCTTCCGAGGGGGGGGAGAGGCCCACCACCTCGTGCAGCTTCGGGTCCTCGAACCACAGGTCCACGAGCGCCACGCGGCGGGCCCCCGTCAGAGCGGCGGCGCGCGCGACGTCCCACGCCGCGCCTGCCGCCCACTTCAGGTCGCCCGTGGCGGGCACCAGCGCCACCAGCGCCTGCTCCGCGACGAGCGACGGCACCAAGGCGTCGAGCCGCGAGCGCGGCAGCGGGCGGAGCGTCACGGCGTGCTGGGCTGGTAGATCCAGAAGGGGCGCCCGAGCTTCCGGCCGATCGCCTCCGCCTGGGTCCGGGTCGCGTACGGACCCAGTACGACCCGGTAGCCGTCATCGGGGCTCTTGGGCTGCAGCACGCGCGCCGCCAGTCCCGCGCGCGTGAGCTGTTGCGCCATCTCCGACGACCACGCCTCGTTCTGGGACGTGGAGACCTGAACGTACATGGGGCCGCCCGCGGCGCGCGCCGTGTCGGCGGCGCCTCCCCCCTGGCCCCCGGGCTGCCCTGCCGCAGCCTGCGCATCCGCGAATGCGCCGCGATAGCCGCCGCGCGGCCGCCAGGGACTCAGCGTCCACAGGTCCGCCGCCGCTCCCTTCAGCCGCCCCGTCTCGACGAGCGAATCGGGGCGATAGGCGACGACATCGTCTCCCTGACGCACCAGCAGCGACCCGTCGGGCGCGATCGCAGGCAGGTCGGCTCGCCAGCCGCTCGCGACGGCCCCCACCAGCCGCTTCACCGGCAGGTCCACGACCCACACCGAGTCTCCCACGGTGGGCCGCGCCAGCAGCCAACGCCCCAGCGGGTCGAGCCGGATCGCGGCGGCGGGGAGGGGGAGCGCGATGCCGTCGATCTCCGCGCGCTCGAAGCGGTCGATCGCGGCGAGGCCGGGCTCGGTGCGCCGCGTGACGTAGACGCGGTGGCCGGACGGCGAGAAGGCGAGCGCCCGGGGATGATCGCTCAGCGCGACGAAGGCCGGCTCGCGGCGGCCCAGCGGATCCATGAGCAGCACTCCCGAGTCGCTCGACACCGCGAGCAGGTCGCCCCAGCGCGTCGCGGCGACGTCGCCCCCCGTCGGGATGGGCCGGCTCGCGGCGGGTTGATCGGCGGCGGCGGTGAGGAGCTTCGGCGGGTCGACGGCAACGAGGCGCTGGTCGGCGGCGCCGAACAACTGGTGCGGCAGGCTCGGCAGCGGCTGCGCCCACGCGACCCGCAAGCGTCGCGCGAGCGACACCACCCGGCGTTTCGCGTCCACCGTGAACAGCGTGCCGTCGGGTCCCAAGGTCGCCTGTTCCACCGCCGTCGCGACCGTGTCGGCGCGGGCGCTCCCCAAGTCGACCGCCAGGACCTCGCCCTTGCCGGTCACGACGTAGAGAAACTCCGCCTCCGCGTCGAGCCCGACGACCCGCCCGACTGGAGGCAGCCTGCCTCGGATCATGTCCGGGACCTCGACCAGGGTGGAGAGGCGATACACCCGGGGGACGCCCCCCTTGGCCGCGACGCGGATCGCCACGGCGCCGCTACGGGCCCCGGCCATCTGGCGACTAACGGCTTGCGATGCTTGTGGTTGCGTGGTTTGGGCAGACGCGGCGGCGGGCGCCCGGGACCGGCAGCCCCAGAGCGCTAGGCTGGCGAGGAAAAGACAGGCTCGGCGGGTACGCAAATGGCCTCGCCGGACAAGATAGGCAACCGGCGAGGCCAGGACAAGTGTTTTAGCGATGCGGAGTTAGAACGTCGGCCCGAGACTCACCGTCCAGTAGGGAGAGTTGTGCGGCCGGTCGAGCGGCTTGGTGTAGTCGAACCGCAGCACGACGAACCCCAGGAGGTTCATCCGGATCGAGCCGCCCCAGCTCTTGAGGGGCACGCGGCAGACCTCGGGGTCGGGGTTGCTGCACGCGCTCTGGCGCAAGCGCACCTGGGATCCGTTGTTCCACGCCAGGCCGACGTCGTAGAACAGGGCGCCCTCGATCGGCGGCAGCCCCACCGGCAGGAACCCGAGCACTACGCTCCGGGTGAGGGGGAAGCGCAACTCGGCGTTGAACACGCCGATGCTCGACCCGATGAGCTGGTCGAGCGCCGGGCAGCCGGTGGGGCCCGGGCTACTGGGGGCGGTGACGCACTCGTTGTTGATGAGGGAGCCGGCGGTGTAGCCCCGAATCAGCTCGGTGCTGCCGAGGAACTGGGGAAACAGATCGGCGTCCCGCCCGCGGCGCCCGTAGACCAGCCCGCGGAAGGCGAACGTGAACGGCCGCGCGAAGAAATAGCGGCGCACGTCGGCCAAGCCCTCGGTGAACTGCCAGTTGCCGAAGCTGGGCGAGATCTGGAGGCGGGAGCGCGCGCCGGCGAACGGCCCCACGAAGCCGAACAGAGCGTTGTCGTGCACCAAGGCGATCTGCGGGCCGTAGTAGCTGACCGACCCGCCGCTGGCAGTCACAGGGTCCGCGATACCCCACACGCCGCTGAGCGAGTCCACCAGATAGTCCTGTTTGAGGGTATCCTGGCTGATGTTCGCGAAGTGCCCGCCGAACTCGAGGCGCGTGAAGCGGTCGAACGGGTAGTAGGCTGCGGTGAAGGCGTCGCGCACGACGAACCGGATGAGCTGCGGTGTGACGATGAACGAGTCGGGGCTGATCTTCTGGACCGCCGTGGGCAGATAGAAGTAGTACGGCTGCTGCGTCGCGCCCACGAGCCAGTTCATGCGGTGCGACTGGTTCAGGTAAGCCGCGAACACCTGCGCTTCTGCCAGCCGCCCGTTCACCGCGCCCGCGAACGCCAGCGTGTGGTTCCCGAGCATATCGGAAAGGACGATCGCCGTCCCGCCGAAGAAGCCGCGCCCGAAGTTGTCGCGCTCGTACCCGATCGTCGGCTGCGCGATGTAGTCGGGCGAGAACCGCGTGTGGTACGGCTTCATCGTGAATTCGCTCGTGTCGGGGAGCGCCGGCGACGAGTCGATCAGCGACTTCACGGACACCGGGGCCGGAGCGGACGAGTCTGGCGTTCCCGGGGCGGCCGCAGCGCCGGAAGCGCGGAAGCCGGTCGGCGTCCGGTACACCGACCCGCCGGCACGGGGCTCCGGCACTTTGGGCGTGCCCAGCGCTGCGGCGGCGGCCGGGGATGGGGGGGTCACCGGCCGGCGCTGCGCTGCGAGCAGCGAGGCCACCGGCGCGTTCGCGGGTGGCTGGTACGGCTGGCGCTTCAGCGACCGCGGGTTGTCGACGCCGTACACGTTGTACTCCCCCTGCTCGTAGTACGCGAACGCGAGGCGGTCGGCCTCGTGCGCCCAGGACAGGCAGGGGGACAGCGGCGTGATGCCGGTGACGCCGGTGTACACGTCCGTGAGCTGGTAGATGTTGCTATCGGTGAAGTCGTACAGAAAGATGTTGCTGATCCCGTCACCGCGGTCGGACACGAACGCCAGCGACCGCCCGTCCGGTGCCCACACGGGGTTGATGTTCTTGCCGTCGTCCATGTGCCGGAGCAGCCCGATGCGTCCGTCGTCCAGGTGGTACAGGGCGATCCGCATGTTGCCGAACTTGAGCAGGCTGAAGTCCGTCTCGCCGTCACGGTCAGTGGTGAACGCGATCGTCTTGCCGTCCGGCGACCACGAGGGCTGGAGGTCGGCGTACTTGTCGTTGGTCAGCCGACGCAGATCCGAGCCGTCCGCGTTGACGATGAACAGATCGGACAGCCCGCCGTCGTAGCCGGTGAACACGAGCTGCTTGCCGTCGGGCGACCAGGCGGGTGTGGTGAGCCCGTTCAAGGGGATAGCGATGCGCCGCACCTCGCGGTCCCGCTTGACGTCGAGGATCACGAGGTCGTCCCGATCCTTGTGTTTCGCCGCGATGGCGAAGTAGCGGCCGTCCGGCGAAAAGGAGCCGGCCGAGTTAATGAAGCGCAGGCTCTCGAAGTTGCTGTTGAGCGTGGATTTGACCAAGCGCCGTTTGACGCGCCCCGTCTCCGCGTCGGCGAGGTACAGATCCACGAAGAACGCGTTGCGCTCGCTGAAGTAGGCGATGTCCCGCCCGTCCGGGCTCAAGGCCGGTGCGAGGTGCCACGTGCCGTCCGAGCGCTTCTTGGTGAGGACCGGCTGCGCGATGCGCCGGGCCTTGTAATGCTCCGCGAGCTGGGGCAGGTACGTGGTCTGGACGGCGTCCCGCCATTCGTTCATCAGGTCGTCGACCGACAGGCCGACCGCCCGCTTGAAGGCATTCTCGACCCCGCTCGAGATCGACGCCTGCAGGACCTCGCCGATGACTTCGTCGCCCCACTTCTCGCCGATGTAGGCCCAGATCGCATGTCCGAAGTAGTACGGGAACACTTCGTCGTACGTCAGCTCTCGCGTGGTCGGCAGGTGCCCCTCGAGCGCCGCGTCGCGCAACCACATCGCGGTGTGCGGATCGATCGGTCCGACGGAGAGGTACTCCGCCATCCCCTCCATGAACCAGAGCGGCGGGTTCACGGTCGCGTACGTCTGGAACCCCGCGCCGATGCGGCCGCGGCTGAACACGTCGTACTGGAACTGGTGCACCATCTCGTGGCCGATCACGTGCTCGAGCTCGGCGTACGAGCCCGTGAACGGCAGCACCATGCGGTGCTTGGCGAACTCGGTGACGCCGCCCAGGCCCTCACCCGAGGCGTCGATGACGTTCGTCTGCTGGAAGTCGGACTGCGAGGCGTACAGGATGATCGGCTTCCGGGCCTGGAACTGGTGGTGCAGGATGCGCGACAGCCGGGCGTACCACCGTTCGGCTATCCGCGCTGCGTCGAGCGCCGCCGTCCGCTCGGCCGGATAGTAGTAGACCTCGAAATGCTCGGTCTGGATGATACGGAAGTCGAACGACTGGTATTGCACCTTGTTTTTGCCGAAGACGCCGTAGTACTGCGCCGCGAGCGGTGCCGTGCCGAACAGCGCGAGCACCACCGCGACTCCGCCAATGCGTCGCATGAGCCTCATCCTTTCGACCGGCCCCCCCGGCCCAAGCCGCCCGGAGTCACGGCACCGAGCACCGGTGCGTCGCTCCAGAGGCGCTCCAGCTGGTAGAACTCGCGCAATTCGGGATGAAAGACGTGTACGACGAAGTCCACGTAGTCCAGCAGCACCCAGCGGCCCTGGCCCAGCCCTTCGACGTGATGGGGAGCGATGCCGCGGGGCGCCAACGCCGTCATCAAGTGCTCCGCCATCCCGCGCACGTGCGCGTCCGAAGTGCCCGATACGATCACAAAGTAGTCGGCCGCGCCGGTCAGGCCTCTCAAGTCCAGCACCAGCGGATCGATCGCCTTCCGGTCCGCCAAGGTCTCCGTCACGAGCCGCAGGGCCGCGAGCGCGTCCGCGCCTGGCCGCACCGCCGGGCGTCCGCTCCGCCTGCTAGTCATAGCGCCCCGCCGACCCGTTTGTTCCGTGTCCCATCGACAGATATGGCCATGATCGGCCTTACGTGGCTACTCCTTGACGACCGTCACGCGAATCTCGGGATGCACGTCGGGATGCAGCTTGATCCCGACCCGGAACTCGCCCAATTCGCGGATCGGCTCCGGGAGGTCCACCTTGCGCTTGTCCACGTGGATGCCGAGCTCTTCCAGCTTGCGCTGGATGTCGCTCGCCGTGACCGAGCCGTACAGCTTGTCCTCCTCGCCCACCTTCACCGTGAAGCTGAGCTGCACCTCGGCGACCCGGGCCGCCTCGGTCTCGGCGGCGCCCTTCTCCGCGGCTCGCTGCTTGGCGATGCGCTCCGCCTCGTAGGTGATCTTCTTCTTGTTGGCCTCCGTGGCCGGGTAGGCGAGCCCCTTGGGGAGGAGGTAGTTCCGGGCGTAGCCGTCCTTCACTTTGACGACCTCCCCCGCCTTCCCCAGGTGCTGCACGTCTTCTCGCAGGATGATCTCCATGGTCCCCGTTTCCTCTAGTGGTTCAGAGCGACGCCCGCGGGCGCGGCGCCGGGGGCGTCACGCCGGACCGAGCGCTCGGGCCCCCCCCGAGCGGGTGACGCCGGCCGCGGCGGCCCGAGGGGCGTGCGCGCGACCAGCGCGTGACCCTGCCAAGCGAGCGCCAGCCCGGCCAGCGTCACGAGCAGGAGCCACAGGGGCCAGCCGACCGCGAAGGCGCGGACGGCGGGCTCGAACAGCGGATAGAGTGGGGGCGCGCGCTCCACGACCTGTCGCGCCACGGCGCTCGCCGCGCGCGTGGCGTCCCACTGCACCTCGTTCCAGACGGGGGGCCCGGCGATGGCGCGGCCCAGGACCGCGACGCCGGCGGCGGCGTAGAGGCACGCGCGCAGGGCGAGCGACCAGAACGTCGCCGGCCGCACCGCCGCGCTCGCGGCGAACGCGATGCTGACGAGCACGATCCACGCGCGGATGAGCCCGTCGAGCAATCCGGCCGCGGGAGCGAGCAGCGACGCAACCGCGAGGCCCAGCGCCAGCGACGTGGCGAGCCACTCTCGGGGGGTCTGGGGTCGGGCGGCCACGAGCAATGCGGCGAACGGCAGCCCGACGAGACTCGCCGGTGCGAGCAGCACGAAGGCCAGCGCGCCGAGCGCGAGGCGCCAGATCGTCAGCCGACGTAGCCCTTGATGTACGGTAGCAGCGCCAGCTGGCGCGCCCGCTTGATCGCGGTCGCGAGCTGGCGCTGGTGCCGCGCGCACATGCCGGACAGGCGACTCGGCAGGATCTTGCCGCGCTCCGTCAGGAACCGGCCCAGGGTGCGGTCGTCCTTGTAGTCGAGCACGCGGACCCCGGACTCGCACACGGGGCACGTCTTCGCGGGGCGTCTCACGCTTCGTCCTCCTCGAGCTCCTCTTCCTCCGTCGCGATCACGGCCGCGGCCGGGGCGGGCTTGGCCGGCAGGCCTTCCGACACGACGACCAGGAACCGCAGCACGCCCTCGTCCAGCTTGACGGCGCGCTCGTACTCGGGAAGCAGCTCCGCGGCGGCCTCGAACTGCGCCACGACGTAGGCGCCCGAGTCCTTCTTCTTGATGGGGTAGGCGAGCGTGCGCTTGCCCCAGTGGGCCACGTTCGCGACGGTGCCTTTGCCGTCCCGGGTCAGCTGGGCGTGGAACTTCTCGAGTTTCTCGTTGATCGCGGGCTCTTCCAGCGCGGGATCGAAGATGTAGACCGTCTCGTAGCGACGAGCCATGCCACCTCCCTTTGGTCATGGGCGACCCGGCGCAGGTGCGGCGCCGAGTAGGGAATTCTGTCGGGGGGAAACATAGGCGGTCCGGCGATCGCGCGGTAGGGCGGCCGGTCGCAACGCCCGTCCGCGATCCGATCGCACGTCGCGCACATCGCACGCGCGTTCGAGGCGCTCGCCGCGGTCCACCCTCCCGCGTGATGCCGCTCACATCCCACCGTCGCGAAACGCGCTGAATTGATCTCGCTTTGATCCCCCGTGACTAGCGTCACGCTACGGAAAGGGGGGTTCAATCATCCTCTGGGTAAGGACTTGGCGGCGCGACCGTCCAATGAGGTGGAAGTGGCATCCGTCTTGCTCGGTTGCACCCTCAGGAGTCACGGGTCCCCGGTGCTGGAGATCGGGGAGCGACAAAGGAAGGGGCTATGCGCGTTGGGGGACGTCTCTGGCTCGTCATGCGCGCCTCGCGCGCCGCGGTCGCGGCGGCGGGGCTGCTGGCGTTGCTCGCGCTGCAGCCGGAGCCCGCGCGCCTCGTGGAGGCGGCGTCGGCGCGCGCCGGCCCGCACGCGCGCGCGCTCGTCCTTTCCAGCCAGGCACGGCGCTACCTCGCCCTGCAGTACCGCTCGTATCCCACGGAGTTCATGGGCTGCATGATCGGCGAGATCAGCGGCAACGCGGTGCTGGTGCGGCGGATCGCGCCGGCCGACGTCGAGCCGGCGCAGTCGACCGCCACGCATGTCGTTCCCAAGCAGACCTGCGAGGACGCGGGATGGATGGGGACCGTCGGCATGATCCACAGCCACCCGACCGGCGAGCGCTGCTGGTACTACTTCCCCGGCACCCAGGTGGCGAGCTCGGACGCGCAGTCGTTCGCGCGGCAGCCGTACGCCGTGGACGCGATCATGTGCGGCGACCGGGTCGTGTGGATCAGCCGGGACATGGTGCAGCAACAGGTGCCGCTGGTCGAGCAGCGGCAGACGGCGCCGCCGCGCTCGCGGCGCGGTAACCGGGTCCACGCCGGGTCGGCGGCGACCTCGGGGGACGGGGGGGACGGGGGGGACGACTAGCCGTCAGACGTTGAACCGGAACAGCAGGATGTCCCCGTCCCGCACTACATAGTCCCGCCCTTCGCTCCGCACCAGCCCCTGCTCCCGCGCCACCTTGTAGGATCCCGCGCGCACGAAGTCGTCGTACGCCACCGTCTCGGCGCGGATGAAGCCGCGCTGGAAGTCGGAGTGGATCTCGCCCGCCGCGTCGAACGCCGTACCGCCCGCGTGCATCGTCCACGCGCGGACTTCGTTCTCGCCAACGGTGAAGAAGGTCTGTAGGGTGAGCAAGCGGTAGCCGGCGTGGATCAGACGGTCGAGCCCGGGCTCGGTGACCCCGGCGCTCGCGAGGTACTCCCGCCGCTCGTCGCCGGCGAGCTCGCCCAGCTCCGCCTCGAACTCGGCCGAGAAGAGGACGATCTCGGCCTCTTCGTGATGCGCCTGGACCGCGGCGCGCAGCTTATCGAGCCAGGGGCCGCCGCCCGCTGCGAGGTCGTCCTCGTTGACGTTCGCGGCGTACAAGATCGGCTTGGCGGTGAGCAGGCCGAGCTGGCGGAGGAACCTCACGGCCGCGTCGCTCTCGCCCGCCTCGCGCGCGCCACGCCCGGCGTTCAGCTCCTCCACCACGCGCTCGAGCAGTACGACCTCCGCCTGGGCCTCTTTGTCGCCCGCGCGCGCCGCCTTGCGCGTCTTCTCGAGGCGCCGCTCGACCACCGCGAGATCCGCGAGCGCCAGCTCGCTCGTGACGACGTCATGGTCCCGCACCGGGTCGACCGGCCCCATCACGTGGACCACGTCGGGATCGTCGAAGCAGCGGATCACGTGGACCACCGCGTCCACCTCGCGGATGTGCGACAGGAACTGGTTGCCGAGCCCCTCGCCCTGCGACGCCCCTTTCACGAGCCCGGCGATGTCCACGAACTCGACGACGGCCGGCACTTTCTTCTTGGGCCGGACGACCGCGAACAGCCGGTCCAGTCTGGCGTCCGGCACCTCGACGACGCCGACGTTGGGCTCGACGGTACAGAAGGGGTAGTTCTCCGCAGCCGCCGCCTTGGAGGAGGTGAGCGCGTTGAAGAGGGTCGACTTGCCGACGTTGGGAAGGCCGACGATGCCCAGGCGCAGCACTCAGCGCACGCCTTCCTTCACCCATTTCGTGACGATGTCGACCAGCGCCGGCATGACCGCCTCGACCTGCTCCTCCTGCTCGGGAGTGAACGGGGCGAGCACGTAGTCGGACCAATCGCCCGTCCAGCCGTCGGGGAGCGGGCCGACGCCGATGCGCAGGCGGGCGTACTGCTGGGATTGCAGCGCGTCCTCGATGCTCTTCAGGCCGTTATGGCCGCCGGCGGACCCGTCGGCCCGCAGGCGGAAGGTGCCGCACGGGATGCGGAACTCGTCGACCAGGATGAGGAGGTCGGTCGCGGGAGTGAAGCCGGGATCGGCGCGGAGCGACGCGAGGGCGGCGCCGCTCGAATTCATGTAGGTGGTGGGCTTGAGCACGCGGACGGGGACGCCCTCGACCTCGCCCTCGGACACGCGGGCGCGCTCGCCGCGCCGAAACGGCGGGAACCCCCAGCGCGCGACGAGTGCGTCGGCGAGCCAGAAGCCTGCGTTGTGCCGGGTCGCCGCGTACTCTGGCCCCGGGTTGCCGAGGCCGACCACGGCGCGCAAGCGTCAGCTCTCTTTGCCGCCCTTGGGCTTCTCGGTCTTCTCGGCCTTCTCGGGCTTTTCGCTCTTCGCCTCGGGCTTGGCGGGCGCGCCGCCCTCGGCGACCTCGCCCTCCTCTTCCTCGCCCTCGCGTACCTTGCGGATGAGCTCGGGCTCGGCCACCTCGGCCGCGGCTTCGGGCGTCGGCGCCGCCACCTCCTCGGCGCGCGGCGGCACCACCGTCGCGATCGTGAGCGCCGCTTCGGTCAGGATCCGGGCGTTCGCGATGTTGAGGTCGCGCACGTGCAGCGAGTCGCCGATCTTCAGCGCCGTCACGTCCAGCTCCACGCGGTCGGGGATGTTTTCGGGCAGCACCTCGATCTCGACCTCGCGCGTCACCTGATCGAGCACGCCGCCGGCGTTGCGGACGCCGTCCGGGTTCCCCACCAAGTGGACCGGGATCTTGAGCGTGACCTTCTCCGCCGCGTGGATCTCGTAGAAGTCCACGTGGATGATGTCGGGCCGCAGCGGATGGCGCTGGATCTCGCGGATCAGCGTCTTCACCGTCTTGCCTTCGACCGCGAGCTCGATGATGGTGCTCTCGGGCTCGACGCCCTGGAGCGCCTTCTCGAGCGCCTTGGCCTCGACCTCGAGCGACTGGGTGTCCCGCCCGTGGCCGTAGATCACGGCGGGGACCCTGCCCCGGAAGCGCGCCTGGCGGGCGCCGCCCTTGCCGGTTGCCTGCCGCGGGCTGGCCGCGAGCGATACGATTTGAGCCATACGTTATCCGTCGTCCGTTATCCGTTATCCGTTCAATCGAACAGCGAGCTCACCGACTGGTTCGAATGCTCGTACCCGATGGCCTTCGCCATCAGGCCGGCAATCGACAGCACCTTCAGCTTCTCGAACCCGCGCTCCTGGGGGATGCGGATCGTGTTCGTCACCGCGACTTCGTCGATCGGCGAAGCGCGCAGTCGTTCGACCGCCGGCCCCGATAACAGCGCGTGCGTGGCGAACGCGTAGATCTTGCGCGCCCCGAGCCGCCGCAGCGCGGCTGCCGCCTCGGTGATCGTCCCCGCCGTGTCGATCATGTCGTCGGGGACGAGGCAGTCTTTGTTCTCCACGTCGCCCACGACGTTCACGACCTCGGCCACGTTGGCCGACGGGCGGCGCTTGTCGATGATCGCCAGCGACGCGTTCAGTCGCTTCGCGAACCCCCGAGCCGTCTTCGCCGAGCCGACGTCCGGCGCCACCACCACCGGATCGAACAGCTGCTTCTGGCGGAAGTGACTCACGAACACCGGCGCCGCGTACAGATGGTCCACCGGAATGTCGAAGAACCCCTGCAGCTGGTGGGAATGGAAGTCCATCCCCAGCACGCGGTCCGCCCCGGCGTGCGTGATCAGGTTCGCCATCAGTTTCGCGCTGATCGCGACGCGCGGTTGATCCTTGCGGTCCTGGCGCGCATAGCCGAAGTACGGCACCACCGCGGTCGTGCGCGCCGCGCTCGCGCGCCGCGCCGCGTCGATCAGGAACAGCAGCTCAATCCAGTTCTCCGCCGGAGGGTTGGTCGGCTGGATGATGAACACATCCCGGCCGCGCACGTTCTCGTCGATCTTGACGAAGATCTCCCCGTCGGCGAAGCGGCGGATCGTCACCGCGCACAGCGGCTGCCCCAGTTGTTGCGCCATCTCCTCGGCGAGCGGCCGGTTGGCCGTCCCGGCGAGGAGCAAGAGCTGGCTCCGCGACAGCGTGAGGTCCGCCATGTGAGCGCTGCAAAATAGACGGCAATCCGCGCCAAGCCAAGTGGTTACTTCGTGGTGCGCAGCAGCGCCCGGCTCGCGGGCGTGAGCCCGTCCACGTCCCAGGCGTTCATGCGGTACACGGTCGCCGCCTCGCCACCGCTCCCCGCGAGGTGGCGCACCAGGAAGCCCGTGGCGGTAGTGTCGAAGGCGAGCGAGAGGAGCACGCTCCCGCGAGGGCCGCGCACCGTGAGGCGGCGCGTAGGCCGGGCGGCGCGGGCCGCCCTGGCCGAGTCCGCTTGCTGGGGTGTCGCGAACCCCGACGCGACGATGGCCCGCAGTCGCTCGAGGTAGCGCGCGACCGCGCCCGAATCCGCAACGCCGCCGTTCAGGACCCAGGCCTTCGGCCCGCGCGTGAGCGTGTAGCGCTCCTTGCCGCGGGCCACGTCTACGCTCTCGACGCTGTCGGGCTGAAGCGCGGCGATCCGCTTGTCGCGCCAGTCGTCCACGCCTCCCCCCCGGTCCATGAGCTGGGCCAGGCGCCCGCGCCACAGATACACGTGGGTGTCGCCGGGGCGGCGCACGTAGACGCTCGGGTAGACCGAGCCCCGCGCCCCGACGATGAGCAGCAACAGCGGCTTGCCGCCCCCGCCCCCGCCCCCGCCCCTGCCCCCCCGGACGCGGAGCCAGCGGCCCGCGGCGCTGTCCACGTTGAGCCGGGCGAACGACGACGAGTCCTGGGCGACGAGCTCCGGACGCACCGTGTCCTGCAGGGCTTGAAACAGGTCGCGCACCTGGTCGGACGCGGCGCGGTGCCCGTTCACGGTCCAGGCGGCGGGGGCGGGGGCGCGGGGGGGCGCCTGTTTCACCAGCACGATAGAATCCGTCGCCTTCACGATCGTGATCGTGTCGACATCGGCCTCGACGAGCGCCGGCACGGCGAGCGAACCCGTGATCGTGTCCGAGCCGCGAGAGAGGAGTGCGCTCCCGCCCCAGAGGAGCAGCAGGACGGCGGTACCGATGGCGATCAGTTTGAGATGCTGCGAGCTCATGCGGCCCCCGTCGCGGCGAGCGGGCGATACGTCCGCCGCGTCGCACGGCGCCGGCGCGCGAGCCAGAGCACTCCGGCCACGATCACCAGCGCGGGCACGCCGACGATGTCGCCCCACTTCGCCGCGTTCTGGGTGGCAGCGCTCGTGTACACGACTTGGGGTGGCGCGCGGTTCTTGGACCGGATCGCGATCAACGCCTCGTCCTGCGCCAGCCAGTCGATCGCGTTCTGCGTGAACACGATGTTCTCGGGCGAGTTCTGCGCGAACCGGTCGCTCGCGAAGTCGCTGCTCGCCACGACCACGACGCGGCCGCGCGGGACTCCGTGCGCGGTGTCGCGCGGCGCGGGGTTCACGAGCAGCGCGACGAGCCGGCTCTTCAAGCTGTCCCGGCCGAACTCCCGCGTGGGCTCGAGGAAGGCCGTCGTCTGCTGCACCCCGCCTGCCCGACTCGTCACGAAGAGGGGCGTCACGGTGCCCGGCGTCGCGCGGGTCGTATCGACGTGGCTCGCCCACGGCAGCAGCACCCCGTTCAGGTCGGCGTTCACGGGCGAGGCCTTGGTGCTGAGCGCCCGGATCCACAAGGGATAAGACACGAGCACCTGGCCGAACTGGGCGGGGATGCCGACCTGGACGTTCGAGGCGAGGTCGTACACCATGTCGGAGGCGACCGCGATCCCGTACGGCTTGAGCAGCTCGTTCCAGGCCACGGGATGTGAGAACGCGAACGGCCCCTGCGTCGAGAGCTGCATCCCTCCCGCCATGAGCAGCAGGCTGCCGCCGCGCTCGAGGAAGGCCCGCAGCCGGGCGGCCTCCGGCGCCTTGAGCGAGTCCGGG
>WNGQ01000404.1_pt1 | contig 61813 bp, 57 predicted proteins | sample 5407661 | NCBI WGS metagenome assembly WNGQ01 (sample SAMN13153382, study PRJNA577476) | soil metagenome | isolation source: 60 cm soil or saprolite under Garry oak tree replicate 2 | place: USA:California | collected 2016-06-15
CCTGGCCGTCGGCACCACGGAGGACGAGCGGGTCAGCCGGATGACGATCGTGGTGGACGGTGCCTCGACCCCGGTGCAGCAGGTCACCACGCAGCTGGATCAACTCCGGCGGCCTCGGCACCATGGGCTTCGCGGTCCCCGCCGCGATGGGCGCCCAGGTGGGCAGGCCCGGCGAGCTCGTGGTGGCGATCGACGGCGATGGCTGCTTCCAGATGACCGCTCAGGAACTGGCCACGTGCGCCATCGAGCACCTGCCGATCAAGGTGCTGATCTTCAACAACGGCTTCCTCGGCATGGTGCGGCAGTGGCAGGAGCTGTTCTACGAGGAGCGGTACTCCGAGGTCGAGCTGGGCACCGCGATCCCCGACTACGTGAAGCTGGCCGAGGCCTACGGCTGCCTGGGCTTGCGCTGCGAGCGGGCCGACGACGTCGACACGGTGCTCGACAAGGCGCTGGCCACGTCGGACGTCCCCACGGTGGTGGACTTCCGGGTGCACGACCGCGAGGGCGTGTTCCCCATGGTGCCCGCGGGCCGGCCCAACGACGAGATCACGCTCGGGCCCGAGTTCAGCGCCGAGGAACAGCGGGCCGCGGCCCACCGCGAGCTTCGCGGTGAGGAAGCCCGCCCCAGCAAGAGCAGAGAGGTGCTGGCGCGATGAGTACCCACACCCTGTCGGTCCTGGTGGAGAACAAGCCGGGAGTGCTGGCTCACGTCGCAGGCATGTTCTCGCGGCGTGCGTTCAATATCTCTTCCCTGGCCGTCGGCACCACGGAGGACGAGCGGGTCAGCCGGATGACGATCGTGGTGGACGGTGCCTCGACCCCGGTGCAGCAGGTCACCACGCAGCTGGACAAGCTGGTCCGGGTACTCAAGGTCATCGAGCTGCACGAGGGCGCCGCGGTGGAGCGCGAGCTCGCGCTGATCAAGGTCCGCATCGACCCGGCGCTGCGCAGCGAGCTGCTCGAGGTGGCCAGCGTGTTCCACGCGAAGGTCGTGGACATGAGCCCGGCGACGATCATCCTCGAAGCCACGAGCAGCCCGGGCAAGCTCGACTCGCTGCTGGCCAACCTGGAACGCTACGGGACCTGCGAGCTCGTGCGCACCGGCCGGATCGCGATGTCCCGCGGCAGCCGCACCATCACCGACCGCGGCCTCACCGTGGCCCCCGCGCCAGCCGCCGAGGCCGTCTAACCGACCTGACTGAACCACGGGCCTGACTGAACTAACCGGAAAGGACGCACCATCCATGGCCACCGTCTTCTACGACACCGACGCGGATCTCGGCCTCATCCAGGGCCGCAAGGTCGCCGTCCTCGGCTACGGCTCGCAAGGCCACGCGCACGCGCTGAGCCTGCGCGACTCGGGCTGCGAGGTCCGCGTAGGCCTGCCCGAGGGATCGAGGTCCCGGCCGCGCGCCGAGGCCGAGGGCCTGACGGTCACCACGCCCGCCGATGCCTGCGCCTGGGCGGACGTGATCATGGTGCTCACGCCGGACACCGGGCAGCGGAAGCTCTACGCCGAGGCGATCGGGCCGAACCTGCGGCCTGGCGACGCGCTGTTCTTCGCGCACGGTTTCAACATCCACTTCGGCTATATCACCCCGCCGCCCGAGGTCGACGTCGCGATGGTCGCGCCCAAGGCCCCCGGGCATCTGGTGCGCCGCCAGTTCGAGGCCGGCCAGGGGACCCCGGTGCTCGTCGCCGTGGCCCAGGACGCCACCGGCAAGGCCTGGGATCTGGCCCGCTCCTACGCCTGCGGGATCGGCGGCACCAAGGCAGGGGCGCTGGTCACCACGTTCAAGGAGGAGACGGAGAGCGACCTGTTCGGCGAGCAGTCGGTGCTCTGCGGGGGAGTGACCGCCCTGGTGAACGCCGGGTTCGAGACCCTGGTAGCAGCCGGCTATCAGCCCGAGGTCGCGTACTTCGAGTGCATGCACGAGCTGAAGCTGATCGTCGACCTCATGTACGAGGGCGGCATGAAGTGGATGCGGTACTCGGTCAGCGACACCGCCGAGTACGGCGACCTCACCCGCGGCCCGCGGGTGATCGGGGAGCCGACCCGCCAGGCCATGGCCAAGCTCCTGGCCGACATCCAGTCCGGCGAGTTCGCGCGGGAGTGGATCGCCGAGGACGACGCGGGCCGCCCCAACTTCGAGCGGCTGCGCGCGGCCGCGGCCGGCAGCCAGATCGAGCAGGTCGGCCGGCCGCTGCGGCGGATGATGAGCTGGCTGGACGCACCCACCGACCGGGACGAGGCCGACGGGGAGGGCGCGTGACAACTCCAGGCAACGTAGCCGGGCCGGACGAGCCCGCGCTCGCGAACGGCGGCCGGACCCGCGCGTACACGGTTGCGCACCTGCCCGGTGACGGGATCGGGCCCGAGGTCACCGCGGTCGCCAGGGAATGCGTCGACGCCGCGGCCCTCCGGCACGGCTTCGTGGTCGAATGGCGCACCTACCCGCTCGGCGCCCAGCATTTCCTGGCCACCGGCGAGGTGCTGCCCGAGGCGGCGCTGGACGAACTGCGCAAGACCGACGCGATCCTGCTCGGCGCGGTCGGCAGCCCCGGCGTGCCGCCGGGCGTGCTGGAGCGCGTGCTGCTGCTGCGGCTGCGGGCCGAGCTCGACCTCTACGTGAACCTGCGCCCGTCGCGGCTGCGCCCCGGCGTGACCGGTGCCGTGACCCGGCACGAGGCGGGCGACCTCGACTTTGTGATCGTGCGCGAGAACACCGAGGGCCTGTACGCAGGCGCCGGGGGCACCGTGCACCGCGGCACCGCGTTCGAGAGCGCGACCGAGGAATCCCTGAACACCAGGGCCGGGGTGCAGCGCTGCGTGCGGTACGCCGCCGAGCTCGCCACGCGGCGGCGCGGGAAGCTGACGCTGGTGCACAAGACCAACGTGCTGGTGCACGCGGGCGACCTGTGGCAGCGCACCGCCGCGGAGGTGGCGGCCGACGCGGGCCTGGCCCTGGACTACGCGCATGTCGATGCCGCCTGCCTGTATCTCGTGGACGACCCAGCGCGGTTCGACGTGATCGTCACCGACAACCTGTTCGGCGACATCCTCAGCGACCTGGGTGCCGCGCTCACCGGCGGCCTCGGGGTCGCGCCGAGCGGGAACCTCAACCCGGACCGCACCGGCCCGTCGGTCTTCGAGCCCGTGCACGGCTCGGCGCCGGACATCGCAGGCACCGGGCGGGCGAACCCGGCCGGTGCCGTGCTGTCCGCCGCGCTGATGCTGGATCACCTCGGTGAGCCCGGGGGCGCCGCCGACCTCGACGCCGCGGTGTCCGCGGTGCTCGGGGCCGGCGCCCCGGCCACGACGGCGGAATGGGACGACGCGCTGCAGGCCGCTCTGACCGCGGGAGCGACGGTCCGATGACTGAACCAACGACCACCGGGCCGATGACGACTGTGTCTGCCACCACGGGGCCGGAACCCAAGGTAGAGATCTACGACACCACGCTGCGCGACGGCTCGCAGCAGGTCGGCCTCGACCTCACCGTGGCCGACAAGCTGCGGGTGGCGGCCGCGCTCGACGCGCTGGGCGTGGACGTGGTGGAAGGCGGCTGGCCGGGGTCCAACCCCAAGGACGCCGAGTTCTTCGCCCGGGTCGGGGAGCTGGACCTGAAGCACGCCCAGCTGGCGGCGTTCGGCGCCACCCGGCTGCCGCGCCGCGGAGTCGATGACGACGTGAACCTGAAGGCCCTGCTGGCGGCGCAGACGCCGATCGTGACCCTGGTGGGCAAGGCCTGGACCCTGCACGTGGACGAGGCGCTGCGCACCACCCGGGAGGAGAACCTGGCGATGGTGGCCGAGTCGGTGCGTTTCATGGCCGACCAGGGCCGGCGGGTGGTCTTCGACGCCGAGCATTTCTTCGACGGCTACCGGGCCGACCGCGGTTACGCGCTTGAGGTGCTGGCCGCCGCCGCCGAGGCCGGCGCCGACACGCTCGCGCTCTGCGACACCAACGGCGGCACGCTGCCAGACGAGGCCGCCCGCATCCTCGGCGAGGTCGCCGCGGCCACCCGGGCACGCCTCGGCGTGCACTTCCACAACGACTCTGCCTGCGCGGTCGCCAACTCGGTGGTCGCCGTCTCCGGCGGCGCGCGGCAGGTACAAGGGGCGGCCAACGGCTACGGCGAGCGGTGCGGGAACGCCGACCTGTTCTCGGTCATCGCCAGCCTCGAGCTGAAGCGCGGCCACGAGCTGCTGCCGCCCGGCCGGCTCGCGGCGCTTGCAGCCACCGCCAGGACTATCGCCGAGCTTGCCAACCTGCCGCTGGCGTCGCGGCAGCCGTATGTCGGCTCGTCCGCGTTCACCACCAAGGCGGGCCTGCACGCGTCCGCCATCGCCCGGCGGCCCGATGCCTACTCGCACGTCGACCCTGGCTCGGTGGGCAACCAGGCCAGGGTGCTGGTCAGCGAGCTTGCCGGTCGCAGCAACGTGCTGGCGAAGGCCGAGGAACTCGGCCTTGACCTGAGCGGCGACCCGGCACTGGCCGGCACCATCCTGGACCAGATCAAGGACGCCGAGCACCGGGGATATGCGTTCGAGGCCGCTGACGCGTCGTTCGAGCTGCTGGTGCGCAGGACCGCGGGCGCGCTGCCAGCCTGGTTCGAGCTTGAGGGCTACCGGGTGGTGATCGAGCGCAGTGCCGCCGACGACCGCAGCGAGGCGATCGTCCGGCTGCTGCTCGGCGAGCACCGGGTGGTCGCCGTGGGCGAGGGCGTCGGGCCGGTGCACGCACTCGACCAGGCGCTGCGCCGCGGCCTGGCCGAGCTGTACCCGGCGCTGGCCGACATTCACCTGGTCGATTACAAGGTGCGCATCCTGGATGGCCGGGCCGCAACCAGCGCGGTCACCCGGGTGATGCTGACCTCAGCCGATCACGACGGCGAATGGACGACAGTCGGCGTGTCGCAGGACATCGTCACCGCATCATGGGAAGCCCTGGCCGACGGCGTCGGGTACGGCCTGCTGCGGGCCGGCGCACGGCCGCTGGCCAGCCCTGAGCTGACTGCGTCCGGCGCAACCGTCTAGCCACCGCGGATCCGTTTCAGCCCGATCTTCCGCCCTGTCCGCCCAGTCGATTACCGGAGGTTCTTCCGATGACCAGCAGTCTCCCGCGGCCGCGCTCCGGCCCGCTCACCACCGGCCCGTCCCGGGCGCCGGCCCGTGCCATGCTGCGCGCGGTCGGGCTCAGCGAGGAGGACCTCGGCCGGCCGCAGGTAGCGGTCGCCTCGTCCTGGAACGAGGTGACGCCGTGCAACCTGCACCTGAACGGGCTGGCCGCGGCGGCCAAGGACGGCGTACGGCAGGCCGGCGCCGTACCGCTGCAGTTCGGCACGATCGCGGTGTCGGACGGGATCTCCATGGGCACGGAGGGCATGAAGGCATCGCTGGTCAGCCGGGAGATCATCGCAGACTCGGTGGAGCTGATGGTGCACGCCGAGCGGTTCGACGCGCTGGTCGCGATCGCCGGCTGCGACAAGTCACTGCCCGGCATGCTGATGGCCTGCGCACGGCTGGACGTGCCGGCCGCGTTCCTCTACGGCGGCACCATCCTGCCCGGCTGGGCGCACGGCCGGTCGCTGACCATCCAGGATGTCTTCGAGGCGGTCGGCGGCCACTCGGCTGGCGAGGTTTCCGACCGCGAGCTGCACGACATCGAGCGCGCCGCGTGCCCGGGCGCGGGCTCGTGCGCCGGCATGTACACGGCGAACACGATGTCCGCGTGCGCGGAGGCGCTCGGCATGGCGCTGCCCGGCTCGGCCACCGCGCCCGCGGTCTCGGCCGAGCGCACCGAGCTTGCCCGGCGCACCGGCGAGATCACCGTCGAGGCGCTGGCGTCGGGCTTGCGGCCCAGGCAGGTCATGACCAGGGCCGCGTTCCTGAACGCCGCCGCCGTGGTGATGGCGACCGCCGGCTCGACCAACGCCGTGCTGCACCTGCTGGCAATCGCCAGGGAGGCCGAGGTCGAGCTGACCCTGGATGACTTCGACGCGGTCAGCAGGCGGACCCCGCACATCGTGTCGGTGCGCCCGGCCGGGCGGTTCGTCATGAGCGAGCTCGACCAGGCAGGCGGCCTTCCTGTGGTGCTGCGGGAGCTGCTGTCGGCGGGGCTCGTCGACGGTGACGCGCTGTCGGTGAACGGGCGGACGCTGGCGGAGAACGTGCAGGACGCGTTCGCCCCGGACGGTGAGGTGGTCAGGGCAGTCAAGGACCCGTTCAAGCCGGACGGCGGCCTGGCCATCCTGCGCGGCACGCTGGCCCCGCAAGGTGCGGTGGTGAAGACGCCCGGCATCGAGACGCTGCGGGTCGAGGGCCGGGCGCGGGTGTTCGAGCGGGAGGAAGACTGCATGGCCGCGGTCACCGCCCGCGAGGTCACCGCGGGCGACGCGCTGGTGATCAGGTACGAGGGGCCCAAGGGCGGCCCGGGCATGCGCGAGATGCTCGCGGTGACCGCCGCGATCAAGGGGGCCGGCCTTGGCCGCGACGTGATGCTGGTGACCGACGGCCGGTTCTCCGGCGCGACGTTCGGCGCCTGCGTGGCGCATGCCGCGCCGGAGGCGTTCGACGGCGGCCCGATCGCGCTGGTGCGGGACGGTGACCCAGTCGTCCTTGACGTGCCCGGGCGGCGGCTTGAGCTGCTGGTGGACGACGCTGAGCTGACGCGGCGGCGCGCGCAGTGGACCAGGCCGGCGCCGAACTACCGCACCGGGGCGCTGGCCAAGTACGCGGCGCTGGTGTCCGGCGCCGACCGCGGCGCCGTCTGCGAGGTGCCGCCGCCAGCTGGCAGCTGAGCCGCCGCCCGTGGCCGAAGACCTGTGCACGCGGTCTTCGTGATCACGTGATCACCTGGCGCACGCGGTTTCATGATCACGGATGGTTGTGGTGTGGCAACCCCCAGAACTCTCCGTGATCATGGAGCAGGGTCCGCCGGGGGCGGGGCGGGGGAGGCCGGCGGGGCGGGGGAGGCCGGCGGGGCGGGCTGGCGGGAGTCAGTACGTCATGCGCATGAGTTCCCTTACCGAGTTCAGGGTGTCTCCGGCGAGAACGGCTGCGCGGTCGTTGCCGCGGCGGAGCACCGCCTGCAGGTACGGCCGGTCGGCGGCCAGCTCGCGGCGCCTGGCGCGGATCGGGCGCAGGTGCTCGTTGACGGCCTCGGTCACGACGGCCTTGAGCCTGGCGGCGCCGCCGCTGCCAATCTCCGCGGCCACGGCGGCCGGCGGGCGCCGCTGGCACATCGCCGCCAGCAGTACGAGGTTGGCCACCTCGGGCCGGCCGGCGGGCTCGTAACTGATGTGCCGCTGCCTGTCGGTCCTTGCGCCCTTGATCAGCCGCGCCGTCTCATCCTCGGTGGCCGAGAGCGGGATCGTGTTACCGCGGCTCTTGCTCATCTTCTGGCCGTCCAGGCCAAGCAGCAGCGGCACGGCGCCGAGCAGCGGATCGGGCGGCTGGAAGAACCCGCACCGCGGGCTGTAGCGCTGGTTGAACCTGCGCGCGATGGTGCGGGTCAGCTCGACGTGCGGTAGCTGGTCCTTGCCGACCGGCACGAGATTGGCCCGGCAGGCCAGGATGTCGGCGGCCTGATGGACGGGATAGGTGAACAGCAGGGCCGACATCGCGCCGCCGCCGCTAGCCGAGAATTCTTCCTTGACCGTCGGGTTGCGGCCGACCTCGGCCACGCTGAGCAGGCTGAGGAATGGCAGCATAAGCTGATTCAGCGCGCTGACCTGGCTGTGCGCGAATATCGTCGCCCGGGCGGGGTCAAGGCCAGCAGCCAGGTTGTCGGCGACGAGACCCAGGACATCGGCGCCAAGCCCCGGGCCGGCGTCACGATCGGTGATCACCTGGTAGTCGGCGACGAGCACCAGCACGTCCGCGCCGAGTTGCTGGAACCGGACCCTGTTCTGCAGCGTGCCGAAGTAGTGACCCAGGTGCAGCGGGCCGGTCGGCCGGTCGCCGGTCAGGATGCGGAACGACCGCGGCGCGCGGCGAAGCTCCGATTCGATCTGGGCGCTCCTGCTTGCCGGGTCCGGCCCGGTGCTTGCCGGGTCCGGCCCGGTGGTTGCCGGGTCCGGCCCGGTGGTTGCCGGGTCCGGCGAGCCGGGCGGGAGAAAACCTGCTGCGCTGGTACGAGCCGGGAAACTGGCCGTGGTAGTGCGGTGCGGGGAACTGACGGTGATGGTGCCGTGCCCGGACATTTTCGTGACCCTCCGTGGTAGGGGCTGAGGATCGCCCGCATGGGCTGGTCACGTCCGCTGAAGACAGCTACGGGCCGCCCACCGGGCGGCCCGTGCGTGCATGGGTAACTGGCCGCCTTACTGCGGCGGCCACCAGCACGCGATTGCTGAATGCATGCTCATCATGGTATCAATCACGGCCTAAAGCTGCACGACGTCGGCCGCCACGCAGGTGATGTTGTCCGGGCCACCGCCCTGGTTCGCCAGGTCGACCAGCTTCCTGACCACGTCCTCGGGATCGGCGACCGCGGTCATGACCTCGCGCAGCTTCTCCGCGCTGACCACGGTATACAGACCGTCGGAGCACAACAGGTAACGATCGCCGGCGATGGCATCCTGCAGTTGAAGGTCGGGCTCGGACTGCTTGCCGTCGATGGCCCGCAGCAGCAGCGATCGCTGCGGATGCGAGGCAGCCTCAGCCGGGGTCAGCCGCCCATCGTCGACGAGCGTCTGCACCAGGGTGTGGTCGTGCGTTATCTGGAAGAGCTCGCCATCGCGCAGCAGATAGGCCCGTGAGTCGCCGATGTGCACGAGCGCCAGCTGGGAGCCCGACCAGAGCATGGCGGTCAGGGTGGTGCCGAGCCCGCGCAGCGACGGGTCGGACTCGGCGATATGCCGCATGGCATCGTTGGCCTGGCGGACAGCGTGCTCCAGGGCGTTGAGCAGGTCGCCGGCCGGCAGCTCGGCGTCAAGCGGCCTGAGGGCGTCGATGGCGGCCGCGCTGGCGACCTCGCCGCCCGCATGACCCCCCAGCCCGTCCGCGACGGCCAGCAGGCGCGGGCCCGCATATGCCGCATCCTCGTTACTCTCGCGGAGCTTGCCGACATCAGAACGGACGGCATAGCGGATTCCCAGTGTCGTGCGCGCGTCGGGCATGGCAGTGTCCTTCCCGGACAGATAGTCGATGAGAAAGGTGGTCAGCCGCCGCCGTGCCTCGGTGTCAGACTCCACCTGATACCAGTAAGCCGCGACCTCTTTCGCGGCCGCGGCGGCGGGCAGCCCGCAGACCACGCGAATGCGGGCCAGCGGCATGCCGATCCGGCGCAGCCACGCCACCAGGCGGGCCTGCTCCAGCTGCCGGGGATCGTAGAGCCGGTAACCGGACACCGGATCTACTCGGGCGGGGCGGAGCAGCCCGAGCTCGTCGTAGAGCCGCAGCGCCTTTGGCGACAGCCGCGATGCTCTCGCGAACGAACCGATCGTCAGCAGCCCCATGGTCGCCTTTCTCATGCCGGCCGGCGGCCCGGCCAGGTCCAGGCTGCAGCTTCCCCCAGGGACAAGGTCAAACGCCAGGGACAAGGTCAAACACGCAGTCTCGCCCGCTACCAGGTTCGCATGCCGGAGGACCAGGCGCCGCCGATCTAGGCCGGCGGGCAGACTTCCGATGCGCATGCCAGAGGACCAGGCGCCGGCCGACCTGGGCCGCCGGGCAGACTTCCGATGCGCCACGGACGCGACGGGCGGGGCCCGGCCGGGTCAGGGGCACAGCGGATTCCCGATGCCGCAGGCGCCGTTAGGCCGGCCCCGCGGGCGCGCCGGATTGCTGGCCGTCCGCCAGCCAAGGCGTAACCCAGGCGGTGTCGAGCAGGCCGGGCCGACTCAGGTAGCGGACCATCAGCCGCACGGCGTGCCGGACATCCCTGGTCAGCCGGTAACACTCAGCCGGCGAGCCGCAGTGTTCCGGGGAGAACCTGCGGGCTAGCGTGACCACCTCGTCGGCCAGTCCCGGCAGCTCGCTGGCATCCTCGGGATCGACCGGCCACGGCTTGCAGCTGGCCGCCGCGCCGGCGCTGGCTACCTGATCGCCGAGCCAGCGCCACGGATCAGCCGTCAGCGCCGCGTCCCAGACCCGGTCCGATGGCTCGTTGCCGGTGAATTCCGGGTGGTAGTGTGCCGCGCCGAAGGTACCGGGCTCGTCCTGCCTGCGGTCGAACAGATCCGCCCGCCAGAGCGGCCGGTCGGCCGTGATCAGCTGGGCTGCCGACTCGCTGCCGCGATGCGCGCCGGATGCCAGCTCGCGCAGCTCGATCCGGGCGCCGTGCTCCATCGACGAGTCATCGAGGTTGATCTCGAACCAGTGCCGGACGATCAGCGCCGACCGCGACAGGGCGAGGATGTGCAGCACGTTGCCTCCCAGGGTGCCTAGAAGTCCAGGTCAGCTCCGTCGGCCGGGTCGTGCGGCCGGCTAGCTCCGGTAGTCCCTTGCTGGCTGCGGCCCGGCCCGCCGGTCGCCAGTCCCGCGGCCCGCATCGCCTTGCGGTAGGCAACGGCGACGGCGTCGAATTTAAGGTGAAGCTCCGCGGCCAGGTCAAACGGGACGCGCTCGGGCTGCTGGGACTCGACGATCAGCTGGTCCTGGCCGAAGATCGTGTTCTCGAATTCCTGGATGACCTTGGCCGGCTGACCGAAGTTGTAATTGCGGCCGATTACCACGTACCCGGTGCAGCGGTCGGCGGCTTCCGGCTGGCCGGCAAAGAAGTAGACCATGCCGCGCTGACCGCCCCAGTCCAGCCGCAGCGCGATGGTGTAGGGCAGGTGCAGTTCGTACCGGCTGCGCCGCTCGGGCGGCGATGCCTGCTCGTTGCCGAATACCGGGAAGTCGTCGGTATTGGGCGCCTCGGGCCGGATGATCGAGTAGTGCAGCACATTCCCCTCGGTGCGCACCTCGTGGCGCGGCACGACCGGCCGGTCCGGATCACCGAGCAGCCCCGGATGAACCCAGGGGAAGTGCCCGAAGTCGGTAAAGTTCTCGACCTGGCGGGCGGCATCGCAGCGCCACCGGTACGGTCCCGCCGACACGACCGCCCAGGCATCGTCCTCCAGCTCGGGCATTTCCGGCAGCGGCCAGCGCGGCTCGGCCAGCGCCACCCAGACAAGCCCGTAGCGCTCCTGCGCCCTGTACGCGGGAACCCGCGCCCTGGCGGGCACCCGGGCCGGGTCAGCCAGCTGCGGGATCGCCACGCACCGGCCGTCGGCGGCATACCGCCAGCCGTGGTAGGGGCAAACGATGTGGTCGCCGCGCACCCAGCCGAGCGAAAGCGCGGTGCCCCGGTGCACGCAGAGGTCGGACATGGCCCGCGGCGCACCGCCAGGCCCGCGCCACAGCACGAGGGACTCGCCGAGCAGGTCCGCGTGCACGGGAGAATCGCCGAGCTTGTGCCCGTAGCAGACCGGATGCCAGCAGGCCCGCTGCGCCTGCAGGTCGGCATAGACCCCGGGAGCTGACATGCCGCGCCTCCACCCCGCCGCATTGCGCTGGCGGCGGGATCAGGCCCCGGCACCGGCAACGCGGTCTTGTCTGGAGGCTAACTGCCGCCGGGCCTGGTGGCGACAGGGAAAGCCGCTCAGTCTGCCGCGCGCACCGCGAGTGCAAGCAGTGCAACGGCCGGCAATGGCACTGCAAAGGACTGGCAATGGCGCCGGGGACCCCGCCGGCCCGCGCCCGGCAAGGGCTTCGCCGAGTCACCCGGGCCCGAAAATTTGTAATGATCAAGTCACTATTCGCAATCGTTGCCCTTGTGCTGGGTGCCTCGTCTGCGGCATGCTGTCACGGCGGTCAGAGGCCGCGAATAGTCATGAGTGGGAGTATCCCGGTTGATGCCTAGCTTTATCCGTGCGGGCTGGCTGTTAGCCGGCCCCGGCACGGGCCTGTTACGCCGGCCTGGCGAGCCGCACGCCATTGGCTGGCTCGCCGGGGCCGGGCTGGCGGTGCTGCTGGCAGGCTGCGCCGGCCAGGCCAGCGTCACGCTCCCGCCCAAGGCCGGCCTCCGGTCACCAGCCCGGCTGGCCGAGCAGCTGGGCCAGCGCCAGCAGGTGATGGCCGCCTACGCCGGCTACTGGCAGGCCAGCGACGAGGCGCTGAACTCCGGTAGTGCCCGGCGGGCCAGCCAGATCCTGGCCCGGTACGCTCCGGCCGCGGCCCTGCCCGGCCTCATCGCGGCACTGCGGCAAGACTGGGCCAGGCACGCAGTCACCGACGGCGTCGCGGTCCTGCATGTCATCAGTGTCAAGATCCGCGGTGGCCGCGCGACCGTGCACGACTGCGTCGATCTCAGTCATGCCGGGCTGCGGAGCGAGCGGACCGGCCGGGTCTTCCCGCACAGCTTCGGCAGCCCGCGGGCCAACTATTACGCCAGCCTCGTCCGGCAGGGCGGCAGGTGGCTCGTCGGCAACATCGTCCCGGTGGTGGCGCAATGCGAACCCTGAAGAACGTCATGCTCGCCGTGGCGATCACGGCCGTGACCATCCTGCAGGCGGTGCAGGCCGCGCCCGCCGCGTCGGCGAGTGCCGCCGGGCCGGCGGTGCGGGCCGCGCCAGCCGCGTCGCCCACCGCCGACACTGGCGGGCCGCCGGCCGGCTGCCGGGTGGTCCGGACGCCCCATGGCTGGGAGGTCATCTGCGGAAACGGCGGCGTCGGCCCAGGCGGGCCCGGCGGTGGCGGCGGGGGCGGCGGTACCGACACCTGCAAGCTGTTCCCGCTGCCAGCGGGCTATCCGTTCCCGTATCCGGCGCCCAAGGGCGAGAAATGGATGTGGATCGTCTGCCAGCTGACCGAGCAGACCGGGCTGGTCCTGGTGCCCACCGGAGCCACCACGGCGAATCCCGGCGTGACGCCCCAGCAGCTGCTGCAGTGGGCACTCGCGGCGCTGTCCGTGCCGGCTCCCAGGCCGGCCACCGCGCCGCCGCGCGGGCATGCCGGGCTGGTCGGGCTGCCGGAGTGGGTCTGGCTGCCCGCCAGCCAGTGGCGGCCGGCCAGCGCGGAGGTCGCAGTCGGCCCGGTCTGGGCCAAGGTAACCGCGGTGCCCGGCAAGATCACCATCTCGCCCGGCGGCGGCCTGCCTGCCCAGTCGTGCGCGGGCCCTGGCACGGCGTACAACCCGAAGCTGCCCGCGAGCGCACAGCACACTGACTGCTCCTACACCTACACGCAGTCGTCCGCGCTGCAGCCAGGGCATGCGTACCAGGTGTCGGTGACGGTCACCTGGACCGCGACCTGGACCGGGTCGGGCGGGGCCGGCGGCGCGGTGAACCCGCCGCTGCAGGAGACCACGACCTTCCCCGTCCGGGTGGCCGAGGGGCAGGCCCTGGTGTCGGGCGGTGGCCAGTGACCGCTGGCCACCCGGTCCCGGGCTTCGGCGCCGCCTACCATCCGGAGCCCGACCTGACGCCCAACGGCACCGGCGTAGCGCAGCCCGGCCAGTTGCGCGGCCTGCCGCGCCGCCGCCGTCCAGCGATGATCGCGCTGTCGGTGGCCCTGGTCGGGGCGGGCGTGCTGGTGAGTGCCGGGCTCTATCAGCGGGCAAACCATCAGGTCCCGGTGGTGCTGGTGACCGCGCCGGTGCCGGCCGGCGCGGCGATCACCGCAGCGGACGTCGGGACCACGACGGTCGCGGCCGGGCCCGGCGTGCAGCTGATCCCGGGCAGCCAGCTGCGGCAGGTGATCGGCGAGATCGCGGCCACCGCGCTACGGCCGGGCACGCTGCTGGCCGCCTCGGAGCTGACCACGGCGCAGCCGCCGTCCGCCGGTCAGGTCCTCGTGCCCGTTCCGGTCAAGCCGTCCAGCCTGCCGGCCAGCGGGCTCTTCCCCGGCGATCAGGTCCTCGTGATTGCCACGCCCGGCGGGTCCAGCGGGAATTCCAACGCGGCGCCAGTCCTCACGCGCCCGGTAGCCGGCCTGGTCCAGAAGGTACGTAACGTGCCAGACCAGGACGGGCTTGACGTGGTTGACCTGCTCGTGCCCGCCAGCCTGGGTACCGCTGTAGCGCAGCAGGCGGCCACTGGCCAGATCGCGCTCATCGTGACCAGGCGGAGTTCCTGATGGCGCTGTACGCGCTCGTCTCGGCTGGCGGATCACCCGGGGTGACGACGTCCGCGCTCGCGCTGGCGCTCAGCTGGCCGTCTCAGGTCATCCTGGCCGAGTGTGACCCGAGCGGCGGCGACATCCTCGCCGGGCTGTTCGCCGGGCACCTGCCTGCCAGCCGCGGCCTGCTCAGCCTCGCGTTCGACGCGGGCCGCGGCCCGGACGCCGCGGCACGCGCGCTCTGGCCGCAGCTGATCGAGCTGGATGACGCCAGGCAGCGGCTGCTGCTGGCCGGGATCTCCGACCCTCGGCAAGGGGCCGGGCTTGCGTCCGCCTGGCCAGCGCTCGCCGCGGCATTCTGCTCGATTCCGGCCGACGTGATCGCTGACTGCGGCCGCCTCGACGCCGGCGAAGGACCGCTTGCGGTGCTGACCGCCGCTCGCATCGTTGTCCTGGTGCTGCGCCCCACGCTGCGCCAGGTGGCCAGGGCACGGGCGCGGATCGAGATGCTCGGACAGCTGCTCGGCGGGCTGCAGCGCGTCACGCTGCTGCTGGCCGGCGAGGGGGCGCATGCTCCCCGCGATGTCGCCAAGGCCCTTGGCGTGCCCATCGCCGGCAGGCTGCCGGACGATTGCAAAACCGCTCGGGTGCTGTCGGACGGTATCGGCAGGCGGCGCAGCCTGTCGGCCCGGCCGCTGCTGCGGGCGGCGGCAGTGGCCGGCCGGGCGCTGCGGGCCGGCGCCGCCGCCACGGCGGACCCGGCCATGGCCACGCCCGGCCCGCCCGGTTCCGGACCAGCGCCATGACCGAGCTGCGCTGGCCTGCCGCGGCGGCACTGGCGGACAGCCAGCGGCAGGGGCCGGCCGTTCCCGGGCCGCAGCACGCCGCCGCCGGTCCCGCGGAACCGCCGCTGCAGCAGGGCGTGGCCGAGATCCATGCCATGGTCGCCAGCCGGCTCGAGGACGGGGCGCTGCCCGAGGCGATCCTGCCGCTGATCCGCGACGCGGCCCGCACCTGGGCCGAGCGGCGGGTCAGGGCCGGCGCGCCGGTGCCCTCACCGGCCGAGCGGGAAGCGCTTGCGCAGGCCGTCTACGACCAGCGGTACGGCCTCGGGCCGCTCGCCAGCTACCTGCGGGACCCGGCCGTGGAGAACATCGACATCAACGGCTTCGACCAGGTCTGGGTGACGTACGCGACGGGCGAGCGGGTGATGGCGCCGCCGGTCGCGGCCAGCGACGAGGCGCTGATCGAGATGATCCGCACCTGGGCCGCCCGGGGCGGCCAGACCGCCCGGGACTTCTCGGCCGCCGCGCCGCTGGTGAACGTCGCGCTGGCCGGCGGCGCCAGGATGACCGCCACGATGTCGGTCACGCCGCGGCCCTGCGTCTCACTCCGCCGGCACGGCCAGATGGATGTCACGCTGGCGAGACTGATCCAGCTCGGCACCCTCGACCCGCACCTTGCCGCGTTCCTGTCCGCGGCGGTGCGGAGCCGGTGCAACATCGTGATCACCGGCGGCGTGAACGCCGGGAAGACGACCCTGCTGCGCGCCCTGGCCGCCGAGATCCCGCCCGGCGAGCGGGTCGCCACCCTGGAATCCGAGTACGAGCTGTACCTGCATGACCTGCCCGGCCACCCGGACGTGATCGCGTTCGAGGCCCGGGATCCGAACTCCGAGGGCGTCGGCGGCATCACGCTGCATGACCTGGTCGCGCACGCGCTCCGGCACAACCCGCAGCGGATCCTGGTCGGCGAGGTCCGGCGGTCCGAGATCATGCCGATGCTGGAGGCGATGAACTCGGGCCAGGACGGCTCCATGTGCACCCTGCACGCCAACTCGCCGGCCGAGGCGTTCGACCGGATCCTGATCCTCGGCCTGCGCGGCGGGCTGGCCCTGGCCGAGCGTGCCATTCACGTGCTCGTCGGGATGGCCGTCGACCTGATCGTGCACGTGCGGAAGCGGTACGACGGCAGGCGGACGGTGCGGTTCGTGTCGGAGATTCTGGAGGTCATGCCGCCAGGGGACACCGACAGGCCGTCCGTCAACAGGCTCTTCCTGCCGGACGGCCCGGGCGGCATGGCGGTGGCCGCGCATACCCCGTCACCGCGGATGCTGGCCAGGCTTGAGGCGGCCGGCTTCCAGGCCGGCCTGCTGGACCGGCAGCGCGCGATGGCCAGGGCGGAGGGCTGGCGATGATCATTCTCGCCGCCTGTGGCGGCGCCCTCATCGCGGCCGGGATCGTGCTGTTCGCCGCCGAGCTCACCAGGCGGGCGCCGCCGCCGGGCACGCCGCCACCCCGCGGCCTGCGCGGCGTCCTGCCCGCCGCCTCGGCGGTGCGCTTGCTGCTCGCGCTCGTTGCCTTCCTGGTGGTGCTGCTCATCACGCGCTGGCCGGTGGCGGCGATCGCGGCCGCGGCGGCGGTAATCTTCCTGCCGAAGCTCACCTCCGCGCGGGAGCAGCGGCGGCGGACCGCCACGCTGGAGGCGCTGGAGCAGTGGGCGCGCCGACTGGCCGACATGCTCACCGCCAGCCGCGCCCTGGAGGACGCCCTGGAAGCCAGCGCCCGATCTGCGCCGGCCGCGATCGCCGGCCAGGTCGGCGCGCTCGCGCGGCGGCTGGCCGCCAGGGCCGGCACCGAGACGGCGCTGCGGGCGTTCGCCGCCGACATCGGCGATCCGGCCGGCGACCGGATCGCCGCGGCGCTGATCATCGCGACCAGCCGCCGCGGCGGCGGCGCGCACGCCGTGCTCAGCGCTCTCGCCGAGATGCTCGGCCGGGACGTGGCCGCCCGCAGGGAGATCGACGCCGAGCGGGCGCAGCACCGGACGACGGTCCGGTGGATCACGGTCTTCATCCTCGCCTTCACCGTCTTCGCCGTGCTGAATCGCAACTATTCCGCGCCGTTCGGTACCGTGCCAGGCCAGATTGTCCTGGCCGTGGTGGCCGGCCTGTACGCGGCCGGCCTTGGCTGGCTGCACCGGCTCGGCAGCATCCCGGCTCCCGGCCGGTTCCTCGACCCGCCGGCCGCGCCCGGTGCGGCCGGCCGGCCGGGTGGCGGGCTGACCGCCCCGCTGAGCACCGGGAGGCACCGGTGAACATCTGGATCGCGGCGGCCGGCATCGCGGCCGGCCTCGGCGTCTTCCTGCTGGTCAGGGAAATCCTGCCGGGCACGCCCCGGCTGGACGCCGCGCTGGACAGGCTTGACGCGGGCGCCGGAACGAGCTGGGCGCCGGACGGCAGCGAGCCAGCCGCGCGGCAGACCGCCCGGCGGCTAGCCGCGGCCGCCCGCTGGCTGCCGGCGCCGGGCCTCGACCTGGCCATGCTCGGCCAGGATCGTGAATCATGGATCGCCAGCAAGATCATCTGCGGTACGGTCGGCCTCGCCGTGGTGCCGGTCTTCTCCGTGCTGGTGGTGCTGGCTGGCGCCCGGCTGCCCTGGGTGCTGCCCGCGGTCGCGTCGCTGGCCTTCGGCGCGGCCATGTTCTTCGCCCCCGACCTGGTTACCAAGGTCAACGCCGCCGAGCGGCGGACCGATTTCCGGCACGCGCTCACCAGCTACCTCGACCTGGTGGTGCTGGAGCGGGGGGCGGGTGCCGCGCCGACCGAGGCGCTGGAGGCGGCAGCCGGGATAGGCGGCGGCTGGGCATTCGAGCGGATTGGCTCCGCCCTCGACGAGGCGCGCAAGGCCGGCCTCGCGCCCTGGGCCGGCCTGGCCGCCCTGGCCAGCCAGACCGGGGTGACCGAACTGTCGGACCTGGCTGACATCGCCGGCGTGGCCGGCCAGGAGGGCGCGCGGATCATCGAGACGCTGAGTGCCCGCGCGGCCTCGATGCGAGCCCAGGCACTGTCTCGCGACCGCGCCAGGGCCGGGTCGCGCAGCACCACGATGGTGATCCCGATCGCCCTGCTTGGCGCCGGTTTCCTGCTGCTCGTCATCTTCCCGGTCATGTACCGGACGCTAGGCGCGGGATAGTCCCGCCGAACCCGAGGAGGTCGTATGCCCAGTCCGCTGCTGACCGTCGTCAGATACCTGCTGCTGCGGGCGCGCGCTCGAGCCAGCGCCGCCGCCCGCGGGCACCCTGAGTCTGGCGCGATCACGCTGGAGTGGATCGTGATCGCCGGCATTCTGGTCGGCGCTGCCGTCGCGGCCGGCTGGTTCTTCACCACCGCGATCACGAGGTACGAGGGAAAGATCCCCTAGGCGATGCGCGCTACCCGATACCGGCGGCACGGCCGGGGCGACCGCGGCGCGCTGACGCTGAGCTACGTGATCATCGTGCCGGTGTTCCTGCTCGCCGTGATGATCATAGCGCAGGCCTCGCTGTGGTACCTGGGCCGGCAGGCGGCGCTGGCCGCCGCCCGGCAGGGCGCCGATGCCGCGCGGGTCGTCGGCGCCCCGCTTGGCGCTGGCCCGCGCGCGGCGCTGGCATTCGCCCGCTCGGCTGCCTCCGGCTACCTGCTCGGACCCTCCGCCGTCTCGCGCAAAAGCAGCACGACGGTTGCGATCACGGTGCGCGGCAAGGTGCCTTCGCTGGTGCCCGGCGTCGCCATCAACGTCAGTCAGGTCGCCAGGGCGCCCGTCGAGCAATTCACTACGCCATGACCCGCTGGAGCGCCCGATGAGATCAGGACGGCCCGGCCGCGAGCGCGGCAACGCCGCGCTCGAGCTGGTCATCCTCGCCCCCGTGCTGCTGTTCCTGCTCGGCCTTGTGATCGCGGCCGGGCGGACATCGATAGCGCAGGGCTCGGTGCAGGCTGCCGCGCGGGACGCCGCCCGGCAGGCATCGATTTCCCGTACCCCGGCCGCGGCCCAGGCGGCGGCGCTGGCCAGTGCCCGGCTGGCGCTCAGCCAGGACTCACTCGACTGCACGCCGGTCGTGAAAGTGGAAACCGGCGGCCCGGGGACCGGCTCAGCGGCCCAGGTGGGCTTCGGAGTCCCGGTCGGCCTGCCCGCCCAGGTGACAGCGCGGGTTACCTGCCGGGTGTCGCTGTCTGACCTGCTGGTTCCCGGAATGCCTGGCAGCAAGACGCTGACGGCGACGTTCACGTCGCCGCTCGATCCCTTCCGGGCCAGGTGACGCGGCGTGGTCAATGTCACAGGGACTGTCACAGCGCAGTCGACACTATCGAGCGACAGTGCAGCACGAGCTGAACCTGATCACTTGGGGTCGCTGATGCGCGGACCTGGCCGGGCACAGCGCGGTTGCGCGGGCTGCCGCGCGCGGGCCAGCACATGCCCGCGGGCCAGCGCGCGCCCGCGGGCCAGCACACGCCCGCGCGCCAGCGCGTCAAGGCTGGCCCGGCGGCTGGCCGTGGGCGCGGAGCGCGACCGAGGCTCGATCACCCTGATGCTGGCCGCGCTGGGCGTCGCGCTGATCGCCCTGGCCGGAATCGTCATCGATGGCGGCACCAAGCTGCGAGCCGCCGAGAACGCGAATGCCGTCGCCCAGGAGGCGGCCCGCGCGGGAGCGGGGATGGTAAATCGATCCACGGCCTACTCGACCGGGGCCTTCGTCGTCGACCGGGCTCAGGCCATCGCGGCAGCCCGCGCCTACCTGGCCGCCAACAACCTGCACTGCTGCGTGGCTGCACAGGGCTCGAAGGCCATCCGGGTCACGGTGCGGATCACGGAGCCGACCAGCGTGCTATCGATCGTCGGCATCGACTCGATGAGCTCGACCGGATCGGCCACCGCATCGCTGGTGACCGGCGTCACGGGACCGGGCACGTGAGGGCCCACCGGGTGGCCGCCACGCTGCGCGGGCTGGCCGCCATGTTCACCCTGCTGCTGCTGGTGATCGCCTTGCCGGTGGTGCTTTACCGGTTCGGCGGCAACCCGGTGCCGCAGCGCCTGCCGTCGCCGCACCAGGCCGGCGCCGCGCTGCTGCGCCGGGACAACGGCGCGCTGTTCCTCGGCGCGGTGCGGGATGTCAGCTGGCTCGGCTGGGCGTTGTTCAGCCTGGCTGCGGCGACCGAGACCATCGCGGCCATCCGCGGGCGGCAAGCCCCGCGGCTCAGGCTCGGCGGCCTGCAGAACATGGCCGGCCAGCTAGTGGCGCTCGCGGCACTCACCTTCAGCAGCCCGGCTACCGCGCTGCTTGCCGCGGCGCAGGCCGGCCCGGTGGCGACGGCAACCGTCTCGCCGTCCGGGATCGGCGGCTCGGGCACCCTGGCCGGGTCGAGTCCGGTGACGCTGGTGCGCGCGCCGGATTCCGGCACCCTGGCAACCTCCGGCCAGGGTGCCGCCCCCGGTCCGGCCGGCCGCACAGTCACGGCAGCCACCGCGGCCATTGCTGTGCAGGGCGGCCAGGGCAGGGCCGCCGGGGCTGACCAGGCCGGCCGCGATGCCGCCGGCGGCCAGTCCGCAAGTCCGCCAGCAGCCCCGCAGGTGATGAGCATGGCTTCGTATCAGGCGGTGGTCGTCCGGCCGGGTGAGTGCCTGTGGACGATAGCCCAGCGCTACCTCGGCGACGGAGACCTTTTCCACGAGATCGTAAAGCTCAATATCGGGCACGCGATGGGCGGCGGCCAGGTCTTCACGGACCCGTCCGTCATCTGGCCGGGCTGGGTGCTGCAACTGCCTGCTAGCGCGAGCCACGTGCCGCAGCCGCCGGCTGCCCAGCCGTATCATCATCCGTCCCACCCGTCCAGGGATCATCATTTCAGCCGTCCGCATCCGGCTGCCAGCCAGGCGGGCTCGCCCGGGCCTGCCGGGTCGCCTGCGCCGTCCGGGCCGCCCGCTGCCAGCCCGGCCGGGCAGAACCTCCCGGCCAGCCGCGCGGCTGCCGATCAGCCAGCCCTCACGCAGCAGGATCAGCTCTCGCCGCTTGCCATATTCGCGGCCGGGATGCTGACCGGCGGGGTCATGGTGTCGATCGCCCGGATGCGGCACCGGCAGCGGCAGGCCAGGATGGCGGGGCGGCGGATACCCATGCCGGCCAGCGCGCCGGTCATGGCCGAGGAGCAGCGGCTGCGCGCGGTTCGGCCGCCGCAGCCCGCTACCGCGCTCAGGACGGTGCTTGACGAGCTTGGGGCCAGCCTGGCGGTGTCCGGCCAGCAGCTGCCCGCGGTGGCAGGCATTCACCTCACCAGCTCGGCCATGGAGATACTGCTGGCCTCGCCGGCCGGCGAGCCGCCACCGCCGCCGTTCAGCGTGCCCGGCGGCCGGCAGGGCATGGCCTGGCACCTTGCGCTGCCGGACGGGGCGCTGCCGCTGGCGGCCGGGCAGGATGAACCCGGCGGCGACTGGCTCCCCGGACTGCTGACTGCAGGGGTCGCCGACGACAGCGGCGGATACCTGCTTGTCGACCTTGAGCACCTGCGGGTCACCACCGTGGACGGGCCGCCGCGGCTGGTGAGCCGCGTGCTCGCAGCCGCTGCCACCGAGCTGGCCACCAGCGAACTGGCCGGCTGGTACGACCTGATCATCTGCGGATACGGCGAGCTTGAGGTGACCGGCGGCCGGGCCAAGATCTGCGACGACCTCGATGCGGCGCTGGATCTGCTTGCCGCCAAGGCCGTCACGCTGCAGCGCAGGCTCGGCGACGGCGGCCCGACCGATGTCAGGTACCGCCGGATTGCCGAGCCGGACGATGAGGACTGGGCGCTTTCCCTGCTGGTCAGCCGGGAAGCCCCGACGGCAGCGCAGCTATCCTTCCTGACCGACATCGCCAGCGATCCCGGCGGGATCGCCGCGCTGGTGGCCGGCGGCCAGGAGACTCCCGGATCACCGGCCCCGGCCAGCTTCCGGCTTTCCTCCGATCCGGACCGGCCCGGCGGGATTGTCGCCCGGATCTTCCCGATGCAGCTGGAAGTCAGGCCGCAGGCACTGACGGAGCAGGACTACGTCTCGATCGTCAGCCTGCTCCAGACCGCGGCCCAGGACGGCGACGTGGCCGCCGACCAGCCGCCCTATGACGGCTCCAGCTGGACCGCGGCACTGGAGCTGGCCGGCTGGCCGGACCGGCCGGACGACCGGACCGACCCGCAGCTGGCCGACGACGGGCTATCCGGGCTGCTCGGCGACCTTGGGCCCGGGCCAGACGACGACCCGGTGGCCAGCCTGAACGGCAGCGGCGAGACCGGGCCGCCAGGGACGTCGCTGGCGGCCGGGCTGGACGGGCCCGGCGCGGATAAGCAGGCAGCGGAGGCCGCCGCAGGCCTCCCGCCCGATGCCGCCGAGGTACCCGCCGGGGTGCTGCGGATCGGCATTCTCGGCTCGTTCACGATCAACGGCGCGTCCGGCGCGCTGCTCCCGGCGCAGAGCCAGCTGATCCTGGCGCTTGCGCTGAACGGGCCGGTGGGCCTGTCCAACCCCCAGCTCGGGTACCTGCTCGGCGCCGATCCTGATCATCCGAAGCCGAGCGACTCGCTGCGCCAGCTGATCGCGCGGACCCGCCGCCAGCTCGGGCCCGCCCCTGGCGGCGCGGAGTGGATCGTCCACCTGGGCGGCGGGCAGTACTCGCTGCACTCCGAAGCCCGGTTCGACTGGACCGATTTCGCCGCGCTGGCCGAGCGCGGCCTGGCCGCCAGGGACCGCGCTGACCTCAGGGAGGCCCTGGCGCTGGTCCGCGGGCAGCCGTTCACCGGCTGCTACCACTGGTGGCTCGACCTGGCCTTCGTGGAGACGGTCCGGGCGCAGATCGTCGACGTGGCCGAACTGCTCGCCGCGCTTGAGCTTTCGGCCGGGGACCCGTCAGCCTCCGCCCGCGCCGCCCGGGCAGGCCTGGCCGGTGATGTCGCGGCCGAGCAGCTGTGGCGCGCGCTGATGCGGGCCGAGCACGTGGCCGGCAACCTGTCCGGGGTGCGCGAGGCGTGGCAGCGCTGCCTCGGCGTGATCGCCGAGATCGCCCCGGATGGGGAGCCGCATCCCGACACGGCGGCGCTCTACCAGGAACTCCTGCGCGGCGCGTCACGGCAGCCGGCGCCGCCTGCCTGATGGATGAGGGATGCTGCGGACGACGCGATCGGTCGTATGCCCTTGCGTCGGCAGGTCAGTCACTGCCTGACGAGCGCAGCTCATAGACCGGGTTGTAGATCGTGAGTTCTCCCTTGATCCGGGTGAGGCGCCCGTGCACCACGATCTTGCGGCCCGGCCTGATGCCGGGAATGTCGCGCCTGCCCAGCCACACGAGGGTGATGCTGCCGCTGCCGTCCCACAGGTCGGCCTCCATGGTGAGGCTGTTTCCCCTCGGCCGCAGGGTCACCGTCCGCAGCGTGCCGGCCACGTCAGCCATCTCACGGTCGTCGCAGTCGGCGATCGGCTTGGTGCTGACCTGGTACATCTCCTCCTGCAGCTCTTCCTGCAGCTCTTCGGCGTGCAGCTGATCGCGGGCCGCCGTCAGGCGCCGCAGCGCAGAGAGCCCCTTGAACCTCGGCGCCGGCCCGGCCTGGCCGGCCGCGGGCAGCCCGGCCTTGCCGCCGTTGGGCTGCGCCGGGCCGGGCGGCGCCGGGCTGGGCCGCGAGTCCCCGTCAGAGCCGACCCCGCCGGGGATGCCTGCAGCCGGCCGCGTGCCGGGCAGGGCGGCCCGGATGAGCGCGCTCTTCGCTTCCCTCGCCGCCTCCTGCTGGCGGGTTGCCGAGCTCAGCTGGTAGGGCACGCTGGCGACCACCACGCCGCGCTGCTGCAGCAGCCTGGCCTTGAGCCGCAGCGCCGTCTGGTTATGCAGCAGTTGCTCCCACCAGTGCCCGAGCACGTACTCCGGGATGTAGACGGTGACGATGTCGCGCGGGCTCTCCCGGCGCAGCCGCTTCACGTATGCGATCACCGGCCGGGTGATCTCCCGGTACGGCGACGCGACGATGGTGAGCGGGACCGGCAGCCCGCTGCGGTCCCATTCCTCCTTCAGCCGCAGCGTCTCAGCCTCGTCCACATCGACGGTGATGGCCTCCAGGTGGCTCGGCCTGGTCGCCCGGGCATAGGCCAGTGCCCGCAGCGTCGGCAGGTGCAGCTTGGCCACCAGGACGACGGCCCGGTTGCTGGCTGGCAGCGTGACCGGCAAGTCCTGCGGCGGGGTCAGCTCCAGCGCGACGCTGGCGTAGTGCCGGTGGATGCCGCGCATGGTCAGCCAGATCACCGGCATCGCCACCACGACGATCCAGGCACCGCTGGCGAACTTTGACACCAGCACGATCACCAGCACGACGGCGGTAAAGCACGCGCCGATCGTGTTAATGATCCGGGACCGGAACATTTGCCGCCTGGCGCGCGCGTCGGTGGTGGTGCGCAGCAGCCGGTTCCAGTGCCTGATCATCCCGGTCTGGCTGCAGACGAACGACACGAAGACGCCGACGATGTAGAGCTGGATCAGCCGGGTCGGCGAGGCCTGGAAGATCACGATCAGCAGGATCGCGAAGCCGGATAGCAGCAGGATCCCGTTGCTGAACGCGAGCCGGTCGCCTCGGGTGTGCAGCTGGCGGGGCAGGAAGCCGTCCCTGGACAGGATCGACGCCAGCACGGGGAAGCCGTTGAACGCGGTGTTCGCCGCCAGCACCAGGATCAGTGCGGTCACCAGCGAAAGCACGTAGAACAGCGGCGAGGCGCCGCCGAACACCGCACTCCCGACCTGCGCGATCACGGTAGGCTGCGCTTGGCCATGCGGCAGGCCGATGCACTGCGACGAGGCCGGGCACACGTGCACGTGGCTGATCAGCGCCAGCGCGGTGACGCCGGCGAACATCGACACGGCGATGCCGCCGAGTAGCGCGAGTGTGGTTGCCGCATTCTTGCTCTTCGGCTTCTGGAACGCGGGCACCCCGTTGCTGATCGCCTCCACGCCGGTTAGCGCCGTGCAGCCAGAGGAGAACGCGCGCAGCAACAGGAACAGCAGCAGCAGCCCGCCGTACTGGTGGGCCGGCGGGTGGTAGCCCGCGCTCTGCGCGCGCAGATGATGGCCAAGGCCCAGCCGGGTGGCGCCCCAGACGATCATCAGCACGACCACGCCGATGAAGCAGTAGGTGGGGATCGCGAACGCGGTCCCCGATTCCCGCACGCCGCGCAGGTTGATCAGCGCGATCGCGGTCACCACGAGCACGGCGATCAGCGTCACCTGCGAGCTGAGCCCGGGAAACGCCGACGCCAGGTTCGCGACTCCGGCCGACACCGACACCGCGACCGTCAGCGTGTAGTCGACCATCAGCGCGCTGGCCACCGCCAGGCCGACGCGCTGCCCGAGATTGGTGCTTGCCACCTCGTAGTCGCCGCCGCCGGATGGGTAGGCATGCACGTTCTGCCGGTAGGAGGCCACCACGACGAGCATCAGCACCATGACCGCGAGGGCGATCCACGGAGTGTAAGAGAACAGCGCGATCCCGCCGGCCGACAAGACGATAAGGATCTCCTCGGTGGCGTACGCCACCGAGGACAGCGCGTCGCTGGCGAAGACCGGCAGGGCGATCCTCTTCGGCAGCAGGGTATGGCCCAGCCGGTTACTCTGCATGGGCCTGCCGACCAGCAGGCGCTTGGCTATTCCGAACACCATTGACACGAGCGCATGTTAGGCCGGCCGGCGCCCGCCCGTATACATCCGGGGCCGGATATCGGCCCGGTCCGCCGGGCGGCAGGCCCCGGGACCCGGCCCGACCGCAGGCCCGCTGGCCTGCGCCCGCCGCCGGAGTTACCGAGCCGCCGGGCGCCGGTGCGGCCGCCTGGCCGCGTCCGCTGGCGATGCGCCCATTGCGCCTGATCAGCCAGATGAAACGATCGTGACGTGACGGTGCGCAGGGACGACCCGCTGCCGGGCGCCCGCGCGGGCCGGGCCGGGCGCCAGCCAGCGCGGGGGCCGGCTGGCGGGAAAGATCCAGCGATCAGCGTCGAGGACCAGCTCAAGCGGCGCGTCCGGCGGCCAGTTGACCTACTGCGCTTCATCGCGGACGGAATCCAGCTCGTGCTGGTGGCCGGCCTTGGCCTGGCCGCGCGCGCGGCCACCACCGGTATCGAGCAGGACATCGTCGGCGCCAGCCGGCGGCTGCCTGGCCCGCTGATCGCCGTCGCCCACCCGCTGGCGCCGATCGCGCTGCTCGTGCTCCCGGCCGCGCTCGCGCTCCGCCAGATCCTCCGCCGCCAACTGCGGCAGCTTGCCGAGGCCGTCGCCACCGGGCTGCTGGCCGCCGTCGCTGCCGCGGTTGCCAACGCGCTGCTGCACACGTCCTCCGCCCAGGTGCTGTACGACGCCATCACGATGGCGCGCCCTGGCGTGAGCCACCTGCCGCCGCTCGATCCCGGCCTGGCTGGCCTCGCCGCCTATACCACGATCATCGGGCTGAGCGGCCGGCCGCGCTGGCGCGCCGCCGTCTGGCTCACGGTCTGCACCTACTCGCTGGTGAGCCTGGTGGCCTCGCAGACGACGGTGCTCGCGCTGGCCATCACGCTGCTCGGCGGGCGGGCGATCGGGCTGGGCGTGCGGTATGCGGCCGGCTATCAGACGCGGCGCCCGCCGGCCGAGGAAATCGCCCGCGCGCTGGCCCCGGCGGGCTGCCGCATCGCCGCGATGCGGCGGCTGCCGGGCAATGACATCGGGTCCCGCCGGTACGCGGCGACCATGCGGGACGGCAGCCAGCTCGACATCACCGTCTTCGACCGGGACCAGCAGGCGGCCGGCCTGCTCTACCGGCTCTACCGATCGCTCCGGCTGCAGGCACAGGTATCACGCACGGCACTGCTGTCAGTGGACCGGCTGGTGGAGCGGCGCGCGCTGATGTCCTATGCGGCTGCCCAGGCAGGCGTCCGCGCACCCAGGCTGCGGGCGGCCGTCCGGGCCGGGCCAGAGGCCATTGTCTTCGCCTACGAGCATCATCCGGGCAGCACGCTGGCCGAGCTGCGGCCCGGGCCGGACGATGCCCAGCTGCGCGCGGCCTGGGATGAGGTACTCCGGCTGCATCAGCACCAGGTGACGCACCGCTCGCTGACCGCCGACCGGCTGCTGCTCACCGGCGACGGCAACGTCATGCTGCTCGGCCTCGGCAACGGCGACGTGGCGGCGAGTGACCTGCAGCTGCGCCTGGACGTGGCCCAGCTGCTGGCCGAGCTTGCGCTGCTGGTCGGGCCGGATCGGTCGGCGGACGTCGCGCTGGCAAAGGTAGCCGCGGCCGAGCTCGCCGCGGTGGTGCCGCTGCTGCAGCCCGTCGCGCTGCACCGGGCCACCAGGACGGCCCTGCGCCATCACCGGGACGTGCTCCCGGCGCTGCGGAAGCGGCTGCTCGGCGCCGTCGAGAGCGACGACGCCAGGCCCGTCCAGCTAGAGCGGATCAGGGCGCGCACGCTGGTGACCCTGATCGCCGCCGTCGCCGCTGTATACCTGCTGGCTGGCCAGCTGGCGAAGGTCAGGATCGGCCCGCTGTTGCGGTCCGCCGACTGGCGGTGGAGCCTGGCCGCACTCGGCCTGTCGGCGGTCACCTACCTCGGCGCCGCCTGGTCACTGTCCGGCTTCGTGCTGGAACGGCTGAGACTGACGCGCACCCTGCTTGTGCAGGTGGCTGGCTCGTTCGTCACGCTGGTGACGCCCGCGGCGGTCGGCGGGGCCGCGCTCAACATCCGGTACCTGCGGCGCAGCAACGTCTCCGCCGCGGACTCGGCCGCGAGCGTCGGCGTGTCGCAGCTGGTGGCGTTCACCCTGCACCTGAGCCTGCTGGTGATCTTCGCCGCGATAACCGGCACGGCAAGTAACAGCTCGCTGCAGCCGCCGCGCTGGGTTTTCTTCGTCATCGCTGGCCTTGTCGCGGTGGGTCTCGCCGTGCTGGCCGCCCCACCGGGGCGGCAACTGCTGCGCGCCCGGATCGCGCCGATGCTCGGCCAGGTCATCCCGCGGCTGCTTGATGTTGCCCAGCAGCCGGCCAAGCTGGCCATGGGGATCGGCGGAGCGGTCCTGCTGACGGCCGGCTACATCCTCTGCCTGGCCGCGTCAGTCCGCGCGCTCGGCGGCTCGCTGCCGCTGGCCAGCATCGCCGTGGTGTACCTGACGGGCAGCGCCGTCGGGTCGATCGTGCCCACCCCGGGCGGCCTCGGCGCGGTCGAGGCGGCGCTGTCGGCCGGCCTCAGCGCGGCCGGCCTGCCGGGCGCTACGGCGGTCAGCGCGGTGCTGCTGTTCCGCACGCTGACGTTCTGGCTGCCCGTCCCGATCGGCTGGGCGGCGCTGAGCTACCTGCAGCGGAAGGGGTCGCTGTGACGGCCGCGCCGCGGCCAGCGCCGGGCCGGCCGCGCGCCTTTCCTTGTTGCGGCCGGCCCGCTGGCCGGCCCGGCGCAATCGCTCCGGGCAAGCTGCCGGGCCCGGTAACCGGCCAGCCGGGACGCATAGCGTAAATCCTGCTTGTCCGCATGCCCGGCGGCGGTACGGGTCATGCGAGCCTGGCCACGGCGAGCGATGCCGCCAGCAGCACGATCGCCCACGACATCGCGCGGAGCGCATGCTCAAGCGGCGCCAGCAGGGCCGCGGCGTCGATCCGCACGGTCTCGCCGGTGGCGAGCGTGAGGCTGCCGTCCACCCGGGCGGTCCGCCGCCGGATGATCCGGGCCGGCGTGCTCAGCCGCCGCTGCGCGGCAGATAGCGCGAGCGCGGCTGCCGCCGCCAGCACCGGGGCGACCGCAAGCCGGCCGGTCTGCGCGGCGTACGCCGTCAGGACGGGGAAGGCGCCCCAGGCGACCGCGAAGCCGAGGTCGGTGTGGATGATGCCGCCGAAGAGCTCGGCGTTGTAGGCGATGACCAGGACCGGGCCGATCACCAGGAACGGCAGCAGGGCCCAGCCGGCCCGGCTGATGCCCGCGATGCCCAGCCCGACCGCGCCGGCCAGCCCTGCGGCAGCGACGGCCGTCAGCGCGGCAGCCGGAATCCGGGTCTGCAGCGGCCGGCCCTGCAACTCGTCCAGCGCGTGCGCCGCAAGCCCGACCGCCAGGAAGAACGCGATCAGCGTGGCGACCAGGGCGGACAGGCCGACCCGCGGCGCGAGCGCCGCGCCGATGACGACGTACGACAGGTGCCACGCCGTATAGGGCGGGTGCAGCAGCGTCCACCAGTCCCGCCAGGCGCCCTGGCGGGCGGCGTAGTAGGCCGGACGGGCACCCTGGCCCGGCCCGGCGGCGGGCGCGGCCTGCTCCGGCGGCAGCGCGCTGGCGGGACCCTGGCTGCTCCCGTCAGCCACCGGCGCGGGTTCCCCACATGACGAGCCCGCCGCCGAGGCTCATGACCTTGACCCCGACGTCCTCGAAGCCCGCCCGCCGCCAGGCTTCCACCATCCAGGACACCGGGTACCTGCGGTAATGCGCGGAGATATTCGGGCCGAGGAAGCGCCCGACGATGAACCACTCGCGGCCGCCTGCCGCCATCCCGCCGGCCGGCAGCAGCAGCCTGGTGTAGAGCCACCACCAGAACCGCCAGAACGGCGACGGCGGGCGGAGGAACTCGAGGCTGGCCACCACGGCGCCGGGCTTGACCACCCGCGCGAGCTCGGTCAGCGTCGCCTGCGGATCCTGCACGTACCTCAGCAGGTAGGTGAAGGTCAGCGCGTCGAAGGCGCGGTCAGGAAAGGGCAGCTGCTCGGCCCGGCCGGTCACCAGCCGCACCCGGCCCGCGCGGCCAGCCGCGGCGACGTTCGCCTGGCCCTGCCTGAGCATCTGCTCGGTGAGGTCCACGCCGACTATCCGCGCGTCCGTCCGGTCGGCGAGCTGCAGCGCGACGCCGGCCGTCCCTGACGCGACGTCGAGCACCGTCCGGCCCGCAGCGGGCGCCACCTGGTCGACCATGGCCCGCCGCCAGCGGCCGTTCTGGCCCATCGAGAGGATCTCGGCGAGCCGGTCGTACCTTGCGGGAAGCGGGGCGAACAATCGCTGTGCGAAGCGATTACCGCGCACGGCGGGAAGCGTCATGGGCGTCTCCTCGTGGCTCGCAGGATTTCAACGGTACGCCCTGATAACGGTGCCGGCCCGCGGCAAGATCACGCCGGCCCGGCCGGAATTGCCGCCGCAGGCGCCTAGTTCGAGGTACGGTCGCCAAGACCCCCCGTTACTGCGGCCAATACCGGGGAGGTTCCTGGCGTTAGTCGCAGTCGTCACAGTGGCCGAAGGAGTCCGCATGCTAAGACGATGGTGCATCCCCCTGACGACCCTTGCCCTGGTGGTCGGATCCATGCTCGCGGCGGGCAGTGCCGTAGCCGGCACGACGGCCCAGGGCCCAAGCTCGTCGCATGCCGTCACGCCGGGCGGGATGATGGTCCGGCCTGCGGCCGGCCCGACCGCTCGCGGCGTGCGGCACCAGGTCGAGAGCACGAACTGGTCAGGCTACGCGGTCACCGGCGCGAGCGGCGCCTTCCACAGCGTCTCGGCGAGCTGGGTCGAGCCCACCGGCATCTGCACCACCCGGGGGAGAGCACAGTACTCCAGCTTCTGGGTTGGCCTGGACGGCTTCAACAGCAACTCGGTCGAGCAGACCGGCACCGACGTGGACTGCTCCCACCGGAGGCCGGTGTACTACGGCTGGTTCGAGATGTTCCCGGCTGCCCCGGTCAACTACCCGAACACGGTCCGGCCTGGTGACCATTTCAGCGCGTCGGTGACGTTCAGCGGCAGCTCGACCTACACCCTGGTGCTGACCGACAGCACCCAGGGCTGGACGCACACGACCACCAAGAGCCAGACCGGGCTGGCCCGGTCCTCGGCCGAGGTGATCACCGAGGCACCATCGTCAGCGGGTGGCGTGCTGCCGCTCGCCGATTTCGGCACCGTCAACTACAGCGCCTCCGCCGCCAATGGCACGTCGATGGGCACGCAGAGCCCGACCGAGATCATCATGGTCGACAGCAAGGGCCTGCCCAAGGACTCGACCAGCGCCATCGCACTCAACGGAGCGTTCAGCAATACCTGGATCAGGAGCAACTAGCCCGGAGCAGCTAACCCGGAGCTAGCCCGGAGACGAAAAGGAGACCAGCTGCCCGCCCGGCCGGGTCGGGCAGCCCGCCGGGCGGAACCCGCGTGCCCAGCCGCGGCAGTCCCGCCCGGCCCGGTTACCCTCAGCGCATGACAGCTGAACGGCTCACCGTCCCGGCCGCGGACGGCAGGACGCTGGACGTACTGACCCTCGGTCCCCCGGACGGCCTGCCGCTCGTTTTCCACAGCGGCACGCCGGCCGGCCTCGTCGCGTACGGCCCGATGACAGAGACTGCCGCAGCGCTAGGCCTCCGGACCGTGATGTACTCCCGGCCGGGCTATGGCGCGTCGAGCCAGTACCCCGGCAGGCTGATCGCCGACGCGGCCGCCGACGTTACCGCGATCCTTGACCACCTCGGCGCAGGCCCGTTCGTCACCGCAGGCTGGTCCGGTGGCGGCCCGCATGCGCTGGCCTGCGCGGCGCTGCTGCCCGGGCGCTGCCTTGCCGCCGCGTCGATGGCCGGGGTGGCGCCGTACGGCGGCCAGGGCCTGGACTGGCTCGGCGACATGGCGCCGGAGAACGTACAAGAACTCACGGCCGCCACCGATGGCGAGGCGGCCCTGACCAGCCTGCTCGAGGCCGCGGCAGAAGAACTGCGGGACATTACCGCGGCCGCGCTTGCGGACAGCCTTGGCGGGCTGGTGTCCGAGGCCGACAAGGCAGTGGCCAGCGGGGACTTCGCCGAGTACCTTGCCGCATCGTTCCGCGCAGCCGTGGCTAGCGGGATAGCGGGCTGGCGGGACGATGACCTGGCGTTCGTGCGGGACTGGGGCTTCACGCTCGGCGGCGGGGGCAATGCCGGGGACGTCCCGGTCACGATCTGGCAGGGCGGCCAGGACCGGATGGTTCCCTACGCGCACGGCGCCTGGCTTGCCGGGCAGCTTCCCGGAGCGCGTGCCCACCTGCTGCCGGGCGAAGGGCACCTGACGCTCGCGGTCACCGCGTTCAGCGAGATCCTCGCTGACCTCCTCGACCTGGCCGCGATCAGGCCCGCCGACGCTGACGGCCAGCAGGCCTGAGACAGGTCCCGGGTGGCCGCGGAGCCGACTGGCTCCGGGGCGGCTGGCCGGCCGGCGGCCGGGTGGCGGCACGGTTCAGGCGGCTACCGCGTGAGGTCGTAGACGGTGACGCCGCCGACGGTCTGAGCGGCGAAGTGCGCCTTCACCCAGGCGGTGATCTGCGCCGCCGGTCCGGTCCCGCCGCCGAAGCTGCTGGCATTGGCGCCGACGAAATAGTGGATCTCGCCGGCCGAGACCAGCTGCCTGAACTGGGCGAGCGTTGGTGCCGGGTCCGAGCCGTTAAAGCCGCCGATGGCCAGCATCGGCTGCCTGGTGGCCAGCTGCAGTGGCGCGGCGCTCTGCGTGCCCACCGTCGCGGCAGCCCAGCGATACCGGCCGGCGTCCTTCTTCAGCAGGTTCACGAGCTTGCTGCTGACCTGGGTGCTGCCGCCGAGCCCGCCGCCGAGCCCGCCGCCGAGCCCGCCCTGGCCGCCTGCCGCACGGGCCTGCCCACCCAACGCGGGACGCCGTCCGCCGACTGTCCCGGCGGGCCGCTGCCCGGCTGCGGAGCCAGGGAACCCCTGACCGGCAGTTCCGCCGGTGCCGCCGGGCAGGCCGCCCCGGCGCGCGCCGGCCGGACCGCCGGCGCCTGCTGGTCTACCTAGTCCGCCTGGCCCGCCTGGCCCGAATAGCCCGCCGCTCGGCACGGCAGCCGGGCCGGCCGTCGGGATCGCCCCGGTGTGCGCGGTCGTGACCGTGGCCAGGGTGTACGCAGCCGGCCCGGCGAAGACGGCGAGCAGCGCGACCAGCACCGGGGCCAGGGCCAGCGCGGCCTTGCCGCGGACCCGGCCGGCCAGCCCGGTGAGCCGCGGTCCGGCGGCAAGCGCGGCCGCGGCGCCAAGCCCGGCGACCAGGATCACGACCCGCAGCAGCGGATGCCACGACGGGGTGCGCCCGAGCAGTTCAGCCGACCACAACGCGGTGACCGCCACTCCGGAGGCCAGCATGATCCGGCCGTGCCAGGCGGCACGGCGCCGCCACGCCGTGACGGCGCCGATGCCCGCCAGCGCGCCGATGGCTGGCGCCAGCGCGACCGTGTAGTACGGGTGAATGATCCCGGCCATGAAACTGAACACCGCGCCGGTGACGAGCAGCGATCCGCCCCAGATCAGGGCGGCCGCCCGGGTCCGGTCGGTCCGGGGAGCCCGCCAGGTCAGCCAGAGCAGCGCCACGAGCGCGATGAGGGCGGCCGGCAGCAGCCAGCTGACCTGCCCGCCCATCACGGATCCGAACAGCCGGGTCAGCCCGGCGGAGCCGCCGAACGCCGCGCCCTGCCCGCCGCCGCCACGGCCCGCGCCGAAGCCGACCGAGCCGGTCTCGTTCCCGTCCAGCCGCCCGAGCCCGTTGTAGCCGAGAGCCAGCTGCAAGATGCTGTTGCTGGTGGAGCCGCCGACATAGGGGCGATCAGCGGCGGGGGTCAGCATGACGGCGGCCACCCACCAGCCGGCCGAGATGATCACCGCGGCCGTCCCGGCCAGCAGCTGCAGCAGGCGACGGCCGAGCCTCGGCGGGCCGGCGATCAGGTAAGCGAGCGCGAACGGCGGCAGCACCAGGAACGCCTGCAGCATCTTGGTGAGGAACCCGAATCCGATCAGGGCGCCGGCCAGCGCGATCCACCGGGTCCGGCCCGACTCGATGGCCCGCGTCATCGCGTAGGCGGCGAGGGTCAGCAGCAGCACGAGCAGCGCGTCCGGGTTGTTGAACCGGAACATCAGCGCGGCCACCGGGGTCAGCGCGAGGACGGCCCCGGCCAGCAGGCCGGCCGCCGGGCCGAACCACCGCCGCACCGCGGCGTACGCCGCGCCGACGCAGGCCACGCCGCCTGCGGCCTGCGGCGCCAGCACGCTCCAGTAGTTCAGGCCGAAGATCCGGGCGGACAGGTCCATCACCCAGAGCGAGGCCGGCGTCTTGTCGACGGAGATGAAGCCCGACGCGTCGAAGGAGCCGAAGAAGAACGCCTTCCAGCTGGTGCTGCCCGCCTGCACGGCCGCAGAGTAGAAGTCGTTGGCCCAGGCGCTGCGATCCAGCCCGGCCAGGTACAGGACGGCGGTCAGGCCCAGCAGGCTGAGCAGCGCAGGCCTGGCCCAGGCGGGCTGGCCAGCCGGGCCGCGCAACAGCCCGGCCAGGCGCCAGCCGCTGGCGCGGTGGCCCGCCTCGGTCCGGCCTGCGCCGTGCCCGGAGCGGGTGTCGATTGCCGGAGCGGTCATGGCTGGCTTCCCCTCTGGTCACTGCCGGGCCGGTCAGGGCGGGCGTGGCTGCCGCCGTTCTGGTAACGAAGACGTCCGTGGCTGCCGCCGCGGAACACCCAGTTGCGGTAGAGGACGAACCGCACCAGCGTTGCCAGCAGGCTGGCGCCCACGAGCACGCTGACCTCCTGGCCGCGCCCGGGCTGCGGGACCGCGGCGTGCAGGCCCGCCAGCGCGGCGGCGGTCAGCAGCAGGCCGGCGCCGAAGGCCAGCAGGCCGCGCGCCTGGTGCCGTCCGGCCTGCGGCCTGCCGCGGATGCCGAAGGTATACCGCCGGTTCGCGGCGGTGTTGCCGACCGCGGTGCCGAGCAGGCTGAGCGCGTTCGCCGGCTGGGCCGGCATCGCGTCGCGGAGCAGGAGATACAGCGCGAGGTACGCGATCGTGCTGACGGCGCCTACTACGGCGAACCCGGCAAGCTGGCGGTGCAGCCCGGCCGGCCTGGCTGGCTGCCCGCTGGGCGCGCCCCGGCCGGACGTGCGCCCGCCGGATGCGGTCCCGTCCGTTCCGGCCCGGCCCGGCCGGCCCTGGCCGGAACTGATCTCTACGGACAGGCCACGCAAGTGCCCGGCAGGCGGCCCCGCGTTGCCGAGGAACGGGACCGCGATGCTGCCCCGCAGCAGCCCGAGGCCGAGCCTGGCGATGCCGCGCAGGTCGGCGAGGATGGTGGCGATCACCCGCACCCTGGAGTCGGTGTCGTCGGTCCAGTCCACCGGCACCTCGTGGATGCGCAGCCCGGCCCGCTGGGCGAGGATGAGCAACTCGGTGTCGAAGAACCAGCCGGTGTCGCGGGTCAGCGGCAGCAGCACCCGTGCCCGCCCGGCGCTGATCGCCTTGAAGCCGCACTGCGCGTCCGAGAACCTGGCCCCGAGCGTGACGTGCAGCAGCAGGTTGTAGCAGCGGGAGATGACCTCCCGCCGCGGGCCCCTGACCACCCGCGCCCCGCGGGCCAGCCTGGTTCCGATGGCCACGTCGCTGTGCCCGGAGACCAGCGGTGCCACCAGCGGGAGCAGCGCGTTGAGGTCTGTCGACAAATCGACATCCATGTAGGCAAGCACGTCGGCGTCGCTCTGCGCCCAGATGGAGCGCAGCGCCCGGCCGCGGCCGGGCGCGTCCAGCCGGACGGCCCGGACGGCGTCAAGCTCGCCGGCCAGGGCAGTCGCCGCGGCCCACGTCCCGTCCGTGCTGTCGTTGTCGGCGATGGTGATGCACGCCGAGAACGGGAAGCGGCTGCTGAGGTATTCAGCCAGCCTGCGCACGCTCGGTCCGAGGTCGCGTTCCTCGTCGCGCACCGGCACGACGATCTCTACCTCGGGCGCCGCCCGGCTGCTGGCTTGCAGCGGGCGGGCCTGCTCAAGCAATCCGTCTCTCGGTGTCATGAGGCAACGATCGGCGATCACGCTCGGCCGGCCCTGTGCCCAGACTCTGGCTCGGCTATGAAGGCCACCCACGCGGCGGCGCCGGCAGAACCAGGCCGCGCCCTGTGATCACGGCGGGCTTTGGGGATCCGGGCACCTAAACCCTCCGCGATCATGGAATGGCTGGTGCCCCCGCGCGGCGCGACTCGGCCCGGGTGGCCAGGCGATCGCGGGATGCCCGGTGCCCGCGCGGGGTGCCTCTGGCGCCGGAGCGGTCAGCCGGCGTCACCCGATGTGGCGCCGCTGTCAGGCAGCGGCAGCGTGATGGCGAAGACGGTCTGCCCCGGCCGGCTCGTCACCTGGGCGTGCCCGCCGTGTGCCGCGACGACCGCATCCACGATCGCGAGCCCGAGGCCGGTGCTGCCGGCCGCCCGCGACCTGGAGCTGTCACCGCGCACGAACCGCTCGAACAGGTCCGGCTGTAGTTCGGCCGGTACCCCGGGGCCGTCGTCGGCCACGCTGAGCACGGCCGAGCTGGCCGGCCCGCCCGGGCCGCCATCGGGGCCCGGGGTACCCCCGGACGGGGCGCCCTGCCGGGCTAGCGCGATGGTGACGGTCGTGCCCTTCGGCGTGTGCCTGGCCGCGTTGCTTACCAGGTTCGCGAGCACCTGCCGCAGCCGGTGCTCGTCGCCGCGGACCAGCACTGGTTCCCCGGGCAGGTCCAGCTGCCACCGGTGGCCAGGCGCAGCCGCCCGTGCGTCGCTTGCCGCGTCGATGGCCAGCCGGGTCAGGTCCACCTGGTCATCCGCCAGCGGCCGCCCGGCATCGAGCCTGGCCAGCAGCAGCAGGTCGTCGACGAGCCCGCTCATCCTGGCCGACTCCGCCTCGACCCTGGACAGGGCGTGCGCGACATCGTCGGGCAGCATCCCGGGATGACGGCGGACCAGCTCGGCGTAGCCGCGGATCGCGGCCAGCGGGGTGCGCAGCTCGTGGCTCGCGTCGGCCGCGAAGCCGCGCAGCCGCGCCTCGCTGGCGTGCCGCCGGGCCAGCGCCGACTCCACGTGCCCGAGCATCCGGTTGAACGCGACGCCGAGCTGGCCCACTTCGGTCCGCGGATCGGCGTCTGGCACCCGGTGCGGCAGCACGACCTCGCCGCTGGCGAGCGGCAGCCTGGTCACTTCAGCGGCGGTGGCGGTCACCCGCCGCAGCGGCCGCAGCGAGAATCGCACCCAGCCGGTCCCGATGACCCCGGTGAGCAGGAGCGCGGCGGAGAACACGGTGACCTCGGCCAGCTCGACGCTGTGCAGGGTGGACTGCAGGTCGGTCAGCGGCAGGCCGGTGACGAGCACGTCGCCGCCGGTCGACCGGACCGCGGTCAGCCGGTACTCGCCGTGTACCGACGGCAGGTCCCGGTCATAGGGCTGGCCGTCGGCAGGCAGCCGGGCAAGCACCGCCGCGTCGGTGGCGGACAGGTGGCACCTGCCGGCCTCGATGTGCGCGTTCGTGACCGTGTATTTCACCAGCCGGGCGCTGAACGTGCCGGCCGCCTGCCCCGGGATCTCGTTGCCGCAATGCGGCACCTGCGGCCGCGCGGAGTCGTCGTAGTCGGGCGGCGGCGGCGGCCCGCCCCTGTGCCGCACGCAGTCGACATAGCGTGCTTTCGCCGCGCTGAGCTGCTCGTCAAGCCCGTGGAACAGGAACCCGCGCAGCGCGATGTAGGTGACGAGGCCGACGCAAGCGCAGGCGACGGCGAGCAGCGCGAGCAGCCCGGCGATCAGCCGCCCGCGCAGCGTCCGGCCGGCCAGCCAGGAACGCAGCCCGCCGGGCCGCGGCCGGCCGGACGGCAGTCCCGGGCCAGCCCGGCTCCGGCCAGACCCGGCCGCGGCATCGTTCATCCCCGGATCAGTCCCCGGGCCTCACTGCGACGGCTTGAGTACGTAGCCGACGCCCCGGACGGTGTGGATCATCGGCTCGCGGCCGCTGTCGATCTTCTTCCGCAGGTAGCTGATGTACAGCTCCACGACATGCGCCTGGCCGCCGAAGTCGTAGTTCCACACCCGGTCAAGGATCTGCGCCTTGGAGAGCACCCGCCGGGGGTTGCGCATCAGGAACCGGAGCAGCTCGAACTCGGTGGCGGTCAGCTCGATCAGGTCGCCGCCCCGGCGGACCTCCCTGGCTTCCTCGTCCATGGCCAGGTCGCCGACGCATTGCTCGGCGCCGCCGCGGGCCCGGGCGATGCCTGCCCGGCGGAGCAGTCCCCGCAGCCTGGCGAGCACCTCCTCCAGGCTGAACGGCTTCGTCACGTAGTCGTCCCCGCCGGCCGTGATCCCGGCCACGCGGTCCTCGACGGCATCCCTGGCGGTGAGGAACAGCACGCACACGTGCGGCAGGTCGGCGCGCAGCCGCCCGAGCACCTGCAGGCCGCTCAGGTCGGGCAGCATGACGTCAAGCACGACGGCGTCCGGCCGGAACTCGCGGGCCGTGCGCACCGCGCTAAGCCCGTCGCCGGCCGTGCGGATCTCCCAGCCCTCGTAACGCAGGACGCTGGCCAGCAGCTCGGCCAGGCTCGGCTCGTCGTCCACGACGAGGACCCGGATCGGCGTCCCGTCCGCTCTGCGCAGCGGCGGCGCCTGGCCGTCGCTTGCTGGCTGCGGCGGTGCGGTCATGCTCATCATCTTCCCAGCATGCGGGTCCTTGTTACAGGGCGCCTCTGCGCTTGCTCTGAGCCTGCTCTGAACTCCGGTTCGGCCGCTCTGAACTCAGGTTCCGCCGTCCTTCGCCCGCTGCCGCCTGGCGCAGCCGCCTGGCGCGGCCGGCCGTCACGGCGCGGGGGAGAGCAGCAGCGCGAGCGCCGGGCAGCTGGCCACCGCGCGCCTCGCCGTGCGGTCCAGGCCGGGCGGCACGGGCCTGCCGTCAAGCACCGGGTAGCCCCACTCATCCAGCTTGATCAGCTCGGGCAGCAGCTCGGCGCACTGGCCGTGCCCGGAGCAGGCAATCGGGTTGACCCGCAACTGCTTGCTCATCGCGGCCTGCTCCAGTCGGCCTCGGCGGCCGGCCCGGCGGGCACCGGCAGGAACGGCTGGCTGGCTGCCGCCGCGCAGGTGCCCTGCCGGTGGCGGCGGATCTCGGCGGCGAACACTCGCAGCGCGCTGCGGACGAACCTGACGGCGCCATCGGGATGATGGCACGCTCCGCGCCCGCTAGTCAGCCCGGCCCACCGCTCAAGATCATTTATAACGGGACCGCGCGGGCTGGTCCCGGCCAGCTCCGCGAGTGCCGTCGCGATCCGCGGCAGCCCGTTCAGGCACGGGCCGCACTGGCCAGCGGACTCCAGCGCAAGGTAACGGGCCACCCTCGCGGTCTCCGCCAGGCCACAGCATCGCGCCGGGAGCGCGGCCAGGACGCCCGCGCCCGCCGTGGCGCCGGCCGGCCGCAGCGCGGCGTTGCTGAGCGAAAGCAGCCGGGCCTGGCCGGCTGGCAGCCAGGTGCCGTGGTAGCCGCCGATGAGCACCGCCTGCACGTGATCTCCGAGGCCGAGCAGGTCCCGCAGCGGGGTGCCGACGGCAGCCTCCCTGACGGCCGGGCTGCCGTCTGCCTGCCAGATGCTGGCCAGCATGCTGCCAGGCTCGGCCGCGGTGCCAAGGCCACGGAACCAGGCGGCGCCGTAGCGAGCGATCAGCGCCAGGTGAGCCAGGGTCTCGATGTTCTGCACGAGCGTCGGCAGGCCGCCGACGCCTCGCTCGAACGTGCGCGGCGGCGTGAACGTGGGCAGCGCCGGGCCGCCGTTGAGCACGTTCACCACGGCCGTCTCCTGCCCGGACAGGAATCTTGGCGGAGCGAGCACGAGGTCGACGTCGGCGCGGTCGAGCCCGTTCGACCTCCGTTCGAAAAGAAGTTCACCCAGCCAGCCGTGCAGCGGCAGATCCTCGTGCAGGTAAAGCACCGCGCGGCGGGCGCCCACCGCCTCGGCGGCAAGCTGCAGCCCGTCGAGAACCAGGTGCGGCGAGTAGCGCAGCAGCGTCTTGTCCTTCGCGCTGAGCGGCTCGCTCTCTGCGCCGTTGGCCACGACGACCGGCCTGCGGCCGGCCGCGGCCACCGCGGCCAGCTTGCGGTGCACGGGGAAGGCGGCGCCGCCGCGCCCGGTTAGCCCGGACCGGTGCACCTCGTCGATCAGCAGCCCGCGCCTGCCGCGGTACGGCAGCGGCCCGTGCGTCGCCAGGTGAGCGGGCAGCCCGGCCGGGCGGCCGTCAGCGGGAAGCAGCCGGGGGAGGAGCTGCCGCGCCTGCTGGCCGGCGGTGCCCGGGCTGCCCGCGGTCATCAGGTAGGTGGCGCCACTGGTCGTCATCGGGCACCTGCCTGGCCGGAGAGCAGCGCGGCGACCCGCTGCGCGCGCGGCGTCGCCCTGGCGGCGCGCACTGCCCGCCAGCCGGCCGCGCCGGCCACGGCAAGCACGCACCCGGCGGTGAGGGCAAGCAGCGGGCCGTTCTGCAGGTCCCCGCTGCTGCCGATGCTGTGCACGAGCGCCACCGGCCAGGCCGCGTAGGCCAGCCAGTGCAGGCCGCGCCAGAGCCGCCGGCCGATCCGCGCCCTGGCCAGGCTGGTCACGATCAGCGCGAGCATCAGGTCAAGGGAGACCGCGCCGAGGCCGATCCATACCGGCCGGTACGGCGAGGTAAGCGGGACCAGGATGGCGGCCAGCCCGATCGTGACGAACGGGTCGGCGATGGCGGTCACTACGTGGATGGCGAGGAAGCCGACGGCAAGCAGCGACAGGTTGCGGTGCAGCCCGGTGACCGCGAACCTGGGCAGGCCGGGCAGCCGGCCCTGCCGGTTCACCATGATGCCGAGCACCATGACGGCGGTGAGCAGCACCAGGCAGACGATGCCAGTGGCCCGGCTGGCGTACCAGAGCGCGGTGCTGGAGGTGATTCCGCTCATCGCGGCACCGCCGCTCCGCCGGTGCCGGCTAGGTACGACAGCCGCGCGTTCCTTGATCGCGGAGAGTTTTCGGTGCCCGAGGCCGCAAAAGTCGCCGCGATCATGCCGGGCAGCGGGGACTGGCCAGCTATGCCGGGGAGTCCGGCTGGGTCGACTGTTCCGGCTGTTCCGGCTGGGTCGGCTGGCCAGCTAGCGACGGTACGTACCCGGCCTCCGGCCTCGACGAGGCGGGCCGCCAGGCCACGCCCGGCCAGCCAGCCAATGGCGTCATTGCCCCTGATCATGGCCGCGATGCTGGCGGCGCGTGCCTGCAGGCAGGTCGCGGCGTTCACCGCGGCGAGCTCGGAGTCTTCGCGGAAGCTGCTGCAGGCGGCGTCCACCGCGGCGATCTCGGCCGCCAGCAGCTCGCGGGCCGCCGGCAGCAGCATCGGGTCGGTCACCGCCAGCGCGGCCACTGTCCCCAGCGCGGGCCAGCTGGCCACGGCAGGATCGGCCGGCCTTGCTGCCGGTGCGGCGACGGACTGTGACCGGATGGCCGGTGCCGCGACAACCCGCGACGCGATGGCCGGGGACGTGCAGGCCGGCGCCGCGGCAGCCCCTGACGGGCCGGCCCGTGACATACCGGCCGGTGCCGCGGCAGCCCGCGACATGATGTCCCGGGGCGTGCAGGCCAGCGCCGCGGCAGCCCCTGACGGGCCGGCCCGTGGCGTGCCGGCCAATGCCGCAGCGGCCCGCGGTCCGCGGCGGACCGAGGGCAGCGTGCAGTCCGGCATCATGACCCCCCGGAGGTGACGCTGCCGGAGCCCGAGCTGGCCGACGGTGCTGTCGACGCGGGCGAAAGGCTGCTGCCCGTGCTTGAGCTGCCCGTGCTTGAACTGCCCGACGTGCCGGAGGCCGAGCTGCCGGATGTGCCCGTGCTCCCGGCGGTGGCGGTAGAGCCTGAGTTGCCCGAAGTCGTGTGCTGCGCGCCTGGCAGCGCGAACGCGACCGCGCCGGCCGCGGCGATGCTCACCGCGCCGGCGGTCGCCGTGACGGCGCGCAGCCGGGCGTGTCCGCGATCGCGGTCCGCGACTGCCCGTCTGGTCGCTTGCGGATGCTTGCTCATGGGATGGTTCCTCCTGGCTCGGTTCGGGACACAGCCTCGCCGCCAGGGCTGGGGGACGTCTCTGGCCAGCCTCTGAACCAGCTATGAGCGTCCGGCCAAGCGCGAAACCCACCTGCCCGGCGCACCCTGCGTACCGCGCCAACCGTCGTCCTGCAGCCCGGCGCCCCGCGCTGCCGCTGAGCCGCCGCCTGGCCGGCTACCAGCGACTCGCGCACCACAACGTCGTTTGGATTCCGCTGTCGTTTGTTCCCGCAGCGCAGTCCCACCCACGCTGCCGGTGCCGGGGCCGGGCGGGTGCCGAATAGCAAGCCTCGCCGCAGCCCTCCCTCCGCGCGGCTGCAAACTGCTGGGCTGACCTGGGCGCTGACGCCGACCGGGGCGCGGTGCTGCGGCAGATGGGTGCCAGGATCGCCGCGAGCAGGGAGGGGCGCAAACTGGTCGTCCCGGTCAAGCAGAGCACGCCGGCGGCGATTACGGCTGGCCAGCCGGCCGAGCTAGCTGATGAGCGAGATAGGAGTCTGACCAGCGGAAACAGTCCGGCGGCAGGCTCCTTTCGTGTTCACGGAGGAAGGCATGCCCGACGCCGAGCAGGCGCTGATCGTAGCGGCGTACAAGTTCGCGGCCGTACCCGACCCCGAGCACCTTGCCGCCGCGTTCCCGCTCAATCGTGCGATGACCCCAGCTCCGCGACCTGTACCTGAACCTTGCCTCGCTGGCAGCGCTGCGGCAGGCCGCCCGGCCGCCTAGCCTGAGAACGTTCAGGACTTCGCTCTCCTGCCGGTTCGCCGGGCGCTGTGGAGACGTGGGTGTGGTCGGCCGCCTGGACCACGCATGGACCGCGAAGTCACCTTCATATCTGTCAACGCTCGCCGCTAGCGCTCCCTGCCTCGGGCGGTACCACCAGCTTGGAAGTTCGGTAGCACAAATTGGCGGGTGACCTGCGGAGAATCCGGTGCTGGTCATCGGCGTCTGAGTCCCCGTTATTGACCGTGGCTGACCCTTGGTCACCATGACGTGTGGCACGAGTGTGGCACGGGCCGGAGGAGGCTACCCCAGCTCCACCAGGTTGAGGTCGCCGTGAGCGACCGCTGAGAACCCTCAGCGGTTGCTCGCTCTGGCACGGGTCTGGCACGCGCCGGGGCTAGCTTGCTGTGGTCACGTCCGCCGGCCGACAGTCAGGTAGCCAACGAAGGTGGCGGTCAGCTGGGGCCAGCCGAGCGACTCCAGCCGGTGCCTCACGCGGGCGAGGAATTCAGCGCTACGGGCCGGGCCGAGTGCCTGGGTGCCGGACTGCGTGGCGAGGTTGGCGAGGTAATCCTCAGCGCTGTAGAGAACCTGGAAGGGGTAGCGCAGGCTCGCCACCTCTTCAAAGAGGCTTCCGGTCTCGGGCGGGAAGTGCCGTGGGCCTATCTGTTCAGGCGGTGGCGGCGGGCTGCCTTCGAATCTCACTGCCCGGTAGTCCTCCTGCACATCCGTCCAGAAGCGTTCGGCGGCCGCAGGCTGTGCCCACAGGCATCCGGCCACGGCCATGGCACCCCCGGATCGCAACAGCCCATAGGGCTTGGAGTAACGAAGCTGCGGGTCGATCCAGTGCAGGGAGTTGAAGGCCACCACCGCATCGAATAGGGCACCTTGGGGCTGCCAGTCCTCAAACGAACAGGTCACCACTTCGGCGGCAGGGAATCCGGTCAGGCGGCGTCGTGCGATGGCTGCCAGCTCGGCACCCAGCTCGACAGCTGTGACGGCAAGCCCGCGCTCGGCAAGCGGCACGGTCGCCTGCCCGGTGCCACAGCCGATCTCCATCACCTGGCTTCCCGCTTCGAGTCCGGCCAGGTGGATCAGGTCGTCGAACAGCCGAGGCGGACAGACTGGCCTGGTGCGCTGGTAGTCCTCCGCCCCCCTGTCGAATCCGGTGCGCAAGCCGTGGCGCCTCGGGTCATCCTCCACGAATCCCATGGTGCCTCTCCGCCGTGCTCGACCTGGACCTCGCTGCTCCAACAGCCGTGCTTGGCAGGGCATGCCGTCCGGCCTGATCGCGCGCAGCATGGCTCTCCTTCTCGTGATCATTCACCTAGACTTGGTGTGCAAGCGCCGAACCGAGGGAGCTGCACGTGAGCGTCGAAGCATCCGAGATGGTCAGCATCCCCCGTGCCGAACTGGATGCGCTGAAAGCCGAGCTGAGGCGGTTGCGGCGTGAGGCCGGGCGAGGCGTGGCCAGGGCACGTATCCGCACTGATCCCGGTCCGGGCGATGACGCGCCCACGTTCACACGAGGGCAGCTCGCTGAAGCGTGGGGAATTAGTGAGTGATCGCCTCGTCCGCTTCCCCCGGAGCGTCCTGGCAGGAGATCGAAGCCCTGCCGCAGCCACTGCGATGGACGGTTCAGCGCACGATCTTCCACTTGCTAGACGAGCCAGTCCCGACCCTCGCGGATCCTTTCCCCAGTAACGATCCGCTGCCTGGTGCAGATCTGCTGGCCGCCGCCGGGCAATTCTCGTGTCCGCCAGCGGGCAGCTACGTGGCCGTCTCCGGGCAGTTCCTCGTGGCCGCCGTCAATCCGGCCTGCAGCGCCGACAGCACGGCGCTGTTAGCAGATGCGGCGCCCTCCCGGCAGGCTGATTAACTGAGGTGGGGTTCTGACGATATGTAGGCAGCTAGGATGCCTTCGCTGTGGCATCGAGACTGTACGCCGCTCTTCCATGTCGGGATTCCGCCGCCAGCGTTAGCCACAATTGCTGGCCGGGAGGCATACATGCGAGACGATCAGTTCAGCCAGTCGCTTGAGATGCTCGATAACGGCTGTCTTCCTGATTCGGCAGTCGATGCCGAGGACGTGCTGTTGATGTTGGCTCAGCACTACGCGTATGTCTTTCCCAGTGATTCCACGCTGGCAATGCTCGCCGGGCTAGGACCACTAGTTGAGATCGGCGCCGGCACGGGATACTGGGCACACAGGCTGCGCGCCTGCCGGCAGCCTGACGATGACCTGCATCGCGCTCAGTGAATCTCCGCCCGCACTGAAGAAGTTCGCCGCCCCGGACAGGCCTGACATGCCCAGAACCGCCTCCCAGAGACCCCTGACCAGCGCAGCATCAGATTCCTCACTGGAGACGCTGCCCGCCTCGGCACCATCAACGATGCCAGTTATCGGCGTCCCTTCCGCTGATTCAGCGGCAGCGCGAGAGCAACCCGATCTACTTTGCCGTTGGCCGTCAGTGGAATGCTGTCCACGACCACGATTCCCGCGGACCACCTTGAGCTATATGCGGCAGTCCTGGATCGGATACAGCGGCACTTGTACTAAACGGGCAAGGTTGACCCGACCAAGCTCTTCATCCCGGCATGCCAAGGCTACGTCGGCGGGCATCACGACCTCAACGTCGTTCGTCCTCGCGCTGCGCGCTGCGGGCGCTCTACGTTGACCTCGCTCCTGCGCCGACGTTCACTGGCAGCTATCCGGGATAGGACCTAGTACCCCCTAGAAACCGTCAAGCATCCACCTGAACACGATCCGTCAACGATCACCTGGGCTTAGGCAAAAAGGGCGACCCTAGCTGACCGCTGATGCATCGGTCTGTGCGGCGATCCACGCTAGGTATTCCGGGTTGCCATCGGTGATCGGTCGAGTGGACACACCTGGCACTTCGTAAGGATGCTCCCGCTTGGCTCGCTCGACAATCTCAGCCACCCGGCTCCGCCGGGTGTGCATCGAGACTCGCCCTTCGGTGCGCTCGTAGATTTCCCCGCGCCATCGGTGATCGGTCGAGTGGACGGGTGCGAAGTTGTGCGCGCTGGCGCATAGGCGATCCTCGATGAGCCTGCGGCTGAACCGCCGCAGCCATTCGGGGTCCGGCGCAGTGATGACCACTTCGCACAGCTCAGTCATCGATGTAGGGCACCCCTTCGCCCCGTGCCAGCGCGGCATAGCCTGGGCGACTGGCCCCGCTTACCAGCGGCCAGCCTTTCCGGACGGATCAGGCCAGGTCGAACTCGCCGCCCCGCACGCCGGCGGTGAACGCCCGCCACTCAGCGGAGGTGAAGTTCAGCACCGGGCCGGACCCGTGCTGCTTGGTGTCCCGCACCAGCACCCTTCCGGGGGTCACGGCAACCTCCACGCAGTTGCCGCCGTTCCCGCCGCTGTACGTGCTCTTGTGCCAGTCGATGATCGCTACGCTTTCCACTGCTCCTCAGCTACCTTTCCGATCAGGTCCAGCGAAGCTCCGCGCGGTAGCGCCTCGGCTCTCAGCGCGTCGAAGGTATCGCTGACCTGCGCGACCACGGACGGCGTGTCCGTCGTCCGCCCCTGGTCCGGTGATTCCAGGTACACAGTACGCCCCGCGCCGCCAGCGCTCGCCGCGATGGCGAATGCTCCCAGCAGGCCGACGTGCGCGCCGATCTCGGCAGGGATCACCTGGATCGTGACCTTGGGCCGCTTTGACATCTCCGCCAGGTGCGCAAGCTGGTCATGCATGATCTTCCCGCTGCCGATGCGCCGGCGCAGCACCCCCTCGTCCAGGATGACCCACAGCGACGGTGGCCCCGGGCGCTCCAGGATGGCCTGACGCTCCATCCGGGCGCTGACGAGCTGGTCTAGCTCGTCCTCGCTGCCCGAGCGCCACGCCTCGAACAGTGCCCGCGCATAGTCAGCGGTCTGCATCAGTCCCGGTACTAACAGCGGTTCCCAGGTGCACAGCGACGTTGCCCGGCGTTCGGCTTCGACCCACTCGGCAAACCACGAGGGATAGCCGCCGTCCCAGCGCCGGGCCAGCTCGTAGATCCTGCCGAACAGCCCGCCCGCGTCCGGCAGCGCCCGGTCGCACCCGGCGGCGAAATCGGGTGACGGGGCGCGCTCGCCCGTCTCCACCTTGCCCACCTGCGCCCCGGAGTAGCCGACGCGCTGGCCTAGCTGGTCCTGGCTCAGCCCCGCCGCCGTCCGCCAGCGGCGCAGTTCCGCCCCGAAAAAGCTGAGCGGCCCCGCGCTGGGGTCTAGCTCACGTACCACCGGCACCGCAACCACTTTTCCCGACAGATCAAGTGACGTTCGGACACGTCCTGACGACAGCGTGTTCCTGCTGGAGATAGTAGGCCGGGCAGGGGCAGCATGCCAGCAGTAGGCAGGTTCAGCCAGGGGCACCGGGAGGACGGCATGCGCGACACAGCCGGACCCGCCTGCCTGCCGCCGCCCAGCACCGGCGCCCCCGCCGGCGTAACCGGGCCAGCCCGTCCCGCGACTGGCCCCGAGGCTCACTCCGGCGGCGGGAGCGCCATCCACCGCACCTACATGCAGGCGCCGGCCGTGCCCGGCGCGGTAACACGCGCCCGCCGCATCACCCGGCAGGCGCTCGAAGGGTGGGGGCTCGGCCGGATCGCGGACGACGCCGAGCTGATCGTCTCGGAGATGATGACCAATGCCATCAGCGCGGCGCCGGCCGCCGACGTGGCCCTGTACCTCGCCGCCGACGCTGACCGGCTGACGTTACTCGTCTGGGACGCCAGCCCCGACGTGCCGGCGCACCGCCCGCACGATGACGACGCCGTTTCCGGCCGGGGCCTGGAGATCATCAGCGCCCTGGCCGACCGCTGGGGCTCCTGGGGTCCGGTCGCGGCCGGGAAAGTCGTCTGGGCCTGGTTCGACCTGGACCGCTAGCCCGGAGTATTCACGGCGTTGACGTCTGATTCGGCGCGGCTGACATGAAATATGCTCCTGAACTGGGACGATAAGGATTGTAGAGATCCATGTAAGCCCGGTTCGGGGAGCACGTTTCAGGTGAGCAGAGGTCCTCCGGTCTCCTGGGCACGCGATCCTTCACCGACTGCCGGTGCTCACCGCTTCGGGCGCTGCCAAGGGTCGCGCTCAAGGGCGCGGCGCAGCGCCGCCGCGCCGTTGCCTAGTACAGGCTGGCCGTGCGTGACGAGAACATGCTCGGCCTCAAGTGCGGCCAGGCGCTCCAGCGTCGGCAGGTAACGCTCGTGCCACCAGCGACGGCGGCGCTCGCTGTCCACCGGGTCGTCCCAAACGCGCAGCTCACCGCCGCCAGTCTCGACGACGGCATCGCCGAACACCAGGGCACGGTGGGCAGGGATCTCGATCGGCTGCTCGGAGCGGGGCGGGCTGCCGAGCGGATGGAAGCGGGCCACGCCGCCGACATAGGTACCGCCGGTCACGGCCTCGAAGCCGGAGGCGTCGCCCAGCCGGGTGGCCACCTCCGGATGCCCGTAGATGCGTGCCTGCGCGCGGCGGTAGCGCCGCCACAGCGGCTCGGCGCTGCGGGTGTGGAACGGCTTGCTGATGAGGATCCGCACGCGGCTGCCGACGAGATCGTCGAGCACACCCAGCGCCGGGTCCTCACCGCCGTCCACCAGCGGATCAACGAACAGTGTCTCGCCCTCGACGACCAGCGCGTAGCTCGTCCTGGCGCCGAACTCGCCGGGACGCAACCCCCGGGGGAGGCGCTCCCAGCACCAGATCCCCGTCACGATCTCCTGCACGCCGTTCCCGGTCATCTGCCCTCCGTCTCCGGCTGCCCTCCACCTGGGAGATCAATCGCATCCCCGCAGAGCAGGCACACCCACCATCCAGCATCAGGTCACCGCCCCGGATCAGCGGGCGCTGGGTGACCGCCCGCCGACCTCGCGGACTATCGATGATCTTCCCCTTATATGCTGCTGAATCCCGCCCAGCGGGCGGCGCTGGCGCCGTATCTCATCGCCCCGGGCGGCGTAGTCGTTCTGCATGGCCGTCCGCAGCTCCATCGCGGTGGCGGCGGTTACACCGTCTCCGGGGCGGCGGCCGGGATCGCTGTCCAGGTCGTGCCGTCGCAGTTGATCGCGTATGCCTTGTCCCAGTGCCATCGCAGGATGTTTAGCGTCGTCTGCGCGTCTGTGTCGAGCATCCTGCCTCCTGGCCGTGTCGGTTCGGCGTTACACAGAAGTGTACGCGATTGTGCTCGGATGCATCCGGGTAGAACCCGGCAGATCAGGGCGCTACCGGGGGGAGCAGCCTTCATGCTCGTGACTATCGATGTCGGCTCCCGCGTGCCGTTCCATGAGCAACTGGCGGCGATCCTGCGGGAGAAGATCAGGACGGGCGAGATTGACTCCCGCGTGCCGAGCATCGTCACGCTGGCTCAGGAGTACGGCGTGGCCAGGCGCACGGCCGCGCACGCCCTTGGCACCCTGGCTGATGAAGGCCTGATCGTGGCGGTACGCGGGAAGGGTTTCTACGTCACCGAGCGCGGCTGATCAAGGTAGCGCCCGGATGGGCGCGTTCGTCGCCAGCTCAAACTCATAGTTGGAAGTTCTCAGTAATCGACCCAACCCCTCAACCCACATCGAACGGGTTCCCAGGCGCCGCCAGCGCCACCGGACCGGGGCGGATATCAGCGCACCGGCCTTAACCGCTGGTTCACATTGACGGATCGCCCAGACCGCAGTGTGACCTCGTCCATGTTGTCGGCCGGGCGCCTGCGGGCACCCGGCCAGCCGTGCGACCTCGGTCAGGTCAGGCCAGTCGGCGGCGATCTCGGCATCTGGAACCGGGAATGGGCTGCGGCCGGCGGCGGCAAACCAGTCGCCATCGCGGGCCAGCACCCCACATGCTGGGATCATGCTGATCAGAGAAGCGACCCCGGCGGACTGGCCCGCGATCTGGTCGTTCATGCGCGGTATCGCGGCCGCGGGCGAGACCTTCAGCTGGGACCGTGACATCAGCGAGGCGGACGCCAGGGAGTACTGGCTCCGTCCGCTGCCTGGCCGCGCGTTTGTCGCCGTCGCGCCCGACGGGACGGTTCTTGGCACGGCTGAGATGGGACCCAATCACGGCGGGCCGGCCGCGCACGTGGCCAGCGCGGGCTTCATGGTCGATCCCGCGCGCAGTGGCCGCGGCGTGGGGCGGGCGCTCGGGGAACGAGTGCTTGACCAGGCGCGGGCGGACGGCTTCCAGGCGATGCAGTTCAACGCTGTGGTCGAGAGCAACGTGCGGGCCGTGTCGCTGTGGCGCTCGCTCGGCTTCGAGATCCTGGCGACCGTGCCGGAGGCGTTCCGTCACCCGGTCGACGGCTACGTCGGGCTGCACATCATGTACCGAAGGCTGTGATGCGCCGGGCGAACAGCAGCGGTCCGGCATGGCAGCTCCCGTCAGGGCTGGCCGACGCCGGCCCGGCCAGGCGGGATCAGGCGCAGAGCGGGATCAGGCGCAGAGCGGATCAGGTCCTGAACGGGAGCAGGCGCAGCGCGAGATCAGGCGCAGAGCGGATCAGGTTCTGAGCGAGATCTCCGCCTGCTGCAGCAGGTGCTCTGCCGGATCCACGGTGACCGCCAGGACCATCCTGGCGGTCACGCCGTCAAGCTCGACGGCCGCGGACGTCTCGCCGTCGCCTCGGCAGAATGCGCCAGTCCGGCAGGGTCCGGCCCATGCCGCGGCCGTCCGGAGCTTCCGGAGCAGCAGCCCGGTGTCCACGGTGGCGGACGCCGGCAGCGTCGGGGGCCATTCGCTTGCGTTCTCGTTCAGCAGCGATACGAGCTGGTCAAGCGCCTGGCCGAGTGCCGAATCCGGGGCCGGGGGCACGGCCAGCGTGACGGACTGGACGCGAGCATGCAGCTCCGGCGTGAGCAGGATCTCGGCCTGTACCACGCCGTGGTCGCCGCGCAGCCGCCACCGGCAGTGCGCCGCGGAGTCGAACTCGGCCGGCCGTGCCAGGTCTTCGCTGAAGGCCCCGATTCGCTCCCTGACGAGCTCGATCTTGTGCCGGCGCTCGGCAACGGGCTCGTCCTGGCCGACGTTCGGCGCGAACAGGCGGCCAGCCACCGCGTCGTCCCAGGACTGGAACAGCCCCATAACCTCCCGCTGCCCGCTCAGCGTCTCTGGCCAGGGCCCGCCAGGAGCTGGAACCGGGCCGCCCACCGTCAGCTGGCCCGGTGCGCCTGCCGCCGGTTCAGGCGCTGCCGCCTGTGCTGATGACGCGGCCGCCGCGGCAGGCGTCGGCGGCGCCTGAGCTGCCGGGGCACGCCGCGTGCCCGGGCCCGGCCGCGACCCCAGCAACGCGTCCAGCATCCTGGACGCGAGCGGATGCGCCGGCGCGTACGTCCCGTTCGCCAGCACGATCACGCCGGTCCCGCTGGCCAGGTGCCAGCGCATGTGACTGCCGAAGCCCGGATACCCGCCGCTGTGCTGGACGATCCTGCCGTGCTCGGTGTCGTCCTCGACGAAGAGCCCGAAACCGTAGCTGCCAGCGCCGGGACCCGCGGGGAACGAGGGCCGCTGCGGCGGCAGCGCGACCTGGGGCAGCTGCATCTCGCGGCGGGAGGCGCGCCGCAGCGGATGCGGCCCGCCAGCATCCTGGTTTCCCGGCGGGAACGCACCGGCGAAGCCGCCTACCCAGCGGCAGAGGTCGCTGACGGAGCTGAAGACACCGCCCATCGGAGCGAACGCGCCGGAAGGGTCAGGGACGAGTTCCTCCCATCCGGCCGCGCCGCGCCGGTAGCCGCGGGCCAGCCGCGTCTCGCTGAATTCGGCCGCCTCGAACCCGGTGCTTGTCATCCCGAGCGGCCGGAGCAGCCGGTCCCGCACGAAGCCGGCATAGCAGGTACCCGATACCGCGGCGATGACCCTGCCCAGGATCGCGTAGCCGAGGTTCGCGTACTCAAAGCGAGTGCCCGGCGCCCAGGCGAACCGCACGCCGCCAGCCAGGAACTCCGCGAACTCATCGAGCGGGGTGCCCTGCTGCCGGTCGCCCCACGGGTCGTCGGTCGGAAAGCCAGCGGTCATGGTCATCAGGTGGCGGATGGACAGCCGCGGCGAGTCGGCCGTCGCCGGGCTAAGGTCCCGCAGGTCAGGCACGTATTCCGCGACGGGGTTCGTCGAGCCCGAGCGCGCCGTCATCCCGCAGCGCAAGGACGGCCGCTGCGGTGAAGCTCTTCGTCATCGAGGCGATCCGGAAGGCCGTCTCTGCATCGGGCACCGGGCCGCCCAGCCAGCGCTCGCCGACGCCCCTTGCATGCACAAGGCAGCCCCCGGCCACGATCCCGTACGCCAGCCCTGGCTGCCCGCCGCGGAGCTGGTAGCTCTCGGCAAGGGCGGCCACGGCGTCGATGTCGGCAGGCGCGAGCTGCTCAGGCTCTGCCGCGCGGCCGGGCACCAGGACGGGATCGGGCTGTCGGTCAGGCAACTCGCACCTCCGGATCGAGGGGTCACGGTGATACGCAGGGGATCTTCCGGCGCATACGCCGGCCTCGACGCTGATCGTAGTGTCACCGGGCCCACCGATCTCAGCCGAGACGCCAGCCTCAGCGCATCAGTGGGGCGCACGGCAGGCGGCTACGCGGAAGGCGTGGCGAGCAGCCGGCTACGCGGAAGGCGTGGCGAGCAGCCGGCTACGCGGAAGGCGCGGCGAGCAGACGGCTACGCGGAAGGCGCGGCGAGCAGGCGGCTGAGCTTATTCGCCGAGACGGACGGCCTCGCGCCGGACTGGCACAAAAACTCAGCGGCTGCCGCGAGGATGTCCGGAGACCCGGTGACCAGCTCGACTTCGATCTCTCGCCAGGCCAGGTCGGCCGCCGCGCGTGCACCACGTCCGGCCAGCGCGGGAAGCGCCTCCCGGTGCCCGGTCACCAGATCGTCGGCCAGCTCGGCAAGGGTTTCGCCGCCAGGCCCGGCGATCCGCCAGACCGTGCGCCGGGTCCCCAGGGTAGCCACCGGACGCAGCGGACGGCCGCCAGCCCAGCTGGCCACGAGCGCTGCCAGGTCCGCCGGAACGGCCTCGTCTCCGGCGCCGAGCGGGGCATGCACCTCGCGCCTGGTGTGGCCGCCGACGGGCAGCTTAAGATGCCAGCCGGCATCATGGCCGCCAGTTCGCCGGCGCAGCGTGACGCCGCTCGCGGCCAGCCGCAGATCGTCGGTGTCGTAGTAGCGCGCAGCAAGCAACTCGACTTCCGGCGGCTGCGCCAGTTCCGGTCCGGCACCACCCAGGTTCCGCGGGTCAGGGACCACGAAGTCAAGATCTACGTCGAACTTCCGCTCGGTCTCCAGCTTGCCGGTCAGCTCGCCCTTGCCGGTCAGCTCGCCGCTCATGCTGAGAGGCTAATTGCCCGGCGGTTTGCGGTCTTACCCGGCCGGCTGGTCGCGGTGGCCAGCCGGCCAGCGAAGCCTGGCCCGCCGCCGCTGCTCTGGCCCGGGTACTTTGCCGAGCCCGCTGTCGCACCAGGGATCCCGCCCGGGCTCCGCACATCACTGAACGGATATGCGCAGACGTTAACGTCGCTGACCGGGCACCTGGCCGACGGATCGCTGGCACGCGGCCTGGGCGGCGTCGACGTGCCGGCCATCTTCCTGCTCGGCGCGCAGAGCCCGATGCCCGTCAGCCAGGGCGGCCAGACCGCGCAGTTGCTGCCGGCCGCGGAGGTAGTCATCGTTCCCGCAGCGGGTCATCTGCCCTGGCACGAGCAGCCCGGTTGCGTAGCTGACGCTCTGTCCAGGCTCAGGGACCTTGCGGGCGAACTGGAATCTGTCGGGTAGTGATCACCTAGTTGCTCCGCGTGTTTGCCGCGACTCAGTCCGGTAACGGTGCGAGACTTGCCGTAACGCTCCGAGGTCGAGATAGCGCCTGCCGGCCCGGGCGTTCTCGTCCGTGCCGGGCCAACCGTGCCCGGGACAGGTACCGCAGCTGGGCTGCCAGTGCCTGGGGCAGGTAACGGAGGTGGACGACTGGTGCCCGGGACAGGCAGCGAAGGTGCACAGCTTGTGCCTGGCGCAGGCAGCAACGGTAGCCCACTGGTGCCTGGCGCAGGCAGCAGCGGTAGCCCACTGGTGCCGGGGGAATGCGCGGGCGCCTGGCCCGGCCGGCAGCGCCGCCAGCGGCCAGCCCGGCAGCGGCCAGCCCGGCAGGGGGGCCAGCGGCCTGGCCGCGGGGGCGCGGCGCGCGGAAGACGGGGGGAGTGATGGGTCTCATCGCGGAACACGACGGGGCTCTCGCTGGGCCTGAGCGAGTGCTTCAGCGCGCTCGACGCGATGTCGGCCTATCTCAGGGACGCCGAGGCCATCGACACGATGGTGGTCAGCGCCCACGCGGCGGGCGCCCTGATCGCGGCGCTGTGGTGTGACGCGCGTCGCGACCGCAGGCCGGCGGATGCGCTGATCCTGGTGGGACCGGCATTCGGCAGCGGCAGGCGCAAGCGGATGTTCAGGCGCTTAAGGAAAGCCGACCCTGTCGGCCAGCCTGACCGGGCGGGCCGGCCCGGCCAGGCCGACGGGACCGACGCTGCCCGCGAAGCCGGCTCCGCGGGCAAGACCAGCTCCGCGGCCAGGCCAACTTCCACCTGCGAGGCCGGCCAGGCGAGTACCGCCGGCCAGGTTGATACTGCTCACCAGCCGGATACTGCCGACCCGGCGGAACAGGCCGGGCGACCGCCCAAGCCCGCCACCAGCGAGGCCGACGCCAAGCCCGCCACCAGCGAGGCCAGTGGCGGGACCGCCGCGACCGGGGCCAGTGGCGGGACCGCTACGAGCGAGACCAGTGTCGAGCCCGCCGCGACCGGGGCCAGTGGCGGGACCGCTGCGGCGGCCGATGCGGCCGGGCTGGCCGAGGGCGGCCGGCTGCCCGGCCTGCTTGCCGGGGCCCAGCGGCAACTGCGGGGCGGACTCGACATCGCCTGCCCGGTGCTGGTGATGTGCACAGCGGCGGACTGGGACGCGTCGGAGGGCGGGCGCCGCCGGAAGGGGATCAAGCACCTGGGCGGCGGCCCCGGCACCACCCGGCTCGGCCCGCACGTCACCTGGCTGCGGCTGGAGGAAGGGCTGACCGGGCCGCTGCCCCCAGGCGGTCCGGAGAGCAGGCCGTTCTTCCGCGAACTCGGCCGCTGGCTGGGCGCCTATCTGTCCGGCCAGTTCCGCGACCAGTTGCTCTGACCGCGGCTACGTGCGGCTGACCACCACCGAGACGGCCGGGTATCCGGTCGCGCCGTTCGGCTCCGGCGGTGCCTCGGCCGGGGTCTGCGTATAGCCGGTCTTGTCGGTTGCCCGGGCCTGGATCAGATGCGGGCCCGGGGCCGCGTTCCATTCCCAGACCCATTGCCGCCAGGTGTCGAGACCCGGCACCGCGGCCAGCCGAGCCTCCCGCCAGGGCCCGTTGTCGACCCGGGCCTGCACCGCGGCGATGCCCTTGTGCTGCGCCCAGGCGACGCCAGCGACCGCGATCCGGCCAGGCTTCAGCGGATTGCGCCCAGTCGGGATGTCGATCCGGGATTCCGTCTTGATCGGCGCCTGCTGGTCCCAGCCGCGCGAGGTCCAGTAGGCATGGCTCGCGGTGAACGTGGTCACCTCGATGTCGGTAATCCATTTGCAGGCCGACACGTACCCGTACAGGCCGGGCACGACCATCCGGACCGGGAAACCGTGCTCGACCGGCAGGGCGGCGCCGTTCATCGCGACCGCCAGCATCGCGTCCCTGCCGTCCAGCACCGTCTGAACGGGGGTACCCGAGGTGAACCCGTCGGCCGAGGTGCAGAGCAGCTGGTCGGCCCCGGCCCGGACGCCGGCCTGCCGCAGCAGGCTGGCCAGGCTGGCACCGAGCCAGCGCGCGTTCCCGATGTAGGGGCCGCCCACGTTATTAGAGACGCAGCAGAGCGTGATGTAGGCCTCGGTCAGCGGGCGGCGGAGCAACTCCTTGAAGCTGACCACCATCTCCTGCCTGACCATGCCGTGGATCCGCAGGCTCCAGCTGGCCGGCGGCACTTCCGGCAGCACGATCGCGGTGTCGACCCGGTAGAAGGTCTTGTTCGGCGTGATGAACGAGCTCAGGCCGGGGATCTTGAAATCGGTGCCTGGCGGCAGCGGCGGGGCGGGGCGCGCTGGCGCCGGCACGCGCAGCGCCGCCTGCGCGTGCGCCACGCTGGACCGCTCGGACAGCAGCCTGCCGCCCAGGCCGGCCACCGCCGCGGTGCCCGCGGCCGCCGCGCTGATCGCCAGGAAGCGCCGCCGCTCCGGCTCAGGGGGCAGGGCCGGCGATCCCCGGCCTGGCGGCAGCGGCGGGCGTGGCGGCGCGGACATCTCGCCGCCACCGGCCCGGGTGCCGCCGTCCCGCTGGCGGGCGCCGGCGGCCCGGTCAGCGGGGCCGGCCAGGCCGCCGCGGGAATCCGGCCCGGCCGGTGCTCCGGCCGTGGCCGGCTGGCCCGGCCCGGCAGGTGCACCGGCGGCGGCCTGCTGAGTTGCCGTGACCGGGCCGACCGCCTGGGCCAGGCGGGCCGCCCGGGCCAGGTAGTAAAGCGCGATCGCCCCGGCAGCCGCGCCGGCCAGGGTGGGCAGCACGTCGGCCGCGGACGAGTCCGGCCTGGTGGTCGCGGCGATCAGGCCGATGACCGCGAAGACCGCCAGGCCCTCCAGGCCGCGGGACAGCCTGCGGACGGCAGCCGCGCCGATCCAGGCAGCGAAGATCGCCAGCACTACGAGAATGCCGCTGACCAGGACAAGCTTGTCATGGGAGCCGAACGCGGTGATCGCGAAGTTCTTGACGGGAGGCGGGGTGAAGTCGATCGACAGGCGGCCGACGGCCACCACGGGCGAGCCGTCCGGGCCGGTCATCCCGGCGACTAGCTGGGCCACGCCGACCGCCACCGCTCCGGTCAGCAGCCCGGCGATCAGCCCCCGGCCGGCTAGCCGGTGGTCTTTCTCGATAGCCACACTTGGTATTCGGCGCAGAGCCGGCACCGGATTGCCTTTCCGCCGGTAATAGTTGACCGCGACGACGCCTGCCGGGCAAGCCAGCGCGGCCTGCCGGCCGGCCCGGCGGCCCCGCGCCGCCAAGCCGACGGCGCGGCGGCTACGAATAGAGGACGTGGGCATGACCGATAGCCAGGGACTGCCCCGGCGCGGCCGCGCGGCCGAACCCGGGCAGGACACCGACCTGGCCGTGCTACTCGCCAGCGTTGCCCGCGGGGACCAGCCCGCCTTCGAGGAAGTGTACGACCGCATCGCCGGGCCCGTACTCGGCATGGTCCGCGGGGTAGTACGCGACCTCGCGCAGTCCGAGGAAGTCATGCAGGAAGTCCTGCTCGAGCTGTGGCGGACCGCCTCGCGCTTCGAGGCTGGCCGGGGCAGCGCGCTGTCCTGGGTGATGACCATGGCGCACCGGCGCGCGGTAGACCGGGTCCGGTCTGAGCAGCGAGCGGCGGAACGAGAAATGCGCGCCGCATCAGCTCAGGTCGACTACGACGACGTGACTGAGGCCGTGGAAGCAAAGCTCGACCGCGAGCGGGTACGGCACTGCCTGCGTTCCCTGACCGACCTGCAGCGCGAGTCGGTCACGCTGGCCTACTACGGCAGCTACACCTACAGCGAGGTGGCCGGGCTGCTCGGCGTGGCCGTCGGCACGGTCAAGACGCGCATGCGGGACGGGCTGATCAGGCTCCGCGACTGCCTGGGGATAGAGCAATGAGGCGCGGCCAGACTGAGTTGCATACGCTGGCTGGGGCCTACGCCCTGGACGCGGTATCCGATCCGGACCGAGCCCGGTTTGAGCAGCATCTCGCCGAGTGCGAGGCATGCGTCCAGGAAATCCGCGGGCTTCGCGAGGCGACCGCCAGGCTCGGGGCGGCCGCCGCCGTCCGCCCTCGCGCCGGGCTGAAGGAGCAGGCGCTGCGCGCCGCGGCCCAGACCAGGCAGCTGCCGCCGGTCACCCGGCGGACACCGCCAGTGCGGCGCGGCTGGGCCGCCAGCCCGGCGATCACAGCGGCCTCCAGGCTATGGCAGCGGCCATCGCTGCCGCGGCTGGCGACCGCGCTGGCCGCCGTGTTCCTCGCCGTCGCGGTGACCATGGGCGCGCTGGCGATGGGTGCACAGCGCCACCTCGACCGGGATCAGGTCCAGGCCCGCGCGATCGCCGCCGTGCTGACCGCGCCGGACGTGATCATGCTGACCGCACGGGTCACGACCGGCGGAACCGCGACCGTGCTGGAATCCCGCTATCAGCACTCGCTCGTCTTCAGCGCCGCCGGGCTCCGGCGGCTGCCGGTCGCCAAGCGGTACGAGCTCTGGCTGATGGGCCCGGGCGGGACCCGGCCGGCCGGGATGCTGCCGCAGTCCAGGGCCGGGATGGTGGGCCCGATGATTGTCTCCGGGGTGGCCGCCGGCGACCGGGTGGGCCTGACCGTCGAGCCGACCGGCGGCTCCGGGCGGCCGACCGCTGCGCCCGTCATGATGCTCGGCCCCGGTTCCTGACGCCGGCCAGCAGCTGCGGCCGGCCGTGGCACACCCAGGCTAGGCCGTCTCCCGCCGCGCGGGTCCCGTGCGTGCCGCCGTGTGCGGCCGGCCGTGGCACACCCAGGCTAGGCCGTCTCCCGCCGCGCGGGTCCCGTGCGTGCCGCCGTGTGCGGCCGGCTCAGGCATCGAAGGTCCAGCGGGTCGGCGAGCCGGTGAAATCCGCGTGCCGCATGCTGATGACCTGCCGGGGCCGGACCGCGACGGTGGCGTTGACCGCCGGATCCAGGAAGCTGGCTTCGATGCTCGTCTCGTACTTGCTGTTCATCAGGTCAAGCACGCGGCCGATGAGTTCCGGGCCGGTAACGATCGCGGCGGTGCCCTCGACGATGACCGGGTCGGCGGCATCCTCGGTGCTGACGACGCAGCGCGGATCGGCCTTGAGGTTCTTGATCTTGCGTGACGCAGCGCCGCTGGTGAACCAGAACTCGCCGCCATCCCACATGCCCCAGACCGGCATCGAGTGCGGCCGGCCATCGGGCCGGACGGTGACGACCCAGTAGTTCCGCGCGCTGCTCAGCCGCTCGTCGGCCCAAGACCATGGCAGCAGGCCGCTGCCTTCATCCGGGCCCTGGATGCCGTAGCCGGGCATGAAAGGCCGGCTCACCCGGGGTAGGTCCATGCGGCCCAGGTTTAGCGCAGCATGGCGGCTGGCGCTGCCGCATTCCGCGATCCGGTCATGCCGCCGCGCTCCGGTGCCCCGCGCGGGCGACATCCCCCGGCCGACAGGCTAACGTGGGCATCCGTGAAAGCAACTCCCGAGGAGCAGCTACGGCTGCTCGAACTGGCCGACCTGGATGCCGAGCTCGGCCGAATAGAACACCGCCAGCGCGGCCTGCCCGAGCACGAGGAACTGCGCAAGCTGACGGAGCGGGATGCCCAGCTGCGGGACTCGCTTGCCGCCCAGGAAGCCGAGGACGGTGACCTCAGGCGCGGCCAGGCAAAGGCCGAGGCGGACGTGGACCAGGTCAGGTCGCGGGTCGACCGGGACCGTCAGCGGCTCGACGCGGGCCAGGTCTCTTCGCCGCGCGACCTGGAGAACCTGCAGTCCGAGATCGCGTCGCTGCAGCGCAGGCAGTCCGACCTCGAGGAGATCGTGCTTGAGGTAATGGAGCGCAGGGAGACGGCCGAGCAGAACCGCCTGGCCGCAACCGCCGAGCGCGCGCAGATCGCCGACTCGCTTGCAGAGGTCTCGGCCCGGCGGGATACCGCGCTCGGCGAGCTGGCCGAGCAGGCCAGGAAGGCCGGCAGCAGGCGCGACGAGGTTGCTGCCCAGGAGCCCGCCGACCTGCTTGCCCTCTATGACCGGCTGCGGGATCAGCATGACGGCGTGGGCGCCGCGGCACTGCGCCGCGGCCGGTGCGAGGGCTGTCACCTGTCGCTGAACACGGTCGACCTGAACAGCATCCGGGCCGCCGAGCCCGACGAAGTGCTCCGGTGCGAGGAATGCCGCCGGATCCTCATCCGGACCGACGAGTCCGGACTGTGACGCGCAAGCTCATCATCGAGGCCGATGGCGGCTCGCGGGGCAATCCCGGGCCGGCTGGCTTCGGTGCGGTCGTCCGGGATCCGGCAACTGGCGAGCTGCTCAGGGAGATCTGCGAGAGCATCGGCACCGCCACCAACAACGTGGCCGAGTACTCCGGGCTGATCGCGGGCCTGCAGGCCGCGGCCGAGATTGCGCCGGGCGCCGACGTCGAGGCCCGGATGGACTCCAAGCTTGTCGTCGAGCAGATGTCCGGGCGCTGGCAGATCAAGCACCAGAATCTGCGCAGCCTCGCCCGGACCGCTCAGCAGGCGGCGGCCCGGCTTGGCCAGGTCCGCTACGTCTGGGTGCCCAGAGCCCGCAACGCGCACGCTGACCGGCTCGCGAATCAGGCCATGGATAATGCCCGGGCGGATCAGCCAGCCAGCGGGCACCGGCGCGGCAGCCTCCGTAATACCAAGGTCTTGTCCGAGCCTCCAGCCAAGGAGCCTGACCCGGCCGCAGCGCCCGCGCTCGGCTGGGCGCTGGCCGAAGGCCAGCCGACCACCACGATCCTGCTCCGCCATGGCCAGACGGAATTCTCCACCGAGCGCAGGTTCGCCGGCCGCGGTGATATCGCGCTGACCGACAACGGCAGGATGCAGGCCGCCGCCACGGCGGCCCGGCTCGCGGCACGGCGCATCGACGCGATCGTAACCTCGCCGCTGCAGCGGGCCCGCCGGACCGCCGAGGCCGTGGCAGCGGCGACCGGCGCGCCGCTGGCCGTCGACGACGGCCTGGTCGAGGCCGACTTCGGCAAATGGGAAGGGCTTACCTTCGGCGCGGCGGCGCAGCGCTGGCCAGGCGAGATGTCCGCGTGGCTGGCCAGCGCGGATGTCGCGCCGCCCGGCGGCGAGAGCCTGGCCGACGCCGCGCGGCGGGTGCTTGCCGCGCTTGACCGGCTGCTCGCCGCGCACCAGCGCGAGACGCTGCTGCTGGTCAGCCACGTCACCCCGATCAAGACGCTCGCGTGCCGGGCGCTGCTTGCCCCGCCCGCCGCCCTGTTCCGCATTCACCTGGACGTGGCGTCGCTGACGGAGATCGACTGGTTCGCCGACGGTCCGGCGTTGCTGCGGTCACTCAACGACACGGCGCACCTCTGGCAGCCCGCGCGATGACGGTATCCTCGGGGGAGCGGCGGGCGAGCCGGCCGGGCGGCCGCGCAGTGTCGTGGCTTCATGGCACGGCGAGGAAGGTCCGGGCTCCGCAGGGCAGGGTGGTCGGTAACGCCGACCCGGGGTGACCCGCGGGACAGTGCCACAGAAAACAGACCGCCTCCGGCCTGGCCCGGAGGTAAGGGTGAAACGGTGGTGTAAGAGACCACCAGCGCCGCAGGTGACTGCGGCGGCTCGGTAAACCCCACCCGGAGCAAGGTCAAGAGGGAGCCGTGGTTTCGGCCACGGCGACTGCGCGAGCGCTTGAGGGCGGCCCGCCCGAGCTCGCGGGTAGACCGCACGAGGCTGCCGGCAACGGCAGTCCCAGATGGATGGCCGCCGGCCCGCGCAAGCGGGTGCACAGAACCCGGCCTACAGGCCGACTCGCCCGCCGCCATCGAGTCGCGCTTGTATGCGGGCGAGTATGACCTGCGCCACGGCCGCGGATCGTGGTGGCGAGTCTTTCGCGGTAGACGGACGCCTGCTCCACGACATCCTCGCCAGCGAGGACCCGCACGCACTGCGGGCATTGTCGCGGCCCCGGTCAGCGCTGTTCGGGGGTGCGGGCGGTCATCTCGGCGCGGTCTTCGAGACCAGCGGGGATGGCCGGGCGTCGATCCGCTTGCGGCTGGACGAACTTGCCCGCTACTCACCTGATGTGGAGCAGGTGCTGCCCCGGCTGGCCGCGCTCGCCACAGCCAACACCGTGTCCATGCCGCTGCTGGTGGGCCAGGGCTACGTCCTGAACAACTCCCGCTGGCTGCACGGCCGGGCACATTTCACCGGCCCGCGTGTCATGCTCCGCCTGCTCGGCGATCCGCTGGCCGGACTCGGCATCCGGCCCGGGTTCACGCCACGGCGGGCGCCGGAAGGAACGCCCAGTCATTCCCCTCAGCGGGGGGAGCCTGCCACCGGGCCCGGTGTCAGGCGTCGCGCAGCCTGAGCAGCAGGCCGCCGGTGAGGAGCGCGGCGGCGGCCCAGGCGGCCAGCACGCCCAGGCCGGCCCACGGGCCGATGGGCAGGGCGCGCAGGCCCGTGGTGGCCTGGATCGCCAGCCCGGCGGTGGCCGGCCCGGCCTGCTCGACGTGGCGGTACCAGTGCGGGTCCGTCACCACGTGCGCCACGACCGGGAACAGGTAGAGCAGGCCGAGGACGGTGCCGGTGGCTGTCGCGGCATCCCGCACGGCGGTGGCGATCCCGAGGCTGAGCAGCGCGATCAGGGC
>WNGQ01000168.1_pt1 | contig 61714 bp, 54 predicted proteins | sample 5407661 | NCBI WGS metagenome assembly WNGQ01 (sample SAMN13153382, study PRJNA577476) | soil metagenome | isolation source: 60 cm soil or saprolite under Garry oak tree replicate 2 | place: USA:California | collected 2016-06-15
CTGCAGGCAGAAGATTTGGAGTTGTCGGCCCAGGCCGGACGCGCGATGCCGCCGAAGAACGACACTCGATGTAGTCCCCCACTTGGAGTGCTAGTCTGATTTGCGACCTGTCATCCAGCGGTTCAGTGTGGGAGGGCCCGAAATGATGATTGGTAGCAAACGCTTGGCGGCCGCGGGGGCTCTGGCCGCGATCAGTGTTCTGCCCCTGGCCTCATGGACTGCCTTCGCCGCACCTTCGCTACCAATCTCGAGCCGGCACATCCATATCGACTGCGAGTACAGTCGTGTGTGTCCGGACCTCGCCAATCCCGAAGACGTTTCTGGGGCTGAGTACGTCGGACATGACGAGCCGTCACTTCTCTTCTATTCGAATGTTCCTGGCTCTGGCAACCAGATGCGTTACGACATGACGGTTCCAAGCGATCCCCCCGCTACGAATCCGCTGTCCCGTTCGTACCACTTCGAGCTGAATGGCGCCATGTGGTTCGGCATGGCGCTCTGCGACACGCAGTCATATCCGGAACAGGTGTCGACGTGCACACCCGACAGCGATACCAACATCGTCGACCCGGCGGTGTCACCGAGTCATCCGGGTACGGCGTTTCTCGAGCTCCAGCTCTATCCGCCCGGCTGGGTGCCCTGGCCGACGTGGGCGGTGGCCGTGGGCGCAAGCGCTTGCGATCCCGTCAAGTGGTGCGCCGCGATGAACGTGTTCAGCCTGCTCGAGGACCCGGTCAAAGGCACCGTGCAAAACGCGACCTGCGCGGCCAAGGTCGGGATCGAAACTTTTGAGTTCGCCTTCGTCACCAAGAACGGCGTGGCACACGCGCCCGCCAATCCACTCGACTCGACTCTGGCCACCTATACGCCAGACAGCGCGCGTGATCTCTTCATGTCGTCCGGCGACAGGCTCCAGGTCAGCATCCACGACACCCCGGAGGGTGTGCAGACGCAGATCAACGACCTCACAAGCGGCGAGTCGGGTTCGATGACGGCGAGCCCCGCCAACGGATTTGCGCAGTTCAAGTACGCCCCCACCGGCAACAGCTGCAAGGCCATTCCATATGCCTTCCACCCCATGTACAGCACGTCGTCCGAGCAGACCCGCGTGATCTGGGCCGCGCACAGCTACAACATCGCTTTCTCCGACGAGATTGGGCACTTCCAGTTCTGCAACGGCGTCGCGGTGCCGGCCACCCCATTCGGAGTAGACAGCGCGGGCAATCCGATTGCGTGCCCGGCCGGCAACACCGAAGAGTCGGGAAAGAACCAGGAGCCGACTGAAGGCGCCGGCGAAGACGACTTCTGCTTCCCGGCGTCCGAGGCGCTGCGCATCAAGGTCCAGGGATGTACGGATACCAACACCGGATTCGACGGTTTGTCGTACCAGCCCGTTTGGCCCGACGGCAACACCGGCCTCCATCCGACGTCCGTGCTCTTCACGAGCCCGCGATTCGGCGGCAGCTACGCCCAGAGCTACGACCGAGCTGCATTCGAAGCCGATCTGCCGCGCATCGAGTTCAGCACCTGCAACCGGACTACCGGCGCGGGCTGCACGCTCATTCCGACGACCGACGACAACGCCCCTGCCGCCTTCTACCCGTACTTCAGCACGACAGAGGCAATCGGCACGTGCAACTGGCAGTTCGGCGGCGCGATTCCCGGCAGCACCAACGATTTCGGCCGGAACAGCCAGTACGGATCCCTGCTGTCGCTGACATATCTCGCTTTCGGCGGGAACGGCGCAACGATCCAGCGCTATAACGATTTCCGCGGGGTGACTGGCAACCCCTGTTGACGGATATCTCGAAGCCGCATATATAAGGAAGGGCCGCCACCGGGCGGCCCTTCTACCTGTTAACCGCAAGGTTCGGGGTTCGAGTCTTCGTCCCGGAGCCAAATGTAAATTCGAAATGGTTCGATTAGACCAACCGCCCGGATGCCCTTACCACAACCGCACTACAACTGGACTCAAACCGGTCCGAGTTTCGTGCCTGCTTTTACTCTCAACCTGTGAACTTTGACGAGGACGAGCCTTAGGTTGCAGCTTGCTGTCGATAAGACACGCCTATCAGTAGCTTGGCCTCGCGCGCGTCCTCTATGCATGTGACGAGTATGCATGTGACTATGCATGTGACGAGTATGCATGTGACGAGTATGTATGTGACGAGTATGTATGTGACGAGTATGTATGTGACGAGCCGGCCTTGATGCCGATAACTACCTCCTATCGAGCGCAGTGCTGTCGACCATCGCTCGGGTGTTTATCGACTGGACATGGGCGCGTCCACCCGGCCGATGTTCACCGCTTCGAAGTCGGTTAGTTCCCGTATGACATTGGCCCACATTTCCCGGCCGTAACCGTTGCTCCCGAGTTGGTGAGACATAGGGACCGCGTTGCCTCACCTACTCGGAGTCAATGCAGGCTAGGCGACAGGCACGAACTTCTGCCCGCCCCGGTCGTACTTGACCGGACGTGCGTGTGCGGCGAAACCGCTGCGTGGGAACCACCTCGACAACGAGCTGACCGCGTCGCGCGGGCCTTCGACCTCGACGAGTCCGGCCGCGAGCGCGGCCCTCAGTTCAAGCTGGCCAAGGTAGACCCGAACCAGCGTCTCGAGGTCTCCTCGCACCACCACGTCGTCGCCAAACCCCGGGTCGTTGTAGCAGAGATCGGGGTCGGGCCGGCGCAGAACCAGCCAGTACGTGCGCCGCGGCTCCCGAAACTCAAAGCGCACGACCTGCCGCCCGGCTGGAAGGCTCTCCGGCGCGAGATGCGTGAACACGGCCCACATGAGGACGTCGGGGTCACAGTGCTCGCGCCTCAGCTCGAGCCACTGCTGGCCCCAGGCTCCGAGAGCTCGGACCACCGCAGCAAGCTGCGTCCCCGATGGCGTCAGGTAGTACGTAGAGCCGCGGCCGCCTGGGTTGGGACGGGTTTCCACGATGCCCGCCCTCTCGAGCCTCCGCAGCCTCTCGCCGAGTAAAGTCGGCGAGGCGCCGTGGAGCCCTTTCAAGATCTCGTTGAAGTGGTGGCGGTCGCTCATGAGCTCGCGCAGTATCAACGGCGTCCAGCGTTCGGCGAAGACCTCCGACGCGCGCGCGACGGGGCAGAACTGTCCGTATCCATCCATGGCGCGATTATGGCCCTCGCCTGGGACGAGGCAAGTACAGATTCTGTAGCGCCAGCTCCATTAATCGGACTAGGCGGTGCGTCGAATTCGGATAGCTTTCTGACTCAAACACTGGTGTAGGTGAGGGCCATGAAGACAAAGACTGGAATCGCCGCCTTCGTCGTGGCCGTCGCGTTCGCCGCGGCGATGGCGCCGCCGGGGTTCGCCGCGGGCAAGGTCCATCCGAACATGGCGATCGAATGGAACCAGACCATGCTCAACAGCTTCGCCACAGCAAACGTCGCGCCGGCCGCCGCGAACCGGCTGGCGGGCGTGATCGCAGCCGCGACCTTTGACGCGGTCAACGGGATCGAGCGGCGGTACACGGCGATTCACGTCAAGCCGGCGGGTGCCCCGGAGGCGTCCCCCGAGGCGGCGGCCGCGACCGCTACCTACACGGCTCTGCTTGCGGCGTTTCCGGCCCAGAAGCCCGCGCTCGACGCTGCGCTGGCGAGCTCGGTGGCCACTCTCGAAGACGACGACGCGAGCGACCAGTCCATCGCCCTCGGAGAAGCCTGGGGCGCTTCGGTGGGCGCACAGATCATGGCCTGGCGCGCTGGCGACGGCTTCAACGCTACGCCGCCGCCCTATACCTTCCTGACTGCGGCTGGACAGTGGCAGCCGACACCCGGCCCGACTACGGGACCGCCGCGCTTCCGCACGCTCGCCACCACCGCGCCGTTCGCGCTGACCTCTCCCTCCGAACTCCGACCCGGTGGACCGCCAGGGCTCACGAGCGCGCGCTACGCGGCAGACCTGACCGAGCTGATGCAGATAGGAGGGGCGACGAGCGCCACGCGCACGCCTCTCCAGACCGAGACCGCCCGGTTCTGGCAGCTCGACACGCCGCCGGCGCAGTGGGACCGCGTCGCGGATACCCTCGCCATGGACCACCACCTGAGCCTCGTGAAGACCGCGCGCCTGCTCGCGCTCGTCAACATCTCGCTCGCGGACGCGATCATCGCCGTATTCGATGCCAAGAACTTCTACAACTTCTGGCGTCCCGTCACCGCGATCGCGGCCATCGATCCCTTGTGGCAGCCTCTGCTGGTCACACCGTATTTCCAGGAATATCCCTCGGCGCACGCCGGCGTCAGCTCGGCGGCCGCCACGATTCTGGCCTCGTTCTTCCGTGAGGACACGAGCTTCACCGTGACCTCGTCCGGACTGCCGGGCGTGGAAAGGAGCTTCACCTCCTTCGACGCCGCCGTCGCGCAGGTCTCCGACGCCCGCGTCTGGGCGGGATTCCACTTCCGGTTCTCCTGCGACGACGGATCTGTGCTCGGGCGGCAGGTCGCGGAGGCGGTCGGGGCGAGGCTGATGGTCAAGACGTCGGAGGGCGACGACTAGAGCGCACTGACTCCGAGTTGGTGAGAGAGGGCTGGTCATGGGCAGGCCGTGAGCTCTCGTTCTCAACGTACGTTGCAAAGGCTTGCATCCATTTGCGGGTCACGGTTCGAGCCTGCCATTCGGCGATAGGTTGTAAGAGCTTGAGCATTCCCTTGAATTGGAACTCAATGACCGCGGTCAGCATCGTGCCCTCCGGGACGGCCTCAAATTTCCATACGGTCGTGTTGGTGGCATCCGGGACGTCGCCTGTCACTTCGACCTTCTCCGGTGGCGTCAGGACATGCCGCTCCGTTCTCGCATCCTCAGCCCCATGAACTTGGTTTCCGCGTCGAGACGGGCGGTGTTCCCGACACGTTGCGCCACAGTGACTCGTGTGAAAAGACGGGGTCCCATTTGGGCCACGACTCGCAGTCGTTCCACGCCTGGAAGACTTGCTCCCTGGGGGCTCTCACAAGTTGCGCCTGCTCGATCCGCATGTTCGGTTGCTCGTCTCCTAAGACGCCGAACCAGTGACATCGGGAGTCTACTCGCGCCTGTTGGCATTACGAGCGCCTCCCGGGGTTCTCACGGGATCAAATTGGCGCCGGTCTTGAAGTCTCCTCCAACAAAGCCTCAAACACGCCTCGTAACACGGGGCGTGACGCTCCGCTCTGCCGAACGTCGGGCGCCGTGCCTGCACTCCGCTCAGGTCAGCGCTACCGCGGAGGTAGGTGGTTCGAGTCCACCGCGGCCCACCACCTATCCAACCTACGTTGCCGGGGCAGGCAGTGCAGCAACCGCCGTGTTCTGCAGGGCGATGATCCTCCATCCTCCACGCACCTCTTCAATAACTGAGGTCATGACTCCGAGGCCGGGAGGCAGCTGCTGCCCCTGGCGGTTGATCGCGCCGCTGAGTTCGATAACAGCGTGGACGATCGCCAGGTCGGGTTTGTGGAACCGAACCGCAACCCGTTTCTCAGTGAAGCGACTGTTCTGGAAAACGGTGGCATGACGCTGGGTCAGAGCCTGCTCGATCGCCGTTCTGTCCTCAAACCAATTACCGAAGACATCGACGAAGTCAGCATCTTCTGAAAACAGGGCCGACAGCCTCCTCATGTCGTGGCGATTCCACGAATCTACAAACGCTTTGATAAGCGCACGGACGGCCGCCTCGTCTTTGGTTGTCATATTTCTCCTCGCTCGAAGGAAACTGGATCCTATCAATGGGGGGTTTCCCGACCGGGCGTGTCGACCCCCGAACGAGTTCAAAACAGCACGACACAGGCTATGCGCAATATGTAGGTTTGGCGACAGCTCGACATCGGGGCTTTAGCTTCGCCAGGCCGTCGTGGTGCGCGCGGCGGGGGTACTGCCCCTTTTGGATCTCAAAATTGGCGATCGGGGGCTTATTCTGTCGCCGGGTAGCTAGGGATCGGGAGCCGGGACGATGGTGTATCCATCCGAGCCGGGCACATCGCCCGGAGCAACGGCTTGCCACACCCTTGGCAATCTCTAGCTGGCGCTCGGCTTGATCAGCCGGGCGTCAGGCAATTTTTGGGTTTGCCGGCTCTGGGGTCGGGCTGCCACATGACACCGGCTGCAGGGGTTGTGGGGCCTTGCGCGATTAGAGATTCAGCGGCTCAGCGCTCGTGGCCGGTACCGCGGAGGTAGGTGGTTCGAGTCCACCGCGGCCCACGCGAAGGAAGTCGCACGTGACCACCTGACCGCGGGCCGCGACCTCTGCATTGGTCTGATCCAGACTCTCGCCGGGTCACAGCCGGGTCACAGAATCCCGGCACCAGGAGGATCCAGGAGAACACGCAAGGACACGAGGCTCGTGGAGCTCGAAGACAGACCCCATGGGTTCTTCAAGTTGGGGTCCGTGATCGCGGCTAGCCCCGCGATGTTGGAGACGAGGTTGGTCTGGTGAAACGATCCGCGAAACAACCCGGCTTGCGCGGGAGCCGCCTGAGCGGCGACCACCAGGAGCATCAGCAGGGGAAGACGCACGCGCGAGTTTCAAGCGCATGACACACCTCCCGAACCCACCGTTACGGAGTCCTTAAGAACAACTGGGGTCGGTTACGCGTGACCAGAGCTCGTTGACCTTCGGGTCGCAACCTTGGCGGTGAGGTGCGCAGAAAGTCCATTGCTGTTCATCGTCAGGGCGATTTGTGAATGCCCGAGGATCTCCATGACTACACGCGGTGAAACGCCTTGACCAAGCAATAGTGTCGCGCACGAATGCCGTAGATCGCCGATGGCGGTGGGCGACGTCGGCAAAATCGGCGGCTAGTGCCCAGCAGTCACCTCTTTGCGCATCGCTTCCCACGCCTCTCGCGCGTCCTGGACCGAGCCGGCGTCTTCGATCGTAGAGATGTCTCCTGGGTCCTTGTCGAGAGTGACTGCCTTCAATACCCGCCGCATGATCTTTCCACTGCGTGTCTTGGGAAGCATCGTGACGAAGTTCAGGTCCCCAATCACGGCCACCGGGCCGAGCTCGTGGCGCACGGTCTCGAGAAGCTCCTTGCGGAGCTCGTCAGACGCCTCGTAACCCTTCTTGAGAACGACGAAGGCCGCGATGACCTCCATGCGGACAGGATCCGGTCGAGCTGTCACGCCAGCCTCCGCCACGCCTGGGTGGCGGAGGAAAGCCGTCTCCACCTCGATCGTCCCAATGCGGTGGCCCGCAATCTTGATGATCTCGTCGGCCCGCCCGCTGAACCACACATAACCGTCCTCGTCGAACGAGGACGCGTCTCCGCTGAGGTAAAGCGTCTTCCCAGGGATGCGTCGCCAATAGTCATTGGCGTAGCGCTCGACCTCGCCCCAAAGCGTTGCCGTCAGACCGGGAAAGGGCCGCTTGATCACCATCATCCCCTTCTCGTTCGCTGGCAGCTCGTCGCCCTCGGGCGACACGACCATCGCCTCCACGCCTGGCAGGGCAATGCCACCCGAGCCCGGCTTGATGGGCAGCAGGCCGAGGCCCCATGTGTTGCCGAAGATCGGGCCCCCCGTTTCCGTCTGCCACATGTGGTCGATGACCGGGACTTTGTTCTCGAGCACCTCTAGTTGGAGCCACTCCCAAGCCGGCGCGTTAAGAACCTCGCCTGCGCAAACGACTCGCTTCAGGGAGCCGAGATTGTGCTTGCGTGCCGGCGCGGTGCCGTACTTCATGAGCATCCGGGCGGCGGTCGGCGAAGTGAAGATTCCGGTGACGGCGTTCTCCTCGATGATCCGATAGAAGGTTTCGGCGCTCGGATGATCGAGCCCGCCTTCATACGCGATCGACGTGCAGCCGGCGATGAGCGGCGCATACACGATGTAGCTGTGTCCGACGATCCAACCAATGTCCGAAGTCGACCACCAGACGTCGTTTTCCTTGAGGCCGAAGACCCATTCGCCCATCGAGTGGATGTAGACCTGGTACCCACCATGAGTATGCACGGCGAGCTTGGGCTTGGCCGTGGTGCCTGAGGTCGCCAGGATATAAGCGGGTTCGTTGGACTCCAGCCACTCGACTTCGTCGCTCTGCCCGGCGCCGAGGGCGAGGAAGTCCTCCCAGTAAACATCGCGGCCCGCCGTCATCGCGGGGGTCTCGGCACTGCGCTGGTGCACGACGACGTTCCGGACGTGCCTGGCGCGGTCGCCTAGCGCTTCATCGACGATCCCCTTCAGCGGCACGTCCTTGCCCTTCCGGTATGTGATGTCGGAACAGAAGAGTGCAGTCGCGCCGGCCATCTCAAGGCGGTCGCCCAACGCGCCCGAGCCGAAACCCGCGAAGACTGCGATGTGGATGGCTCCAATCCGAACGCAGGCCAGCATCAGCACGATCGCCTCCCGGCAGGTGGGCATGTAGATGCCTACGCGATCACCCTTACGGATTCCCATACCGCGGAGAGCCATTGCCGTCCGCCGGACTTCGTGGGCCAGCTGCGCGTAGGTCAGGACGGTCCGCCCCCCACGCTCGTCCTCGCACACAAGCGCGGCCCTGCCGCCGTTGCCGGCCTCGACGTGGCGGTCGACGGCGTTATACGCGAGGTTCGTCTCGCCGCCGATGAACCATTGGAAGTAGCGGCCGCGTTCGTCCGCATGCTCCGGGTTCCAGTCGAATACGCGGTCCCAGCGCCGGTGCCACGGAAGGGCGGTGGCGGCCTGTGCCCAGAACCGGTCCGGGTCTTCTTTGGCGGCTCGGACGAATGCGCCTACCTTCGGGTTGATCGTCTCCATGGGCGTCTCCCTGCTGGTGCACTCGAGCTCAGTCGGGAGCCCGACCCTTCGAAGTTGATGCCTCGCTAAGTCGGTAGTTTGCGCTCGATGTACGGTGCCGGCAACATCCGTGACGGTTGCCCCAAGATCGGTGTTCCGGCGGGGGGCCACGACCGTTCAAGCAATCGCTGAGACTGCCGCTAGCGATTTGTCATCGTGAGGATTCGCAGGTCGCCTGGCGCAGCCCCCCATTGAGGATGCGATAAACAAACGACTTACACACGTCGAGGCGATTGTCATCCCAAAGGTGAACAAGACTGTTGGCTTCCAATTCACCTTCGGAGCACGGGCTTTCTGATTCTTAACTGGGGCGACGATATCGCCTCTGCCGCGGAACTGCCCGACTACCTAGTCGACCTAAACCCGCGCTTCGAGCCCGCCTTGCGTTAACGCTCCCGCTCGCCGAGTAGCGATTCCAGTCGTGCCGCAGCGTCCTTGCGGAGGTCGGGCACGACATGAGTGTAGGTACTCATGGTTAGGGCGATTTGCGAGTGCCCGAGGATCTCCATCACAACCCGCGGTCGCTGACTGCGTCGCCGCAACCGGACATTGTCGGCATGCCTGGTCATGCTTGGGAGCTTTATGGACTGGCGACGTCACCAATCTTGCGCGCCTTGGTTCGCCACAAAACGGCGCCGAGGCCACCCGTCCACAGGCAATAGGCGGCTGCCGCTGCTAGACCGACCGACCAGATCGTGTCGTGCAGTGATGCCCAGGTGACGACGCTGATCGCCAATAGGCCGATTGCTGTCAAGATGCCAAGGCCATCAACCGGCCGCGGGTAGGTCTCATTGCCCAACCCGAGGCTCGACGCCACCAGGATCCAGATCCCAACCATCGCCAGCGGCCAAGCCGTCCAGGCGCCATAAGCAGGGTCGCGAAGCACGTCCGCGAGGGCCAGGACTTGAAGCACGATCAAGAACAGCGTTCCAACCGCGCCCCAGAAACCTACGAACAGCCCCCATGCAGGCCAGCGCATTGGGTGGCTAAAAAGACCGATGACCACGAAAAGCAGCAGGACGGCCCACGCCAGAAGGAACCAGGAGCGCGCGGCCGACCACCCGAGGAGCTGACTGGTGACGGCTGCCAGCAAGGCGATCGCCGAGGCGTAGGTGAACGTACTGATCCAGCGCACGTCGCGTGCCAGAGTAGACCAAAGATTCTAGGCGAAGTACCTGGCGTACCAGTCTGGCTGACCCGCTTTGCGTGTAGGTCTGGCAGCACCGGGTGAATTTGGGCTGAATTTTGAGCTGGTCTGTGCGTTCGGGATCATGGAACCAACACGGTGGCCTGGAACACGTTCAACACGCAGATCGGGAGCTACCTGCTCGAGGTCCTGGTCAAGAACACCGGATCACTGGCCGCGTACGACACCTTCACGACCATCCCCTACGCGATGCAGCTCTGCAACTCGCCGACGCTCTCCACATTGCCGGCCACGTCGCCTTATGTCTCGGGTTCGGGCGCCATCACGCTGACGGCGAACGGAACGTGCCAGGGCACGACCGAGTTCGCGTTCTTCTACAAGGACCCGGGCGGCGTTTTCCATGTCATCCAGGGCTACTCGACCGCTAAGACCGCGCCGTGGGCCGCCGACTTCAAGGCCGGCGACTACCAGCTGCTGGTCGAGATCCGTCCGCAAGGTTCCGGGCTCCCGTATGTCACGTTCCTGTACATGCCGTTTACCTTGAGCGGCTGCGCCAATGCGACCCTCAGCCCTAGTGTGGCGAGTCCCCAGGTCGCCGGTGACACCGTGACATTCACGGCCAGCGCCACCTGCAGCGGCACCGCGACCTTCAGCTTCTACGTGCTCTCGCCCGGTGGCGTCTGGTCCAACCCTCAGGGTTACAGCACGAACAACACGTTCGTCTGGGTCTCGCCGACCACCACCGGCACATACCTCGTTGAAGTCCTTGCCCGGAACAGCGGAGCAGTTGAGGACCCTTACGACAGCTTCTCGGCAATCCCCAACTACATGCTCGGCCTGTGCAGCGCGGCGACTTTGAACACCAGCGCCGCCAGTAATTACCCATCGGGTTCAGGCCCGATCACGCTGACGGGCGGAGGACACTGCGCGGGCGGGACCGAGTTCCAGTTCTACTACCAGGACCTGGCGGGCGGTTTTCACTTGATCCAGGCGTACTCGGTGACCACCACGGCGCCATGGCCCGCCGACTTCAAGGCTGGCACCTATCCACTGCTGGTGGAGCTGCGGCCAACTGGCTCCAGCGCCGCCTATGTCACATTCCTCTACAAGCCGTTCACGTTGACCGGCTGCAGCGCGCCAAACCTGGCGCCTGACAAGGCGAGTCCGCAGGTCGGCGGCACCGTGGTTACGTTCACCGCCACCGTGACGTGCACCGGCACACCGTCCTACAGCTTCTGGGTGCTCTCTCCCAGCAGCGTCTGGACCAACGCGCAGCCATACGGCGCCAGCAGCACGTTTGCCTGGAGCTCGCCGACGGCGCCCGGCGCCTACCTGGTCGAGGTCCTGGTCCGCAACAACGGAGCCAACGAGGACCCGTACGACAGCTTCTTCGCCATCACCAACTACATGCTCATCCTGTGCAGCCCGGCGACCCTCTCGACCGGGGCCGCGACGTCGCCTTACATCTCCGGCTCAGGCGCGATCACGTTGACCGGGGCGGCAACTGCGCGGGCGGGACCGAATTCCAGTTCTACTACCAGGACCCCGCCCTCGGCTTCCACCTGATCCAGGCCTACTCGGAACCAACACCGCCTCGTGGGGGCCGACTTCAAGGCCGGCGATTACAAGCTGCTGGTGGAGATCAGGCCCAACGGCTCCAGCGCCGCATTCGTCTCCTACCTGTACGTGCCGTTCACCCTGTCGGGCTGCGGTGTCGTAACGCTGACGCCGGACCTGTCGAGCCCGCGGCCGCGCAACACGACGGTCACGTGGACAGCGACCGTCACCTGCAGCGGCCCGGCCAACTACCAGTTCTGGGTGGTGACACCGAGTGGGACCTTCATCAAGGTCCAGGACTGGAGCGCCACAGCCACGTTCGCGTGGAGTAGCGGTGTCAACCAACCGACGATCGGTAACTACATAGTCGAAGTCCTCGTCCGCAACAGTGCCGCGAGCGAGGACCCCTACGACAACTACAAGGCGGTCAACTACACGTTGAGCTGACGACGGGAAGCCGGCCTACTTCATCTCCGCGGTAGCGCCGGCTTCCTTCAGCTGCGCTGACATCGCTGGACGTTAACGGACGCTAGAACCGCGGTCTTCAAACCGTTTGCGTTCCAGCCCCGCGCGCGCGTCCTTCATGTAGCCGTCGATGGGAACACGGATGGTGCCGATAAGGCGAGCGTATCGCGAGTCCAAAGGACGCCGTTCAGGGATTCTGCGTCTGGCGAAGAAGCCTGATAGCGATTGGGTGGACGATATCGTGACCGCGCATCCCATTCAACCATTCGCTAGGGATGTCGCGGAGACCCCAATAGATGCCGGCTAGTCCTCCGGCAAGGCAGGCCGTCGTGTCTGTGTCGTCGCCATACGCAATCGCGCGCTCGATCGCCGCGCGATAGGACCCGGCGGCGGCGAACGCTTCCCAAGCCGACCAGAAGCTGTCGACCACGTAACCGCTACCAGTCCGATTTGGAAAATCCCGGAGAAACTCAAGTTCTATTGCCTCGGGCCCGGCCAATACATGGCCGGCGACTCGAAACGTATCGTCCATTGCCTCGGATCGGTTGCGCTCACCGCAGAGCAGCCTCTTCGCGATCAGCACATACAACGCACACGTGACCTTGGAGCGCGGGTGTGCATGCGTCACCGACGACGCGCGCATTGCCTTATCGACAAGCTCCGCGTCGTCGGCTCGATGGCTGACGAGAGCGACAGGCAAGATTCGCATCAACGATCCATTCCCGTTCTCGCTTTCGCCGGTTGCGCCCGCTTGTTCTGCTGGGATGCCTGATCTAAACCGCGCCAGCGATTCGCGGGTGATTAGGCCGATATCGAAAAGAGGCCCAGGACGGTAGCGGTCAGCAAGCCATCATTCCAATGCGCGGCGAGCCTGGTCTGCAGTGTTAAAGCCGGCCTCCAGAAGTGAGTCAAGCAGCGCCAGCATCAGGCCGCCGTCGTCACTCCAAGTACCGGGTGGCTGCGGACAGTAGGCCGCCTGATGACCCCACCGAATCATCTTGGTTGGTAAGGGAAGGCCGAACTCATACGGGACTCCCATCGCATCGCCGACGAGGTGACCCCACACGGCACCCAGCAGCCGATCTTCAAGTCCCGGCAGCTCACGACCCATGCTCGTCGAGTAAAGCACTCTGGTTGCCGGAGGCGACGGTCACACAGGTTCGCAAGCGTGTTTGAAAGCGCGCGACCAGGGATAAGCGCCGGTGGCGGGAACGCGGCGAGGAGGACGCAGGACCCTAGCTTTGCGATCAGGAGAGGGTTCGAGTCCACCGCGGCCCACCACTTCTGCTCTCAGGGCATCCGGAGTCGCAACCCTAGCTCAGGTGGTTGACTTTCTGGAGTCCGTATACAGGCGTCGGGATTGCTTCCATGCGCGCCTTGAGCTGAAGGGCCAGATACAAAGAGTAGTGTCGCGACTGGTGCAGGTTGCCGCCGTGAAACCAAAGCGCCTCCTGCTGGGTGGGTTTCCACATGTTGCGCAGCTCCCCCTCCCACGGTCCGGGATCCTTTGTGGTGCCTGATCCAAGACCCCAACACTTGCCAACCTTAGCCGCTACCTCGGGCGAGATCAGATCCGCCGCCCATCCGTTCATAGAGCCATAGCCGGTGGCATAGACGACCAGATCGGCAGGAAGGGTCTTGCCGTTATTAAGCACGACGGCATTCTCCGTCAGTCGCAGCACATCCACGGCCGATTCAAGCTTGATATCACCGCTGGCTACGAGATCGGAGGCGCCGACATCGATGTAGTAGCCGGAGCCGCGGCGTAGGTATTTCATGAACAATCCGGAGTTGTCGTCGCCGAAGTCAAGCAAGAATCCCGCCTTCTCCAGCCGCGCGTAGAAGTCCGCGTCGCGTTCGCGAATCGCGTCGTAGACCGGTATCTGGAACATGTGCATGATTCGGTAGGGGACCGACGCGAAGGTCAGGTCGGCTTTCTGCGTCGTCATTCCGGACGCCACCGCACTCTCCGAGTAGAGGCTGCCAAGGGCCATCTCCATTAGAGAGTCGGACCTGGCGACGTGCGTCGAGGACCGCTGAACCATCGTGACGTCGGCGCCCACCTCCCAGAGTGCGGCGCAGATGTCGTGAGCAGAGTTGTTCGAGCCGATGACGACCGCCTTCTTTCCACGGTAAGCGTCTGGCCCGGGGTGTTCGGAAGAGTGGTGCTGATCGCCCTTGAATACGTCCATCCCCTCGATGTCGGGCATGCTCGGTTTACCTGACATGCCGGTGGCGAGCACGAGCTGCTTCGGTCGCAGGGTCATCTCGACACCGCTGCGCTCGACGACCACGGTCCACTCCTTGGCCGCCTCGTTATACGAGGCGCTCTTGCACTCGGTCGAGTCCCAGTAATTCAGCTCCATGACTCGCGTGTACATCTCGAGCCAGTCGGCGATCTTGTCCTTTGGTGAGAAGACCGGCCAGTTCGGCGGAAAGTCGATGTAAGGAAGATGGTCGTACCAGACCGGGTCGTGCAAGGTCAGCGACTTATAGCGCTTGCGCCACGCGTCGCCGGGCCGGGGATTGCGATCGACGATGATTGTGGGCACGCCGAGCTGGCGCAACCGCGCGCCGAGAGCGATCCCGCCCTGGCCGCCACCAACGATGACCACGTACGGCTGCGTGACGTGGCCGAGCTCTTCGGCTTCGCGCCGGCGCTGCTCGAGCCAGGTCTCCCGATCCGGGACAGCACCGTGCTCGGTTCCCCTGGGTCGCCGGCCATCCTTCGGCTCCTCGTGGCCCTTGAGATCGTTCAGCGTCGTCAGCAACGTCCAAGCTTTGCCGTCTCTGAGCCGGAGGTGACCGATGCCGCGGCCGACCGAGGTCTCGAACTTGATCCAGCTCTCGTTGTACGCCCCGGCGGAGCCCAGCTCGTCAGTGACTGCGAAACCGCTGGGCTGCACCTGATCGAGCGTCTGAGCAAGCATATTGCCTACGCCCTCGGGACCCTCGATCGTGATGATGTTCCAGGTGAACGCGACCAGGTCGCGCCAGTAGCAGTCTTCAACGAAGAGGGCAGCTGCGGCATCGATGTTCCTGGCGGTCAGAGCCCTCTCAAAGTCCGTCAGCCACCTTACCGCGGTTCTTGTGGCCGAGGTGTCGACCGGTCGATCAGTCCTGGTTTCGGTCATGGAGGCACTCCAAGTGGCGCGATTTGGAGGTTCGGTGGTCAGCCCGAGTGCGCCAAGTATCTCACTTGCCGGATCCTGTGTTCAGGCCCCGCTTTTCGAGGTAAGTCTGGGGTGTGGCTACAGACGCGCGAAGACGCCAGATGGCGTCCTGGCGCCAGAAATTGTTGTGCGCCACATGGTCCTTGGGACTCCAGTCATGCAGCTCACCGCGCGCCGCGCGCTCCTCCGGACTCAGGCGCGCCTCGAGGGCATCTTGGTCGGCCTGCCCGCGGGCCAGCAATTCAAGCACCCGTTGGTGTGTCTCGCTCTCGATGTTAGAAACCGGATCCATTGCCTCGCAACGACGTTGAAACCAACGTCAGTCTTCGGTCAAAGAACTCGCAGACCCTGGTATAGTATGTTGGCTTCGACATAGTTCTGCAGCGGGCAAAGATGAAGCAGAAACTACGTGGGCTGATCAAAGCAGGGCGACACAAGGAAGAGCTTAGCCTCGTGCCATTCGTGACCGACCAGCCACCGGCGATCGCGGGGCAGTGGACCGCCAAGGATCACCTTGCGCACCTAGCATCGTGGAGGGAGTTCGCGGCGGAGGAGGTCCTTGCCGTGCGCACCGGCGCCGAGCCAAGACCCGTGTCCGACGATTTCGACATCGAGAACGCAAAGATCTTCGAGCGGACTCACGATCAGCCGTTCGGCGCAATTCTCTTCGCCGGCGGCCAATCTTGGCATGAGCTCGCGGCGGCTCTTGACGGATGCACCGAGGGAGACCTCGATAAGACGGGCGTCCGGCGGCCCGCGCAACGCCTGTGGCAGGTCGTTCAGCTCAACACCACCACGCATCTCGCCGGGCATCTTGGGTTCTGGTACAGCGACCACGGCGACGCTGCCGCGGCCGAGGAGGCGGCGAAGTGGGGCTACGAGCTCGCCAACGCGACCTTCTCGGACGACCGCGCCCGCGGCGCGGCCGCTTACAACCTAGGCTGCTTCTACGCGCTCCGCGGCCAGGCCAAGGAGTCGGTGCGTTATCTGCTCAAGGGGATGCAGCTGCGACCGGACCTCTACGAGCTGGCCAAGCACGACACCGACCTCGACGCGATCAGGAGCTCGCCGGAGTTCCTGGCCATGATCGACTGAGGCCGACAGTCGTGCCTTCTTCACCCGCGACCGACATTCGGAAGACGCACGATGAGCTGGTTGCCAGGGGCATCGGCTTCTCGCAGCCACCGGTGGAGATGTTCTTCGGCTGGTGGGCGGTGTTCAACGATCCCGAGGGCAACCGCATCGCCCTGAACCGGTCGAAGGAAAAGTCATGATTCGGATGGCAACCTGGTCGATCAGCGTCGATGAGCCGCTCATGCTTCTTGTCGCGCTGTACGTGCGCGATGTGGCGGGACTCCGTCCGCCGCTCGAGTACGATGTGCCACCGCTCGACCCGCCGGTGCTTCGCGAGTCCGGCGGTACAGACGACGACGGTTCGAATCAGTGGGCGGTCTGGTGGCAGGAGCTCCTGCGCGGCGGAGGCATGTGGCCGGCATACGCAGACCCTGCCAAGATGTCGGAGCTTCGCGAGGATCCCGACATCCAGAGGCTCTTCTACTGGCCGGGGCGATATGCGCCGCCTGACTTTCCAAGCCTGCACTCCAGTCCGGAGTTGCATCGCGACGTTCGGCGCCACCACCAGGCCGCATTGGCGTGGGCCGAGGCACGCAAGCTTGAGTTTTTCGCCCTCACCACGGCTCGCGGCCACCGTAGGATCGAGTGGGAGGTCGTGAAACTCGAGGAGCGACACATCGGGCGCACCGTTCGCCCGTTCAACCTCGATCTGAGAGTGTTGCCGCTGGCCGAGCCGTGGGCATGGCGTCTGGCTCCGGACCGCGCGCTCATGTCGCTCAGCATGTGCAGGGATCGCGCTGCCTATCGGAGCTGGCTGACGGCGGTGGTGAGAGAGCTGGCTTAGCCGGCGCGCGGAAGCCTCGACCAGTTTCTTGGTATTTCCAAGTCGATGTACCACGACCTCTGGCCCAGCAGCGAAGACTCATGCGAGTCCAATTCAATTACGTACCCGGCGCGGATCGAGTCCAGGTCTAGAGTTTGCAATCGGCCGGCACTACACGGCTGGTCGGCGACCTTATCGCGGGGCCCTACGGCTTGCGGAGCGCTCGAGCCCGGGCCGCGGGTTTCCTTGCTCCCTGGCGCGATGGCAGCTCTCCTAGAAGCCACCGGCACCAGCCGATGTATTCACGTTCAGCTCCGGATGCCTTACGGAGCGCGGCGTATTCACCAAAGCGCGCCGAAGCGACTCTGGATGAGCTCTTCATGCGCGTTTTCACGGCATCTGCCAGCTGTTCCAGCGCCGCCAGCCGGCGCTGGTGAGCATCCACCTGGTCGCGAAGCAAGGCCTCCGCGCTGGTGGCGGAAATCCGATGCAGCGCATAGGCCTTCACCACCAGTTCGTCATTCGCCGGTCTCGTCTGTGGTGGCTGCATCACCCAACTGGCCAGTTCCGCCTTGCCTTTCAGGGTTATCGAATGTACCCGGCGCGGCGGACCGGAACGCTTATCGACCGTCTCGAAACTGACAAGGTGTGACCTCACGAGCCGGGCCAGCTCCGGATAGATCTGGCCGTGCTGAGCCTGCCACAGGAATCCAAGCGGTGGTCTCATCTGTCTTGCCAGGTCGTATCCGCTGTGCGGCTTGGTGGCCAGCAGAGCCAGGATTGCGTAACTCAGGCTTGACAGCACCGGGCGAAAGCGTACAGGGCCAGCCCGGTATGGGGCTCCTGAAGCTCTGAGCCCCGTGTCCGGATCTGGCTAGAAACCCGCCAGGATATGACCCACCGTATTCCCCATGGCAGGCAGGCTCGATCAGGGGTCGGTGGACGATTTCGTCGGACTGGCTCATGACGAGCCGTCGGCTGCAGCCACCTCGTTGCGATGGCATCCCGAGCTCGCGTACCTAACCTCGAGTTGGGGTGAAAATGCCCTTCAGGCGGCGAGCCATCTCGGGCACAAGCAACTGCTCTCGGCGTTGTTGGAACACGGCGCCGCCGTCGATGTGTACGCGGCTTGCTCCATGGGTGATACCGCCACTGTCCGAGCTCTCCTGCCGGCGCAATCAGCCCAAGCATGCGGAATCCATGGGCTCCCGATACTCCATTTCGGGGTCGTCAGCCGAGACGTGCAGATGCTGGAATTTCTACTGGGTGCCGGCGTCGCGGCAAATCAACCGGGAGCCAGCCTGTCGCCCCTTCACTCGGCGGTCGCGATCGGCTCCAAAACCATGATCCGGCTGCTGCTTGCGGCCGGGGCTGACACGAGGTTCCGGGACGCCTTGGGCGCGACCGCGCTCGACTGGGCCCAGGAACTTGACGCGTTCGACGCAGAGGTGCTCGACCTCCTGGACTGGAACACGAGCTCAGCCGCAGCGGGGGAACTGCGATATTCGTCTGGGTGGCTAGGCGGTCACAAGGGCGGTCGCAACCGGCGTTACCTGAGCTGACACAGCGCGCCACTGATGCTGCATGCGAACGTAAACATCCGTGTAGCGGTTTTTTCCAGCGGTACCGTCGCGGCGCCGGAAGATCCCGAGAGCCGTGACCACCGCCGTCTCTCCGTACAGGCGGACGTCTACCTGATCAAGCTGGTAGTCCACGACGTCCGTGCCCGCCTCGACCAGTCGAAGGTAGGTCGCCCGATCTACGACGACCCCGCGTCCATCGGTGAACATGAAATCCTGACTCAGATGAGCCGCGAACCACGCGGAATCCGAAGCCAGGAAAGCCTGTATGTAGGCTTCATTGAGACTGCGAATCGTCATCTCGTCCTCAGACATGTGGCTTCCTCCTGAAGTCATGAGCTGTATCAAGCGGTCGCGGATCTGCGCCAATCTCTCAGGGGATCCGGCCGCGAGGAACGGCAAAACCAAACCGAGTATTGCGCCCATGCCAGGCTATGTCAAGTACGACATAGTTCGTCTTCTCTTGCCTATGCCGCCGAGGAAGCCCCTTTTCGTGTAGTCGCAAACTGAAGCAGAGCGGCGGCGTGCGCACGCCACGGCCGCCAGCTGTCGGCGAGCTGCGAAAGCTTGTCCTGGGTCAACTGGCGACGAGTTACGCGACTGAGCGTATTCCGCAGAGCGGTCGAACTCATCGGCAAGGCGTCGCGCTCTCCGAGACGAAAAGCGAGGTATTCCGCAGTCTGAGGACCCATACCGGGGAGTTCTCGAAGCACTTGAGTCAGCGCGTCGTACGGCTGCGAGCCGTCTAGACGGACGGTCCCACCAACGACTGCGCCCGCAAACGAGCGAATAGTGTCAGCTTTGCCTTTGGGGATGCCCAGCCGATCCAGGTCCGACGACTCGAGGGTCGCCGCGGAAGGGAACGTGCGGGTGAGACCGAAGATCTCAAGTCCGCCCATAGGGGTACCGTACGCGTCGGACAGTCGGGCAGTCAGCGAGGCCGCAACTTGCGGTTCCAGGCGCTGGCCGGCGATTGCCTGCACTCCCGTCTCGAACGCATCCCACGTGCCCGGCGGCCGGACTCCAGGTAGCGCCCCACCCAGACGTTTCAGGAGCGGGTCCGACCGGAGGTGCTCAACGGCAACCCGCACCTCAGCGTCGAGGTTGAAGATCTGGCGGGCGCGGTGCGCGATGTGAATCAGGCCTTCCCAGTGCGGGATGTGCGCACGCAGCAAAAGGTGGTCCGGACCCCCCGGCAACAACTCGAACATTCCCGGATCGCCATCGATCATCACCGTGCGGCGATAGGTCCGGTTGGAGACGTTTTCGACACCAGGGATGGCGCGAGCAGCCAGGTACCCCAGCATGCGGTCCCAGTCCAGGGGACCCTGGAAGGGCAGCCGGAGAATCAGGCCGCCGTCAGCCACCAATCGATCCTTCACGCGGCGCTTGGCGCGCAGCTCGCGTGGGCTGGCACGGAAGATTTCGCTACAAGCTCGGTTGAACTGACGGATACTGCCGAATCCCGCCATGAAGGCGATCTCGGCCATCGTGAAGTCCGTGTCATCAATCAGTCGTCGCGCGAAGTGCGCACGGGTAGATCTGGCGAGCTCATCGGGCGTCACGCCCAGGTGCTCAACAAAAAGCCGTCGAAGATGTCGGGCTGAGATGGCGAGCCGGGCTGCCAGGTCCTCTTCTGCTGCATTGTCGAGCCCGCCATTGAGGATGAGGCGCACCCCACGGCACACGACATCGGGTCCGTCCCAGTTCAGGGGCGGCTGGGTTCGGTAGGGGCGGCATTGCAGACAGGCGCGGAGTCCGGCAGCCTCGGCCGACGCCGCAAGGGTGAAGCCGTAGACGTTGGTTGAGCGAGGCTGGGCGCCGCAGGCCGGCCGGCAGTAAATGCCTGTCGTCACCACGCCGGCGAAGTTGGCCATGCGGCCGATCATGAACCATCAGGCCACCTCCTTGTGGACGTATTCGGACATGTCCGGCGGGAGATCGTGTCGGGATTTCTCGCCGGCCAGAAGTAATGCGGCTGCTGTATGCAGTGATTCCTTCGACGACCTGCTCAGCGATTGTGCGGATCGTCCATGCGTCACCAGCGGGGCTATCCCAGTCCGCGCGGAGAGCTTGCAACCGTACTGCCAAGACTCGAGCCAGGCGGCGTATCCGCGCAGTAGCTTCGTCCAGGTCCTGTTCTGAGAAGCGCGCCCAATCCGACTCAAGCTGGGTCCGGACCTGGTATGCAGCAGGTCCGGACCCACGAAGGGTAAGACGTGATCAGTATGTCCGGATCGGCGACACTATGTCAAGTTCATACTATGTTGTATTCAACATAGATGTGCTAGATTTACCCGGGAAACGGCCGCGGCTAGGTTGCCCTCGGCCTGCTCCGCTGAGTACGGACCTGTTGCCGGCGCACTCTCGCCCCGCGCTGCGGGAAGAAGGCAGCAGGAAGAAGGCAGCAGGAAGAAGGCAGCAGGAAGAAGCAGAGAGGTAGCACGTATGCGTCAGCGGGTAAGCATCCGAGCCTTAACCATTGCGGCCGCAGGTCTGTTCGTTGTCAGCGCTTGCGCCGGAGGGGGAGGAGAGAGTCAGAACCTGGCGTCTGCTGACAAGCAGGTCCTGAACGTCAACGACGGCACCGAGCCGAACAGCTATGACCCGACGCAGCAGACCTACACCTACGAGGCCGGCGTCGGCCGCGAGGTGTTCGAAACACTTCTGAAGCCGAAAGCTGACGGAAGCGATGTGCAGCCTGCGGCGGCATCCTCCTACGATGTCTCGGCTGATGGCCTGACCTACACGTTCCACCTGCGCCCGAACGCGAAGTGGGGCGACGGCCAGCCGGTCAAGGCAAGCGACTGGGTCTACGGGTTCCAGCACCTGCTGAACCCGGCCCTGGCGGCCGGCTACGTGGACCCGTTCTTCGACACGACGATCAATGGCGCCGACGGTTACGGCAGCGTTGACGTGGCCAACGCCGGCGCCATCGACACGTTCCTTGGCGGCCTCGGCCTCAAGGCCGTGGACGACAACACGTTCCGGATCACGCTGGCGCACCCAGCGGCGTTTTTCAAGTGGGTAGTGACCCTGTGGGTCGCCTCGCCGATCCGCAAGGACGTCGTCGAGAAGGCGGCAGGCGGCAGCTTCCCGTCCTCAGATACGACCAAGGCCGAGATGTGGGCGCAGAAGGCCGAGACGATCATCGGCAACGGCCCCTTCAAGATCTCCGAGATCGTCTCCAAAGACCATGTGACGCTCGTTCCCAACCCGAACTACTGGGCCGGCACGGGGCACGTGAAAAAGCTCGTCGAGTGGTTCATCACGGACGCCAACACCGGGTTCGCCAAATACCAGACCGGCGACCTGGACATGATGACGGTGCCGCTGGCCAACGTCGACCTGGTGCGCAACGATCCCAAGCTGAGCAAAGAAGCGAAGGTCTATCCAAGGTTGGCCATGTTCTGGATGACCTTCAATGCCCACAGGCCTCCGTTCGACAAGGTTGACGTGCGCATGGCGTTCGCGAAGTCGATCGCCCGCGACAAGCTGAACAAGCAGGTCCAGCACGACATCCAGCAGTCGATCATGAGCTTCATCCCGAAGGGCATGGGCGGCTACGACCCGTCGAACAAGGCGCAGGCCTTCGACCCGGCCGCCGCCAAGGCGCTGCTCCAGAAGGCCGGCGTGACCGCCTCCACGCTCAACAAGTTCAAGCTGCTGACCCGCGACTCGACCCGCAACAAGACGCTGAACGGGTTCATCGTCGACCAGTGGAATACCAACCTCGGTCTCAACATCCAGCTTGAGGTCGTCGACGGCAAGACCGTGACCAGCCGCATCCGAAAGGGCGACTTCGACATCTACGGTCCCGATGGATGGGGCATGGACTACCCGGATCAGCAGGACGCGTTCGACATCTTCTTCAAGAACTCGTGCCACAGCCTGAACTGGGGCTGCGTCGACCTTCCCGGCTACGACGATCTGGTCCAGAAGGCTGACGCTGAGCTCGACCAGACCAAGCGCAACCAGATGTACAAGCAGGCGCAGGACCAGCTGATCAACTCAGCCGCTGTCGCCTTCATCTACCAGGACTACGAGTACAACCTGATCAAGCCATACGTAGGCGGACTCACGATCACCTCGGGTGACGATCAGCAACTGCCTGGAAACTTCTTCTGGCACGACGTCTACATCACCCAGCACTAGGAGAGTGATTTGGCGGTAATCCCGGGGCGCCCCAGGCGGGGCGCCCTGCTCCCCGGACGTCTGGCGGCTGTCACGGACAGCCGGCTGGGGAGCCTTGCGGTCTACGTGCTCCGGCGCATCCTCTGGATGATCCCCGTCGTCTTCTTCGTCATCGTCATCACCTTCGTCCTCATGCACAGCGCGGCCGGCAGCCCCTGGGACAAGACAGGCGGAAGGCCATTACCCCAGGTCGTCATGGACAATCTCGACAAGAAGTACGGGTTGAACAGGCCGGTTCTCGAGCAGTTCTATCTCTACGTCTGGAATGTCCTCCACTTCGACTTCGGGCTGTCGTACCAGTACCAGGGCAAGAGCGTCGTCCAGCTGATCGGCGAGGGTTGGCCCTATACCGCCACGGTCGGAATTCTTGCCTTCCTTCTGATCGTGCCGCTTGGGATTGGGCTCGGCGTGGTGGCGGGTCTGCGGCAAAACTCGCGGGTCGACTACGCCACGATGGGCTTCGCCACTTTCGCCGCCTCGTTCCCGAACTTCGTGGTCGGGGCGCTGATGGTGGTCGTCTTCTCCGTCCTCTTCTATAAATGGACAGGGGGCAACTTCTTTCTGCCCGCAGGCGGCTGGGGCGTCGACGATCACCTGATCATGCCCGCGGTCACCCTGTCGCTGTTGCCGATCGCATACACGGCGCGGCTCACACGCGCCAGCACGCTGGAGGTGATCAGACAGGATTACGTCCGCACGGCGTGGGCCAAGGGCCTGCCTGAGCGCCTCGTGGTGATCCGCCACATCCTGAAGAACGCGCTGATCCCCGTCGTGACCACGCTCGGTCCCACCTTCGCGTTTCTCATCACCGGCTCGGTGATCGTGGAGACGGTTTTCAGCATCCCCGGCATTGGACGCGCGTTCGTGCTGGCGGTGACGTCGCGTGACTACCCGATGATCCTGGGCACCACTGTCCTGTTCTCGATCGTGATCGCGTTCGCGAACCTCGTGGTCGACATTCTCTACGTATTCATCGACCCCCGGGTGAGGCTCTCCTGATGGCGGTTGCCGACATTGAACTGGCGGCCAGGGAGTGGGAGGTTCCCGAGCAGCAGATCGGTCTGTGGCAGGACGCATGGATCAGGTTCCGGCGCAATCGGTTGGCCGTGCTCGGCCTGAGTCTTGTCCTGTTCCTGATCGCAGTTGCGCTGGTGTCACCGGTGCTCGTGCACTTCGGGGTCTTGCAGGACCCCTTCAGGCAGCACGTCGAAAGCATTGAGGTGGGGCCTGGGGTTTCAGGCCACCAGTTGGGAACCGACATACTTGGGCGCGACACGCTGAGCCGGCTGATGATCGGCAGCGAGGTCTCGCTGACGGTCGGCCTGCTCGTGCAGGGCATCATCTTCCCAATCGGGCTCACGATCGGCCTCGCGGCCGGCTACTTCGGCGGCCGCGTCGACAACCTGCTGATGCGCTTTACCGACATCTGGTACGCCTTCCCCGACCTCCTTTTCGTGCTGGTCGTGGTCTCGGTCTGGCGCCTCAGCGGCCCCTGGTACATCCAGCTGATCCCGATCTTCGGTGCCATCTCGCTGATCTACTGGGTCAATCTTGCCCGCTTGATTCGCGGCCAGGTGCTGGCGATCAAGGAGAAGGAGTTCGTCGAAGCGGCCAGGTCGTCGGGCTCGCCGCCGCTGAAGCTCATCCTCAAGCACCTGCTGCCGAACTCGCTGGGGCCGATCATCGTCACCCTGACGTTCGGCATCCCCCAGGCAATCTTCCTCGAGGCGGTGCTCAGCTTCCTCGGCGTCGGCATCCAGCCGCCCACTCCGACCTGGGGCCAGATGGTGTACGACGGCTACGAGGCGATCTACGCGAACCCAAGCGCCGTGGTGTTTCCAGCCCTAACGATTGGCTTCACGCTGCTGGCCTTCTCCTTCATCGGCGACGGCTTGCGCGACGCCCTCGACCCCCGCATGCGTCGCTAGCGGATCAAACGTCGACAGGCATGTTGGCCTCAACTTTGCTGCAGGTCGAAGACCTCCACACCCAGTTCTTCACTTCGCGAGGTGTCGTCCACGCCGTTGACGGAGTGAGCTTCCACGTCGACGCCGGAGAGACGCTTGGGGTCGTCGGCGAGTCGGGTTGCGGCAAGACGATGACCGCGCTGTCCATCCTGCGCCTGATTCCCGAGCCGGGCCGGATCACCTCCGGGCGGATCCTCTTCCGCGGCCGCGACGTCACCAAGATGACAGACGAGGAGATCCGCGCCTTCCGCGGCAACGACGTCGCGATGATCTTCCAGGACCCGATGACGTCGCTCAACCCGGTGACCAGGATCGGGCGCCAGATCGAGGAGGCGATGACGGCGCACGAGCGGTTCACCGAGCAGGTCGCGAGAGCTCGGGTCGTGGAGCTCCTGAAGCGCGTGCGCGTGCCGGCGGCGGAATCGCGCGTCAAAGACTACCCGCACCAGTTCTCGGGCGGCATGCGCCAGCGGGCCATGATCGCGATGGGCCTCTCCAACGAGCCCGACCTTCTGATCGCCGACGAGCCGACGACCGCGCTCGACGTCACCGTGCAGGCCCAGATCATCCAGCTCATGAAGCAGCTCAACCGCGAGCTCGGTGCAGCCATGATGCTGATCACGCACAACATGGCGCTGGTCGCAAGCCTGTGCGAGCGCATCGTCGTCATGTACGCCGGCCGGATCGTCGAGGAGGGGCGGGTCGAGCAGATCTTCAAGAGCCCCCAGCACCCCTACACGTGGTCGCTGCTGCGCTCTGTCCCTCGGGTCGACGAGGCGCGCAAGAACCGCCTGGTCTCGATCAGGGGCCTGCCGCCCGACCTGATCAGCCCTCCGTCGGGCTGCAAGTTCCACCCCCGATGCCCGTTCGTGATCGACAAGTGCAAGAGCGACCCCGAGCCTCAGCTCGAGGAGGTCGCCGGCGCCCAGATCGCGCGCTGCTGGGTCTTGATGCGGAACGTCAAGGAGGACAGCCTCGAGGCGGCCAAGCAGAGCGCGCTCTCGCATGAGGCCGCCGAGAAGCTGAAGCAGGCCTCGGCGGCCGAGATGGGTGGTGGTGCAAGCGCCTGAGCGAGCGCCCCTGACGGCGCTCAAGCTCGACCCGGTCCTGGTCCGGATCAAGGACGTCTACAAGCAGTTCCCCGTCGGCGGCTTCTCCGGCCTGGCTGTGCGCGCGGTCGACGGCGTCGACCTCGAGATCCGCAGGGGCGAGACCCTCGGCCTCGTCGGCGAGTCAGGCTGCGGGAAATCGACGCTGGCCCGGCTTGTCACCGGGTTGCTGCCGGTCACCGGCGGCTCGGTCTTCGTCGACGGTCAGGAGATCACGAAGGTGCGCGGCGGTAACCTGCGCCGGGTGCGGCGGAAGATGCAGATGATCTTCCAGGACCCCTTTGCCTCCCTTGACCCCAGGATGACCGTCGGCGACATCCTGCAGGAGCCCCTGGACAACTTCTCGATCGGGACCGTCCGCGAGCGTCGCCGCCGCGTCCAGGAGCTGCTTCGCCTGGTCGGCCTCAACCCGAACTTCACCAACCGCTACCCCCACGAGTTCTCGGGCGGCCAACGCCAGCGCATCGGCATCGCCCGCGCCCTCGCCGTGAACCCGTCCTTCATCGTCTGCGACGAGCCGGTCTCCGCCCTCGATGTCTCGATCCAGGCCCAGATCATCAACCTGCTCCAGGACCTGCAGCGAGAGTTCCAGCTGACCTACCTGTTCATCGCTCACGACCTGGCGGTCGTGCGCCACCTGTCGGACCGGATCGCGGTCATGTACCTGGGCAAGGTGGTGGAGACGGCCGGCCGGAACGACATCTACGACCGGCGGCAGCACCCCTACACGAAGGCGCTGCTGTCCTCGATCCCGGTCCCCGACCCGTTCGTGGAGAGGGAACGGGCGCCAGTCGCCCTCAAAGGCGAGATCCCGTCGCCGGTCAACCCGCCGTCCGGGTGCCGCTTCCACCCGCGCTGCCCGATCGCCCGTGTGCCCGGCATCTGCAACGAGCAGGAGCCGCCGCTCGAGCCGCATGGCGCGAAGGGCCAGGCCGCGGCCTGCCACTTCGCGGGCCAGTTCTAGGCTGGTACGCCCTCAGCCACTCCGATCAACCGCTGGGATGGTCGCCCGACGCCGTCTATCAATCGTCCATTGAGCACCGCGATCAGGCGCCGACCTGTGCCTGTGCCAGACTGCGCCCCCAGAGTTCGAGGGTACGTGCGAAGTGACGCTCAGTCGCATCGTGGTTGTACGCGGGGAGATCGGCCATCGCAAACCCGTGGCTTGTTCCTGGAAGCCGCTCCACGACTCCCCGCACGCTATTTCGTCTCATGGCTTCGCGAAACTGTTCGACATGCTCCGCGGTGACCGATCGGTCGGTCTCGGCGAAGGCAACGTAAAGCTCGCCGCGTATGCCGTCGAGATCATGGTGCGGTGAGTCCGCATCCTCGGTGATGAGGGCTCCAGGATGGATGGCAGCCGCGGCGACCAGCTGATCTGGGAGCGCGAACAGCATGTGCAAGCCGAGCCGTGCTCCCATGCAGTAGCCGACGCAAACCTTAGCTCCTGGGCTCGCCGCCGAATCGGAGGCGATGGTGGCGAGGATGGCCTTGGTATCAGCCACCACGTTCTCCGGGGAGGCCGCGGCGACCGCATGCGTCAGACGGTCTGCCTCGGGCCCGATGAAGCCGGCGGCCGCGAGTCGTGTGACGTCAAACGTGAGTAGCTCGCCGGACCGGTAGAAGAGGTCCGGTATCACGCAGTAGTAGCCTTCCCCAGCGAACTTTCGCCCATTTTCCTTCAGTTGCTCGCGATAGCCCACCCCATCCATGTAGAGGAGGGCGACCGGAAATGAGCCATCACCGGCTGGATGAACCACAAATGTTGTCATCACACCGGCTCGGGTCCGGACGCGAATCTCCCTTTCAAACATTCGAAGTGATAAAGCCACCCAAAGAAGAACTTCCCGTGATTTCGGCGCGAATTGGCGGAGCCCGGACTCGCTCTCTCGCTCTCTAGAGAACGAACCGGGCCCCAACGAAGCTCTTGGCAATATAGCCGAGGCCCAAGGTCAAATCAACTACGACATATGTCTAATCCGACATAGTACGAAGAGCGCCAATGGGATGCACCTAACGGCGCTGCCGGGGGTCGAGCGCGTCGCGCAGGCCGTCGCCCAAGAAATTGAATGCCATGAGCGTCAATGACAAAGCGATTGCCGGCGCGACAACCATGAAAGGTGCGATTCGTAAGGTCACGATGCCCTCTGCCGCCATTCCGCCCCAAGTCGGAGTGGGGGGCGGGACGCCCATTCCGAGGAAGCTCAAGAACGCTTCGAACAGAATCGCGGCCGGAACACCGAACGTGGCCTGAACGATGATTGGGCCGAGGGCGTTTGGCAGGATGTGACCGAAAAGGATCTTGGCAGGCTTGGCGCCGCTCGCGCGCGCGGCCTCGATGAAGTCGCGCTCACGCAGGCTAAGGGTCTGGCCCCGCACAAGACGGGTCATGTCCATCCAGCCGGTGGCGGCGATGGCGACGATGATATTGATGAGGTTGGGACCGAGCAAGAAGACGAGCATGAGGGCGACCAGGAGATTGGGGATGCCGTAGAAGAGGTTGACGCTAAACGTGACAACCTGGTCTAGCCAGCCCCGAAAGTACCCCGCGGCGAGCCCTAGAGGGACGCCTACCACCAACACGACGAGCTGGGTGCCGACCCCGACAACGAGCGAGATCTGCGCTCCGGCCATGAGGCGGCTCAGCGTATCCCGCCCCAGAGCATCCACCCCCAACAGGTGCTGCGCACTTGGTCCTGAATAAGGCATGCCAACCCCAACCTCGACGGTCGAGTAAGGGGTCTTGACGACGGCAACCAGAGCGACAAGGACGAGAAAGGAGAGGTAGATGACGCCGAGGAGGGCAATTCGGTTCCGGCGAAGGCGTCGCCAAGCATCACTCCACAGACTCGCTTGCTCGGGCGTTATCGGGTGCGTGGCGACTGCGGTTGCCGTCGCAGCCATCAGTTAAGAGGTCCCCTCGATCAAATCATGCGCCTCCACTAGAGTCACGGACGGGCCCGCCGAAGCGAAGATGAGCGGGCCCCGTGTCGATTTCTCAGTGGGACAGGATCTGGATCTCATTCCAGTATGTGTCCACGAAGCTGTTGGTGCTGGCCCCTTTCACGTGGGGTTTGATCAAGAAGGCGCCGACAGAGTAGTAGAGCGGGATGTACACGACATCGTCGATCAGCATCTGGTTCAGCTTGGCGTAGTCGGCCTTGGCCTGCTCCACAGGCTCAGCGTCCGCCTTGTTCAGCAGGTCGTCGTAAGCCTTGGTGACGTAGCCGCTCGAGCAGCCTGAGTCCGGGCATCCGACCTTGCTGCCCCACAGGTTGTCGTACCAGTCCTGCGGGTGGTTGTAGTCAGCCTGCCAGCCGTCGCGGGACAGCACGTAGCTGCCCTTCAGGCGGGCCTTGATGAAGGGCGAGTGCGCGACAGGCAGAAGGTCGACATGTACGCCCAGGTTCTCCTGCCACTGCGCCTGGAGGAACTGTGCGGTAGCCACGTTCAACGGGTTCTCCGGATCGTATGCGTACTTCAGGCCCGCAACGGCGCTCGGGCCGCCACCCTGCTGCAGGAGCTGCTTTGCCCTGGCCGCATCGAACCCGGACAGCGGGTCTGTCGAGTCCATGTGGCCGATAAGGGTTGGCGGGATGATGCCGCCAGTCGCCGGTGTGCAAACGATGTCCTGGCAGACAATCCGCACGAGCGCCGTCTTGTCGACGGCTAGCGCAAACGCGAGCCGAAGGTTCTTGGTCTGGTCTCCACCCGACAGCAGAAATGGGCCCTTGGCCTGGCGCGAGGCGTCGGCGACCACGTTGAAGCTCACCCAGGTGCTGCGGACCTTCGGATGCAGTAGAAGCTGCCGTGATTCACTCCCGCTGTTCTTGATGCGGAGAATGTCCGCCACCGGCAGGTTGCTGTAACCACCGTAGCCGACGATGTCGTAGCCGCCCTGCTCGTACTTAGTGATCGCCGTCGAGGCGTTGGTGACCGAGATGTCGATGTGGACCTTCTTAAGTGTCGGCTTGGGGCTGCCCCACCAGTTGGGGACCGCTTCGAAGTCGACCACCTGCTTGGGCACGTAATTGGTCATTCTGAACGGGCCGGTGCCGATCGCGGTCGCCGGTTTCGTCCACCAGTTGTCGGGGTCCTGCTTGACCGCGTTCTGGTCGACGATGCATCCGGTCGACCCAGCAAGAGCGATTGCGGTCAGGAACCAGCCGGCGGGCTGCGACAGCTTGACCACCACCGTGTAGGGGTCTGGCGCCGTTAGGCCGCTCATGGTCACAGATGGATCGTTTTTCTCAAGCAGCGCCTCGAGGGCACTGCCCGCCTGCTTGTTCTTGGCTACCACGTCATAGCCTTGGATGGCGGACATGTTGGTGGCGTAAGACCCCTGATACGCCGCGGCCCGATTCCACGAGAAAAGGACGTCCTGGGACGTGAGCTTGTCGCCGTTGGAGAACGTGACGTTCTGGCGAAGCTTGAAGGTATATGTCAAACCGTTGTCGGTCGGTTGCGGCACCTCGGCCGCGAGGTCGGCCACGAGGTTCAGATCCTTGTCGAACTTGACCAGGCCATCTAGAAAGTTCTGTTGGATCTCCTGGTCGGTTTCGGCGTCCGCGACCGCGGGGTCAAGGGTGCCAAAGTCGCCGAGGATGGGGAAGTTCAGCGTCTGGTCGGACGCGAGGCCGCCGCTGTTGCCTCCCCCTCCACACGCCACGATGGCCAGGCTGCACAGAATGCTTGCGGCGAGGGGCCTCAGGATCCGAAACGAGGTTGGAGTCATCTAGCTTCCCCCTGTGAAGCGAGTCGTAACTCCCCCCGCCTTCTTTCCCAGTGCTTCTTCGCGGCGTACCGGGGCGAGAGCCCACCGACGAGGGGTGGCAGCCTTCAGAAACTGCTACTCTGGGCCCAGAGTAATGTCTGACCATACGTATGTCAAGTCAGACAAAGACAGCACGGTGCGGTATCAGCTCGGCGGCCGAATTGAGGCCTGGAGGGACGTACCCGGGCATCGGATACGGCTTTTCTTGAAAATTCGCGGAAACGGTCGTCAGCCTCCTTGCGGCCGGGCTTCTGGCCGGCTGTGGGGCGGGCTATATATAAGCGCGCCGTCCCTCGCGCGCGTCATCTATTCGATGTGCGGGGCGAGCTCGCGATAACCCGCCGCGATCGCCAGCGGACGCTGGCAATGGCGGCAGACCCCACGCACGGTTCTCTAGGGGACTCTCGCCTTTCTCGCTTTGCGAATAATGGTGATGCTGCCGCCACTCAGGAAGAATGTGCTCTCGTGCCCGTTCTCCCAACGTACGCGGTAGTGGACCCCTTCGCCGGCGCCCAGCACTTCGAGGATCTCCCCCTCACGTGCGGCGCGCCCAGTCCTCTCCGACTCGAGAACCACCCGATCCCCGACCTTGCCCACCATCGCAGGACCTCCCTGAAACGGCGATTGTGCTCAAAAGCATGGTACCGAGTCGGTCGTCGTGGCGTTGCGCCCCGTGCCACTAAGCCGGGGTGGGCGTGAGTCCGATTGGCCAATGCGAACACGAATTGGCTGTGTCTTATTGCCCGGCGGGATCAGGTGAGGATGCCAGTCGATTGGCCGACCTCGATCAGGTGGCCATCGGGGTCCCGGACATACGCGCGGATCTCGCGACCATGGTCCTTCGGCTCGGTGAGGAATTCGGCGCCCTTGGCCGACCATTCCTTGTAGGTCTTGTTGATGTCGGCGACGCGAATGTTTAGGAACGCGCTTGTGCGGTTGGGGTCGGGCGGCGTAGTGAGAGTCACGGCGGGCTTGTCGTCCGTAGGACCGCCGCCCACATTGAGGATCAGCCATGTGTTCGCGACCTTCATCATGACCGGGTCGCGCTCCAGGAGAACCTGGCCGTCGAAGAGCGAACGATAGAACTCACGGGATCGCTCCTGATCGGAAACCACGAGAAAGTGCGTAATGACGAAACCGTCCTTCGGCGCGGGAAAGTCCTCTGGGTTCATTTAGCAACCTCCACTTTTTCGTTAATGAGCCGGCGGTCCGACCACTCTACGGGCACGTCTACACGAGCCGCAGACAGGCCTGGACGAACATACACAACGTCCGAGCACCCCAGCCTCTCTCAATAGTTCAATTCCCATTGCCCCTTCCCAAGACCCTCAAGTCTTGATGACAGTCATGACGGAAATTGCAGTCCATCCGTGAGATGCCCCCAACGCCACCTTCCAAGCTGCTTGCGTGGGTTCGATTCCCATCGCCTGCTCCACACTTGCGCACATGCAAGTGCCTCGGCTGCCGGCGGCCGGCGACGCGTCGGTCGTGAAAGAGCTGCGTTCGGTGCTGTTCAGCGAACCAATCCTTGCCGCGGTGAGCGTGCAGCCCAAGGGCTACACCAAGGCGGCACTCTTGCGCCTACTTGGCTGGGCACTCCTCGCCGGACCACTCATCGCCAAGCGCGCAACCGAACCACTGCCGCCGACCATCCTCTACATCGCCGTGACTCCGGTGGACATCCGGATGTTTTCCAAACCGACGCTGTCGGACGCGTTTGAGATCGGCCGCTGGAAGAAGGGCTCCTATCGGGCCTCGGTCCGTGACTCCGGCGTGAGGCTGAAGCTCGACCTCGAGTTGGAGCGGATTGGACGCGCCACCGTCCAGTCGGGTCGCCGTGCGCGCGAGACATTCGATCTGGTCGTTGCGGGCGCCTCAGGACCTGTGATGTAGGACGGAGGGCGACCACCCCGGCCGCCCCTCCCAAGTGGTTCAGTCCGAAACAGCCTGAATCGTGCCGAAGAGCCCGTCCTGCTCGTCGTTGATCCCTGCCGAGAAGAAGAGCGTGTTCACGTCGCCGCCGTTTCCGCCGTTGCCGAATCGCAGCCCCCACAGGCCATCGTTCTGGATCGGCGCATTCGTCTCACTCTTCAACTGACCGCGGAACCGACCGTCGCCGCTGAAGGCGTTGATGAGCCCGTCGCCGAAGTTGCCGATCAGGACCGCGTCGTGGAAGTTACCGAACGTCGAGGGGGCAAGCGCGAGGCCCCATGGAGAGTTGAGCGTGCCGCCCGAGGCAAACCGACGTATCAGTGCGCCGCTCGGCGTGTAGATGTCGACGAACCCACGGCCGGCGCCCTTCTCGTCATCGTGCTTGAGAACGTCCTGCTTCGCGTACGTGACGTAGATGAAGCCGCCGATGTTCTGGATGCCGAAAGGCGCATAACCGGAAGGCAGCGACGAGTCGGTGAAGGCGCCCGCCCAGCTCTGCAGGGCGAAGTTCTTGTCGAACACGTCGACGGTGCCGAACCGGAAGTTGGATGCGTACAGGTAGTTGGTCGTGCCCACCGAGCCGCTGGTAAGACCCTTGTAGACGGCGCCGGTGTCACCGGTGTTGTCGACGTCCTGCGAGCGGTCGACCATGATCACGGCATTGGTCGGATTGACGCTCGGGCTCCAGCCGAGGACCGTCCCGTCCTCCGTGGCAAAGAGGAATCGGCTCACCCCAGTCTTGCCGCCCTGGCTTACCGAAAAGTCGCTCGTGCCGTTGAAGACAGTCCCCGTTGGCGTGCCTCCAGGCACGTTGCCGGGCGCTGGGATGTTCACCGTCAGTCCGACCTTGGCGCCTGCCCCGGTGTAGAGGGTGGAGACGCCGGCGTTGTTGTCCGAAACCCAGATCGGGCTCGTGGAGCTCGAAGACAGACCCCATGGGTTCTTCAAGTTGGGGTCCGTGATCGCGGCCAGTCCCGCGATGTTGGAGACGAGGTTGGTCTGGTGAAACGATCCGCGAAACAACCCGGCTTGCGCGGGAGCCGCCTGAGCGGCGACCACCAGGAGCATCAGCAGGGGAATAGACGCACGCGCGAGTTTCAAGCGCATGACACACCTCCCAAACCCACCGTTACGGAGTCCTTAAGAACTACTGGGGTCGGTTACACCTCACCAGAGCTCGGTGACCTTCGGGTAGCAACCTTGGCCGGTCAGGTGCGCGGAAAAGTCGGTCGCACCGCGAGCGATCGACAAAAAGAGTCTGACTATCGGCCAGGCCACCCTACTCCGGTCAGCCTGCCCGCCGCTGAATTTGTGACCCCCACAGGCTGGGCTTTACCCGCGTTCCCTGTCCTGTGTCGACGGGGGCACTCGCCTAGGCCGCGCCGCTAGTGCCCATTGCCTAAACGACCTGTCGAGGCACTCTGAGCCTTGACACGGAGATGCCATGCAAGAGTCGAACCTGGAATCAGTAACGGGCATGTGCGTGTGCGGCCGCAAGCTCGAAAATGCTGATGTCTACGTCTACCGCTCCCACACCGACTGCTGCATATTTCACCGTTGTCAGTGCGGCACGGAGTGGACCGAGCACCGGACGGACATCGACCCGACGGCACCCGTTACCTCCGATGAGGTAATTGAGGTCCACATCCGTCTGGCCAAGTTCGACGGTTCAATCTCCGAGTTGCTCCAGCAGAACTGGTAGGGCCAGGCCAGAGGAAAAGTACCCCTCTGTACAGCAACGACGGTGATATGCGGTGGCATCTGACTACGGTCAGCGGCACGTAGCGAATGCCGATGAGGCCGCCTGGTGTGTCATGCAGTTGACGTGTTGGATAGGCCAAGCAGCGATAGATAATCCTTCATTCGCGTGAGGATCAGGCCGTGGGCTTTTGTAGTGCATCCCCGCCGAGACTTTCGCGAGAATCGTCGGGGATTTCCCATTCGTAAGCGAATTTGGTCACCTTTAGGATCACCGACGTGTCAGTCTTCGCAATTCCTGGGATCCTCGCGAGCTTCGTTGAAAGCAGGTCAAGCAACTCCTCGTGCGATCGAAAAAAGACCTCGATGATCAAGTCGTACGGTCCAGTGGAGTAGCCGACGTAGCGAGTCTGAGGCAGCGCCTCGAGCGCGGCCGCGACGTCGGCGACGCCAGTCATGTCGACGCTGATGCCGACGATTGCACTCATCGGCATACCCATCACCTCAGGGCTGGGCACTGCCACAACTTTGATCAGGTTCTCCGAGACTAACCGGCCAATCCGCTTCCGCACCGTGGTCTCAGTAACGCCGAGCTGCTGTGCGATTTCGGTGTTGGGGCGCCTGCCGTCCTTCTGCAGCAGGCCGATGATCTGTCGATCGAGGTCGTCGTACGGCCGGTTCGGGGGGCGGCTGGAGGCTCGGAGCCTGACTCTACCTGGCATCAAAGCGTTGGCCGTACGCTAGCACCCTTAAGGTCGAAGGTCAATTCGTCGCTGCCTCCTGGGAACGAAAATCGATCCAAAGCGCCACGGCAGTGTTGACAATCGTCGATTTAGGGCTTAGTGTGCCCACATTGCGTCGAGGGTAGCGACGCGCAGATGCGGGCGGGGCTAGGCGCCCCGGAGGGGAGCAACCATGTCCGAGTCCAGGGCAGCCCAAGAGGATGACGTTTATCTCAAGCAGTTCGGCTTCGAGCCGAAGCTCAAGCGAGCAATCGGGTACATATCCAGCTCGTTGTTCGCGATCGCATTCCAGGGCCCGACAACTGGAGCACTTCTGATCACCGGCGCGACCCTTGCCTTTGGTGGCCCTGGGTTCATCTGGTCCATCCCGCTGATCTTCATTTTTCAATTAGTCGTGGCATTAACGTGGGCCGAACTAAGCTCCCACTACCCGCTCGAGGGCGGGATCTACCAGTGGGCGAAATACCTCGGTGGCGAAGGTGTGGGCTGGGCGACTGGCCTGTTCTACCTGGTCGCCATCATCCTGGTCATGCCGGCAGTCGGCCTGGTCATCAACATTGTCCTGGCCGGTGTTTTTCCGGACCAGATCCAGTTCAATTCGACGACTGAAATCGTGATCTCGTTCCTCACGATCATCGCCACAGCCTTGGTCTTGAGTACGTCGGTCCGGGTGGTCGCGCTGATCAACAACGTCGGCGTCACCCTCGAGCTAATCGTTCTTCTGGGGGCAGCGATCCTGCTCCTCGGCCACGTCCATCAGCCGCTGAGCGTGCTTTTCACGACGGGTGGGGTCGAAGGAAGCGGGAGCTACATTGTTCCGTTCCTCATCGTCGTCGCGCTGGTGATTACGCAGTTTGTCGGATTTGAAACTGCCGGGGCATTCGCGGAAGAAACCAAGAATTCTAGAGTGAGCCCGGCCCGGGCGATTGTCACCGCCCTCGCGGGGGCCTGCCTGTTCGTGTTCATCTTCGACTTCGCGCTCATCCTGTCGCTGCCTGATGTAGCTAAAGGGATGAAGGAGCCCGAAGGTGTGATCCCTGCAACGCTGACCACTAACCTCGGTTCGTTCGGCGCCAAGGCGTTTCTGATCGCGGCATTCGTTGCCGTGTCCAGCACCTCGATTGCCACCTTGGCGGCGATCGTTCGCATGATGTACGGCATGGCGCGGGATAACCAACTTCCAGGCTCCCGTTACCTGACTCGACTCGCGGGAAATGGCGAACCCGTCATCTGCATAGTCGTCGCCGCGCTCTTGAGCATGGTCCCATTGCTGTTCGTCCAGCAGATCCCGGTTTTGATCGCGGCAATCACGTTCATGATCCTGGTTCCGTACTTTCTGGTCCTGGCCTCCATGATCAGGAGGCGGCTCGGTGGCTGGCCGACCACAAGCGCACCGTTCAAGTTGGGTGCGTGGGGCACGCCGCTTGCGATCATCGGAACCGTGTGGGTAGGCTTAGTCGCAATCGACGCAGCCTGGCCAAGGGCAGCGACCAATCCAAACCTGGGCTCATTCCCAATCCTCGAGGAAGCATTCGTCGTGACGGCCGTGTTCGGCGCGCTCTGGTGGTTCCTCGTACTTCGACGCCGAGCCAAACAGCCGGTGGGGCCCGACGCGCCGGCAGCGGCCGGGGTGACGCCGGCAGCATCGCGCTAAGCAACCTCGGCAGACCGTGATGGACCTCAACGGGCTGCTGGTCACGGTCGAGAGGTCGCGTTCGAATCCGCCACCGTTCGCCGGGCGAGACGCTCCAGATCTGGAGTTCTCGCTCGGCGAGTACGGCCTGCGGTATGCCGCCGCAACGGGGCTCATGAGCGAGATGAACCTCGATGCACTGGTGCTGGCCCAGCCCAACACGATCCGCTATATATCCGGACTGCAAACCTGGCTGTGGATCCTGCCGCCGCTGCTGCCGGCGGCGGCCATCGTTCCTCGCGACCCTGGTCAGGCGGCACTCGTCGCGACAGTAGTCGAGAAGGGCGGGGTGCAGGCGACCAGCTGGATGTCGCCCTGTCTCTACGGCCTTAACGACGACCCGATTCAAGCGATTACCGACGCCCTTGCGAAGCGTGGGCTCGAGCGAGGCCGGTTGGGTTTCGAACTTGGCCTCGGACAGCGACCCAACTTGAGCCCGCAGGATCACCAGCGTCTAGTCGCCAGTCTGCCAAGGGCGGAGATCGTCGATGTCGCGCTGCCGATCTGGGCGATGCGATCGTTGAAGAGCGCGGACGAGATATCGCGATTGCGAGAGGCGGTGCGGCTTTCGGAGATCGGCTATGTGGCGGCTCTCGACGCGCTGAAGCCGGGTGTCACCGAGGCCGAACTCACGCGAATTGCAGCTCAGGCGATGCTCGCCGCCGGTGCACGTCCGTCGGTCACGCCCATGACGCTCATCTTTCTCGCCGGACCCGAGCGATACCGCCAGGTCGTGCAGCCCGCGAGCGACAGGGCAATCGGATCGGGCGAACAGGTGTGGTTGGACGGAGGATGCTCTGTTAATGGATACCGCGCGGACTTCATCCGTTCAGGTGTCATTGGACGGCTGAGCGATTCCGCCGAGCATTACTACGAAGTCGCGGTGCAGGCCCTGGACGCCGCGGTCGAGGCGCTCGGGCCAGGTCGCAAGCTGGGCGAATCGTGGAGCGCCGCGCAGGCGTGTTTCGACGACGCGGGCGTGGGTGAATACACGCTGATCCCGGGCCAGATCGGTCACAGCATTGGCCTCGACCATTGGGAGCTGCCGCTTATCGGCCAACCAGGCTCGGAGCAGGGGGAGGTGATCGCGCGGCCGGGCATGGTGCTCTGCGTCGAGCCAACGATCGTAGGCATGGGCGGCGACGACGAGTGGAGGAGTGGAATTTTCACAGCCGAGGACCAGGTCGTCGTCACTGAGTCGGGGGTCGAGGTATTGACGACAGAGATACCCCGAGCGTTGGTGAGGCGATGACGTCACACCTGTCTGGCCGCGTGCTCTACCTCAATCCGATGGACTACGGGACGAACCCGGGCGTCGACGCCATTGCCCACGGCCTGCAACACCGCCTCCGCGCGGCTGGCCTCGAGCTGCGTGTCGTGTTCAACGACTTCACTCGTGCTGATTGGCGCGAGCGAGCATCATCCACCATCGATTTCGCGATCGCAGCTGAAATTCGCGCGATCATCATCTATGTGCTCGACCCGACCGAGCCTGCAGCCGCTGTCGCTCGTGCGCGCAAATCGGGGCTGCAAGTGTTCAGCTTCGAGCGGCCGCGATTTCCTGTGGACGGCTCGCTCGTTTATCCGAACTTCAACCAGGGCACCTACATGGCGGAACATCTGGCCGACCGGCTTCAACCAGGCGTGAACGTGGCAGTGGTCGGTGGCCCAAAGATCATCGACGACGATGAGCTCGTGGCCGGGATCGTCAACGGAGTGGATCGCAGCGGTCTGAATCGCGTCAACGACCCCACCGAGGACAGGTATCGAAACCAGACCGACCTCCGGCCGGGAGGCCGTGAGACCGCCATGCGCATCCTCGCGGATTTCCCGCAACTAGACGGCATGGTCCCGTTCAACGACGAGACGATGCTCGGGACGCTGGATGCTTTTGCCGAAACGGGCCGCACAGGAATCAAGGTTGTGTCTCGGAACGGCACGCCGAAGGCGGTTCAAGCAGTGCGCGATGGCCGCTCCGAGGGAACGTGGGATATCAATGCGCCAGGAATCGGTAGTGCGCTGGGCAACATGGTGGTGGGCCGCCTCGAATCCAGCTCGCAAGAGGATGGAGACCTTGCCATCGGACCGATCGGACAGATGATTGACTTGTCGAACGTTGATCGGTGGAAGCCGTGGTCCGAGCGGATACCATTCGCGCCCCTCGCCGAGGGTCTTGGAGATGGTTAAGAAGGTCCAGTCCACTCATCCCGTCCTGGCGGACGAGCGATCGGAGTACGAAGCCAGGCGCGAGGAGCTCAAGAAGGCCGGCATTCGCTACTGCCTCGCGGCATACACGGATGTGCACGGGGTGGGCAAGGCGAAATGCGTCCCGATCGACCACTTCAGCGGCATGATGCGGGGCTCGGAGCTGTTTACGGGCTCGGCGCTAGACGGCCTCGGCCAGGAGCCGAACGACGACGAGCTCTCGGTGCGGCCGGACCTGAACCGCATCGTGGAGCTGCCTTGGATGCGAGGATATGCGTGGGCGCCAGGCCACCTCTACTACCACCACAAGCCGTGGCCGATGTGCAGCCGAGTGGTGCTGCAGCGCGCGGTCGATCGCGCTGCTGCCCTCGGCTATGTGTTCAACCTTGGAATCGAAACCGAGTTCTACCTGGTGCGGAGGGAGAACGGCGATGTCGTTCCAGCGAACCCGCGCGACATCCTCGCTAAGGCTGCATACGACATCACGGACCTGCTCGCGAACATGCCGTTCATGGACGAGATGATCGGTTACATGAACCAGCTGGGCTGGGACGTGCACTCGTTCGATCACGAAGACTCCAATTCGCAGTTCGAATTCGACTTCTCGTACACAGATGTGATGTCGATGGCCGACCGCCAGACTCTGTGGCGGATGATGATGAAGGAAGTCGCGCGCCGGCACGGGTTCGAGCTCACCCTCATGCCGAAGCCCTACGCGAATCGCACCGGAACGGGTGCGCATTTCAACATGTCGCTGGCTGACATCCATTCTGGAGCCAACCTCTTCGCGGATCCAGACGACCCCCGCGGCTGTGGCGTCTCCCGGCTCGCATATCAGTTCATCGGCGGCGTGCTCGCACACGCGCCGGCATTGACTGCGGTGGCTGCGCCGACCGTCAATTCGTACAAGCGTCTGGTGAAGTCGGGATCGATGACCGGCTTTACCTGGGCACCAATTTTCCGCTCATACGGCGGAAACAACAGGACGCACATGCTGAGGATTCCACTAACCAGCCCGCGCGTTGAAAGTCGCGCTGTGGATGCGACGTGCAATCCATACCTCGCCGCGGCCGCGTATCTGGAGGCGGGACTCGAGGGAATCGAAAAGGGGCTCGATCCAGGTGAGCCGCGACACGAGAACATGTACCTACTGTCTGACGCTCAGCTGGCTGAACGCGGAGTCAAGATGCTCCCCAGGACCCTGCTCGAGGCCGTCGAAGCCTTCGACGCGGACCCGCTGATGGAGCGAGTATTCGGCCCAGAGCTGAGAACCGCGTACGTCGATCTGAAGTCTCGCGAATGGTGGGGCTACCACAACCACATCTCCGCCTGGGAAATCGACCGCTACCTGACCTTCTTTTGATGCGTTGACACTGCGCGATACTGCGAACGCCGAGGCCGTTCAACGCCTGGCAGCCGCGGACGCAGTGCTGGTCGACGTGTTGCCGCTGGCGCAGGCGGTGCCCGAATTCGATTCGCGCACGGTGCTTACGTCGGGGGCGCCGCTGCCTTGGGATCAGTACGTAGGAGGACAGCGCAACGGGATCATCGGCGGCGCCGTCCATGAGGGCCTGGCAGAGAACCCGCAGGATGCTGTGGAGAAGCTAGCCTCGGGCGGGATCCGGGTGCAACCGTGCGGGGATTATCGATGCGTCGGCTCGCTGGCGGGAATCTACACGGCTTCTATGCCCGTATTCGTGGTCGAAAACCGGATGGGCTCGAACCGCGCATATTGCAATCTGTTTGAGGGCGTCTCTCGCCACCGACTTAACTACGGCGTCTTCAACAGCGAGGTCGACCAGAATCTCCGCTACATAGCCGATGTCATAGCCCCGACTCTCGGCGAGCTGGTCCGGCTCGCGGGCGGTGTGCCGCTGTTGCCGATCATGAAGCGTGCCCTACATATGGGGGATGAGCTGCACAGCCGCAACACGGCGGCGACGCTCCTGTTCATTCGAGAGCTGTTGGAACCACTGATGCAGCTGCAAACACGTTCCCCCCAGGAAGTGAAGCAAACGCTCGACTATCTGAAGTCGAGCGACTACTTCTTCCTGCGTCTCTCGATGGCCGCATCGCGTACCGCGGCTGACGCCGCGCATGGCATCCAGGGCTCCAGCGTAGTCACCGGCATGGTGTTCAATTGCCGGAATTTCGCGATCAGGGTGAGTGGCCTTGGCGATGAATGGTTTCGGGGCCCGCTGCCGACCATGTACGGAGCCAAGCTGTTCGAGGGTTTCTCCGCAGCAGACATCGAGTTCATGGGAGGGGAGAGCACCTTCAACGAGACCGCGGGCTTGGGAGGCTTCGCGCAGGCGGGGGCTTTCCCTCTGCAGGAATACCAGGGTGGGTCGGCACAGAAGATGGTCGAGGCGAACCTCGCCATGTATGACATTACTCTGAGCGAGCATCCCGAACTCAAGATCCCGTATTTCGGATTTCGCGGCGTGCCAATCGGAATCGAGATCCATCGCGTCGTTCAGACCGGCATCACGCCGATTCTGGACATAGGGATAGCGGGCAACGCCGGGGGCCAAATCGGCGCCGGCAGCTTCAAAGCTCCGCTGGAATGTTTTGAGGTCGCAGTCGAAGCGTACGCAGAAACCTATCCCTGAGGATGCGGACGCATCGATCGCTGAAGCCGCGGTCTTAAGCCTGTTGCTGTCGCAGGATGCGCGAGGCGCACCGTACAGCAACGCCGGTGGCAAATGGTGCTGAACGGCGGCAGTCAGCGGCCCCTCAGCGAATTCGGACCACCAGTTCTGAACGGGCTGCTGCGATCTGTTAACCGCAAGGTCAGGGTTCGAATCCCTGTCCCGGAGCCAGATCTGATTACCGAATCGCGATCTTGACTGCGGGTCTTGACACGTCTGCCAGGCCCGTGGTGCTGGGCCCTTATGGGAACTGAACGTGCGAGTTGACCATCAGAGCTAGCCGTGTTCTCGATTGGGACCGGTGAGCCCACGCCTGCCGGTGTCACCATGTTGCGGTCCGATGACCGCCGAGATTGTAGGCAGGGAGCAGGAGCTCGCCAAGGTCGATGCATTCATCGACGCGGCCGGACGCGCGCCTAGAGGGCTGGTCCTCGAGGGTGAGGCAGGGATCGGCAAGTCGACGGTCTGGAGAGAGGGGGTCGAGCATGCCCGCGCACGTGGAGTTCGCGTCCTTACGTCGCGCCCGGCCGAAGCCGAGCTCGCCCTGCCATTCGTCGGCCTCGGTGACCTTCTGGAGGGCGTTGCCGATACTGTCCTGCCGAGGTTGTCGCCACCAAGGCGACGAGCCCTCGCTGCGGCGCTGCTCCACGAGGACGCGCAGGACGACCGGCACGATTCGCGCGCACTCGGGGTGGCGATTCGCGATGCGCTCGTCATTCTTGCCCGAGACCAGCTGCTGCTCATCGCGATCGACGACGTCCAGTGGTTCGATGACTCATCGGCACGAGCGCTCGCGTTCGCGCTTCGTCGCCTAGACACCCACCCGGTTCTGGCTCTCGTAGCTCGGCGCGGCACCCAGGTCACTCACGTTGAACAAGCGATCGACACAGAGAGCATCGCGATAGGACCGCTCAGCCTCGGTGCGATACACAAGTTCCTGCACGACCGGCTCGACAGGGCGTTGCCGCGGCCCGCCGTCCTGCGCATTCACGAGGCATCCGGGGGCAATCCCTTCTACGCACTCGAGCTTGTGCGGACCCTCGACTTGACCGACGAGCTGACAAAGCCAATTCCGATGTCGGAGAGCCTGGAGCGGCTGCTCGAGGTCCGGCTCAGGGGCCTTCCCAAGGCTGCGCGCGATGCACTGCTGCTTGTGGCTACACATGGGCGGCCGATGGCGCGGCAGCTTCCGATGAAGTCGCTGGCACCTGCATTCAAGGCGCGCGTGGTCGAGGAGTCCGAGGGTGTTGTTCGCTTCTCCCATCCCCTGCTGGCGTCGGCTGTCTACGCCGGCGCGTCACTCGAGGACCGGCGAAACGCGCACAGCGCGCTGGCGAGGACGGTAGACGACCCGATAGCGCGAGCTCGCCACCTCGCACTCGCTGCCGCCGGGCAGGACGCAAAGATCGCCGACGCGCTCGATGCAGCCTCTGCAGCAGCCAACCTCCGGGGGGCAACGATGGCGAGCGCCGAGTTGGCCGAACTGGCGCTGCGCGTGACTCCGGATGCTGATCACGAAGACAAGCGGAAACGGATGCTGGCTTACGCCGAGAAGCTTTGCGACGCGGGCGACGGCCGACGAGCGATCGCGCTCCTGGACCAAGCACGCAAGACCGCGCCGCCCGGAGTAGAGCGGGCGAGGGTGCTGGTGGCCCTCGCTCGCGCCGAGGAGTCTTTCGTCGGTGCGCGCGAAGGGGTGGTCCGCTTCCGAGCAGCCCTCGCGGAAGCCGAGGGCGACGCAGCACTCCTGGCAGAGATCCATCTGAGTCTCGCTGATCTGATGATGGACACTGAGGACGGAAAGGTCGCTCTCGAGCATTCCGAACTGGCCGCGCAGGCCGCAACGAGCGCGGGTGAACCCGCGCTGCGATGCCGGTCGCTCGCGATGTATTGCCTCCTCCATTCGCGCACCGGCCTCGGTTCCTCGGACGAGGAGATGGAGAAGGCGCTGGCGATCGAGCGGTCACTTCCTCCGTCACAGAAGACAAGTGCGGCAACCAATGCGCTCGTCTACCAGCTCATCTGGTCGGGCCGGCTTGACGAGGCGAGGCGGGTGCTCGAACGATGGCGCGCCGAACTGGCCGCCGCGGACAGCCGCCAGCAGGAAGAGGCCCTCTGGTACCTCAGCATGCTCGAACTACGGGCCGGCAACTGGAGGCCGGCGGCTCGCCACGCCGCCGCGTCGCTTGCCATCCGGACAGAGTTTGGGATCGAAGGTTCACAGCCGATCGCGGAGCTTCCAGCCGCGATGGTGGCGGCCCACAGCGGGATGGTCGAAGAGGCACGCAGGCTCTCAACGCTTGCCCTCGCGCGCGCAGAGGCCGAGGGTGTTCGCATTGCCGAATCCGGGCATCGAGCGGTCCTCGGCTTCATCGAGCTCTCGCGTGGCGAACCCGAAAAGGCACTCCAGTATCTAAGAAGGGGATGGGAAATCCGCGACACCGTGATGCTGCTCGAGCCGGGCCACCGTTTCGAGCTCGCGGATACACTCGAAGCGCTGATCGCTGTCGGCGACCTGAAGGAAGCAGAGGAGAAGCTGTCGCCGTGGGAGGAGCGCGCCCGCGCGCTCGACCGTTCCTGGGCTCTTGCGATCACGGCGCGGTGCCGCGCGCTCCTAATGGCGGCGCGCGGTGACATGACCGGCGCGCAACAGCAATTCGAGCGAGCCCTGCGAGAGCACGAGCGGACGCAGGACCCCTTCCAGCACGCCCGCACTCTCCTCGCCCTCGGCGCCACCCAGCGACGCGCCAAGCAGCGCGCGGCCGCGCGCGCGTACCTCGAAGGCGCCAAGGAGATTTTCGACCGGCTGCCCGCGCCGCTGTGGGCGGCCAAAGCGCGTTCCGAGCTGGCTCGCATCGGAGGCCGCCCACCGGCAAACAAAGATGAGCTCACCGAGGCCGAACGTCGCGTCGCCGCGCTTGTGGCCGAGGGCCGCACCAACCAGGAGGTCGCCGCTTCGCTGTTTCTCGGCGAGCGCACAATCGCGAGCCACCTGACGCACATCTACGCCAAGCTCGGAGTCCGTTCGCGCACCGAGCTTGCGCGCCGCCTGCATTAAAGATCAGCGGTTCTTACGTTTCCTCCGCGTCGGCGGGGGTCTAGCTTGGCCGCATGCCGAGCTACCTCGTCGAGACGTATCTCCCGCGCGGCCGGGCGGGAGAGCGAACAGCTCGCACGCGGCGTGCGCGCTCGGCGGCCGATGAACTGACTCGAGAGGGAACCCGCGTCCGCTTCGAGCGCTCGATCCATGTGCCGGAAGACGAGATCTGCTTCTTCGTCTTCAACGCACCGTCGGGGGGCTACGCCGCGCTTGCGGCGCAGCGCGCCGAGCTCGATCCGTTCCGCGTTGTCGAAGCCATCACATCTGAGAAGAAGGAGAGCAAATGAGATTCTTCAAATCGAAGCTGTCTTGGGCCCTATTTCTGCTAGGCATCATGGGATTTGCGGCTTACGGCGGCGACGTACTGGCCACACCGCCGTCCGGCCTGAATAACGTGCTCCTCGCACGAGGCACCGACCAGTCTGAGGGGACCCTCCCGATTGAAGAGGGAACGGACATCGTCGTGTCGCAGATCACGGTGATCCCCGGGGGCTCCTCGGGATGGCACTCTCATCCAGGTGGAGCGATCATCGTTGTCCACCAGGGTAACCTCACCGTCTACAAATCCGTCGGCAGCCAGTGCCAGATTTTCACTTACTCGGCAGGGCAGGCGTTTATTGAGCGACCTGGCGAAGTCGACGACGTGGTTAGCACCGGCGCGATTCCATACGTGCTGTATGTCACCTTCCCGCGCGTGCCTCCGGGCGGCTCGGCGAGAATCGATGTTCCTGATCCGGGCACCTGCCCCGGTCTGTGACGGTATGAGCTGTGGCGGCGTCCTCCGTGGGACGCCGCCGGAGGAACCTGGACAGCCTGTCCCTGCACCGAGGCGCTGATCAGCTCAGAGCTATTGGGTCTTGCCATGGCTCGATACGTGATCCGTTTGCCACAGCAAACACCGATTCGCTCGTCCCCTGGTACGCCCCGACGGTGCAGAGGTACCTGACCAAGCCGCTGCCTGGAGATGAAACCTAGCCCGGGTCGATTTTCATCTCGCCCCCGATTGCGACCCGCCGCGCATTTTCATGTGGCTAACGGAACACCATTGACGATTCGAGAAGCTCAGGGCTCGAAGCGAGGAGAAAAGTTCGAAGAGCGTCGACTAAGGGGAGCGAAATTCCCTATCAGGATACGTGTCGACTGTCAGGTGGCCGTTGACCTGCATTTCCTCTAACGCCTGCCAGAGAATGCCGGACTTGCCACCGATTCGCGCACGACCAATGAAACATCGACCAGCTGGTGCTGCCGCCGCCTCGTTCTTTTGTCGCGGGCCGGACCGGACAGTTCCTCGGCCAGGAGCTTGACCGCCCTCGCACCGACTTCAGACATCGGCTGGCGCACCGTCGTCAGAGGAGGACTCAGATACTGAGCCACCGGGATGTCGTCGTAGCCGACGACAGACACGTCGCCTGGCACGGCCCGACCCCTCGCTCTCAACTCCGTGATCGCCCCCAGCGCCAGCAGGTCGCTCTGGGCCAACACAGCCGTGAACCGCCGGTCGGACCCCAAGAGTTGGGACATCGCAGCCCGGCCTCCCTCGACTCCCCACTCCTGACTCTCCGTGACCAGTAGGCCATCGCCGATGCCGGCCTCTCGAAGCGCCTCTCGGGCGCCTTCCAGACGGGCCTGCGCCGAAGGCCAGTCCTGGGGGCCGGTGATCGTCGCGATGGCGCGGTGCCCATTCTCGATCAGGTGAGCGGCCGCCAACCGACCCCCGCCCCGGTTGTCGATGTCCACGGAATGAAGGCGCAACGCCTCGAGGCGGGATGCGATTGCGACGGTAGGGATAGAGTCGGCGAGTGCGGCCAGCAGGCGGCGGCTCGCCGGCCGGAGTCGAGGGCGGGCCACGATCAGCCCTTCGATTCGCCTTTGCTGCATCAGGCGCAGGTAGGCCTCTTCGTCGTCAGGCGATCGGTCCTCGACGCTGCCGATGATCAGGTAGAAGCCGTGGCGCCGGGCTTCGAGCTCCGCGCCGGCCGCCATCTCGGCGAACGAGTGATCAGAGATGTCGTTGCTGACCACCCCCAGCGTGTGACTGCGCCTTGAAGAAAGGCTCCGCGCGATGCCGTTGGGCACGAAGTTCAAGCGCCGGATGGCCTCGAGCACGTTTTCTCGAGTCGCCTCGGACACGTAGCCGTCGGAGTTGATGACCCTGGAGACCGTCTGGTGGGAGACGCCCGCCTGGGCGGCGACCTCTCGGATGGTGGGGCGCCTTCCGCTTTTCGAATCGGACCGCTTCATCGGGCCTGAATTATGCCCGAGACGAACGGCAATAAGTGACCGGTCACATTTTCTTCTTGACAAACCGCTCGAGGCTGCTCACCATTCCCGTATGTGACCGGTCACACCCGGATGCCGTCACTGAAAACCGACTTCGGCTTGGATGACGCGGATCAGGAGAGCGAGCATGAGCCAGGATGAGCTGAGCACCAAAGGAAACCCACTGTCCCGCTGGCCGGAAAGCCGGTTGACCCGGCGCCAGATGATCCAGCGCCTGGGGGTGCTCGGGATCTCCTTGCCTACCCTCCCGGCGATCCTCGAAGCCTGTGGCGGGGAAGCGGCGCCCACGGTGACTGCGCTCTCCAAAGACACCTCGGGCTCGATCACGGTGTGGGGGTGGAAGGACTCCCTGAACGCGCTGAAGCTGGTCGACTCCGAGTTCACCGCCGCGTACCCGAAGATCACCTTCAAGTACGTCGAGCGGCCTCCCGCCGAGACCTACCGCAACATCCAGCTCGCGATCGCCGCCGGCTCGGGCGCGCCGGACGTGGCTTTGATCGAAGACTCTCACCTGCCGCAGTACGTGCACCTGGGGGCGCTCGCCGACATCACCGACTGGGTCAAGCCCTATGTCTCGAAGATCGTCAGCTACAAGTGGACCTGGACCAAGAAGTCAAACCGCTACTACGCGATGCCCTGGGACCCGGGGCCGGTCGCCGTTTTCTATCGCCGCGACGTGTTCCAGAAGGCCGGCGTCGATCCCACCTCGATCCAGACGTGGGACGACTTCTATCAGGCCGCCAAGACCATCAAGGAAAAGACGGGCGCGTTTATGTGGCAGCAGGCCAAGGCCCGCAACGACGGACGCCTGTTCGAAACGCTGCTCTGGCAGCGTGGCACCGGCTACGTCGACAAGAACGGAAACGTGATCCTCGACAAGGACCGCAAGGTTCAGCAGACGCTCGAATACATCGGTCGCTTCTGGACCGACGGCCTGGCGGCCGACCAGGAGCCGTGGACCGACCCCTGGTACAAGGGGCAGTCCGGCGGCACCTCGGCGACCGTGGTCGAAGCCGTCTGGATGGGCACGTTCTTCAAAAGCTTCATCGCGCCCAAAGCCGCCGGCAACTGGGGTGTCTTCCTGCTGCCCATGTGGGAGGCGGGCGGGAGCCGGGCGAGCAACGACGGCGGCTCGGTGCTGGCGATCTTCGACCAGAGCACCCAGAAGAACGCGGCGAGGGCATACGTCGAGTTCCACCTCGGCCGCGACCAGTCGCAGCTCCTGATGTACGAGAAGACCGACATCTTCCCGAGCCTCAAGCCGGCGTTCGCGGATCCGTTCTTCCAGGAGGCCGACCCGTACTTCGCCGACCAGAAGGTCCGCTCCCTGTTCGCCGACGTCGCGGCCAAGATCCCGGACGCGGGGATCTACAGCACCGACTACCAGCAGATGAACAGCCTGACCACGCCCGAGATCCAGAAATACGCTCTCGGCCAACAAAGCGCCCAGCAGGCGCTGGCGAATGCCGCCAGCCTGATCCGCGACAGAACCCACCGCTCCTGAAGGGCCTGTTCTTTACTTGAGCGGTGCTGGGTCAGGTTCGGCGTAGACTCCGGCGACCGCCTGACGAGGCAGTCGCGCCTGGCGATCTGCTGCTCGACGCCACCGCGTGGGTGCCGCGGCGGGCGTGGGCGCGCTCACTGCGGCCCCACCGCTGGCCGCTTTTGTTCATCTCCCCGTTCTTCATCTTGTTTGCGGTCTTCAACGTCTATCCGATCGGTTTCTCGTTCTGGCTGAGCCTCCACGACTGGCCGGGACTGGGACCGATGGACTTCGTCGGCCTCGCCAACTACGCCGAGCTGAGCCACGACACGATCTTCTGGAACTCGATGCTCAACGCGGCTCTCCTTTTCTTCATCTACGTCCCCGTGATGACGTTCCTCGCGGTCGTCATCGCCGCGGTCCTGAACTCGCGTTTCCTCAAGCTCCAGGGCATGTGGCGAGCTCTGATCTTCGTGCCCAACATCACGTCGATGGTTGCCGCCGGCTACACGTTCAGGCTGATGCTCGACAAGGACAGCGGCGCGCTCAACCATGCGCTCGCGTTCGTGCACGTCAATGCGGTGCCCTGGCTCGACGACGTCTGGTGGGCGCGCATCTCGCTGGGCCTGCTGATGATCTGGGCCTGGCTCGGCTACAACACCGTGCTCATGCTCGCCGGGCTGCAGACGATTCCACCGGAGCTGGTGGAGGCGGCGAAGGTGGACGGCGCCACCGCCATCCAGGCCTTCCGCCGCATCACAGTACCGCTGCTCCGGCCGATGATCGTGTTCGCGGTCACGATCTCGATCATCGGCACATTCTCGATGTTCACCGAGCCGTACATCCTCACGCGCGGCGGGCCGATCCGGGCGACCGAGACCCCCGTTTATCAGATCTTCAACACCACATTTCAGGACCTGCGCTTCGGCTATGCCGCCGCTGAAAGCTACGTGTACTTCGCGATCATCGTCGTGGTGACGCTGTTCCAGTTCTGGAGCGTCAGCCGCAGGGATTCGGTCCAGTGAGACTCTCAGCGGAGAAGCCCATCGCCTACGCGTCGATCATCGCGTTGAGCGCGCTGATGATCTTCCCGTTCGTCTGGATGCTCAGCTCGTCGTTCAAACCTTTCTCTGAGATCTTCGCCGGGAACACGTTCCTGCCGGAGCATCCGACGTTGGACAACTACCGCTCGCTGTTCGAGCAGAACAACGCGATCCTCAAGCTCTGGAACAGCTTCTACATCGCGTCCCTCGCAACGGGTATCTCGGTTTTCCTCTGCGCGCTCGGCGGTTACGCATTCGCGAAGTTCCGCTTTCCGGGACGGGCCCTGCTTTTTGGTTCGATGCTCGCCTCGATGGCGCTGCCGTTCGCGGTCGTCATGGTTCCGCTCTTCGTGATGATGCGCAACCTCTTCCACTGGATCGACACGCCCTGGCCTCTGATCATTCCGGGGGCCGCCAACGCCTTCGGCATCTTTTTCATGCGCCAGTACATGCTCTCGGTGCCCGACGAGATGCTCGACGCGGCGAGAGTCGACGGCGCAGGCGAGTTCCGGATCTTCTGGCGGATCGTGCTGCCGACGTCGGTGCCGGGCCTGGTGAGCCTCGGGATCATCTTCTTCATGAGCTCCTGGAACAACTTCCTGTGGCCGCTTGCCATCCTGCACTCCGACTCGATGCAGACCGTGCCGGTGATGCTGAACAGCCTTCAAGGGCCGCCCGGGCGAACAGCCTTCGATGTGCTGATGGCCGGCTCGGTGGTGAGCGTGCTGCCGATGCTCCTGGTGTTCCTGCTGCTCCAACGACGGCTCGTGGCCGGGATCACGAGCGGCGCGATCAAGGGGTGACGATGGCCGAGAAGGGCATCCGGTTGGGAGTCGCCTACTACCCCGAGCAGTGGCCGCGTGACCGATGGTACACCGACGCCCGGATGATGGCCGAGGCGGGCCTAAGCCTCGCCAGGGTTGGCGAGTTCGCGTGGTCGGCGCTCGAGCCCGAGGCGGAGCGGTTCGATTTCGCCTGGCTCGAGGATGCGATCGAGATCCTCCACGGCGAGGGCCTGGAGATCGTGCTCGGCACACCGACCGCGGCGGCGCCGGCATGGCTGATCGAGCGGCATCCCGAGGTGCTCCCGATTGACATCAACGGCCGGCGACAAGGGTTCGGACATCGCCGCCACTACTGCCCAAACCAGCCCGCGTACCATGCCGCCACCGAGCGGATCGTCCACGAGCTCGCCAGGCGCTTTGGCAGCGACCCACGGGTGATCGGCTGGCAGATCGACAACGAGTTCGGAGGCCGCTGCTTCTGCGACGCGTGCCGGAATGCTTTTCGAGAGTGGCTCTCCGGACGCTACGGGTCGGTCGAGCACCTGAATGCAAGCTGGGGCACCGCGTTCTGGAGCCAGACCTACACACGGTGGGATCAGGTTCCGCTCCCGCAGCCGGACCCCTGGGATCCGAATCCGGGCCTGGCGCTCGATTATCGCCGCTTCATGTCGGACAGCTACGTCCGCTATCAGCGCCTTCAGGCGAACATCCTCCGAGCTGAGAGCACTGGCCAGTTTGTGACCCACAACCTGATGGGCTTCGGGTTCGGTGAGATCGATTACGGCAAGCTCGCCGCAGACCTCGACCTGGTGAGCTGGGACAACTATCCCGGCCTGTCGCCGGACGCCTCGTACCAATCGTCCGCCCTGGCCGCCGACGCGATGCGTGGGCTCAAGCGCAAGAAGTTCTGGGTCATGGAGCAGCAGGTGGGATCCGTGGGCTGGGCAAACATGCGCTCGCCGGAGCCGGGCCAGTTCCGGCTCTGGACGTACCAGGCCGTCGCCCACGGCGCCGAGGCGGTGGTGTTCTTCCGGTGGCGCACCGCGCGTTTCGGCACCGAGCAGCATTGGCACGGGATTCTCGACGCGGATGGCGGCGCGCGGGGTAGGTACCGCGACCTGCGCCGCCTGAGCGTTGAGCTTCGCGAGCTCGCTCCGTGGCTGACCCGTCGGTCGTCGATCGGTCACGTTGCTCTGCTTCATGACTACGACTCGCGCTTCGCCCTTCAGGCCCAACCCACCAACGCCGCCCTTGCCTATGAGGAAACCATGCAGCGGCACTACGAAGCCATGCGCAGCCTTGGCCTCGGCGTCGACGTGCTCGTGGAGGCAGCCGGCTTTGATCGCTATCGGGTGGTCGTCGCCCCAAACCTATACATCGTCGATCCAGACCTGGCGGCGTTGCTGGCGAGCTACGTGGCCGCGGGCGGCACCCTGGTGCTGGCGCCCCGGACCGGTGTCAAGGACCGCTTCAACGCCGTGCCCGAACGGCCCTTGCCGGCGTTGCTCGACGCACTGTGCGGCGCGCGCGTCACCGACTACATGAGCGTCGCCGCCGATGAGGGAGCGACATTCGGCGATGACGGCTCCGAGACATTCGAAGGCGAGTTCCGCGGCTGGTATGAGCAGCTCGAGGTTTCCGATGCGTCGGTGGTCGCCACGTATCGCGATGGAGCCTTCGCCGGGTCGCCCGCGATCGTCGAACGCGATCTGGGAGGTGGCCGCGTCATCTATCTTGCCGGCGCGGCGACACGGTCCACCCTCGACCACCTGTACAGGCGCCTCGCCCACCAGGGAGGCCGGACAACACTGGAGCTCCCCTGGGGCCTCGAGGTGGTCAGGCTGGACGGCACAAGCGAAGGCGAGCTGCTGGTGGTTCTGAATCACCTGGCCAGGACTCAGCGCTTCGCGCTCGACGGCTTTCGGTGGAACGATCACCTGAGCGGGTCGGCCGGCGAGGGCAGCTTCGAGCTCGGACCTTACGGAGTCGCTGTGCTCGAAGGAATTCGCCTGGCCCCGGCGAGTCCCACAGGATGAAGATCGCGGAGGTCACGCCGGTCGTGATGGGGACGAGTTGGCGCAACCTGAGCATCGTCAAGGTACGCACCGACGACGGGCTCGTAGGGCTTGGCGAGGTGCGTATGGTCAACCACACGCAGGCCCTCCTCGGCTACCTGCAGCACGCGATTCCGACCCACGTTCTCGGCTCCGACCCATTTGACATCGAGGCCCTCGTGCAGCGCATGTGGCGCGCCGACTACGAACGGGTCGGCGGCATCGTGATGTCCGGGATCAGCGCGATCGAGATCGCCTGCTGGGACATCGTCGGCAAAGCGACCTCGCAGCCCGTCTACAGGCTGCTCGGCGGCGCCGTTCGCGACCGCATCAAGGCTTACGCCAACGGCTGGTACACGGTGGAGCGGACGCCCGCCGAATTTCACGAGGCTGCCCGGCGGGTGATCGCACGCGGCTATCGCGCGCTCAAGCTCGACCCCTTCGGCTCCGGCGCACACGAGCTCAGTCCCCAGGAACGCCGGCACGCGCTGGCCCTCGTCGAAGCGGTTCGCGACGCGATCGGACCGGACTCGGAGCTCCTCGTCGAGATGCATGGTCGCTTCACGCCCGCGACCGCAACCTCCATCGCGCGAGAGCTCGAACGCTTCAACCCCAGCTGGATCGAAGAGCCGGTGCCGCCGGAAAACCTGAAGGCCCTTGCTAAGGTCGCCGCGCACGTCCAGATCCCGGTCGCGACAGGTGAGCGGATTCACGTCCGCCACGAGTTCCGCGAGCTGTTCGAGCTCCAGGCCGCGGACATCGTGCAGCCGGACATCACGACCGTCGGCGGTTTGCTCGAGAGCAAGAAGATCGCGGCCTGGGCGGATTCGCACTTCGTGCTCATGGCGCCGCACAACGTAGGCGGGCCCATCTCCACCGCGGCCGCCCTCCACCTGGCGGCCTGCACGACAAACTTCAAGATCCAGGAGCACTTCAACGACTTCACCGAGGCGTTCGTCAAGGAGTCCGCGACCGGCAACCCTGAGGTCGTCGACGGTTACTTCCGGCTACCACAGGGACCAGGGCTCGGGCTGACGCTGCACGAGGATCTCGTTCTGGAGCACCCCGCCAGGGCGATCCATTTCGACCTCTTCAAAGATCGATGGCATCTCCGCCAGGCCGTCACCCCATGACGAGCGAGCTCGAGGAGATCGCGTCCTCGTATCCCGCGGGTTTCGTGTGGGGCGCTGCGACCGCCGCCTACCAGATCGAAGGCGCATGGGACGCCGACGGCAAGGGCCTTGGGATCTGGGACGAGTTCTGCCGGAAAACGGGTGCGATCGAGCGCGGCGAGACCGGAGATGTGGCTTGCGACCACTACCAGCGCTGGCAAGAGGACGTGCAGCTGATGGCCGACCTTGGCCTGAGCGGCTATCGGTTCTCGGTCAGCTGGCCCCGAGTGATCCCTACGGGAACCGGTTCTCTGAACCCGTCGGGTCTCGATTTCTACGAGCGCCTCGTCGAGTCGCTGCTGGAGCACGGCATTCGACCATTGGCCACGCTCTATCACTGGGACCTTCCGCAGGCCCTGCAGGAGCAAGGCGGGTGGACGTCGCCCGATTCGCCGGAATGGTTTGCCGCGTATGCCGACGAGGTCGTGCGGCGCCTGGGTGATCGCGTGGTCGATTGGGTCACCGTCAACGAGCCCGAGGTCGTCGCCTTTGCCGGCCACGCCGCCGGCGTGCATGCGCCGGGGCTGAAGGATTGGCGACTTGCGCTGAGCGCCGCCCACTCGCTGCTGCTCGGACACGGCCTCGCGGCGGCCGTGATTCGTTCGGCCACCCCAGATGCTCGGGTGGGCATTGCTCTCAACCTATCCCCCTGCGTACCCGCCACGACGTCGCCAGAAGACATCGCAGGCGCGCGTCGCGCCGACGGACAGCTCAACCGCTGGTTCCTCGACCCGCTGCACGGTCGCGGTTATCCCGCCGACATGGTCGAGCTCTACGGCGAGCTCATGCCCGGAGGCGCGGTCGCAGAGCTCGCGACCTGGGCCGGCGGCCTCGACTTCCTGGGCGTGAACTACTACTCCAGGCGGTTCGTGCGCGCCTCCAACGCGGGCCCACTCAAGATCCAGGCCGTGAAACCCGACGGCGCCGCATTCACCGAGATGGGCTGGGAGGTGTATCCGGACGGGCTCCACGAGATCCTGGCGCGCGTGCACGCCGACTATCGGCCACCTGCCCTGCTCATCACCGAGAACGGGGCCGCGTTTGAGGACGCCGTCAATCCACAAGACGGACGAATCGAGGATGTCCGCCGGCGCGACTACCTCGTCGCCCACTTGCGGTCGGCCGCGGCCGCGATCCGCGCCGGGATTCCGCTGCGGGCCTATTTCGTCTGGTCACTGATGGACAACTTCGAATGGAGCTTCGGTTACAGCAAGCGATTTGGTCTTTACCACGTCGATTACGGCACGCAGCGGCGCACTCTCAAGGCCAGCGGTGATTGGTACCGATCGCTCATCGAGACGCACTCGGCGCTTCAGGCGGCACGAAAATGAGCAAGATGCGCGCGGTCGTCGTGGAGCGACCCGGGCAGGCGCACGTTGCGCATCTGACGGTGCCGGAACCGGAGCCCACAGAGGTCCTCGTCCGGGTCGCCGCAGCCGGCATCTGCGGCTCCGACCTCGAGGTGATGCACGGCTCGCGGCCCGCGGCCTTCGTCCGCTACCCCGTCGTCCCCGGGCACGAGTGGGCCGGCACGGTTGCGCGGATAGGCTCTGACGTGCGTGGAATCGCTGTCGGCGACGCGGTGGTCGCTGAGGGTTTTCGCTCTTGCGCCGTGTGCGAGCGCTGCCAGGAGGGTCGCACCAACCTGTGCACCGCCGGGTACGCGGAGACCGGCTTCACCCACCAGGGTGCGTTTGCGGAATTTATCTCAGTTCCGGCTCGCCTGGTCCACCAACTGCCGGACCACTCCGACCTCGGAGCGGCGGCGGTTCTCGAACCGACGGCGTGCGTCGCCGCGGGACTTCTCGAGGCTGATCTTCGCCCTGGGCTGCGGATCGCCGTTGTCGGCGCCGGCACGCTGGGCTTGCTCGCGGTGTCGATCCTGAGTCTGACGTCGCCGGCACGCCTGGCGCTGGTGGGCAGCCGCAAGGCGCGGCTCGAGCTCGCTCGGCGTCTTGGGTGCGACGAGACGTGGAACATTCACGACGGCGACCCGGGCGGTTCGCTGGCGGGCGGCTTCGACCTCGTCTTCGAAGCGGCGAACCGACCTGAGGCCGCGGCCACGGCACTGCTTCTCGCCAGGCGCGGCGGCACGGTCATTCTCGAAGGCATCTCGGGTTCCAGTCAGCCGGCGATCAGCGCGGATGCGATCACCACCAAGCAGCTGCGGGTCCAGGGCATATTCGGCGCGTCGAGCGCGGCATGGCGCTGGGCGGTCGAGCTGTATGCATCCGGCCGCCTACCACTCGCCGACCTTGTGAGCCATCGATTCCCGCTCGAACGGTTCGAGGCGGCGTTCGACGCACTCGAAGACGTCGACAGCGGCGCCGTCAAAGTGGAACTCGTACCGACGGACGCTGCGTGATGCGTTCGATGGCCAATCCACTCCAACTTTTGGCCGGACTTGAGATCTCCGATCGCCAGGTCGGTCTGCTCTGGCTGGGACAGAGTGGTTTCGCCCTGCGCGTCGGCCGTGCGACCGTGCTTGTCGATGCATTTCTTTCGCCGCATCCAGATCGCCGCTTTCCGTCCGTCCTCGAGCCGTCCGAAGCGGAGGGGATAGACGTGATCGCATGCACGCACGAGCACTGGGACCATCTCGACGCCGAAAGCCTCCCACCTGTTTGCGCCGCCTCACCGAGTGCACGAGTCGTGGTCCCGGAGCCGATTGTTGACCTGACGGTTCGTGCCGGCGTCCCGGCTCGACGGGTCGCGGGGATCCAGCCCGACACGCCCGTGGAGATCGCCGGGGTCACCATCCACGCGATACCCGCCCGCCATGGCGTGCATCAGGCCGACGCGTATACGTTCGGCACGGAGTCATCCGGCGGCCTGTATCGGTACCTCGGCTATGTCTTCGAGGGGGGCGGCGTGTGCATCTACCACGCCGGCGACACGATCGGCTACGACGACCTCGCCGATCGCCTGCGCCAGCGGAACGTGGACGTATGTCTACTTCCCATCAATGGCCGCGACGCCGATCGCGAGGCGCTCGACATCGTCGGCAACCTGGACAGCGCCGAGGCCGCCGACCTCGCTGATGAGGTGGGCGCGGACCTTGTCATGCCGATGCATTACGACATGTTCGCCGCCAATCCCGGTTTCCCAGAGCAATTCGTCGCCGCCGTGCAGGGTCGTGGCGGCAGAGCTCACGTGGTGGTTCCGGCCCGGGGAAGGCCCTTGGTGTACACCAAGCCACGAAGAGGTCGATGACCTCATCCCGCGACGTGCTGCTTGGGATGGGCTTACCGCAGGGAGACCTGCATCCGCTGCCGGATTCCACCAAGCGCTTTCCCGACGGTGCTCAGTACCGGGTGGAGATCCCCAGCACCGAGGGCCCTGAGTGTTTGCGCGCGGTGCTCGAGGAGGCCAGCAGGTTGTCGGTCCGTGTGCATCGCGTCTCGCAAGGGAGCGGCGTGTTCATGCTGACGGATGACGAACTCGACGAGATGGCGTCGATGGCGGCGGACGCGCAGGTCGAGGTGAGCCTGTTCGCGCGGCCGAACGCTGGGTGGGACACGTCGGCCATGGCGCGCGCCCCGGCCGGCGGAGTCATCGCGGCCAGCGCGCGCGGCCAGGACCAGGTCGTTGATTGCCTGGAAGACGCGCGACGCGCGGCGGACCATGGTTTTCGAAGCGTGCTGGTGGCGGACCTGGGCGTCCTCGCCGCGTTTGACGCGATGCGCAAGGCCGGCTCATTGCCTGCAGAGATGCAGGCGAAGGTCTCGGTAATGCTGCCGGTGGCCAATCCTGCGACTGCCCAGGTCGTCGAGCACATGGGGGCGAACACCATCAACGTGCCTACCGACCTGACGCTGCCTCAGATCGCGGCCATCCGTGCCGCCGTTGACGTGCCGCTCGACATCTACGTAGAGGCGCCCGACAACCTGGGTGGCTTCATCCGGATGCACGAGATCCCGGAGATCGTGCGCGTCGCATCGCCCGTCTATCTCAAGTTCGGTCTGCGGAATGCACCCGACATCTATCCTTCCGGAGGCCACCTGGTCTCGAACGCGGTGGCGCTGTGCCGCGAACGCGTGCGCCGGGCCAGGCTGGGTCTGGACCTGTTGATACGGAGCGGATCAGCCGCTAGAACGTCCGAGGTCGGTGCAGCCGGATTGGCCGTGCCGGTTCCTAGATCTGGCGTTCAGCCGGCGAACATCGAGTAAGGCATTTTCCAGTACAGCAACGCCGGTGTCGAACCGTGCTTAGGGTCACCAGGCATTCATTCGGCGACCTCTAGTGAGTTGGTCGTGCCGAGGCCAGGCCAGCGATCTGGGTCAAACCCGACCGTCTATGACGCCGGGTACAACCATCGCTGCAGGAATCGGGCGAGCCGGGGCATCACAACGTAGGTCATCAGGCCGACGACTATGAGCGTCAGCAGCATTACACGCACGACGAGTGGCCAACTGACAATCCGAGGGCCGAGCAACCACTGGAGGATCGCAAGTAGGGGGAAGACGCCAGCCCAGGTGGTGATCGCCATCTTCCAACGTGGAGGTGCCGGCCTGCCAGGCTCTTCGGGCAGTTGAAACCACGTCTCCAATCCGGTCAAGTGCTCATCTGTGACGAGACTCGCAACCGTGCCGAGTTGATTTAGGAAACTGGACCGTTCTTTCGACTCGTGCCAGCCTTGAAAGAGCGCATGGTCCGCGAACCGATACACCACCTGGAATGTCGATCCGGACCGTATCCAGCTGGCGCCCAGGAATCCTGGATAGTCGGCGGCTGCAGTCGTGATGTCATGAGCCCAACTTTCGAAGTCTGCCTCGCGACCAGCCTTGACCTTGAAGGAAACCGCGACCGTCACCGGGCCATTCCCAACGACCGCCTCGCCGGCGACGGTCACGACCGAGATCCCAGTTCGAGTCGAGTGCTCCGGAGGGATGGCGCAAGGCGGCCTCGAGAAGTCCGAAGCGAGACTGACCCTGATGAATAGCCGCCGACGATCGCCTCGCCGACCTCAATAGCGTTTGCCAGGCTCTGATTTCCGACGTCTTCGACCACGATTGACGTCAAGCCTAGGGGCTTATCGCCACACCGGTGGCAAACGGTGCTGCTTGGCGGAACGCAGCGGCACGCAGCGAATTCACACGGCGATTTCTGAGTGGGCTTCGGCGATTCGTCAACGGCAAGGTGCGGCGCTGCTTTGCCCGGCCACCGAGGCGAGCGAGTCGAGGGCGACGAGTCCGGCCCCGATCACCCCTCCGCCCGTGCCAAGGCGCACGGGGACGATCGACACGCGGATTGGTCGTAGAACGGTGTCAGCCACCGCTGCCTGGATCGCCCCCAGAAACTCTTCGCCGAGGGCGAGCGCCGCGCCCCCTCCGAGAACGATCAGATCCGGGTCGATCGCGTTTGCCACCCCACCGAGGATTTGACCCAGGGCGCTGCCGGCGGTGGCCGTGGCTTTCTCCGCGCACGCGCGGAGTCGCGGATCTGACGAGGTCGCCGCATTGACGACATCCTGCAGCCCGATCTGCGACTTCTTGAGACCCGCGCATCGCCCAAATGAGCGCGCAATCGCCGGTCCGCTTGCGTGCGCCTCGATGCAGCCGCGCCGTCCGCATGAACACCTCGCCCCACCAGCCCGGAAGCGGATGTGTCCAAGCGCACCTGCCATTCCATGCGCGCCCTCGAAGAGTTGACCCGCGATCGTGATCGCGCCACCGATGCCGGTTCCGACCGCGACCGTGAGACAAACTCGGCGACCGATGCCGGCACCCAAGCGCGCCTCTGCGACTGCCATCGCATGGACGTCGTTGATCACAACCGCCGGCCATCCACTCGCACGTTCGAATTCCGCTCGGAGGTCGATGCCGCTCCATCCGGGCAGCAAGTTGGTGGCAAGAACAACGCGTCCGCTCGACCGCTCCATCCATCCACCCGACGCGACGCCGATCGCTGCTGGAGCGGTCATGCCTGATCCGGCCACGACGTCCAAGGCGAGATCTGTCGCACGTCGCAGGGTTGCAGATCCTCCACCACGCGCTTCGGTTGGAATCACTCGGAGGTCACCCAGGAGGCCATCTCGCCCGACGAGTGCCGCAGCAATCTTCGTGCCCCCAATGTCCACCCCGACCGCGGCATCGCCTTTCACGTCACCTCCACTCGCGGAGTGATCGCGATCTCGAAGGCGCGATTCCACGGCAGGCTCGGAGCAGAGATGTCAAGTGCCGACACGCGGCGCGTTTCCGCGCCATTTGCAATCGTCGACATCGTCAGGTGACGTTCGAGTGCGTCCACATGCGCCGCCATGCGACGGCCGATGCGTCTCTCGATCTCGGGAACCAGTTGCTCGGGAAGTCTCGCGAAAGTCGGCTCCAGGCCAAGACCGTGGAAATCGTCAAGGACGATCTGGGTACGAACGATGCCCTGATACACATAATCGTCCAGGAAGTGGATGGCGAGCAGCGCGACGTGTGCCGAAATGACGTCATCAGAGAGCTCTTTGCCACGAGTAATCGCCCGCACCACGCCCTGCGCGAGGGCGCTGCCGAGGCTGTTGCCGGCGGTGTTCCAGGCGGCGTAGGCGGCGAGGCGCACGATCGAAACCTGCGCCATCAGACGCTCGGCGAGAGCCAGGTCGGCGCCGTTGACAAAAGCGACATCAACGATTGCCACATTGCGGTCGGCCACCAGATCCGCTTCGATCTCGGCGGTGAGCCGATCGACGTCTTTGCGAGGCGTCGTCATCTCACGCCGGACGGCGTCCAGCGCTTGTTGGTCAATCGAGCTTCCCGATCTGCCGGCGACGAGCTCTGGCTCACGCACGGCAAGCTGCAGCCATCCGTCGACCTGCTCCACGCCGGGCGCGTTCACAGCGAGCACCAGGTTGGCTTGGTCGGCCGATCCGGTCATCTCTCCGCCTAGCGGCCCAAGGTGGGCCTGCACGAGTTGCTCGAGGGGGCGATCCTCGTACGCCGTCATCATCGACGGTCCGTCAGACGCTGAATATCGGGTGAAGACTCTTGGCTTGAGCCCGGCGCTTCGGCAAGCAAATGCGGCAATTAGCAAGCTGCCCACCTCGTCCGCGCCGGGATAGACGATCGCGCGGTCGCGCAGCCCACGTTGGGCGATCACGTCGCGTAGCGCACGAGACTCAGCGATGTTCCACCCGTATGGGGCGGTGTCATCCTGCCCGATCACTATGTAGCTGACGAGATCTTGTTCCGCCCACTCGAGCATCAGTCGATTGATCGCATTGTTCCGCGCGCGGCCGGCTCGATAGTCGGCAACCACCGAACCTGCAACCAAGTTGAACAGCACTTGTCGCTCTCGAACCTCGTCCTCGCTTGCGTCTCCAGCGTTGGCCTTGTCATCCAGATACGACAGACGGAAAAGGTTTCGACCGTGGTCTGCCCAGTAGGCCTTTTCCTCTTCCGCCGAATCTGAACGATTGATCCGCATCAGGATGCTGAACGCGTAGATCAACAGCCCGGGCCGCGCTGCTCGAAGGAGGCGAAGCGGCTCCAATGAGCGGCGAACCTCATCCAGGGGCGTGTCGCTCTGGCGAGAAGGAATGAGACCGCCGTAGGCGAGGGTGTCGATCGCAATCACGACCGCGTCGGCAGCACCGCCTTCTTTAGTCAGCCACGTGGAAAGTCGTGCGCTGTCAGCGGTGCGAAATGGGTTGCCCAGCCAGTCGCGGACGGGTCTGATCACGTCAATCCCGGCAGCCCGGCCAAGCCACCACGGATGGTCATAGTTGACGGGCCTGTCGTCTAGCGGAAGGAGCGCGAGCCGGCTCACCGTTCGCGCAGTGCGGCGACGAAACGGGCGGTGATCCATTCGGGTCGAGTGATGGCCTGGCCGATCACGACTGCAAACGCCCCCAGCGCGATCGCCTGGGCGCCCTCATCCGGTGTCGAGATCCGTCCCTCAGCGACCAGGGGCACATGCAGGGCTGGGGCCAGCCTCGCGACCAGATCGAGGTCAGGGCCGTCTTCCGTCGAGTGGCCATCGACGTAGCCGGCAAGGGTCGTGGCGACGAGATTTGCCCCAGCGGCCTCTGCGATCAAACCTTCTTCAAATGAGGAGACGTCAGCCATCACCGGCAGCTTCGTTTCAGCTCGAACCTGGGCGATCCAGTCGGCTGCACTCAGGCCATCCGTGCGAGCCCGATCGGTCGCATCGAAAGCGATGATTGAAGCGCCCGCGTCAGCGACCGCCCGGGCATGCTTGACATCGGGTGTGATGCGAACGCCGAATCCGGGCACATCAGCCTTCCAGATCCCG
>WNGQ01000170.1_pt1 | contig 61387 bp, 45 predicted proteins | sample 5407661 | NCBI WGS metagenome assembly WNGQ01 (sample SAMN13153382, study PRJNA577476) | soil metagenome | isolation source: 60 cm soil or saprolite under Garry oak tree replicate 2 | place: USA:California | collected 2016-06-15
TTAAGCATGCCGAAGGCCGAATCGATGTCCAAGTCATTGGCCAAGGAGTTGAGGGAGGCAAGAATCCTGGCGGGGATGCTTAAGGAGGGGGAATGACGGACGAGGAATAAGCGAAAAGGAATTTTGGAGCGCCCGGCGGGACCACTCCACGAGGCGGGAAGGGCGGAGCTTTGCGTCGAGAGGAAACGGGGCTGGTGGAATGCGATGCGGCTGCGGCTGGTCCTTCGGACACAGCCGCGCTCCGGGGAGGGCGTTGGACTGCTTCAGCACGTCCGCATCTGCGGCTGGTGCTTCGGACACAGCCGCGCTCCAACCCTCCCGCAGCGGGAGGAGTGGGGCGAGGGAGGAAGGGGCATTGGTGCTGGAGTTTCCCATCTCCCCAACCCTCCCCAGAGGGAGCCAAAAGAAGCCAGGTTCAAATTTCTCACAGTGAGAAGAAAGATGAATCAAGGCAACTTAAGGCCAATCAAGACGAAGGGGATGGGCGGCGCAAATTCTTTTCTGTGGCCCCGCCGGGCGTTTGCTTGCTTGGGCCAAGCCAGGGACGGCGAATTTGATTTGCAAATCAAGCTTGTCAGTCCCCGCGATTCCTGCTACACATTCGTTGTCATGTATTCCCCGGCGCCCACGGAGGCGGTCTTCCACGGAGAACGCGACCAGAAAGCCGCGCTTGCAGCGCCGACGCTTCCCGCCCGCGCCCGCCGGATCCGCGCCCAATGGCAACCGCGCACGCTGAACCACTCGCTATACGCAATCGACCCCGCCACGCCATGAGCAACCAGAAATTCGCCTGTCCGAACTGCTCCCAACATATCGAAGCCGGCGAGGAGTACGCCGGGCTCCAGATCAACTGCCCGAACTGCCAGTGCGCCCTGGTCGTGCCGGCCTCACCGTTGCGCGTGCCGCTGCCTTCAGTTTCGGCCGCGCCTTCGCCGCCGACGCCGACCCTTGCGGCGCGGCGGCTCGCCGTGCGGCCGGTTCAGGCCACGGCGGCGGCTGTGCCGCATGCGGCGCCTCCGCCGCCGCTGACGCGTAAGCCTACGGTGGCATTGGGCGATCGCGGCTCCGAGCCGGCGGCATCCAGGAGCAAACGGATTATCATCGGCGCGGCCGTTGTCCTGGCCCTGGGCGCCGGACTATTTGGCGCTATTACGCTCGGCGGCCGAATACAGAAAAAATTCAATGAGAGTCGCGCGAAAGACGACGATCCGGGAGTCCTCGGCGGACAAGTCGGGCATATCGCCGAGCTTTACAACGTGCTTGACGCCACCGACCCCAACAAAATGGGGCGAATGAGCCGTGCCGACGAGGGGCCAAGCCGCGGCGCCGGGGCGCGGGCGCGCAGGTCCAGAACGGCGTCTTTGGGTTCCGGCAACGATTCTGGGTCCGAACCGGAAAGTCTGCCCGTGCTGCCCGCTACCTGGACGCTGGACGCGGACGCCGCTCGAATTCCCAACGGCCGAGTCAGTGGACTGCTTTCCGGTTCCAACTTCGTCGCCAGTTCTGTGATCCTTTTGAGTGGCACGGCCACGCCTGTGCTTGCCCTGCGCCAAGGCGAAGGAGCGAACGTTGACCGCGAACTGCTTATCTACCTGCGCCTGAAACGCGGCGAGAAAATCGAAGGGGGCGCGTGGACGTTTTCCAAAGAGCAGACCGGCGCGGTTCCGCAGGTGCTCAAACGCTGGAAGCCGGCTCCCCGGACGGCGCTGCAACAGAAATCATTCGCGAAGGGTTACGCGATGAAACTCGAATTTGGCAAACTGACCGACGACGGCTTGCCGGGAAAAATTTACGTGGCGCTGCCGGACGCCGAACAGACGGTGGTGGCGGGGGTCTTCAACGCCGAGATTCGCGTGGCCAGCGCCGCCCCGGGCGCGGCCAAACCGGGCGCGGGGTCGGTGATGATCGACAGTGAGTGATGTTGTGTTAGAACCACGGATCGCGCACGGGGAATGCGCCCGCTCGGCCGCAGAGGTTATGGCCGGGAAGCCGGCGATTCAGATGCGCAGAAAGATTTTGCGGCGGTAAAGCCAGAGGCAGAGGAGCCAAAGAACCAGGAGAATCGTCGCGTGCTCGACGATGGGGGTGTAAGCCGTTCCCAGCGTTTCAAAAATATGGCGGCCGAGGTGCGTCTTGAGGTTGTCCCGGATGAAGCCGTAGAAAAGATGGGCCATGCAATACATCGCGATCGAATTCATTCCGACCACGACCAGCGGGAAGGCCCAGCCGCGATGACGGCGCAGATCGATGGCCCCGAAGAAGGCCGCCAGCAACAGGCAAGTCCAGCCGCCGCTGAAAATCGCCCACGCGGGGGTCCAGATGCGTTTGACGGAGGGGCAGATGCCCGAAACGTCGAGAACGAAGCCGGCGATCAATCCGCCGATCCCGGCGATGATCAAAGTCCAAAATTTCCTTGCCGGCGCTCGTTCGCCGCGGAGCAACCCGCCCGCGAGCAGGCCGAAGATCATCGTCGCCAGCGACGGCACGAAGTTCAAGGTTAGATAGCCGCCGCCATTAAAGACGAAGGGCTTGGGGCGCGGAAACAGATTGAGGAACCATTGGTCGAAGGCGGCGGCGAGATTGCTGTTTTTGTCCCAGTGCGCGGCGAACCCTTGCAGATGCGGCCAATCGGGAGGCACGCCGACGTTCGAGTAGTCGAACCCTGGCCCCGGGGCCGGGTAGAAGGCGAACGCCATCCAATAGAGAACGAGGATCCCGAACGCGGCGATGATCTGCGTCCGGGGCTTCGTCCAGGCGAGCAGAAACAAGCAGGTGTAGCCCAGCCCGATTTGCGTCAGCACGTCCTCAAAGGTGAAGTATGCTTGTTGGCGCCCGACCGAACGCAGGAAGATCCCGAGCCAGATCAACACCAGCGATCGCCAGAGCGCGTGCAAAAGCATTTTGGCGAAGCTTTGGCCTTCGGCCTGACGACTGGCGAGCGAGTAGGGCATCGCCACGCCCACCATGAACATGAACGAGGGTTGGATGAGGTCCCACAACGAGCAACCCGTCCAGGCGACGTGCTCGGTTTGGCTGGCCAGGAACTGCCAGACCTGGCTCGCCTGGAACTGCGCGGCGACTGGGCCGAACCCCAACCCATCGGAGGCCATGAGGAGCATCACGAAACCGCGGTAGGCGTCCAAGGAGTGGAGGCGCTCGGGCAGCTGGTTTGACGGCGTCTCGGTCATGGCTTGCGTGAGCGGGAGGGTAGCCGTTCCGTGCGCCGTGTCACCTAAATCGTAGGCCAGGTTCGGCGGTGGTTGTTGACAGCAGGCCGTCGCGCTTTAGGCTGCTGGCCGCCGAACGTGAAAATTCTGGTCCTCACCAACCTCTATCCGCCGCATCACGCCGGCACTTACGATTTCCGCTGCGAGACCATCAGCAACGCGTTGCGCACGCGCGGCCACACGATCCGCGTGCTGACCTCCAAGCACGGCATGAGTATCGAGCAACGCGGCGGGGAGGTTGAGCGCTGTCTGCTGCTCAACGGTGTTTTCGACCATCCGCTCGTGACGCGATTTGGCGAATTGCGCGCCCTGGAACTGCGCAACCACCAGATGTTGCGCGAAGCCATCGAGGCATTTCAGCCCGACGTGATCCACGTTTACAGCCTGGCGGGCCTTTCCAAGTCGCTGATTTTTGCGCTGCGCCACTCGCGGCGGCCGACGGTCTATGACGTGGTGGATTATTGGCTGGCCGATGGACTGCGTGACGATCCCTGGCTGCGCTTTTGGAACCGTCCGGGCGGCCCCTTCGTGCAACGAATCTGGCGTGCCGGCCTCGAGCTGGCCGGCCAGCGCAATCGCTTCGACGCCACCGCCCCGACGCGCATGATGAAAGGCTACGAGCGTGTGCCGCAGGTCTATGGCGATCCGGCGAGCCGGCCGCCGGTGGCTCCGAATTCGATCGGCGCCTTTCACTTCGACCGGCTCTACTTTTGCAGCGAGGCGCTCAAGCGGGCGACCGAGCTCGCCGGCTTTCGCGTGAATCACGCGGAGGTGATTTACCCCGGTGTGCCGACGCAGCTTTACGTGGGAGAAGCAAAGCCGGCGTCGGCGCCGGTCACGAAATTTCTGATCGTCGCGACGCTCGATGCGAAAAGCGGCGCGAAGACGGCCGTGAAGGCGCTGCACCTGGCCCGCGCCAACCAGGCGCCGGCCAGCTTGAGCGTGTACGGCCGCGGCGACTCGAACTACATCGCGGAGCTGCGCTCTTACATCGCGATGCACACCCTGCCGGTGGAATTCCTGCCCATCTCAAACATCTATCGCGACTTGCCCGGGATTTATCGCCGGCATGATGCCTTGCTGCACACGGCGGAATGGAATGAGCCATTCGCGCTCACCCCGCTGGAAGCGATGGCTTCCGGTTTGCCGGTGATCGGCACGAAGACCGGCGGCGTCGGCGAACTATTCCGGCACGGCGAAAACGCCCTCACGTACACGCCTGAGGACGAAGCGGAACTGGCCGCCCGCATCGAGGAGCTGCAACGGCAACCGGACCTGCGCTGCCGGATCACCGAACACGCCCAACAGGAAGTCCTGAGCAAATACAATGAAAGCGCGGTGACGGACCGGATCGAGAATTATTTGCAAACCTCGCTCGAGGTCTGGGCGCACGCGGCCAGTTAAACGCCTGGCCATCGCCGGGAAGATTCATCAGAAGACCAAGGCCAGCAACGCGGCGAGCGCGATCAGGGCCACCACCCACCAAAGCCAATGGATGCCGCGCGGACGAATTCTCTCCCGTTCGCCAAATTCCTCCTTTACAAATTCCTGGTAGTCAAACTCGGCAGCGGGTACGCCGAGCCGGTCCGCAGTCGCCCGATCGGACCAGCCGGTCTCCTCATCGGAGCCGCATTCCGGGCAGGCTTTGGCCTGGGGCGGCACTTCTGCCCCGCAATGAGGACAGATTTCAGGCGGCGAGTTCAATGGGAAGGATGGCGGCAATCGCGACGCGCGACCGAACGAACCAGGAAGGGCGAGGCGCCATTCGGCACTGGCTCACCCCATTCCGGTGTATTCCTCGTCGGTCTTAAGGCTCAGGCCCATCAGGACGTAGTCGTGCGAAGTGCCCTCCATGTCCTTTACATAATCGGGAAGACGGGCGAGGGTGGTAAAGCCGAGCATGGCGAACATTTTGATGGCCGTCTCCTGTCCGCCGATGAATTCCGCTTCGACTTTTTCCAGACCGACTTGCCGGGCAACACCAATGGTCTCCAGCACCAGCGTCCGGGCCAGGCCGCGTCCGCGAAATTTTGGATGGACCAGCACACTCACCCGCCCGATGTGCCGTTTCCAGCCGCCGAGTTGCTGGTGCAAGGTGGCGTCGGCAATGATTTGTCCATCCAGGCAGGCCAGCAGGGGCAGGTTCCGGCCCAAGTCGATTTTCTGGCACCACTCGTGGATCACCTCCGGTTCGGTGACCCGATGCTTGATGAACATCCGTTCCTGGGTCGGCACGGCGAGGAAGAATTCGTGAAACGCGATTTCATCGGTCGGCTCCAGGGGCCGGATTTGGCACCGGAACCCGCCCTTGAGTTCGATTGGCTTTGGGTACTCCTCCAGGATGATTTCCAGAGACATGGTTGGATCAGGGGGTCGAGGTTAATGGGAGATCGCAGGCCAAGGGTTGGTCAATAGGTCCTCGAGCGGGACAGCTCGCCGCTGATGCCCTGGCTCTCCTTCAACATGTGCGCGTCGATCGTGGCGGGGTCCACGCTCCAGCGAGCGGCGAGCAGTGACAGCCGATCCGTGTTGAGGACCGCCGGATCGACCTGCGCGAAGCCGACGCGTTCCCTGGCCTCGGCGTAAGGATAGCATTTCATGCCCAGTTCGATTTCGGCCGGGGTGATGTCGCCCTGGTGCCAGAGGGTGCGGCCGGCCCAGGCGTAGGCGCGCACGATGCCGCCATGATCGGCCTTGATCCAGGCATGATGGTTTACCGCCCGATTCAAGCTGAAGAACTGCACTTGTCCCAGTTTGCGGCTCAGGGCGAGAATAAAGCGGAAAGCCCGATCCACATCGTCCGCCGGGTCGGGCAGCCTTGACCCCAGGACCAGAATCCAACCCCTCACCGGTGGAGAGATAAACAGCTTTTGCTCGGCTACGGCGTAGAGCCCTTCCTCCCACGAACAGAGCGTCGGCTTGTGAAGCCCGAGGGCGACCTGCACCAAATAAGGATTACCGGTTCGGACTGCCAGCCAGCGGGTCGGCGCCGGAACGAGCGGTGAGGAACTTTTACGCTCGCGCAGCGAATACTCCGGGCGGCGAGCAGGACGCCGGGTTGTCAGGCGGTCGCGCCGCCACAAATGCAGCGCCAACAGGCCCCCGATCAAGCCGCCCAGGACGATCCCGATCAGCAGCATGAGCAACAACGGCATGAGGTTGTTGCCGAGCTGGGTTGACAGGACTCCAGCGGTATTGTCCCAGGTCGCAAACATGAATAGCGGCTCGGCCATGATTGGCTATAACTTACCGTGGCAATGGTCTTGCGCAATGGCAAAAATAATGGGCGCCTCCCGCCGTTTTCGCTGAGCGCCGAAGTCCGCCCGGCTCAAAAATCCGCGCGGCCATGTCGTTGAAACCGCTTGATTGGCGGACTGAGTTTCGCTTTATTCCTCCGAACGAAAAAATGAACCTGCGGAGACTTAGTTCCATTTTGGCTCTCCTGGCCTTGTGCGGCTCGCTGGCGGCGACGCGGGCGCAGAACCCCGCCGCGTTCGAGTTGCTCAATGGCGACCGGGTCGCTCTCCTCGGCGACACTCTGATCGAGCGCGAGCAGAGTTATGGCCATCTGGAGTTCCTGCTCACGGTCCACTATCCGGACCGCAATATCACCTTTCGCAACCTGGGCTGGAGCGCCGATACTCCCCTCGGCGTTTCGCGCGCCGGGTTCGACCCGCCCGAAAAGGGCTTTGAGCGATTAAAGGAGCAACTGCAAGCCTTCAAACCGACCGTGGTGATCCTGGGCTACGGCATGGCCAGCTCGTTCGAGGGCGAAGCCGGCCTGGCCAAGTTCACCGCGGAAATGAACCAGTTGATCGACACGATCCAACCGCTCGCCGGCGACACCAAGGTCCGCTTCATTCTCCTCAGCCCGATTTTCCACGAAGCGTTACCGCCGCCGCTGCCCGATCCAGCCAAGCACAACGAACAACTGGCGCTTTATGCCAAAGCCATCAGAGACATCGCCGCGCGGCGCGATGCCCAGTTCGTGCCTTTATTCGACCTGTTGCGTACCAGGCGGGGGCGGCCAGGCCCGCCATTGACCGACGATGGCATTCATCTGACCGGCTACGGCTACCGGGCGATGGCGGAAGCAACCGCGACGGCCTTCCATTGGCTGCCTAATCAGTGGATGCTCGGCTTCTCGCAACCGACCCAACTTCGTCGCGGCAGCTATGGCACGCAGATCGTCAAGGCCGACAAACAGGACGATTATGTGAAGATGGTTTCTTTGGAGAATCTTTTGGTTTCACCGCCGTTGTCGGACAAAGAGAAGCAATGGCCCCCTCCCAATGGTGATTCCCGATGGCAGATCGGCGGACTTAAACCAGGCCATTACGAGCTGCGGATGGATGGGAAAGCGGTCCAAATCGTGACCGACGACGACTGCAAGAAGGGTCTCTACATCAATCGCGGCCCCCCATTCGATCAGGCCGAGGAGTTGCGCCAGGCGATCGTCCGCAAGAACGAACTCTTTTTCCACCGCTGGCGCCCGCAAAACAACACGTACCTGTACCTGTTTCGCAAACAGGAACAGGGACAAAACGCCCAGGAAATCCCCCGCTTCGATCCGCTGGTGGAAGCCGAAGAACAAAAGATCGCGCGGCTCCGCAAGCCAGTCCAGCACACCTACGAATTGGTTTCGACCCAAAGCACCAACCTCATCGAACAAACGGCGAAGAAAAAAACAAGCCTTCCCGCGCCCGCCGAGTTTAAAGCGCTGCCACTGCCGCAATTCGACCTTGACCCCGGCTGCGAAATCTCGCTCTGGGCGGAGAATCCGCTGCTGGCCAAACCGATCCAGATCAACTTCGATCCCCAGGGCCGTCTCTGGGTCGCCAGCTCCTCGGTCTATCCCCAGATTGCCCCCGGCCAGGTTCCGGATGACAAAATCCTCGTCCTCGAAGACACCGACGGCGACGGCAAAGCCGACAAGTCCACCGTCTTCGCTGATGGCCTGTTGATCCCCACCGGCGTCGAACCGGGTGACGGTGGCGCGTATGTCGGCCAGAGCACCGAGCTGCTCCATTTCAAGGATACCGACGGCGACGGTCAGGCCGACGAGCGCCGGGTCGTCCTCTCCGGTTTCGGCACCGAGGACACGCATCACATAGTGCACACGCTGCGCTGGGGTTATGACGGCCAGCTCTATTTCAACCAGTCGATTTATATTCACAGCCACCTGGAAACCCCGCATGGGGTGGTTCGGCTCAACAGCGGCGGCGTTTTTCATCTGCGCCCGCCCACGATGGAGTTGGGGATTTTTCTCAAAGGCTTCTGCAACCCGTGGGGACACCACTTCGACGAGTTCGGCCAATCTTTCGAAACCGACGGCGCGGGGTTCCAGGGGGTCAGTTGGGCCATGCCCGGCGCGACTTATTTCACTTATGCGGCGATGCGCCGCGAACTGGCCAGCGTCAGCCCGGGCAGTTATCCGAAATTCTGCGGGCTGGAAATGGTCTATAGCGAACAGTTCCCCAAGGAATGGCAGGGCAACTTCATCACCTGCGACTTTCGCGCCAATCGCGTCGTCCGCTTCAGCATCGAGGAACAAGGTTCGGCGTACGTCACCAAGCCGATGCCGGACCTGCTCCGCACCCGAGACACCTCTTTCCGGCCCGTCGATGTGAAACTCGGTCCCGACGGCGCGCTTTACATCGCCGACTGGTCGAATCCGATCATCCAGCACGGCGAAGTGGATTTCCGCGACTCGCGCCGCGATCACGTCCACGGACGCATCTGGCGGCTCACGGCCAAGGGCCGTCCGCTGCTCACCAAACCCAACCTCATCCAGGCCCCAAACCCGGCGCTGCTCGACCAGTTGCTTTCGTCCAACGCTTACAATCGCGAACAGGCCAAACGCCTCCTCGTGGAACGCGGCCGCACGAACATCCTGGCCGACTTGTCGGCCTGGACCAGCCGCCAAACCACAGAAAAAGCGCGCCTCGAAGCGTTGTGGATGCACCAAGCGGCCGATCAAGTGGAACCGGCGCTGCTGGAAACCTTGCTCGACGCCAAAGACGGCCGCGTCCGCGCCGCCGCGACGCGCGTGCTCGGCTTCTGGCAAAGCCGCATGACCAACGCGCTCGACCTATTGGCCAAACGCGTGGTCGATGATTTTCCACGCGCGCGCGTCGAGGCCGTGCGGGCGCTCGCCAATATCCCTTCGGCCCGTTCCGCCGAGCTGGCGTTGCGCGCGCTCGATAAGCCGATGGATAAATTCATCGACTACGCCCTCTGGCTGACGATCAACGATCTCGCCCGCCCGTGGATCGCCGCGATCGAGGCCGGCCAATGGAAACCCGAGGAGCACCCGCGGCAATGGGAGTTCGGCGTGAAAGCCATCGAGCCGTCGCTGGCAAGCGCGCTGATCGCGAAGGTGCTAAAGACCATTCCGCGCGACGGCGCCGGCGGCGCGATTGAATTGATCGGCCAGGCCGGCGGCGCCGATCAACTCGGGCAACTGTTCGACCAGGTGTTGAGACGTGGTTTCGAAGAAGCCGCGGCAGCGCGGGCCTTGGCCGCGCTGGGCGAGGCAGCCCGATTGCGAAACGCCAAACCCTCGGGTGACCTCACGCGCGTGGCCAAATTGCTTGACCAGGCCAATGAAGGCATTCGCGCGGGCGCCGCGCGCCTGGCGGGAAACTGGAAACTCGGCAGTCTGACTGCCGCGCTGCTCAAAATCGCCGGCGACCCAAAGGCGGGCGACGATTTGCGCCAGGCCGCTTTCGAGAGCTTGCGCGAGATCGGCGGCGCCGAAACGGCCGCCGGACTGCGAAAATTCACCGGCGAAGGCAACGACGCGAAGACGCGCCGGCAAGCGGCGGTGGCGCTGGCGGGCATTGATTTGAACGGTTCGCTGCCACAAATCGTGGCCGTGATCAACGGCGCGAGCAAGGAGCAGGAAGCGCTGGCGCTGTGGCGCTCGCTGTTGAGCGTGAAAAATGCGCCCGCGGTGATTGCCGGGGCATTGCCCAAATCGGGCCTGCCCGAAGTGTCGGCCCGCGCCGGCCTGCGCGCCGCGCGCGAAGGCGGTCACACTGAGCCGGAGCTGGTGCTGGCGCTGGCCCGGGCCGGAAACCTGCCGGACGAAAGCCAAAACCTCACCGAGGCGGAACTGAAAAAGATCGCCGCGCGCGTGCCGAACGGTGATCCTGCGCGTGGCGAAAACATTTATCGCCGCAAGGAACTCGGCTGCATGGTTTGTCACGCCATCGGCGGGGCGGGCGGCCGCGTCGGGCCGGACCTGACCAGCATCGGCGCCAGCGCGCCGGTGGATTATTTGATCGAGTCCGTGCTCGCGCCGAACAAGACGGTCAAGGAGGGTTACCATTCCGTCCAGGTGAGCACGCGGGACGGCCAGGAGTTGAGCGGGATCCTCGCGCGCGAAACCGATCAGGAATTGGTCCTGCGCGACGCGACGAACAAGGAAATCTCCGTGCCCAAGAAAGACATCGAAAGCCGGAAGATCGCCGGCTCGCTCATGCCCGCCGGCCTGGTCGATCTCCTCGGCGAAAATGAGCGGCTGGACTTGTTTCGATTTCTTTCCGAGCTGGGCAAGCCCGGCGCCTTCGATGCGACGAAGGGCAACGTGGCCCGCCTCTGGCGGCTGAACGCGGCCACGAGCGCGGGCGAAGAGAGCGTTTTGCAAAGCGACGTGAGCAGTTGGCCGCCGTTGTATGCCACCGTGGGCGGCGCGCTCTTGAAGGAGGACTTGCGGGGCGAGATGCCAACTCCCATTCGCCGGGAACCAATCTTCGCCGCCACCCGTTTTCAAACCGCGAAAGCCGGAACGGTGAAGCTCAAACTCGACGGGGTCGCCAACCCCAAAGCGTGGATCGACGGCCGGCCGGTCGGCGCCGCCGCCGAGATAACCGCCGACCTTGCCGCCGGCGCGCACACCTTTCTGGTGAAACTCGATCCGCAACAGTTGCCCGACCAAGTGCGCCTGGAACTAACGGAAGGCTGGTTCCTGCTGGAATGATCCCTGCGCGGAACTAATTCTTTAATCGAGCTGGTTTGCGTTGGCGGCGGGAAAAATTTTGAACATTTCGCAAAAAAATATTGACGCGCCGTCGGAGTTCTGGCATTGTCGTTCCCAATGAGGGGCAGTGCTGCCCAGAGGGACGCGGGCAGAAGAAATCAGGCGCAATTGCCTGACGACAGTTAGTACAAAAAAAACTAAACCAACAAACGTCGCGCGCAGGCTGCGTCATGCCCGTCTGGGTGAGGGAGCGTGTCGCGATTTCTGAAAGGACAAACCATGAAAAAGCAAATCAATTGGCCAGTGAAAGGCCGTTTCAAGGGAATGGTGCTCGCGGGGTTGGCGAGCGTACTCTGTTTATCACCGCGCGCCGGTATCCAAACCGCTTCCGCGGGTCCGATTGCCAGCGGGACGGCGCATGTGCGCCTGGGCTTCGATGCGACGGCGCCGATTTCCGAGCACGCCGGCGACAGCAAAAGCCTCTGTCCGCTCGTGCCGCCGGGTCTGCCCGCCGGGGTGAGTTACTCGATCGATGTCACGGGGAACGCGAATCTCCGCGTCGATATGGGGGCGGACGTGACGTTTTCCTACGACAAAGCCAATGTCGTGGCGGGAGGCGTCTTGCCAGTGAATGTCACCTATACCCCCACCGCGGGAGGCGGGCCTAACGTTCACGTCAAGGTGCCGCTGACCTTCAAAGTCCAAGGCTGTATCAAGGACTGCTTCCTGCCGGATTTGTGCGACACGATCACCCTGCCGTGCACATTCGAAGCCGGGCCAACCGACTTTACGGCGCCGCTGACTGGCGACAGCCCGGTCACCGTTCCGGTGGTCAGTTGCACCATCAGTTTGAATGTCGCCGGCGTGCTGGATGTGGGGAGCGCGCACATCGAAGGGAGCATCACGTTGTCGCCGGTCCCGAACACCGGCGCCTTCACCAGCCTGGCCGGGGCGGGCGCGGCCTTCGGCGTGAGCGGCCCGGCCGGCGGTCCGCTGATTCCCGTGCTGGAATGGGACACGACGGGCCAGACGGTTCCCGCCAATCTGACGTTAAACAATCCCCTTCCCGGCGCGGCGGACATCAAGCTGAAGCTGACGCCGGTCTTCCACTGGCTGGCCACCTCCGCGGACCTCAAGTTAGTGATCAACCTCGGCAAAGTTTTGCATGATGTCGGCCTCAGTGATCCTTCCCCGATTGCACTGTTCTCGGGCAGTTTGGGTTCGATTTATACCCAGGTCGGCCTGGACACGCAAGTCGGCGACGCCGTCAAAGCCGCAGTTGGCTTCGATCCTGGTTTCGCCGCCGCGATCGCCGCCGGCAATGTGCCGATTCCGCTCACCGACCCGCAAATTCAAGTGCTCGACACCAGCACCACGACGCCCTCCCTCGGCTCCGTCAGCTTCACGTTCAGCACCGACGTGACCCCGCCCACGACCACCGCGTCGCTCTCGCCGCTCCCCACGCCGTTTGGCTGGAACAACAGCGACGTGATGGTTACGCTCCATTCCTCGGATCCGGGCGGCACCGGGGTGGCGAACATCACCTACAGCGCCAGCGGCGCGCAGACCATCGGGTCCACGGTCGTGAGCGCGGCGACCACTACCTTCACGATCACGGCGCCGGGGATCACGACCGTGACCTTCTTCGGCACCGACAACGCGGGCAACGTTGAATCGCCGAAGACCATCGTGGTCCGCATCGACGAAACCGCCCCGACCATTGTCATCACTCAGCCAGCCGCGGCGCAATATCCGCATTCCGCGGTGCTCACGCTGAATTACTCGGTGACCGATACGGGTGGTTCGGGATTGGATTCGTTCACGACGCTATTGGACGGCGCGCCGACGCTGGCCGGACACGGTTTGGCCAGCGGCCAGGCGATCGATCTACTGACCGAACTGGCCCTGGGGATGCACACGTTCGCCATCAGCGCGGTGGACAAAGCGGCGAACACCTCGGCGACCACGGTGACCTTCGAGCTGATCGTCACGGCGGACAGCATCAAGATGGACGTGGCGCATTTCCTGGCGAGCGGCCAAATCAGGAGCAGCGGCGAGGCCAACTCGCTCCTGGTTAAGTTGAACGCGGCCGCGGCCGCGCGGGCGGCTGGCAATTGCAACACCGCCGCCAACGACTACCAGGCGTTCATCAACGAGGTGACCGGGCAGATCGGCAAGGGAATTGATCCCGTCGCCGCGGCCATCATGATCGCCGACGCGCAGTATCTGATCGCGCACTGTCCCTAACGCGCCGCGGTTCTGATCGTGTTGGATCGAGCGCGCACGGGTTGGGAAGCCATCCTCCCGTGCGCGCCTTTTTGCGCGCCTTTTGTTAGGCGCCGGTGATCGGGCAGCACAGTCGCCGGTAATTGCCGATCAATTGAGTCGTTTCCACAATGCTTGATAGGAATTGACCAGGCCCGTTCGGGAGAGGCTTGTTGTCCGCAGCTCGCTTTGGAGGTATCGCCTCAGGTCGAAGTCCAAACGGAGCGGCTTCCAGAGGAGGAGCGCCAAGGCGTTCAAAAGCCCTTCGCGCGGGTTGCGTTCGGCTCTCGCTTGGGGAAATACCGCCGGCCCAAACAGTCGGGCATTCACCAAACGGTTCCGCCAGGGATTCGTCTCGGGGCATTTGTTCAGCCGGCTCAGGGCGTAGTCGGCGGCGGATTTGAACGGGCATCCGAGGCGGCGGCTCTCTAACCATAGCCAGATTTGGAGTCCCAAGCCGGTGAGTTCTTCGTGCCGGGTCTGGAGCGCTTTCGCCGAAGGATAGGTTCGGCGAGGATGGAGTTTAAATTCCACCCCGCCGGCATGGTGGCGGCGAACTTCGTCCAGCCAGGGCGGATTGTCCGTCGCGGTCAACGCTTGCAAGTGCGCGTGGCGCCGCGAGCAACTCCAATGATATTGCCCCAGCGCGGCGAGCACGGCATCACCGAAAGCGAGTTGCGCCTTGGCCAGGTTGCGGCCCGCGAAGTCGGCGTCTTCGGCCGTGAAGGGTTGGCGCTGCAGCCGCTGGCGCGCGAACAGCAGGCCGGAACAACGATTCATCAGAAGGCGCGTCGCCTCGGACAAGGGAATATGATCGGCCTCGCGGTGATGATCGCAGCCTTGGAGCAAGCGATGGTCGCCCCGGAGCCAGCGGTGCCCCATAATTAAATCGTAGGAAAACATGCTCACCGGGCTTTGTCGCAGGTGGGCCAGGGAAGTGATTTTGAATTCGACTTCCACTCCGGCTGCGCGCGATAACTCTTCGGCTTGTTTGCCCAGTAAGCCCCGATAGCGCCGTTCGTTGCGAAGGCGGTTGCCGCGCGCGCAGATGTAAATTTCCAAGTCGTTGTAAGGCTCCTCGCCCGCCTCCGTCTTGAGCACGCCGCCTTCGCCCCGTCCATATCCGCCGCCCAGCATCACCGCCTCCAATTTGCGTTCCGGTACGACGCTCCGGACGGCCGTCAAAGCTTCTTCGCAGATGGAAGCAAGATGGGATTCCAGCTCGGCGCTGCCGTCCAGCGTGAAGCGTGGGGGCTGTCTTGGCGAGGCGGAAGCCGTTCGCGCGGAGAGGGGTTCGATCGGCGAGCTTGGGACGGGTTGCGGCATGATTTAATCGTTCAAAAGCTCACGTGGCCGGAGGGCACTCGGCCCAAATTGGCGGATGGATTGCGCCGCCGGTTTCGCGTTCACGATACGCCGCCCAGCCATCCCTGAATCCCGCCAGCCGACCGCGGCGCTGTCGCCAGCGAATTCTCATCGCGTGCGGCCACTCTTCGAGGCGGCCCGTGCGCGCGCAAAAGTGGAAGTCACGCCAGGCGTCGTTCAGCCAGCCGCGGAGAACGCTGCGCATCCAGTTAAAATTAGCTCGTGCTTCCGGCCACACCGCCGCCAGCGCCCGGCCTTCGCCGAAGCTCCGTTTATACGCCTGCGTCGGCGTGTAATTGTGCGAATGGACCACGACGGATTCGGGCGCATAGACCACGCGATAGCCCTGCGCCCGGCACCAGCGGGTGTACTCGTCGTCTTCGGAGTACTGGATGGTTTCGTTGAAACCGCGCTTGGCCCAGATCGTCTTGCGAACGCCGCTGCTGACCATGCTAAAGAAATGTTCCCACCGCGCCGACTCGCGGTTCGGGCCGAAGCAGCGTTCGTAATCGTGGGCATAAACGGCCTGGCAATCGGGCCGCGGAATCTGCCGTCCAAACACCGCGGCGGTTCGCGGGTCGAACAGGGCCGTAACCAGCGGGCGCAGCCAATTCGCACCTTGCGGCGTTGCGTCGGCATTCAAAAAGATGGCGTGCTCCGCCCGGGCCAGCCGCATGCCCTGATTCATCACGCGCCCTGGGTTGTAGTCACCCGGCGCGATTTGGATGAAGTGGCGCGGCGCGTGGCGGCGGATCAGTTCCGCCGAACCGTCGGTCGATCCGGAATCAATCACGATGAGTTCCCAACGCCGGTATTCCTGCGCCTGGAGCGCGGGCAGGGTGTCCCGCAACGCCCAGGCCTCGTTGAAGGATCGCATGATAATGCTGGCCAACGGATCGCTCATCTTGCCAATCGGAGCTGAGTTTACACCGGAGGCTCCTTGTAAAACATGGGGTCCTTTCCCACTCCGTTTCAGGTCTTCACCCACTTTCGATTGGCGACCCCGCGAAGGTACGCTCATCCCAGAACAGTTGGGCGGAGCGCAATGAAGAACACCAAAAAAGCCGTGACGCCACGCCTCTCCATCGCGGTCCGGGCGTGGAACGAAGAGGCGGCCATCCGTGCCACGCTCGATTCGCTATTTCAGCAATCCTTATTCGAGGAGTTGAGCAAACGTCAGGAGAGCTGCGAGGTCCTCTGCATCGCGAATGGGTGCACCGACCGGACGGCGGGGATTGCCGCCGAAGTCTTTGAGGAAGAGCGGCAGACGCATCCCTTCGCCAGCGCGTTCACCTGCCGCGTGGCGGAAATCGCCGAGGCCGGGAGGAACAATACTTGGAATGCATTCGTTCACTCCCTTTCTCACCGGGACGCCCAATTTCTTTACCTGATGGATTCCGACATCGTGTTCAATCGCGCCGACACGCTGGCCAACATGCATGCGGCCCTGCTGCACAATCCGCGCGCCGCCATCGCCAGTGACCGCCAGTACAAGGACATCGGCTTCAAAAACAGGAAATCGTTGCGCGACCGGATTTCCCTGGCCACCTCCGACATGACGCGCACCATTGCAGGCCAGATCACCGGGCAACTTTATTGCCTCCGGGCCGGCGTGGCCCGGCGCCTTTATTTGCCGAAAGACCTGGGCGCGACCGATGACGGCTTCATCAAGGCGGTGGTTTGCACTGATTTTTTCAGCGAGGAATTAGACCCCAGCCGGATCCTCACCGTGGAAAATGCTTCGCACGTGTACGAAGCTTACCGATCAGTCCGGGACATTCTAAATAATCAAAAGCGGCAGATGATTGGCCAGACGACGGTCCATGTCCTGGTGGAGCACCTGAAATCGCTGCCTCCCGAGCAGCGAGCCAATCTCGCCACGACCTTGAAGCAAAGGGAAGCCGCGGACCCCGATTGGTTGAAAAAGTTAATCAACCAACACGTCAGCCAGGCGCCGTTCTTTTGGCGGCTTTTCCCGGGTGTTTTGAGTTTTCGATTCAAACGCTGGTGGAAATTGAGCGGCCCTAAGAAGGCGACTCATTTTCCCGCGGCGTGCATCGGCTTGGCGGTAACGCTCATTGCCTGCGCGCGGGCGCATCGACACCTCAAGCGGGGGCTGACCACGCTGTATTGGCCCAAGGCCGGCCGCGCAAGCATCGCGCGCTTGAATACCATTGAGACCCACAACGCCGGCAATCCCCAGCCGGTGAAGAGTTGACGGGATGCTTCGCCCAGCACCAGGAAACCGGTGAGCGCGACCGCACAACAAAAAGACTACTACCAACGCTATTGGGCCGAAGGCCGGCCGCGTTACTCGGGCGACCGACAGGGCTATGCCGCCAATTTCCGGGATTGGATGCATCGGGAACTGAACGGGCTTCCCCGTGATCGCGCGATCCTGGAAGTGGGCTGTGGTGACGCCTCCTTCACCAAAAGCCTGGCGGAATGTTCTTCGGCCGTCACAGCCATCGATATCGCGGCGGATCAGATTGCGGAAAACGCCAGGCGCTATCCGACAATTACCTTCTTGCAGCATGACGTGGCCGAGCGGTTCCCTTTTCCCGACGGCGCGTTCGGCGTGATCTGGTGTTCCGAAGTGCTCGAGCACCTCTTTGATCCGCGGTTCGCCCTGGGCGAGATGCACCGCGTCATGAAGGCAGGCGGCCTTTTGCTGCTCACGGTGCCCTACCACGGCCGCCTCAAAAACGTCCTGATTGCCCTCTTCAAGTGGGACGAACACTTCGCGCCCTCCAATCCACATCTTCGCTTCTTCACGAAAAACACCCTGCGCGATTTGACGCGCGCGGCCGGTTTTCAGGACGTGGAGATGACCACCTGCGGGATGAACCAGCCGCTCCGGGATTGGCTCATCCCCACGAATATCCTCTTAAAGGCGCGCAAGCGCTGAGCCTTCACGGGCCGGCAACAACCAGGGATTTCACCACCGCATGCCCTTCTTTGATTGAAACGCCTCAATGGAAACCAAAGACCTCCTCGGCCTGACCTTGATACCGCTGGCGCTGCTCCTCGGTATCGGCGTGACTGCGGTTTCGCAGCGAGCCAGGGACGCGGCCTTCTTCGTCTTGGTCGCGGGCACGGCTCTCACCGAAAAGCTCGATATTAACTTCGTCAGCCGTTACTGGTATCGCGGCACTACTCGCGGCTTCGAGTTTACGTTTATCGACGTTCTGGCCATCAGCCTTCTCGTCAGCACCCTGTTGCTCCCGCGACCAGGCCAGCCGCGTTGGTATTGGCCCGCCAGCCTGGGCGCGTTGATCTTCTACTTCGCCTATTGCTGTTTATCGGTCTTCTCCTCCGAGCCGAAACTGTACGGCTTGTTTGAGCTTTCCAAAATCCTCCGCGGCATCGTGTTTTTTTTGGCGGCGGCCCTGTTTGTGCGCACGGAAAGGGAGCTTGGTATTTTGGTCCTCGCCCTCGGCTTGACGATTTGCTTTGAGGGCGCTTTGGCGCTGAAGCAGCGCTATTTCTCGGGAGTCTATCGCGTGACCGGCAGCCTCGACCATCCGAACAGTTTGTCGATGTATCTTTGCATGGCCGGGCCGTTGTTTGTCGCGGCCGCAACGGCGAACTTTCCCCGGTATCTGCGCTACTTTTCCATGCTCTGCCTTTGGATCGCCGGCCTGAGCATTCTGCTCACGATTTCGCGGGCGGGCATTCCTATCTTTGGCCTGGTCATGCTGGGCGCCACGGTTTTTTGCGTTTCGTGGCGAATTACCATTCGGAAGAGCCTGGCGACCCTGGCGGTTGGTTTGGGCGTTGCCGGAATGGTTTATAAATCGTGGGACAACCTGCAGGCCCGTTTCTCCGGAGCAACCTTCGAGCAGGAATACGTGGATGAGAATCTGGAAGGGCGCGGTTATTACCTGCGTTTGGCCCGGGCCATCGTGGCGGACCGATTCTTTGGGGTGGGCTTGAACAATTGGTCGTATTGGGTCAGCAAATCATACGGGGCGCAACTGGGCTTTCCTTACGAAGACTACGACGACATCGAATACGCCCCCAGCAAGGAAATCCTGCCCAGTATCATGTATGCCGCGCCGGCCCACAACCTGGGGGCCCTCACCGCCGGCGAGTTGGGCTGGCCCGGATTGGTTCTTTTCGCGCTCGTCTGGTTGCGCTGGCTTCAGATGGGCGCGAGTTTTCTCTGGAAACGCTCGCCGGAAGTCATGCCCCGGCTGGGGGTGGGACTTTTCTTCGCCGTTGGCGGAGTCGGTTTGCAAAGCTTGTTTGAGTGGGTCTATCGCCAAACGCAAATTTATCTCGCGTTTCACGTCTTGTTGGGAACGTTGGCCAGTCTCTACGTTCTCAGGCGCAAGCGCAAACCGGCGCCGGCTGAAGCGCGCCCAACAATCGAAGCACCCTTGGCCCGCTTCGAGACGGCCGGAGCTAGGGAGCAATAGCTATGCGTGTGGTTCACCTGCTCCGCAAGTGTCATCCGGCCGAATGGGGGGGGACCGAAACCGCTATCCAGCGATTGTTCGAGGGGCTGCGCCAGCTCGACGTCGCGTCCGTGGTTTATTGTCCGCGACTGAACAACGGGTTCACCGCTGATCCGCTCACTGAGGCCGGCTGCGTCGTCAAACGGTTCTGGGCCTTCCTGCCCGTTTGGGGAATTTCACGGGAAGCGAGGCAGCAACTCATTTCGGTTGGGGGCAATCTGATGTCGTTTGATTTGTTCGGCGCGCTAGCGCGCGAACCCGGGGTTTCGGTCATCCACACGCATGCGCTGGGCCGGCTCGGGGCCATTGCTTCGGCCATGGGACGGCAGCGGGGTATTCCTTTCGTGGTCACGATTCATGGGGGGTTGCTGGACGTGCCCGAACGCTTGCAGAACGACTTGCGCAAGCCAGGGACGCGCGGCTGGGACTGGGGCAAGATTTTCGGCGCCGTGCTCCGATCGCGGCGCTTGCTCGACCACGCCGACGCGATTCTCACTTGCAATCCGCGGGAATCCGCGCTGCTCCGTGAACAACACCCGCAGAAGCGAGTTCTCGTCCAGCCCCATGGCGTGGCGATCCGCGCGTACCGAACGGACCAGCGGGAAACGGCGCGCGCGGCCTTTCCGCAAATACGAGGCCGGCACGTTCTGTTGTCGGTCGGCCGAATTGATCCCATCAAGAACCAGGCCTGGCTGCTCGACCAAGCGCCGGCGATCTTCCAGAAACATCCAGCCGCCATGCTGGTGGTGGTCGGCGCGGCGACTGACGAGATCTACGGACAGTCGCTCAAGCGGCAAATTCGCGCATTAGGCTTGGAAAATCGCGCCGTCCTGACCGGTGGGTTGCCGCCCGGAGACCCGCGACTGATCGGCCTGTTGCAGGACGCCAAAGTCGCGCTCCTGCCTTCCATCTCCGAAACCTTTGGCTTGGTGATTCTCGAAGCGTGGGCCGCGGGCACGCCAGTAATTGCCAGCCGCACTTCCGGCGCCTCCGCCTTGGTCAAGCATGGGCAAAACGGCTGGCTGTTCGATCTGGCAGACCCCGGTTCATTTCACTCCGCAGTCGATCAGGCGCTATTGGAACCACGCCTCGCGGCGCAATTCGCGGCGGCGGGCCGCCAGCTCGTCAGCGCCGAATACGATGCCACGGTGCTGGCTGGCCGGATGAAAAAACTCTACGAGCAGTTGATTGAGGAGAAACATGCGCTACGTCATTCTTCGCGATGATGACACCAATGCCTTGACGCCGGTCGAATGTCTCGAACGGCTTTACCGGCCGTTTCTCGATCGCGGCCTGCCGGTCAACCTCGCCACGATTCCGAAAGTCCGCAGCGACGTGAAGATGGTCAACGGCAATCCCGAAGGCTATTTATTGGCCAAAAACGGAGCGGCGGCGCTGACACTGCCCATCGGCGCCAATGAGCAACTCGTCCGCTACCTGCTCGCCAACCCCGCGTTTCACATCGTGCAACACGGCTATCATCATGCCTTCAACGAATTCGACAATCATCGCCGCGACGATATCGCGCACCGCCTGGAACACGGCACGAAGCTGCTGATGGACGCGGGTTTTCCCCGGCCACAAACGTTCGTCGCGCCCTACGACAAACTTTCCCGCGCCAGCCTGTCCGAAGTGGCCAAACGGTTCCTGGCTCTTTCCACCGGCTGGTTTGAGCTGCGCCGTTTGCCGCCGTCGTGGTGGCCAAAGTACTTGCTCAAGAAAGCGAGGCGCGTTTCGCATTGGCGGGTCGGGAGGACGATTCTGCTCACCCATCCCGGTTGCCTGCTCTCGTATCATCGCCCGCGCCAGACGATGCTGGAGGACGTCAAGAAAACCGTCGAGGGCCGCGGCTTGACCGTGCTGGTCACGCATTGGTGGGAATACTTCCGGCGCAACCAGCCGGACGAGCCGTTTATCCGCGTGCTGCACGACACGGCCGCCTACCTGGCCCAGGAAACAGACCTGCGCGTCGTCACTTTCGACGATCTGATCCGAGGCCGCGTCCCGGCGAACTGAAACCCGGTCCCACTTTCAGCGCAACACGCCAGCACCGCGCCCGGGCGCCCTTTTGCTTCCACCGCCCGGCTCGGGCTGCGGCACCGGTGGCCGGGCGGCGGCTGGGGGCGCGGGGCGGGCGGCCACCGGCTCGGAATTAAGCGGCGAGAGTCTCCGTTTGTAGAACGTGATGATCGGGTACTCGAAGTACTTGTAAACCAACGACGCCAGCGCGATGACCACGACCGAAGCGGAGAAAAAGCAGAACCCGGGAGACATCGCCGGCAACTTCTTGAGCGAACTGATAACGAACATGTGGAGCAAGTAAATGCCGTAACTGATCTTCCCAATGTGAGCCATGACCTTGCCCCCGAGCAGCGGAGTAACGGGCCGGATGACCAGACCTGCCAAAGTCAAAGTCATGAGCAGATAGAGCAACTGGGCGTCCCACGAGCTTTGCGCGCGCATGGGATGCACGCACGTCCATACCGCCATTGCCGCGCCCAGACCCGGCCACAGCCATCCGCGGCCCAGCCAACGCGAGAACAAATCATACCCCGGCCGGCGGTTCAGCGCGAAGGCGAGGAGCACTCCCAGCAAAATCGGTTCCTGGTAGCTGAACGCGGCGCGCCAAACCGGGGCGCTGGCGCCGATGTCACCGAAGAACTGAAACACGCTGGCTTTGACCAACAGCGCCGCCAGCGCCGCGCCGATGATGAATCGGTCGCTGGCAAAGAGCAGCAGTAATCCGAAGACGAGGTAGAACTGTTCTTCCACCGCCAACGACCACGCGCAGAAAAACGGACCTTGGGTCGCGGAGGCCAGCCAGTTACTATAATAGAAGAGGTAAGCCGGCAGTTTTTCCCGGAAGAGCAATTGATTTTCCGCAGTGTACTGTTTGAGCCCAAAAACCAGCGCCGCTTGCAAAACCAGGGCGGCGTAATAGAGCGGCAGCAGCCGCAGAGCGCGCCGGGCATAAAACTTCCCCAGATCGACCTTGCCGGTCTTCTCTTTTTCCCGCAGCAACAGAGTGCAAATGAGGAACCCGCTGATGACGAAGAAAAAGGCCACCCCGTACCGGCCGTTTTCCTGCAGCGTGCGCAAGAAGTGATCGGGTGGATACCGGAGCACGTGGTGGAAGATCACCATCAAAATGGACACGGCGCGCAAGCCGTCCAGAGCGTTGAAATAACTGTTGGCCCGAAAGGCGGCGAAACTTTGAGTCCCGGACATGGATCGCGTCATTCGGAGGCGAGTTTCGCCGGCGAACGGCGCCGCCGGGATCGAAGCTTTTGAATCATAGCTGGGTCCACGAACTTGCTGGTTTGCGCAAAGTCGATGCGTTGGACGCGGGCCTTGATTCGGTCGAACAAATCCGCCACTTCTTGCCGGGGTCTGCCGGACAACAAATAGTTCAAAAAGACGAACGGCTCCCGAATGACGGGCGTTAGCTCCTCGGACTCCAGGAGGCCTTGATCGGTGATCTGGTAAAACCGATAGCCGGTGTCTTGCAGGAACGAGACGGTCTCCGCGCTGTGGTCGAAGGTCACTTCCGTGATGATGTCTGGCATCAGCGAAGCGACCGCGCGCCGGGCGCCGCGGAAGAAAGATTCTTCGTGTCCTTCCACGTCCACTTTCACGATCAGACCCGTTGCCACGGGATGGCGGGCGAGGTAGTCGTCCAAAGTCGTTGTGTCCACGCGGACAGTGGCGGTGGGTTGGGCATCGAAATCGCTTTCCAAAGAGGCGCTCATGTCCGAGGCGCTCAAGTAGAGCGCGGCGGTCCCCTCGGCATCCGAAAGCGCCAAGGGTTCGCACCGGACCTGCGGGAGAGGGTTCGCGCGGACGTTTTGCCGGAGCAACTCGAAATTCTTCGGGTTCGGCTCAAAGGCGATGACTTCGACCGCTGGGCGGCTGGTGGCCAGGACGAGCGAGTAAAAGCCGATGTTGGCCCCGACATCAAGGAACGCGCCCGCGTCCCGCGCCAACTCCTGCAGCACCAGAGTGGTGATCGGCTCGTAATATTCCGTCCCGCGCCAGAACAATTCAAAGCTCAAGTAATTCTGTCCGGCGCTGGCGAGTTTGAAACTTTTGCCCTCTGGCATCTGCACCCGCACAACCTGATTTCCCAACCACTCTTTCGAGGTGCGGAGTCCCCACTTCTTCAAGAAGGGTTTGGCCACTGGAAAACGATTGGAGACAGTCGTCAGACATTTTCCGATCTGCCGTTTGACAGGCCGGTCATGACTTTCGGAAAATGGCGCGGGCTGGTTCAAACGTCACAGAGTTCGCACAGCCAGCGGCGCCGAACCCACTGCCTCGTTGAAGAGTTGAGGTGCCGCATTTTCTGACTTGGCCAATTCCGCGTCGCGGGTCATTAGTCGATAAATGTCGGGGATCGCCGCGACCGGCTCGGGGAGGTCGGGTTGGTTGGTCAGCAGTGCGGCGTAACTGTGCCGGTCGCGCGGGTGATAGCCGTGCATCGCCCGGATGGGCCGTTCCCCCATATGACTCGGCACAATTAGCACGCCCTCTTCCATCAGGAAGATCAACTCCCCGAAGTAACGATCGGGAAACAAAGCGCCCAACTCCTTCAGCTCTTCATCGGGCAGGATGCGGCCTTGCGGGACCTGTTCCAGGCACCGGGTGATCTGCCGGCGCGCCGGGTCGTTAAAGAACCAGAAGCGCGCCATCGTGGAATCATAAACGGCGGCGTAGTCCTTCGGCATGCGCACTGGCAGCGCCCCGACGCGCGCCTTGAGGTCGATCAGTTCGTCGCAATTGGCCATGCCGTGGTCGCTGAAAATGTAGAGGCGAACTTCGCGGTAGTGCTCGCCCGCGAGTTCGAGAAGTTCCTCGATCCACCGCTCGTAATCCCGCAGTTTGGCGGGAACTTGCGAGGATTGATTGCCCACGCGGTGCAACAAAGCGTCCAACTCCGGCCAATAGACAAAGGCGAAATCAATGCGCTCGGCCTTCGCCTCCGCGCGGAGCGCGTCCAGGTTCTCCGTCTCGCTCCGGGCCGGGTCGCTGACGTGACCGGCGATGCCGCGCATCTGCAGAAAATCAAATATGTTTGCCCCGCGATTCATGCCGCCGGCTTTCAGCGGGCTTCGCTTCTCCGTGAAATCAAACAACGAGATGTATTTGAAGGGCAGGTTGTAGAGGTCGAAGTAGCCGCGGAAGTTCAGGCGGGCCTTTAGCCATTTCGACAGCCAGCGCCGAAACCGGCGCCGGCTGGTGATGGCGGTGGGCAGCCATTGCAGGCACCGCAAGGACTTGAAGGGCGAGTTCGCCGGATCGTAAACGAAGTAACACCAGTTGCGGTGTTCCGCCGGCCAGCGCCCGGAAAGAATCGAAGGCACGCAGGCCGAGCTGTAGCCGAAGACCGATTCCAGCCGCCGGCGATGCGGGGCGAACGCGCGCGCGAAGGGAGTTTCGCGGATCACTTCCCATCCGCAAGCGTCGATGAAGATGAACAGGGGCAGAATGGATTTCATTCACGTCGCGCCCGGCTCATCCGGGCTGCCGTTCGAGCGCTTCACGATTTCAAAGAGCCGGTGCATTCGCGTCAGCTCGAAAATCTGCTGCACCGGCGGCGTCGGGTTCAGCAGGCGGACGGTCACTCCGCCGTTGATCTGCGCAGCGGCCTTGTGGAGAGACACCAGCGCCCCCAGGCCGCAACTATCGACAAAGCTCGTCTCCGACAAGTCGATCTCGATAGCGTGCAACTTGGGTGGCAGCGCGGCGCGCACTTCCTCGCGAAACCAATTGCAATTGGCCGCGCCCAATTCCTTAAGTCCGCTGACCCTCAGCGTTTCTCCCCGGTGCACAATCTCCATGGTTTATCCCTCCGTCGCCCTCAGGCGTCCTGTTCCAGAATGGAATCACGAAATGAAGCCCGAACCGCTTCTGTCCCCTGCCACGGCCGGACACCGAAAACCGCGGCGAACAACGCGCGGGCGAGGATGGCCAAATCCAGCCGCCAGTTTGCCCCGGCCGCGTAAAAGCTCGCGTGGGCGCGCGCTGCATCACTGAAGATTTCGTCGCAGCCTTCGGCGTCGGCCAGCGAAATCAAACCGATGGGGGCGGCCAGCCAGAGGCGCTCGAAGTCGTTGGACAGACGCGCGGCCTGGCTCGGACTCAAAGGCCGATTCCCAACCCAGGCAAAATCGCCGCACGCCACCTGCCACAACTCCGGCCAGCGACGCAGCCAGCCGCGGGCGCCCGCCAACTCGTAATAAATCCGCGTATCGCCCGGCACCTGGACCTCGGAAGTTCCCGGGTGAACCGCGACCCGCGGACTCAGCGCGGGCCGCCCGCGAAGCTTCGATTTCAAAATCGCCAGCAGCGCGAGCGGCAGAGCCAACGCCATCATCCCCAGCGCCGTGCACCGGCCAATCAACGCGGATAACCTCAGCGTGGATGCCGTTTCATTGAGCGAGCAGAGCAAAAAGGGGTCGGGCACCTTGATGTGCGAACCGGTTTGCCAGTTGATCAGAGTCCGGCCAAAGGCCAGCGAGTTCCCCAGCTCGGTCAGTTCGCCGACGAATGTTTCCGGCCCCACGACGCTGTGTGAAATGGAGGCGCCGGCATCGACGCAGACGCGGTGCTCCAGGATGGCCATCGGCCCGATGACGGCTTGCGGTCCGACACAAACATTTTCGCCCAGCCAGCACGGCGCGCGCAGCTCCGCGCCGGGTGACACGCGTGCGCGCAGCCCCACCCAGACTCCCGGCTGAAGCTCCCGGATGCCGACGCGCGAAGGGGTTGCGGCGCGAGGCATCCATGCTCCCAACGCGGCCATCCAATCCGCGTAGTGGGTGAACAAGGGCCGCTGCGGCAGGGCGGGAAGGTGGTCCAATATCATCACGTCGTTTGGTTCCGCCAACCAACTCGCCTCGTCGTGGGCGCGGTATTTGGCGCGGGCCTCGGCGGGCGTCAGCTCACGGATCTCGGGCATGACCTCCAGATCCAATCCCCACTGCTTGCCGTCCCCGACAAACGCGCGCACCTGATCCGGACGGTCCGTCGCTAGAATGAGCGCCTGCTTCACGCCCAACCCGACCAGATGTTCGAGCCAATATTCAACCAGGCACTTGCCCAGGATGGGCGCCAGCGCCAGCGGACTCGGCTCGGCCAACGCGGCGACGTTCGGACGCTCGGCGGGACAAATCAGCACGACCTTCATATCAACAAGCCCCCTTTCCCGACAGAACCGCCGGCACGGTTTGCGCCAGAATTTCGACATCGAGCCAAAAGCTTTGGTGTTCGATGTATTCCACGTCGAGCTTCACCTGGCGGGAAAAATCAACCTCGCTGCGCCCGCCAATTTGCCAAAAACAGGTCAGCCCTGGTTTGACCAGCAAGCGGCGGCGATCGGCCAACGTGTAGCGTTCCACCTCGCGCGGCACGGGCGGACGCGGACCGACGAGCGTCATGTCGCCCCGCAGCACGTTGTAGAACTGCGGCAACTCGTCGAGGGAGAATTGGCGCAGCCGTTTGCCTACGCGCGTCAGGCGCGGATCGTCTTTGAGTTTGAAGGTCACGCCTTCCCGGTGCCGGTTTTTAGCCAGCAATTCCGGCAGCCGGGCCTCCGCGCCCAGACACATGGAACGGAACTTGTACATCTTGAACTCGCGCCCCAATTTGCCGACGCGCGTCTGCGCAAAAATCACCGGCCCGCCGTCTTCGAGCCACACCAACAGCGCGATGAGCAGGAACAGCGGGCCGAACACGATCAGGAAACTCAAGGTAGCCGCCACGTCAAACGCCCGCTTCGCCACCTGGCCGCCCGCCACCATCCAGCGCCACCGCAGACGCTGCCAGCGCACGTGCCGATTCAGCCACCAGCGGCCCAACGGGGTTGGGGCGGCGGAAAAACGCTGCCATAGCAAAGCCTTGATTTCTTCGTTACCCATGAACATGGCGATTGGGGGTTAAAAGCGCGCGCAATCGTGCGGCCAGTTGGCGCACCGCTTTTTCGTCAGGGGGTCGTCGCAAACGGAGGTCCGCCCAGCGCGCTTGCGGCGCGACAAACCGATCGTGCATCGGGGCGACGGTTTGGAAGAACTGCCGCCGCGCCGCCGCCGGGCTTCGCCCGCGTTCGGCTACGTCGCGAGCCAAACGCCGCCGGAAGCGCAGGCGAGGCGGCGCTTCCACGAAAATCCGCAGATCAAACAACCGCCGCACCGCCGGCCGCCGCAGCAGCCAGAGTCCGTCCATCAAGATCAAAGTTTTGGGCCGCCACGGCTCGGGCTTGGGCCGGCGGGTATGGCTGGCGAACTCGTAGCGGGGCAATCGTACGGTCCGTCCGCGCCGACATTCTTTGAGCGCCCGTTCGACCGACCGCCAGTCGATGGCGCGGGGATGGTCGAAGTTGACGTTCGCGCGGCGCTTCGGCGGGAGATGGGAACGGTCGTAATAAAAATCATCGAGGGACAAGCGACCGGCGTCGGCGCCCAGCGCGCGTTGCAGCCGGTCGGCCAGCCAGCTTTTGCCCGCGCCACTGCCGCCAACCAGCGCGACCAATCGCCGTGGACGCGCGGTCCTCATGCGAGCACCTCCTGCCGGGTGCGCGCGGCCACCCGCGCAAACAAATCTTCCAACCCGGTGATGTAGCGGGTCAGGTCGTAATGCTTCGTGACCAGTTGCCGGCCGCGTTCGCCCAGTTGCCGGGCGAGCACCTGGTTGAGCAGCAACTCTTCCACGCGCGCCGCGAATTGGGCGCGGTCCATCCACGGGACGAGGAAGCCGTTATGCCCGTCGATGAGCCATTCCCGGATGCCGCCGGCGTCGAAAGCGACCACGGGCAGACCGTGGCGCATTCCTTCCAAACCGACGGCGCCGAAGGGTTCCGGCCAGACTGAACTGAGAACCATCAGGCTGCTTTCGCGATAAAACGCGGTGAGTTCCTCTTGCGAGACGAACCCTTTGAAGTGGACCCGGTGGTCCAGTCCGAGTTTGTGAGAGAGTTTTTCGCAAAATGGCCGATGATTCCCCTCGCCGAAAATGAAGCATTCGAACGGGACTTTGACCAGCGCGAGCGATTCGAGCAACACATCGACCCCTTTGCCGCGAATGATTTGGCCGGCGAAGATGAGCCGGTTGCCGTCGCGGCAAGGGTTGGGAGAACCGAGGGAGGCGGCGGGCGGCACGGGGGCGTGAATCTCAATCCGGTCCGCGTCGAAGCCGTTGCGCAGCAGTTCATGTTTCATGTAGTTAGAGGCGACCACCAGCCGGTGAAACCGCCGGTTGAGGCGGATTTCCTTCCGCTTGGCCGAATATTTTACCCAGCGCAGCGGGAAGCCGCCGTTCTGATTGCGTGCGATGAAAGAGCCGCACGGGAACAGGCAAAAGGCCGACACCGGGCGCCGGCAAATTTGGCGGTTGAAGTAGTGGTATTTATAGCTGCGCATGCAGTAAAGATCATGGTCGTGCACCATGCGCACGACCGGCACTCCGGAATCCGCCAGCGCCTCGAGGACTGCCAGATCAGACATCTTGTGAACGTAAGCCACGTCCGGGCTGAACGACTCCAAGGCGGCCAGCGCGGCGCTCGAATTGCTTTCTCCGGGGAGCGGAAAGTTTTCCGAGAACGCCTCGCGCCAGGCCATTTCGCCTTTGCCAGTGAGGGCGCCATGAATGAGGCCGACGGTGTGGCCGCGCAGGGCCAGTTCCCTCGCCGTCAGCAGCACATTCGCTTCGGCGCCTGCCAGTGCTCCGAACCGTTCGTGGACATAAAGCAGCCTCATAACTGAGCCACAAACGTAAGCGCTCACCCCGTGCTTCTGAAAGTGGGTGAACCCCTACAATGCCAAGGGCAAATACCCCACACCCAGTCCGGGGCGGGGGAGGGATTCAACCCGAGCGGCAGGCCGCTGCCGGCGGCGGGGGAGCGATTTACTCCGCCGCAGCCTTGTGCGCTGCGTTTCCGAGCGCGGCCGCGGCCGGCAGGTTTGTCACTGCGAACACGCGGCGCCCGTCCACGCATTGGGCTTCGGCTTCGATCCAGAGCGGGCCGGCGGTGGCGGGCGTAAAAGTGAAGGTTGACCCAAAATCCGGTTCGTGATCACGCGCTTCCCAGACGATGCGCGCGTTTTGCAATTCCAGGCCCTCGACTTTCAAACCCGCCGTGCAAGCGGGGCCGTCCATCCGCGCCGGGCCGCTGCGGGACGGGGCCGGCGGGTTCCGCCATTCGATCTGCGCCGGGATCGCTCGCCAGGGCTGGCCCTTTAGTGGCGTTTGCGCCATGACAAAGGCGGCCGTAGCCAGGCTGCGGGCCTGGTTCACGATCACAAACTCCGTTTGCACGTTGAAGCTGTCGCCCCAACGGTCGTAGATCGGGTACGGCGCCTCCTTCGCGCCATCCGGGGGAAAGCTGAGGGCGCCGAGTTCCTGCTGGTAAAGATCGAGCCAGGCGAAGCCCGCTTGCAGGTTGCCCAGCGGAATGCCCGACGGCGGCAGCACGCGGCGGTCGTTCATCGCGTAGTGCTGGACGATTTCGCGCTGTCGTTTCCAACCGAGGCCGGTCACGTAGCAGAGATTGACCGGATTGCAGCCCGCTTCGTAGTTTAGATTGCTGAGGATCGCTTCCAGAAACTTCGGGCGCGGATCATTGAGCACCGGGTAGTCGAGTTGGGTGGCCACAGCGAGATCAAACGCCCGGTCCGCGGAAAAGTACCAGCCCGCGCTGCGCACCCGCTTGGTCTCGGCCGGGAAGCTGGTCCCGTAGGCGCTGTCTTGCGCGCGATGGAGCTGGTCCTCGCCGCACTTCACGATCTCGTCCTCGCACCGGGAAAGAAAAATCGGGTCCAGTTGCTCGCGTTTGATTTTGCCGGCTTTTGCGGCGAAGGCATAACTCCGAGTGGCGCAGCCGTACGCCTCGCACAAGCGCCACCAGCCCCACCGGCGCGTGGCGGGGTCGGCGGGATTAAACCGGGCAATGAGCCTTTGGTGAAAGGAAGAATCACCCGTGGCCAAAAACAACTCGCACGCCGCCCAGGCCAGCTCATCGTCGTGCATGAAGTCATCGCCGTAGTGGGTGATTTTCTGGTAGGCGCCGTCCTGGCCGTATTTGGCGATGGCGCGTTCGAGGAAGGCCCAGCCGGCTTTGGCTTTTTCGAGATATTGCCGGGCCGCCTCCGGGAATTGGGTCTTGAACCGCGGCGAGGAAGCGCATTGGGCCAGCGCGGCGACGGCGGCCGCGGTCACGGCGGTGGTTTTCGGCCAAACGACTTGCGGGTCGCCGTGATCGGGGAGGACATTGTTTTCGTAGCGGCGGTCGCGCGGGTAAACCAGAAAATAAAATCCCCCGTCCGCATCCTGCATCTTCGCCAGAAAATCCGCTTCCCATTTAGCTTCCTGGAGCAGATCACTCTTGCCATCGCCGCTTTCCGGGAGGCCCAGGTTGTCCAGTTCCGCCGCGCCCGGGAAGACGTCCGCCGCGAAGACCAGGTGATGAATAAACGCCGCGCTGTTGATCGTGTATTTGCCGTAATCGCCGGCGTCGTGATGCCCGCCGGAAACATCGACTTTGCCCTGGCGCACAAACGGGTAGAGACTCGCGGCCACATCTTTAAGCGGGGGCGCGATGTGGCGCGGGTTCTTAGCGTAGTCGGAAGTGTCTTGCGCCAGGAAGATTTGGGTGTTGGTGAACTGCGTGGTCGGCACGCTGGCCGCCGCCGTGTGGCACGGTTCGTGAGTGAAGCGTGTGAAAGGGAGCGCGTTGGCCGCGCCGCAGCGCTGGTGATAGATGCCCAGAGCGTAGGCGCGGGTGAAGGCCGCCGCCACGCCGTCATCGATGAAAAACGGAAACGACGCGCCGAGTCCGGGGACCACGAGCCGATACTCTCCCGGCGTTTTGCAGCCGCTGAAATCGGCTTCCCAAACTTTTTGATAACACGAGAAAGGAAAACCCTTGTCGGGGCGGGGAGCCAGGCGGCCCTGGCAGACTTCCTTGCCGGAATCACGGGTGACCAACTTGAAGTCCAGCGGCGAAAGATTCAGCTCACCCAGGCTGCCCAGATACTCCCCGACCATCGCTTTTTTGGGGAACGCCGGCAGATAGCCGACTTGGTTGACGTGGATGGCCGAACTCAGGCGCAGCGGGTCCGCCGCGGCCACGAACCGCGCCTTCGCCGGCCAAAGCGTCGCGCCCGGATTTTCGACTTCCACGGTCTGGCCTTCCACGATGGGGCCGGCCAGTTCCAGGTAGAGATAATTGCCAATGCGGAGGTCCCTGGGGCTGAGGGGCGCGTAGAGCACGCGGCGTTTGAAGCCGACCGATCGGACGGGAACTCTTTGGCCGGCAGCCACAACCACAAATTGATCCACAGCCGGCAGGTGAACTGGTTCTCCGTTGGTGACGAAGTCCCATTGCTCGACGCGCGCCGGGTCTGGCGCCTTGGTGGTGATGAGGGTCAATTCCAGAATGGTAGGGGACAGAACGTGTAACTGGTAGGCCCCTGGCTTGGGCATGAGCAGCGGGTTGTCGTCGGTGATTCGAAGCTCCGCCGCCGCCGCCCGGCCATGGAAAAACAGGCCGAGGCCGATGGTCAGGCATTGAATCGCGCGCATGGCTTTTGTTGAGGCGAGCGGTTCGCCAATCCCGGCTGAACCGGCGAGCAAACCGAACCCTGGCTCCAGTTCAATGGAATCCCGGAGGAAAGATATGGGGTGTTTACCTACCCTATCATTAGGTGTTTACCCTATTCCCAAGGGAGGTCAAACTCCCGCAGTATGTTAGCAGCATGGAACGGTCTGAACCTAGGCAAAACGTGGCGGCCATTGAGCCGGAGGTGTTGATGAGAAAAACTCAACGCAGAAACGAAGATATGACTGAGCCTCAACGGAGAAACGAAATCGTGGCCGGGCCGCCGGCCGGCGAATCCCGAGCGGGGCTGCTCCGCGAACTGGTCGCCCTCCTGCGCCAGAACCGGACGCAACTGCGCGAGGAATGGGCCCGCCGCATCACCGACGCGCGCTTGCTCACCGCCATGACCCAGGAGGAAATCTTCTCCGAGGCCACCTCCGTGTACGACAATTACGTGGAGGTGCTGGAGACCGGCAGCGTCGAAGCGCTGCAAGCCTACGCGCGCAACCTCTCCGAACGGGTCATCCCGCGCGGCGTCGAAACGCACGAAGTGTTGGGCATCGTGCTGCTGCTGCGCGACGTGCTGGGCCGGTCGTTGTTCAAGAAGTATCAGGCCGACTTTGAGCTGCTCAGCCGCGTCCTCGACGCCTACGAGCCGGCGGCCAACCGCATTGCCAACACGGTGGGAGTAAGCTTCGTGCAGGAGCGCGAGCGCATTATCCGCCAGCAGCAAGAAGCCATTCGCGAGCTTTCCACGCCGGTGCTCCAAGTGCGCGAGCGGCTGCTGATTCTGCCCATTATCGGCGTGATCGATTCGCAGCGCGCCCGCCAGTTGACCGAACAGTTGCTGCGCGGCATTCGCAACAACCGCGCCAAGGTCGTGGTGGTGGACATCACGGGCGTGCCGGAGATCGACTCCACCGTGGCCAATCATCTGGTGCAGACTGTCGAAGCCTCGCGGCTGATGGGTGCGAGCGTCATCATCACGGGTCTCTCTTCGGAAATCGCGCAGACCCTCGTGACTATCGGCGTGGACTTGAGCAAGATGAACGCGGTCGGCGACCTGCAAGGCGGGATCGAGGAAGCCGAACGGTTGCTGGGCTACAAGCTCATCATCGCCGGGGAACCGCCGCCTCCAGAACCCGCGTCGTGAAACACCCACGCCATGCAAGTCCCTATTCTCAAGCAAGGGAGTTATCTCATCGCCAGCATCCAGTCGGTGCTGTCCGATGCGGACTTGTTGCAACTGCGCGATGACCTGGCCGACCGGGTGGGAAAGTCTCGTTCCCGCGGGGTCATCATTGACGTCACCGTGCTGGATGTGATCGACTCGTTCGCCACCCGCACGCTCCGCGCCATTGCCCACATGCTCAGATTGCGCGGGGCGGAGACGGTCATTGTCGGCATTCAGCCGGATGTGGCTTTTGCGATGGTGCAGTTGGGGCTGACGTTGGAAGGGGTCGGCACCTCTCTGGACTTGGAGGAGGGCTTGACGTTTCTGGATCATCAGACCAGGCGGAAGGTCAAAGATGGCAAATGATGCGCAGATTCCGATTAGTTCTGCCGTCGATATTGTAGCCGCCCGCCAGCAGGGACGCCAATTGGCCCTGAAGTTGGGCTTTCAAGCCGGGGACGTGACGCTGATCGCCGCAGCCATCTCGGAGGTGGCTCGCAATATCGTTGACCATGCCAAAAACGGGGAGATGACGTTCGAGCGCATCCAAAACGGCACCAAGGACGGCCTCCAGATCATCGCCCGCGACGCCGGACCGGGCATCCCGGACGTCAACCAAGCCATGCAGTACGGTTACTCGACGCGCCGGGGATTGGGCGTCGGTTTGCCGGGCGCCAAATGGTTGATGGACGAGTTTGACATCGTTTCCAAGGTTGGTAAGGGAACAACGGTAACCATGAAAAAATGGCTGACTTAGCATGAGCACGAGCACTTTCCAGGAGCGGCCCAGCATCAAGTGGGGCGTGGCGGCGCGGCCGCTCCCCGGCCAGACCGCCTCTGGCGACTTGCACCTCGTGAAGCCCTTCTCCAAAGGCGTGCTGCTGGCGGCGGTGGACGGGTTGGGCCACGGGGACGAAGCCACGGTGGCCGCCCAACTGGCCGTCACCACCCTCGAACGAAACGCGGAGGAGCCGATCCTCTCGCTCTTCAATCGCTGCCATGAAGCGTTGCGGCAGACACGCGGGGTGGTGCTGACTTTGGCATCGCTGCACCCGCGCGAAGCGACCCTTAGCTGGCTGGGAGTCGGCAACGTGGAAGGCCGGCTTCTCCGCGCCGACCCCAAAACCAATCCCCAGTCCGAGAGCGTGCTCCTGCGCGGCGGCGTGGTGGGCTACCAACTACCCGCCTTGCGCACCAGCGTCGAACCGATTTCCCCAGGCGATCTGCTCATCTTCGCCACCGATGGCATTCGCGCCGGATTCGCGCAAGGGCTGGCGCTGGGCGATCCGCCCCAACAAATCGCCGACGGCATCCTGGCGCGACACCTTAAAGGCAACGATGACGCGCTGGTGTTGGTGGCGCGCATTATCGCAAACCATGACTGACCTTCCCCGCATGTTCACGACCAAATACGTAACCGCGCTGCGAAGCTATCTGGCGGGGGGAGGGGAAGCCATTTTGCACCAGGCTTATGACCTGGCTCGTCAGGCCATCGCCGAGGGCTGGGGCGTGTTGGACGTGGCCAGGGTTCACCACCAGGCATTGGTGACAGTGGTGCTGCCCGGCCTGACCCCGAGCGGCAAAAGCCGGACGCTCAAAAAAGCGGAAGGGTTTCTGCTGGAAATTCTTTCTCCCTTCGAGGTGACGCATCGTGGTTTTCGGGAAACCAACCTCAAACTCCACGAGCTCATCCAGACGCTCGAACAACGCCATGCCGAACTGGCCGACGCCAATCGGGAATTGCAGTCGGAGATCGTGGAACGCAAGCGGACCGAAGCAGCCTTGCGTGAAAGCGAGGAGCATTTCCGGCAACTCTTCAGCGAAACCAAGCGGATGCATGAGAATCTCCAGAACCTTTCACGTCGTGTCCTCCACGTGCAGGAAGAAGAACGAAAACGGATCAGCCGCGAGTTGCACGATGAAGTCGGGCAGGTCCTGACGGCCATCAGCGTCAATCTCGCCATGCTGAAAAAAGATTCGGACGTCACCCGCAATGGCCGGGATGAAAAACTGGCGGATACCCAGGCCCTTTTGGAGCAGATGATCGAAACCGTGCACCGGTTCGCGCGGGAATTGCGGCCGGCCATGCTGGATGACCTGGGGCTTCTGCCCGCCCTGCGATCCTACACCCGAGGCTTTACGAAGCGGACCGGCGTTCGCGTCCGCTTCAACGCCAGTCAAGTCGTGGAGAATTTGGACAGTGATCGGAAGACCGTGGTCTATCGCATCGCCCAAGAAAGCCTGAACAACGTCGCCAAACATGCCCGCGCCAAACGGGTGGAGGTCATCGTTCGGAAGCTCGGCAACGGCATCCGCATGGAAATCAAAGACGACGGTGACGGCTTTCAAGTCCGTCAACAGGCAGCCGCCAACGGAGAAAAAAGGCTGGGACTGTTGGGCATGCAAGAGCGCGTGCGGTTGGTCAACGGTAGCTTCACCGTGGAATCGCAACCGGGAAAGGGGACCACCATTCGAGTGGGAATTCCCCTCCAAACCGACGAGGCACCATGATTCGCAGGACATGGACTGACTGCCGAAGCGTTGAAAGCCCGCTTTCAGCGCTTCGCGAAGGAGGTTCGTGGCCAGTTGAAAACTGAAAGAAATGTATGAACATTCAAAAGATCACGGTGGTTTTGGCCGACGATCATACGATTGTCCGCCAAGGACTGCGCAAGTTGCTGGAGGCCGAGGGTGACATTGAGGTCGTGGGCGAAGCGGAAACCGGCCGGGAAGCGGTAAAGCTGGCGAACAAACTCAGACCCCACGTGGTGGTCATGGACATCGCCATGCCGCTGTTGAACGGCCTGGAGGCCACCCGGCAGATCACCAAAGACGCCCCCCGGACCAAGGTGCTCATGCTCTCCGGCTACGACGACGACGAATATGTGGAGAAGCTGACCGGCGCGGGCGCGGTCGGATATTTGCTCAAGCAGACCGCCGCCAAGGACCTGGTGAACGGAATCCGGGAGGCCTTCCGGGGCAATGCCTTTTTCAGCCCCACCATCTCCCGGCGGCTGCTGGACCACTTTCGAAACGTGTCCGGCGCTTCCAGACCGCGGCAAAAGGGCGTTCACCTGACCCTTCGTGAAATGGAAGTGCTCCAGCTTGTGGCCGAGGGCTTCAGCAACAAACAGATTTCCTCGGAGCTTAACCTCAGCGTCAAAACCGTCGAAAAGCACCGGCAGATGGTCATGGATAAGCTGGGCATCCACGAGGTGGCCGGCCTCACCCGCTACGCCATCGCCAAAGGGATCATCGACACCAAACCGTTGCCCAAAATCGACGCTTCGATGCCCTCCTGAACGCCGCTTCGAAAGGCGTTCCTTCCATCGGCAACGAGCGGTATCCTCGTGGAGGCGGCGGATTTCTTCGCGTCCAAGGATGCGCACATCGTTATCCGCAATGGTCACCGTGGCGCTGCTCCGCGAGCCAACATGGTAGGCGTCAATAGCGGTCAGGGTGAGGATGACCGTTTCCGGGCCTTCGACCAGCGCATCGTCGATCGGCACGATCACCAGCGTGGCCGAGGTCGCGCCGGCGGGCAGGATGCCAAAATCAGGCATGTCGCCTTGCGCGCGGTTGGTAATTTCGCCCGGCGTGGCGAAGTCGCTGAAATCGCCTGCAAAACATTTTGGTAAGGCACGGGATCATAATCGTAGCCGACATCGGCTCGCGGCGTCAGTGAACCCCGATACACCTCGGCACCCGTGGCCGCGTCCACCAACGTGAAGCCGAGCTGGCGGGGAACGTTCATTTCTCCAAGACTGCCGAGATAATGACCGATCATGGCCTGCTTGGGGAACGACGGGCCATAACCGACCTGGTTCACGTGGATGGCGGGGCCATAGCGGAGCGGCTGCGTGGACGCGATGAATTGGAGGTTGGTCGGCCAGAGCTTGCCGCTCGGGTTTTTGACTTCGACTTTCTGCGGATCGCCGATGGGACTGAGCGCCCGGTTCAATTGGAGATAAAATCAGTTGGTCACGTAAACCAAATAATAGCGTTGTTTGGACGCGGCCGTGGTGCTGTCCGTCCACGAGGTGGCCGCGCCGGAGGCGGTGATATTACCGCTCAGGTTTGTCCAACTCGCGTCGGTCAGGGTGCTTTTATAGGCGACGCGATAGATTTTGCCGGGCACGCTGGCCCAGGTGATCAACATACCGCCTCCTGGAACTTTGCGGATCGAACTCACCGGCACGCTATTCCCCGCAATGGTAATGCTGCCGCTGCCGGGCGAGCCGACCGCATAGGCCGCATTCGGAGTAAGCGTGAGCACGACCGTTTCCGAAGTCACCGGGTTCGTACTCGCCTTCGGCGCCACGGTGAGTGTGATCGCGCTGGCGCCGATGGGAAGGGTTGCAGAAGTGCTCAACTGGCCGTAATCGGTCCCGTTGAGGGCCGTGCCACCGAGTGAGTAAATTGCCAAGAGCGCGGCCGTTGTGCCACCGGTGCGGGCAATCGTGAACACGCCATTGTCCGAGCCGATTCGCGACGCGCTCGGATCGGTGGCGGTGACCGTCACCGTCGGCGGCGCGGGCGGGGGATCGTTGTCCGCTATGGTCACGGTGGCGCTGGTGGGCGAGCCAAGCGTGTAGGCCGCGCTCGGCGCAATCGTCAGCACGACCGTCACGTCGCCTTCGGTCAGGTTGTCGTCGAGCGGGCTGACCGTTACGGACGCCGATGATGCGCCGGCTGGGATCGTGGTTGAATTTGCCAGCGTTTGGTAGTCAACGCCGTTAACTGCGGTGCCGCTGAAGGTGTAGCTGACTGTCAAGGGCGCGGTGGTGTCGCCGGTGCGAGCGAGGGTGAACACGCCTGGATCGGCGTTGGCTTCCGCGGCGTTTGCGTCCGTAGCGGCCACCGTCACGGTGGGCGGCGCGCTCAAAATGATGGGCGACGATTTGCCCGCGTAATCCCAAGTGGCGCGCCCGCCGAACAAGGCGAAGCCCATTCCTTTGAGGGTGGTATTTTCCAAGGCCACCGCGCTGGCCGGCACCTCGAGGCGCACCCATTGGCCGGTCGGCGGGAGCGGCCCCATGTTGCGGCTGCTGGGGGTTCCATCGGCGCCAAACGTGATGAGGCCCGCGCCCCAGTAGGCGCGGTGGTTCCAAGTGCCGTCGTTCCACATCAACATCACTTCGCTCGGGGGGTTCGCCGGGTCGAGATAAACATAGGCGAAGAGGGTGGCCCCAACCCCCACGTAGAGCGTGGCTTTTGCTCCGTCGAAGTAGTGCTCGTGCTCGCCCGCCGCCAGGTTCGACTGCTGCGCGACGGCGCCGGAATAGGGCGCGGGGCCGCTGCTCACCCAATTCCAGGAGTCGCCCCCGTCGGCGCTGGGCGAAGCGCCGACAGGCAGGGTGTCATCAACCCAAACCACGTTCGGGCTGTCGGCGGAGAAGTTCGCGGTGGCGAACAGGCGGCGTCCGTCCGGCAGTTGAGCTTCGGCCTCGACCCATTGCACGCCGTTGTTCTGGGGCGAGTAAGTGAAGGTCGCGCCATAAGCCGGTTCCTCATCGCGCGCCTCCCAAACGATCCGCGCGGTGCTCAGGTCCAGGCCCGGCGCCTGGAGCAAGAGGGTCACCGCCGTGCCCATCGGCACCATGTTGGTCGGCGCCAGGATTTGCGCCGTCGCGGAATTCCAGGCCTGCGTCTGAAGCGAGGTCAGGGTGGCCAGGAAGCAGAGGCTGGCCAGGCTGCGCCCCTGGTTCAACACGACAAATTCCGTAGTCACATTGTAGCTGTCGCCCCAACGGTCGTAGAATGGATAAGGGGCGGTCGCGGCGCTGTCCTGCGGGAAGCAGAGGCTGCCCAGTTCGCTGCCGTAGAGATTGAGGTAGGCGAAAGCGGCCTGGATGTTGCCCAGGGGCAAACCCGATGGCGGCAGCACCCGGCGATCGTTCTGCGCATATTGGTGAACGATTTCGCGCTGGCGCTTCCAGCCGAGGCCGGTCACGTAGGTCACGTTCACCGGATTGCACCCGCCTTCGTAGTTCATATTGCGCAGAATGGCGTCCAGGTACTCCGGCTTGGGATTGAGTTGGTAAGCGACCGTAATGTCGTAGGCCTGATCGCTCGAAAAATACCAGCCGGCTCCGAGCACGCGTTTGGTCGCGTCCGGAAAGCTGCTGCCGTAGGCGTTTTCCTGCGACCAGCCGAGCGCGTCGTCGCCCGCGGCAACGACCTGGGCCTGGCACTTGGAAAGGTAATTCGTATCGAGTTGGCTGGCGGATAGCCGGCCGCTGCTCACCGCGAAGGCATAACTGCGAATGGCGTGGCCATAGCACTCGGCCATGCGCCACCAGCCCCATCGGAAAGTGGCGGGATCACTCGGATCCGGAAACCAGGACTTCAAGGTTTGGTGGTAGGATGGGTCGCCGGTCGCCAGGAACATTTGACACGCCGCCCAGGCGAGTTCGTCGTCGTGGGTGAAATCGTCGCCGTAATGCGTGATTTTCTGATACGCCCCGGCCTTGCCATGCTTGGCAATCGCGTTGGTCAGGAATTGCCAGCCTAACTGCGCCTTTTGCAGGTAGCCGGCCGCCGCGGTCGGGTACTGCTGCTGGAAGCGGGGCGAAGAGGCGCACTGCGCGAGCGCCGCCACGGAGGCGGCCGTCACCGAAGTCGTCTTTGGCCAGACGACCTGCGCGTCGCCCTGGTCGGGCAGGACATTGCTCTCATACTCGCGGTTCTGTGGATAGACCAGGAAGTAGAAGCCGCCGTCCGCATCCTGCATCTTGGCGAGGAAGTCCGCTTCCCATTTCGCTTCCTGCATCAAGTCGCTGACGCCGTCGCCACTTTCGGGGAGGCCGAGGTTATCGAGCGCGGCCACGCCGGGTAACGAGTCCACGGCGAACATCAGATGATGCAGGAGGCCCGCGCTGTTGATGGTGTATTTGCTGTAATCCCCCGCGTCGTGATGGCCGTCGGAGACGTCGAGCGTCCCCTGGTTCACGAACGGGTAGAGTTGCGCCGTTTCGTTGGTGAGCAGAGGAGCAATCTGGGGCGGATTGTTGGTATTGAGGATCGAAGCGTACGTGGCGATGGTGGTCCAGGTGAACGCGAACGACGATTGCGGACTGGGAACACTCGCCTGGGCCACGTGACACGCGTTATGCGTGAAGCGCGTGAAGGGCAGGGCGTTGTTCGTGCCGCAGCGTTGATGGTAGAGGCCGAGGGCGTAGGCGCGCGCGAACGCCATCGCCACCCCTTCATCAATCAGGAAGGGCAGCGAGGCGCCGAGTCCGGGAACCACCAGGCGATACTCACCGGGCGTGGCGAAGCCGCTAAAATCGGCCTCCAAAACATTCTGATACGGCGTCGGCGTGTAGCTGTAGCCAACGTCCCGCCGTGGCGTCAATGAGCCTTGATAGACCTGAACCCCAGTGGCGGCATCGACGATTTTGAAACCCAGGGACGCCGGGATGGCCATCTCGCCCAGATTGCCCAAGTAGTAACCAACGGCGGCTTTTTTCGGCAACGACGGCAGATAACCTTCCTGGTTTACGTGGATCGCCGGGCTGTAACGCAACGGATCCGCCGTGGCGGCGTACTGCAGGTTCGCCCCCCAGAGCGCTCCGCCCGGATTGGTAACAGCGACGAGTTGGCCGTCGGCAACCGGACTGGCCAGTTGCAGATAGAGACAGTTGTCGATGCGCAGGTCGCGTTCGAGGTTGGGGGCGTAGAGCGGACGCCGTTTAAATCCCACCGCCTGCACGGCCACCGACTGGCCATTGACCGTCACCGCGAATTGCGACACGGACGGCGCCTGGAACTGGAAGTTTGCGTCCACGAAGTTCCACTGCGTCACGGTGGCCGGGTCCGGCTGCTTGGTGTTGATCAAGTGCAGCTCTAGAAGTGTCGGTGACAAGATATGCAGCGTGTTATCGCCCAGTTTGGGCAGTTGGAGCGCGGTGTAATCGACGGCGCTTATGGCCGGCGGCAGGTTGGTGCCAAGCGGCACCGCGGAATCGTTGTCGGCAATGGTGACGGTGGCGTTGTTGGGCGCGCCGACGGTGTAGAGCGCGTTCGAAGACAAGGTGAGCAGGACCGTCTCATTGCTTTCCACGAGGAAGTCGTCGATCGGTGTTACGGTTACGGTTGCCGAGGCCGCGCCCGCCGGGATTATCACGGAAGTTCCGAGCGAGTTGTAGTCGCTCCCGTTGATGGCCGTACCCGCCAAGGAATAGATCACGGTGAGCGCCGAGGTGCTGTCGCCGGCACGGGTGATCGTGAAGACGCCTGGGTCCGGGCCGGTCTCGGCGGCGTCGGGATCGGTCGCCACGACGGTCAGCGTTGGCAAGGTGGTCGTGTTGGTCGGGGCGGGTGTGGTTGAAGCGGACTTGCCGGCATAATCCCAAGTCGCGCCGCCGTCGTACAAAGTGAACTCCATGCCAACGAGCGTCAGGCCTTCCAAGCCGACCTGGCTGGCGGGTATTTCGAGCCGCACCCATTGTCCGGCGATCGGCAGCGGCCCCATGTAACGGCGGCCCGCGCTGCCGTCCGCGCCATAGGTAATGAGGTTGGCGCCCCAATAGGCGCGGTGTTCCCAACTGTCGGCGGCCCAGCTCAACATCAGTTCGCTCGGAGGGTTACTGGCGTTGACGTAAACATAAGCGAAGAGAACATCGCCCGTGCTGACGGACAACGTCGCGGTCGCCCAGTTGAACCAATGCTCGTGCAGACCGGCGGCGATGTTGGATTGATGGGCCAGGGTTCCGGAGAAAGGAGCCGGATTGCTCGCCACCCAATTCCAGCCATCGCCACCGTCCGCGGCGGGTCCGGCGCCGGCCGGCAGGGCGTCATCAAACCAAACCACCGTGCCGTCGGCAGCATTCGTTCCAGCCTCGGCGTTGGTCACGGTCACGGTGATGGCCGGCGCCAGCGACTGATTGCCAGCCTGGTCCCTGGCTACTGCGGTCAGAGTGTGCGGACCATTCGCCGCGGCAGTGGTGTCCCAATTCACGCGGTAAGGCGAAGCCGGGACTTCCGTCCCGAGGTTGGCCCCATCGAGGTTAAACTGCACGCCGACCACGCCGACATTATCTGTGGCGTTGGCCGCGACGGTGACGTTCGAGCCGGACAGGCTCGCGTTGTTCAACGGGTCCGTCAGCGACACGACGGGCGGGGTAGTATCCGTCGGCGGAGAGACCACGCCGCCGATCGTCCAGAAGATCCCCTGGCTGGCGTTGGTGTAAGTGCCGCTGGCCGTGGTCTCGAGGTTCACGGCCCGCACCATGTAAGTGTTGGTCCCCGACAAGTCGCCTGGATCGACATAGCTGGTGCCTGTCACCAGTGAACTCGTTAACCGTGTGAACGGCCCGAGCGGGTTGTCAGAACGGTAGATGTTATAGCCAAGCACCGAGTCGGGGGAAGGAGTCCAGCTCAGCGCGATGTTGCCAAGGTTGGTGGCGCCGCTCAAGTTGCCAGGCGGGGCGACCGGGTGCATCCGCAGGGTTGGGTCGCCCATGAGCGCGATGTGAATTTCGCCCGCCGCCGTGTTGATTTGGTTTTGATAGAGGCCGCTGCTGTTGTTTTGCGTCAGGCGGGCGGCGTAACCGATGGTTTCGCCCAGACCCATGTGATGGGCGAACCAGTGAGGCCGCCCGGACCAGGCGCACGCGAGGCCGCAGGTTGGGGTGGCAAGAATCGAGCGCATGATGTTGTCCTCATGGTCCCAGTCGCCGTGCCAACTGCCGAAGACTAGTGTGAAAACAGCGCGCACGTCGTTGTCCACCATCTCGGTGGTGCTGCCGTCGTTGTAGAGACCGGTGTTGCCCAAGCCCGCAATGGTCAGATAACTTCCCGCGCCGCAGCCGTAAGCCCAAAGGTAGGTGTTCGTGCTCAGGGTCGGAATCCACACGCCTTTCGTGTCATTGTACATGATATTGAGATCGTCGATGTTGGCGGCGCCGAAGAACGGAGCAAAATTCCGGAACGCGCTCGCGGCGAACGCCTCGCCCCCGCGGGTGCCAAAATAGTCGCCCACCAGCCCGCGCCGCGGGGCGGTGATGAGCTTATGGCGGAAGTTATGGTCTTTGTTCAGGTACTGGCGGAGCAGTTCCTGTTCAGTCGGGAAGCTCGGCGGTCCGCCCCACGTCAACCGGCCGGGCATGTTTGCCAGATCGACCCGACCCACTTCCAGCTCGACCGCGGACGGAATCGTCGCCTGGTCGAACTTGCCGTCGCCCGGAACGTTGGTGAGTCGGGCAGCATCGGCTGGATCGGTGTTGACGGTTTGGACGTAGTCCACCGAGTTGTCCGTCCACGTGCCATCCATGTCCCCATAGTAAACGTCGGCCGGCCAGGCACCGTAATGATCGGGATGGCCGTCGGGGTTGAGCAGACCGGAATAAGGGACCGGCACACGGCCGAACAGGAACACCCCTTTCACGTTCAACGGATCGGCGTTGTACTCGGCCTTGATCAAATTTTTCACGTTGACGACCGAATCCGCGCGCCCCACGTCACGGCGAAGCACGGTCCAGCCGTCGCCAGCGAGGTCCTGCTCCAGGCGATTGAGTTCCGCCGCGAGGTTGGCGGCGTAGGTGTTATCGACGATGAGCACCACCTTGCCGCGGTTATCGACCAGCGGGGCGTTGATCCCGGCGTAAATGTAGCCGTAGCCGGTGTAAGTCGAAGCGGCCTTCACGATTTGGTACTCGAAAGCCGAGCCGGTCGTGACGTTCGCATCGACGTAACTGGTGACGCTGCCAGCCAGCGTCGTGCCGGCGCCCCACGCGGTCTCTCCCGGCGCCTTGCGATAGACCGTGTAACTGTTTGGGACACCGAGGGTGTCCTGCGGCCAGACGAAGGTGATTTGCGGTGGTGATGTTTGGACCGTGGCGCTGACCTGCACCGAATACTCCCACGTCGGTTCGACGGCCCGGCCGAGTTGAACGGCGGACAGCAACAATAAAGTGCCCAAAACGGCACTAAGCAATCTCTGCATAGTGCCGCCACGGTAGATTCAGGAGATTTTACGAAATAGCGGCAGAAGGCTGAACCTTTTGTCCGCCTTTGGAGGACAGACTCAATCCGGTCAGCCGAAATGGAAGACCGCTAAGCTACTCGAAATCAACAGGATCGGGGATATTTAATCTCCCAGGCGATACCCTGTAGTTTGGCAATTAAAAGCCGACCGGCACGTGGAGGCCCACTGGCTGCGCGCTGCGTGAAACCGCTCGCGCTCCCTCATTGGCCGCGACCGTTCGGACGAAGGTGTTCGCGATGACGTCCAGATAACGGGTGAGCGTTCGGTAAGGAGCGAATGGCACATAGACAATATCGCGCGGTTCGAGCAAGATATCGGGCGCCTTGCCGTGAACGATCTCCTTCAAATCAACCACGGCGATCCGGGGTTCAGCCAGTGAACCGCGCACGATGGCGACGTGTGTCAAGTAGGCGTCTTTGATGGTGCCGCCCGCGTTGGCCACCGCCGAAACCAGCGTCAGTTGCTCCGCGAACGGGACCGCGCGCGGCTGGGCCACCGCCCCCAGGATGTACGTGTCCCGCGAGGCCGCCGAAGGGAGATAAACAAAATCGTCCGGCTCCAGATAAATGTTTTGCGACAGGTCCCCTTCCCGCAGCAGCCGATAAAAATCGACCGCCAGCAATTGGCCTTGCCGGAGCACAAAACTGCGGCGCAGGTCGGCGGCGTCCTCCATCCCGCCGCCGAAATTAAGCGTGAGTCCCTGGCTGCTCGACGAAGCGGCCGAGCCGGCCGTGGCCGATCCGCTGGCCAGCGAGATCGCCTCCAGCAGCGTCATCGGCCCGGCCATCGGATAAATGCCGGGCAGGTTCAAGCGGCCCAGCAGCCAGACTCGCTTGCTCTCCGCCGCCCGCAGGGTCAACGCCACCTTGGGTTGTTCGCGAACGTATTGGGTCAACCCGCGCTCCAACAGTTCTTTGGTCTGCGGCAACGTCAGTCCCAGCACATCCAGCGCGGGTAACAAATGAAAATAGATCTTCCCGTCCGGTCCGACGAGGGCGGTGCTGCGCGTCGTCTCGTCGCCCAGCAGCTCGATTTCCAGCCGATCGCCCGGTCCGAGCGTGAAACGGTTGGTCCCTGGGAGAAGCCAGTCGGGGTTGAGACGGTTGGTGGCCTGGTTGGTGAGCGCGAGGGACTGCATCAAATAGTCAGCGGCCAAAGTCAGCCGCGGCTCGAAACGCGGGCCGCTGCTCCGGCAGCCGACGAACAGGGCGATCCCCAAACTCAAACCGCCAATGACGCAACTTCGATTCATGACTCAGAAACGATGGCCACGGCCGGCGGAACCGCGCTTCACGGCCCAATGTTTTGCCCGATCCAAATGATGACGGCCGCCTGCGCGAACGCCGTGGCCGCCGAGTCCAGCAGTTCCTCGGCTTTGATCCACGGCCGCGCGCTGACGTAAACAATGTCTTTGGGCTGCAACTGGAAATCGGGTTGCCGGGCCGCCAGCACGGCGGGCGCATCGACCACGAAGGTCTCCGGCCGGTGCAGCGAACCCCGGGTGACCAGGATCTTTTTCTTCCACGCCCGCTCGGTGAATCCGCCCCGCGTGGCGATGGCGACCAGGGCCGTCGCGCCCGGGTTAAAGTTCATCAGCCCCGGCGCCCGCACTTCGCCCAGCACGTAAATCTCTTTGAGGCTCGCCGGCGGGAAAAAGAGGTAATCGCCCGGCTCCAGCGGGACGTTTTGCGACAGGTCGCCTTCCTGGAACAGCTTTTCGAAATCGACCGGCACGCGTTTGCCTTGTCGCGCCAGAAAGCTGCGCGGGAGGTCGGCCAGCTCGCGCGTGCCGTGATCGAACAAGCCGGTTTCCAGGCCGCGCCCTTGGGCGACCGCTTCGATGATCGTCAGCGGCCGGTCCAGCGTAAAGACCCCCTTGCGCGCGACCGTGCCGAGCATGAAAAACTTCTTGCTGCGAAACGCGGCGGGGGTGATGACGGAGCGCGGGTTGCGGCGAAATTTAGCCAGTTCTTCGTCCAGTTTGGCGCGCAATTCACCGATGGTCAGTCCGCTCGCCAAAATGTCTTCGGCCTCCAAATAACTGACCCGTCCATCCGGTCCAATCGGCACCTCGCTGCGCGTGAGTTCGGGCTGGCCGAAGAGGGCAAAATTCAGAGTGTCACCGGGGCCGAGCGTCAGCCGTTCCTGCCAGGGGGCGCGCTTCGGCGAGTTCGCCGCCGAGAGCGCGAGATTGGTTTCCGCCGCTTTCCCCGTGAAGGGACTGAGGGCCAGGCACAATAGCCCGCAGCCCAGCCAGCGGGGAAAGCGGTTGTGGATGCGGGCGGGCGGCTCGTGGTTGAGCACGGCGCCCACCAGATTGCAGCGCGCGTGACGCAAGGTCTCGAGCTGGGCGCGCGTTTGGGCGGCGTCGGCCACGCCGCTGTCGGTGACCCAAATCAGTTGCGGCAAGTTCTCGCCCAGCAGCACGGCTTCGGGCACCGAGGCCGGCGGCAGATCGACAAGGATGACGACGTTGTCGATTTTGAGCCAGTGATTGAGCGCCGCCTGCCATTGCTTGCGCCGTTCCAGGTTCCAGACCCAGCCGGGGATGGGAACGTGCACGATTGGCTGCGCGTCCGGTCCGACGAGTTTTTGCGTGACTTCGGTCGGGGACGCTAGCACGGTGGCCGCGAGGGCGGTTGGGTTTGGAGGGCCGTCGTTTTCTGGCTGCACTTGAGCGGCTCTGTCCGGCGGGGCATCCGCGGTTGTTTCAGTCGAATCGGGCGAAGACTGCGCCGAGATGATCAAAACACGAAAACCACGCTTGCTGGCGGCCCGCGCGAGCGATCGCATCCACGTCGAGCGGCCTTCACCCCGGGCGGAGGAAGTGAAGCCGCAGACTAGTCCCTGGTTCGCGTGACGGCGGAGCCGCCCTTGCAGAATCGTCCACGTCCGGAAGGCCCAACCTTCCTGGTCGCTTATACTCATGCGACCCAAGTCCCCCAGCGTGGCCAGGAGCGGCAATCGCGTCACCCGTTGAACGTCCCCGGCATTTTTCATGCGGCGGTCGGTCAATTCGGCGTACAAAACCGTGCCCAGCCCGCCCGCCACCCCAATCATGCCAAAAAACAGCGAAAGGAAAATGACCTTCACCCGGCGGCCTTGCCGGATGATTTCCTCTGGGGTCGCCGGGGCAAACACGCGGTAAAAGCCCGGCGCGCTCTCCACGAACTGTTCGACTGCCCGCTGCCGGGCGGCCAACTCGACCCGGCCGGTTTCCAGCGATTGCAGCCGGTTGCGGAAGGAGTCCACATCCAGCCCATTTGCTTCGTTCGGGTCCGCTTTGGCGGGCGCCGGCGGAGGGCCGTCGGACGTCGGGGTGACGTCCGACGGCGTGGCGGCAGGGGAGGGGCTGCCGTCGTGGGAGAGAAGGTTTTCGAGCGCCGCCACTTTGGCCCGCTGATCCTTCACCAACGGGTGGATGTCGGTATATTGCGCCAGCCGCGCGGCCAGTTCTTCGCGGGCCTCCTGCAATTTTTCGAGGAGTTGGGAAGAACGCCCGGCCGATTGTAACGCCGCGCGCGGCGCCGCGCGCCATTGCTGGTTGAGCGCGGCGAGGTCTTTGTCCATCTGCGCCAATTGCTGCTTGAGAAAATCGTTGATCTCGCCGGCCTCGCTGGCTTGAAGTTCTTGCGTGTACTGGACCGCTTCACCCGAATATAGGTTGGCGAGCGCCACCGCGTCGGGGATGGCGCCGGCGCCGGCCGCGATGCTGACGATGTCGGCAGTGCGCTCCGGCGTCACGCGCAGGCGGCGCGCCAGGACTTCCGCGGACAGCGCCGGGCGGGCTTGCGCGGCGACTCGTTGAAGGAGCTCCGGCGCACGCAGGACGCTGGCCAGGGTTTGGGGCGAAACTTGCCGCGGCTTCAAAACTTCCATTGCCCGCGGCGAGTCGAAACGAATCAACTGGGCCTGCGCAACATATTGGGTCTTCCAGATCGCCAGCCCGGCGCCAGCGCCTGCCCCAGCCATCACGACGCCGGACAGAAGCAAGCGACCCCAGTGCTGCGCCAGCAATTCGACCAAACTCCACGCGTCGAAGACCGCAGGTGGAGCTTCTCCGTTGCCAAGCAACTTCGTCTCAGGCGCTCCGTTCGCCGTCCACCTTCCAGGATCCTCCCGCTGGCCAACCAAGTCCGCGGCGGCTTCAACTGCCGGCGGAGGGTCTTGCAGCGGACCGATGTGCCAATCAGTTCTGTCGTTCATGCGACGGGGCCACTGGGTTCACCGCCACGCCGGGTTCCTGCTCGGCGACGGGGGAGGTGTCAGCCAATTCTCTTGAAAGACTCTTTCCAAAATCTGGCTCAACCTACAATGCCAGCGCCCATCGGCGGAAGTGGGTGAAGACCTTAAACGAAGCGAGGAAAAACCCCAGCGCGCCCTGGCCGCCCGATGCAAGGCAGCTCGGGGCGAAGAACGTTTCGGGCGGATTCCGCGCGGTCCCTCCGCCCTCAATCCACCAATCGGTTTTCGATGGCGTAGCGGGTCAGGTCCGCGTTTCGCTTCAGGCCCATCTTTTGCAGGATGCGCTCGCGGTAGGTGCGGACGGTCTTGCCGCTCAGAAAATTGCGCTCGGCGATTTCGCGGACCGTCTGGCCGGCGGCAATCAGGCGCATGATTTGGAATTCGCGGTCGGAGAGCCGTTCGTGCAGGGGCCGTTTGACATCGACGTCGAGGTAGAGCGCCATTTTTTCCGCGAGCGCCGGGCTGACGTAACGGCCGCCGGCCAGGATCTTTTTGACCGCGCCCACCAATTCCCCCGCTGCGCTCTCCTTGTTCATATATCCCGCCGCGCCGGATTTAAGGATGCGGATCGCGAATTGATCCTCCGGGTACATGCTGAGCACCAGCACCGGCAGTTTGGGGTGGGAATGCTTCAGCTCGCGCAACACCTCCAACCCGCTGCGCCCGGGCATGGTGATGTCCAACACCACGATGTCCCATTTCTGTTTACCGGCCGCCGCGAGGGCTTCCTGGGCGTTGCGGGCCTCGCCGAACTCGGCTTTGCGGAACGTGTCGGCCAGCACGTGCCGCAAGCCCTCACGCACCATCGCGTGGTCGTCGACGATGAGAATCTTCATGAATGCGTTTCGCGCTCTTCCGCGCGGGGCGTAACGGAATGCCGACCGTGACCGTTGTGCCTTTGCCCGGCCATCCGTGAATGTCCACCTCGCCGCCCAACACGGCCGCGCGTTCGCGCATGCCGCGCAGGCCGATCGACCGGGTGTTGGAGATCTGCGCTTCGGAAATGCCCCGTCCGTTATCGCGGATTTCCATGACCAGCGCGCCCGCCTCTTTTCGCAAAAGCACCTCAACGCGCGTGGCCGCGGCGTGGCGAATGACGTTGGTAAGGGTCTCCTGGAAAATGCGGAAAAAGGCGGTGTTCAGGTCCTGGTCCAGCAACGGCTCCTCCAGCATCGTCGTTACCTCGCAGGCAATGCCGGTTCGGGTCTGGAATTCATTGGCCTGCCATTCCAGGGCGGCGACCAATCCCAGGTCGTCCAGCATCCCCGGCCGCAATTCGCTGGCGATCCGGCGGACCGTTTGGATAGTGGTGTCGATCCGCGTGGACATCAAATCCATCCGTTCGATTTGCGGTTTGAGGTGCTTCGGCAACTGGCCGCTCAGGCGCGAGAGGTCCAGTTTCAAGCCGGTCAGCGCCTGGCCCAGCTCGTCGTGCACTTCCCGCGCGATGCGCGTCTGTTCCTCCTCCCGCACGTATTGCAGATAGACCGAGAGGGCGCGCAACTGCTCGTGCGATTTGCGCAGCCCCTCTTCGGCTCGCTTCCGTTCGGCCCGCTCCTGGGCTTCCCGCAAGGCGCGCTGGACCGAGGGCACCAGGCGTGAAAGCCGGGTTTTGATCACATAGTCGGTGGCCCCGTGTTTGAGCGTTTCAATCGCCACCTCTTCGCCGAGAGTGCCGGTCACAAAAATGAACGGAACCTCCGGACATTTTTTCTGCGCGATGGCCAGCGCCTTGTAACCATCGAACGACGGCAGCTCATAGTCCGATAGGATCACGTCGGGCGGCCTTGCCTCAAGCTCGCGCACGTAGTCCGGTTTGGTTTCGACTCGCCGGTTGGAGGATGGAATGCCCCCTTCGCGCAGCGTGTGCGCGATCAGTTCGGCATCCGTCGCGTTGTCCTCAAGCATCAAGATGCGAATCGCTTTCTTCACCAGGGAAGTTTAACCAGCGTTCGTTCCGCGAACTGTCCCGGGCCGAATCCGGCCCGAACACGAGTCGCTTCCAGGACCGCCGCTCTGACCGGCCGCGGGCTCAAGGAGCGAGCGCCACGGGCTGCGGCGCGCTCTCGAGGATAATCTCCGGCGGCGGCTCGTTCGTGGCCGTCCAAAAAAGCCCAATGGCCTGGATGGTCTTGACGAACTGCTGAAAATCCACCGGCTTGACCACGAAGGCGTTCACCCCGAGCTGGTAGCTCTGCGTCACGTCCGCGGTTTCGACGGAGGAGGTGAACATGACGACCGGAATCGTTCTCAATTCGGCGTCGCCCTTGACGCGGCGCAATACTTCTAGTCCGTCCACCTTCGGCATCTTCAAGTCGAGCAGCACGACGAGCGGATGGCCCGGTTGCCGCGCGTGAAACTTTCCGCGCTGATACAAGTAGTCCAGCGCCTCCTCGCCATCTTCCACCACCACGACGTCGTTGGCGACTTTGTTCACGGCCAGCGCCCGGCGCACCATGTCCACGTCCGTGGCGTTGTCGTCCGCCAGGAGAATGTACCCGGTTTTGTCCATATTAGCCCCCGTTTTCTGTGCGACCCCCGTTTTCTTTGGGTAGCGAAAAATAAAACGTCGCGCCCGCATCGACGGCCCCTTCGGCCCAAGTCCGCCCCCCGTGCCGTTGAATGATGCGCCGGACGTTGGCCAGTCCGACGCCCGTCCCTTCAAACTCGGCGGGGCGGTGCAGCCGTTGAAAGACCCCGAAGAGCTTATGGGCGTATTCCATGTTGAAGCCGACGCCGTTGTCGCGAATGTAGAACACGAATTCCTTTTTGGTATCGATGAACACGACCTCCCTTTCCGAGTCGAGACAGCCGATTTCGATGCGGGCCGGCTGCCGCGGGCGGGTGTACTTCAGGGCGTTGGAGATCAAATTGATGAGCACTTGGCGCAGCAGCGAGGGATCGCCGCGCACGTTCGGCAAATCGCCGACGATCCATTCGATCTGCCGCCCCTCCATCTCCCGTCGCAGGCCTTGCTGCGCGGTCCGGACCAGTTCGGCGAGGTTGACCGTCGTTTTGCGCAGTTCCGCGCGGCCAAGGCGCGAAAACTCCAGCAAATCATCAATCAGTTTGCCCATCTGCTGGGCGGCGCCAGCGATGGTTTCCAGTTTGTGCCGGCTCTCCGCGTCGAGACGGTCGGCGGCGCTTTGTTCGAGCATCTCCACAAAGGCGTTGATGTGCCGCACCGGGGTGCGGAGGTCGTGCGAAACCGAGTAGCTGAACGCTTCGAGTTCCCGGTTGGCGGCCTGGAGCTCCGCCGTGCGCTCGACCACCCGCTGTTCGAGTTCGGCGTTCAATCGGCGAATCTCTTCCTCGGCTTTTTTCTGGGCGGTCATGTCGTGCGCCACTTTGGAAAACCCGCGGAGTCGGCCCGCTTCATCGCGCAGGGCTGTGACGATCCCGTGGGTCCAAAATCGCGACCCGTCCTTCCGCACGCGCCAGCCTTCGTGGAGCGCCTGGCCTTCCTCGGCGGCCCGCCGCAGGGCCTCGCTCGGCACGCCGCCCGCAACGTCTTCAGGCGTGAAAAACAGGCTGAAGGGTTTGCCAATAATTTCCTCCGGCCGATACCCTTCCAGGTGTTCGGCGCCGGCGTTCCACGTGGCGACGCGCCCTTCGCCGTCCAGCATGTAAATCGCGTAGTCTTTGACCTCCTCGACCAGCATCCGAAAACGCTCCTCGCTTTGCCGCAGCGCCGCTTCCGCCTGCTTGCGCGCCGTGAGGTCGTGGATGAACGTCGTAAAGGCCGGCGGTTCGCTTCCGGGAATGCGCGTGATGGCCAGTTCCACCGGGAACTCCACGCCGTCGGCCCGCCGAACGCTCAATTCGATCGGCCGGCCCAGCAGACTGCCCGCGCCGGTCATCAGGTAATCCGCCAGGCCGGGCAGATACGTTTCCAGCAGCGCGGGCGGCACAATCAGTTCGTCCATAGAACGGCCGAGCGCGTCGTCGCGGCGGTAGCCGAACATTCGCTCCGCCGCCGGGTTCCATTCCTGCACTTTGCCTTCGTGGTCAATCGAAATAATCGCATCCAGCGCGCTCTCCAGAATGGCGGCCTTGCGCGCCTCGCTTCGGCGCAGGGCATCGTCCGCTTTTTTGTGCGCGGTCAAATCGCGAATGAGCAATTGGTGGGCCGGCTGCTCCTGGAACGTCAGCGCCGTGGCCGACATCTCCACGTCGATCGCAACGCCATCCAGCCGCGCCATGGTGGCTTCCAGAAAAGGAGCGGGCGGGCCGCGCTCGCGCAATTGCTGGATTCGGCTCAGCGCTCGGTGCCGCTCCGCCGGCGCGAAGAATGGCGGCAATAACTGGCCGATGATTTGTTCCCGGCCGGCCGCGCCCAACAAGCCAACGGCGGCCGCGTTCACGAAAGCGATCCGGTCATCGGCGAGGACAACGAGCAGCGCCACGGGACAATGTTCCACCAACTGACGCCAGCGCTCTTCGCTCACGTGCAACGCTTCCTCGGCCTTTCTCCGCTCGGTGATGTCGCGGGTCACTTGGGCGAAGCCGCCCAACTGGCCGTCCGCCCCGCGCAAGGCGGTGATGACGACATTGGCCCAGAATTGCTCGCCGCTCCTGGCCACGAGCCAGCCGTCCTCTTCAAATCGGCCTTCCGCCGCCGCCATTCGCAACGCCAGTTCGTGCCGGCCCGCTTTGAGGTCTTCGGGAGTGTAAAAACGGGAGAAAGGCTGGCCGAGGATTTCCTCGCTCCGATAGCCGTTGATCCATTCCGCCCCGGCGTTCCAACTGGTCACGCGCCCTTTGGGATCGAGCATGAAAATCGCGTAATCCTTTACCCCTTCGACCAGCATGCGGAATCGTTCTTCGCTTTCACGCAGCGCCTGTTCCGCCTGCCACCGTTTCGCCCGCTCCTCCGCCTCGAGCAATGCCCGTTGCACCGCCGGCGCCAGCTTGGACATCCGGTCTTTCAGCACGTAATCGGTGGCGCCGCTCTCGAAGGTGTCGATCGTCGTCTCTTCTCCCAGTGCTCCCGTGACGAAGATGAACGGCACGTCGGGACACTTGTCCTTGGCAATGGCCAGCGCCGTGAAGCCATCGAAACCGGGCAGCCCGTGGTCCGAGAGAATCAAATCCGGCCGGTGATGTTGCAGCTCGTGGAGGAAGGCCTCCTTGGTTTCCACGCGTTTGGAACGAAAATTAAACCCGCCCCGCCGCAATTCATGGTTGATCGCCACCACGTCGGTGGCGACATCTTCCACAACCAAGATGCGTATCTCTTTCTTCACGGGCGCATTCCGCAGCCATCACAATATTGACCCGAAAATAGATATACACAATTCCGCCGTTTGGTTGAAATAGGGTAAAGACCTCATATCACCAAGGGCACAACCCCAGCAGCGCCCTGGAAAATTTCCTTCCCCGTGGCCGTGCCTGCGGCGGTGACACCACGATTGGCCCCAAATCCACGCCCACGCTCCGAAAGCGGTGCCTCACCCCACAAGCGCGACCGCGAAGGCATTTTCCCTGCGGATGGACCGCGGCATCGCTGGCAGAAGTGGCCGAAGGGGCAACCCCGCGCGCCTTCTTCCACTTCGCCGAGGGGCAGTGGCCCGGCGTGCGGCTCCGTCCGAACGGCCAGCCGCAGCGGCTCCGAAGGTGCTGATGCGATGGATCCACTCCAATCCAGTCCAAAATAAAAGGCGCCGCCTTGCCGCGCTAAGTGATAAAAGTGATACGAACCGCCGCTTTGGAGCCTCCGCCGCCAAATTTCTCACAGCGAGAAATTTGCTATCTCCCTCGCCCAGAAGAACTTAGCTCGATGTATCAGATAACTCTTTACAATGCCGCCGGCTGTCTGGTACCCTCACCCCATGTGGACTTCCGCTCGACCCTTGCGCATGACTCCGGCACAAAAAACGCAGTTGCAAGCCTGGGTCCGCGCCGAGACGACGCCGCGCAAGATCGCCCTGCGCTCCCGGATTTGTTTGCTGGCCCACAAGGGAAAAGCCAACCGCCAAATCGCCCGTCAGCTTGGCACCACCAGGCCCACGGTATTGCTTTGGCGCGCGCGCTTCGCCGCGACGGGGCCGCCGGGCTTGGAACGTGAGCCCCCGCGAAGGCCCAGCCGCCAAAGGCTCGCTGAGCAAAGGATGAAGCGAATCGTCAACACCACCCGCCAAACCCCGCCGCCGGCCGCGGCGCGTTGGACCACCCGCGCGCTGGGCCGCCGCTTACGCGTCGGCCACGCGACCGTGGCGCGAGTTTGGGACCGCTACGGGCTGCAACCCCATCGAGCTCGGTCCTTCAAGCCGTCTCCCGGCCAGCCCTCCGCGGAAAAACTCACTGACCTCGTGGGACTCTATTTCAACCCGCCCGACCAGGCGCTGGTGCTCTGTGTCGATGATGAAGCACCGATCCAGCCGCTGGCCCGGAGGCGATCCGGACGGTCCCTGAAACCCGGCCGGCGCGGAGCGATGACCCGCGATCAGGTGCGGCGCGGGACCACCCGGCTTTTAGCCGCCCTTGATTCGTTGCAAGCCGTGGTCATTGGCCGCTGCTTTACTCGGCCCCGACACGAGGAGTTCCTGCTATTTCTGCGCCGGATCGACCGTGAAACTCGCCACGCGCGACAACTCCATTTAATCACCGATCATTCCCCGACCCACGAACACCCCAAGGTGCTACCCTGGTTACAGCGCCACCCGCGCTGGCGGCTTCATTTCACCCCCGCGAGTTCTTCGTGGCTCAAACTGATCGAGCGCTGGTTTGGACAAATGGCCCGGCAACGGCTCGGCCGCGGCACGCTCAAGAGCGCCAACGCCCTGAGCGCAACCATCCACCGCCGCCTCCGCCCTAAAAACCGAACTCCCGCGCCCTTCGTCTGGACCCGGTGAGCCGCGGCGATCGGCGCGACGGATTAACCGCGGCTAACGCGGATGGAATAGCATGCCCGATTGCGGGAAATAGAGCACGCTTCCAGCCTGCTGGTTTGTGGGGCATCCTGCCCCAAGTTCCCGAAAAGGGGTCAGTTAATAAGATCGTACTATTGTATTGACGACGGCGGGGCAGTTTCCTTACCCTGCCTTAATGGCTCGGAAGTTGCGCATCCAATATCCCGGCGCGATTTATCATGTGATGAGTCGCGGCGACCGGCGCGAGCCGATTTTTGCCGATGACCAGGACCGGCAGCGGTTTCTGGCAGCGCTCACGGATGCCTGCCTGAAGACCGGCTGGCAGGTGCAAGCCTATTGCCTGATGAATAATCACTTTCACCTGGTAATCGAAACGCCCCAGCCCAACCTGGTGGCGGGTATGAAGTGGTTGTTGGGCACTTATACCAGCCGCTACAACCGACGGCACAAGGAGTTTGGGCATTTGTTCAGCGGGCGATATAAGGCGCTCCTGGTGGATGGGAGCGGCCGTGGCTACCTCAAGACGGTCTGTGATTATGTGCATTTGAACCCGGCGCGGACGAAGTTGCTGAAGCCGGAGGCGCCGCTGTCGGCTTTCGCCTGGAGCAGCTATCCGCAGTATTTGGGCGCGCCCGCGCGCCGTCCGGCGTGGCTGCGGGTGGACCGGTTGTTGGGGGAGTGGGGCATACCCAAGGACAGCGTGGCGGGGCGGCGGGTGTTTGGAGAGCGGATGGAGTGGCGGCGACGGGAGCATGTGGACGGGGAATTCAAGCCGGTGGAGCGGGGCTGGTGTCTGGGGGGAGAGGCGTTTCGGCGGGAGTTGTTGGAGCAGGTGAGCACGCGGCCTGGGCCGAGCCATTTTGGGGAGGCGGTGCAGGAGGCGGAGGAGGCGCGGGCGGAGCGTTTGGTGGTGGAGTGTCTGAAGCGGGTGAGGTGGAGCGAGGCGGCGTGTAGGGCACGGAGCAAGGGCGAGCCGAGGAAGGTAAAGCTGGCGCAGGAGTTACGTTCCAGGACGACGATGCCGCTGGCCTGGATCGCGGAGCGGTTGAGCATGGGCAGCCGAGGCTACCTGGCTTGGCTGCTGCAACGGGACCGAAAGGGTCGGCCAGTTCAATCGAATAAACAACGTTTGCTGAACATATGATATGACAATCTCATTAACTGACCCCTTTCTAAAAACCACCGCCCCGCGCCCTTCGTCTGGACCCGGTGAGCCGCGGCGATCGGCGCGACGGATTAACCGAGGCTAACGCGGATGGAATAGCATGCCCGACTGCGGGAAGTAGGGCAAGCTTCCAGCCTGCTGGTTTGTGGGGCATCCTGCCCCAAGTTCCCGGAAAGACGCGATATTCGAACACCCAGGCACGGCTCGAAGCCGCTCGAACTGGCAGGCGGGGATCCCTACCCTATGGCGCCGGACATCTTGCGCCGTTGAATTAAGAGCCTGTTTTAAAAAGTCCCTCCGGCGACGTATTGGGTCGCCGCCTCCTGGGTTCACTCGTCCGCGGCAAGGCCGTGCGCGGCGCCTCGAAAATCCGCCGCGTGCCCAACGGCGAAGTGCGTCAGCCCGCCCAGCCCTTCGCAATATTTCGACGCGCCGCGCTGCATCAAGCCGAAGCGCTCGACGAGCCCGCGCAGCCAGTTCGGAAAGCGGTTGGTGAATTTCAGTTCCAGAATCACCACCTCGCCAAACGGGCGCGCGGCATGGCTCATCTCCGTGCTGAACGTGGGTTGCGTGCGCCGCTCGGCCTGCACTGGGCGGTCGAACGTTACCCGCACCGCGTCGCTCACCGGGTCCACGTAAGCTTCGCGCAAGTAGGCGACGTGCGCGGCCGGGTGCGCGCCCAACCGCGAGGCCAGGTCGAGAAAGTTCTGGATGGCCACGAGCTGCTTTCCGTCGGGTTGCAGCAGGTGCCCGGGCTCGGGCAGGTGTCCGGCGAGCAGCCAGTGCACGGCCTCTTTGCGGACGCCGCCACGCTGCTTGAGGATGCAATTGTTCACCCGGCGTTTGATTTCAAAGAACACCGGCGAGTCCGGATGGTCATCGTAAAAGCGCAGGCGCAACTTGTAGCGGTTCTTGGCGCCATTGATGGTTGCCCAAAAGGTGTCCAGGATGTCGGAGTCCAGGTAGAGGCTGTGCACGGGGTAGCTGTAGCGCGGCTTGCCGACGCCGTTCTCATCGAATTCGAGGTGCTCGCTCACAAACTCGCGCGCCGCCTGCGCCTGGCCTTCGCTCAGAATGTACTTCAGCTCGAAGCGCTGTCGTTGCATCCGGTCTCTGGCCATCGGGTCGAGTCCTGGGTTCAGTGCTCCGGCGTGGCCGGGGGCCCCTGCGCGCTCCCCGCGGGCGCTTCCTTTCCTCGCGCCCATGGCGCCCGCTCGCGCAGCCGCTGCAGCCAGCGCCGCGCCCATGCAAATTCAATCGCCAGAATCGCCAGCCCGGCCGGCAGGACAATAAAGGCCGGACCGGGCAACACCACCAACGCGAGGCCCAGCGCAAGCACGGCGCCGCCCACGACGAGAATCCCGGCGCGTTTGATGGGTCGCAGCGAAATCATACCGTCGCCGATGGGCTTGACCAACGCGTTCTGGAGATGGGTTGCTGGCGATTGGACTTAATGCGCGCGGCTTGTTTGGTTTTGCGCCGATCAATTTGCTTTTCCAGGCGCCGGCACGCCTTGCCCCACGCGGCCTCGAGCGTGTGGTCGGTGTTGAGGCTAAAGAAATGGAATTGGATGTTCACGGGGTCCGTCAGCGGTTCAGGTTGTTCATCGTTCGATTCGCTCGCGCCGCTTGTGGGACGAGGCGTGCTCGCTTCGGTTGGCACGGCGGAACGCAGAGTTGGAGAGGGACGGCAGCGGCGCATCGGGTGTGCCCCCACTCGACTGGTTCCACGCCGTGCCGCACTTCCCTCTCCCTTGGGCAAAACCGGACCGGGCGCGGGTTCGCCAAGACACACGAGTGGAGGACTCGGTTTGGCGGGTGCGAACCCGCTGTGTTCGTTTCTTCGCCCGGTGTTCGTTCGCGATTCCTCCCTGTGGGTAAGGAAAGCCAATGCAAGCGGAAGTAAACGATCGAGCCAATGAACGCGGGCACGCCCGCCGGCACAAGCCGTAGTGCCAGCAAGCAGAGCGCCGCCGCCAGTAACGCTGCCCTCGTCAAACGACCAGGCGCTGAAATCTTTCAAGACCCTTTCGTTTTTCATCCGGCGATGGCCCTTCCTGGCACTGCTTCGATTCTGCAGTTGCCGCGTGTTTCATTTTCCACGGAGACCCGGCTATAGACTATTACGATTTTTCGATTGGACTTTTAGGTTTAAGCGAATGAAACTGGGGAGCATGGAATTCCTGAACTATCACCACTTGCGCTATTTCTGGGCGGTGGCGAAGGAAGGCGGCTTGACCAAGGCCGCCGTCAAGCTCCACGTTTCGCAGCCCACCATCAGTGCGCAGATTCAGGCGCTCGAAGGCGCGCTCGGTGAAAAACTGCTTCGCCGCGCGGGCCGCAATTTGGTCCTGACCGAAGCCGGCCATCAGGTACTGAGCTATGCCGAAGAGATTTTTTCCCTCGGCGAAGACTTGATGAACTTGGTAAAGCAGCAGCCCACCGCGCGACCCTTGCGCCTGAATATCGGCGTCGCGGACGCGCTGCCCAAGCAGATTACCTACACGATCCTCAAGCCCGTGTTTCACCTCGACCGGCCGGTGCAGATTTCGTGCTGGGAAACCAAGGTCGCGGACTTGCTTGCACAAATGGCGGCGTATCGGCTGGACCTGGTGCTGGCGGACGAACCGGCTTCGAGCCAGAGCGTCCATGTCTTCAACCACCTTTTAGGCGAATGCGGCGTGACCTTCTGCGCGGAGGCAAAACTGGCGGGAAAACTCAGGCATGATTTTCCCGAGTCGCTGAACGGAGCGCCAGCGCTGTTGCCGATGTCCCACTCGGGGTTACGCCGCTCGCTGGAGAAGTGGTTTCACGCTACCGGCATTCGGCCGCGGTTGGTCAGCGAGTGCGAGGATCCTGCGTTCATCCAGGTCCTCGCTTTCCACGGCCTGGGTTTCATGCCCGTCGCTTCGCTCGTGGAGAAGGAAGCCACCATGCGGTTTGGTTTTAGGGTGATTGGCCGAACGAACGCGTGCCAGCAACAATTCTACGCCATCACCCCCGAGCGCAAGCTCACGCATCCGGCCGTGGCCGCCATCACTTCCGGCGCGCGCAGCCGGCTGTCCGCCAAGCGTTGATTGGCTTTCAACCAAACCGAACCTCATCGGCGGAACTGAAACAGCGGATTTTGGCGGCGATTGCCTCCGAAATTCCCGTCCCTCTCCCACGCGAACAACGCCGCATCGTCTTCACCAGGACACCTCTGCTCGATTTGCGGGCCGCGTTAAGCACGGTGTAGCGCGCGGTTCGGCCTATCCGCGTCCATCCGCGTAATCAGCGGTTCGCCTGTCCTGCATCCCGATGCGGCCTCGGCAAACCCACCTCACAGCGGATCCAGGATGGTCACCACTCCGGAGTTGACCAGGCCAAGGTCGTAGGCGGCATCCGCCGAAAGGGTCAGAATAACCAGTTCGTCGGCTTCGAGAAGCACGTGATCGTCAATCGGCACAATCAGCACCGTCGCTTCGGAGGCGCCCGCCGCAAACTCAACGGAACCGCTCAGCGTCTGGTAATCGACTCCGTTTATGGCGGTGCCGCTAAGCGTGTAATGGGCCGTCAGCGTCGAGCTTAGGTCGCCGGTGCGGCTGATGGTGCACACTCCCGGCGTCGTGCTTTGCTCCGAGGTCACCGAGACCGTTACGCTCACCGTCAATATCGGCTTCGGCGGCGGCGCGGTCACGTGGATGACCACGCTCGCGCTGCTGGTCGCGCCGCCGCTGCCAGTGACCGTCAGCGTGGCCGTGAAATCACCGGCGCTGGTGTAAGTGTGTGATGGATTCTGGACCGAGCTATGCGCCGAACCGTCGCCGAAATTCCAATTCCAGGCCGTGATCGTGCCGCTGGACTGGTCGGTAAACTGCACCGTCAACGCGGCCTGCCCGGAAGTCGGATTGGCCGTGAAGCTGGCCGAAGGAGGCGGCGGGGGCGCGGTGACGTGGATGACCACGCTCGCGCTGCTCATGGCGCCACCGCTGCCGGTGACCGTCAGCGTCGCCGTGAAATCACCGGCGCTGGTGTAAATGTGCGACGGATTTTGTACCGAGCTATGCGCCGAACCGTCGCCGAAATTCCAATTCCAGGCCGTGACCGTCCCGCTGGATTGGTCCGTAAACTGAACCGTCAGCGCGGCCTGCCCGGAGGTCGGATTGGCCGTGAAGCTCGCCGAAGGAGGAGGAGGCGGAGCGGTCACGTGGATGATCACGCTCTTGCTGCTGGTCGCCCCGCCGCCGGTGACCGTCAACGTGGCCGTGAAATCACCGGCGCTGGTATAAGTATGCGATGGATTCTGAACCGAGCTATGCGCCGAGCCGTCGCCGAAATTCCAATTCCAAGCCGTGACCGTGCCGGTGGATTGATCGGTGAACTGCACCATCAATGGCGCCTGGCCGGAGGTCGGATTGGCCGTGAAGCTGGCCGAAGGAGGAGGCGGCGGCGCGGTGACGTGGATGACCATACTCTTGCTGCTGTTGGGGTTGCCGAAGCAGGAAACGATCAGCGTGACCGTGAAATCCCCAGCGCTGGTGTAAGTATGAGACGGATTCTGAATGGAACTGTGCGCCGAGCCATCGCCGAAATTCCAATCCCAGGCCGTGACCGTGCCGGTTGACTGGTCGGTGAACTGCACCGTCAACGGGGCCTGCCCGGAAGTCGGGTTAGCCGTGAAGTTGGCGGAAGGAGGCGGTGGAGCGGTCACGTGGATGACCGTGCTCTTGCTGCTGGTGGCGCCACCGCTGCCGGTGATCGTCAGCGTGGCCGTGAAGTCACCCACGCTGTTGTAAGTGTGCGACGGATTCTGAACCGAGCTATGCGCCGAACCATCGCCGAAATCCCAATTCCAAGCCGTGATCGTGCCGGTGGACTGATCGGTGAATTGCACCAGCAGCGGCCCCTGCCCGGAGGTCGGATTGGCCGTGAAGTTGGCGGTCAAAGTCGGCGGCGGCGGGCCGGTCACGTGTATGAGTGCGCTCTTGCTGCTAGTGGCGCCGCCGCTGCCGGTGATCGTCAGCGTGACCGTGAAGTCGGCCGCGCTGTTGTAAGTGTGCGACGGATTCT